>OLII01000079.1_pt1 | contig 33837 bp, 29 predicted proteins | sample 1609481 | NCBI WGS metagenome assembly OLII01 (sample SAMN05416859, study PRJEB24817) | seawater metagenome | isolation source: Sea water | place: Canada:Atlantic | collected 2013-11 | reverse complement strand
GCCCAGCTCAGCATCCAGTTGCGCAAAGTCGATGTGCTGCCCGATGAACACCAGCTCCTGTCGGCAATCGCCGCATTCGGCCGTCCAGTGCTTGAGGATCGCCGCCGTGTCCTGCGGGTCCTGGGGCCATTGCCCGCGTGGTACGAAACGCCACCAGCGGCCGGCAAAGCCGTGGCGCATCATGCCGCCGGCCTGGGACCAGCTGCCGGCTTCCTGGTGCTTGCTGGCCAGCCAGAAAAAGCCCTTGGAACGCAACAGGCGGCCGTTGCTCCAGGGCCTGTGGATAAAGTCGAAAAAACGCTGTGGGTGCAAGGGGCGGCGGGCCTGCCAGGTGGTGGCGGCAATGCCGTACTCCTGGGTTTCCGGCACATGCGTACCGCGCAGTTCCTGCAGCCAGCCCGGCGCCTGGGCAGCACGCTCGAAGTCGAACAGGCCGGTATCGAGAATCTGCGCCAATGGCACCTGCCCCATCACCATCGGCACGATCTGGGCGTGGGCATTGAGCGAGCGCAGAATGGCGCAGAGTTCTTCGCGCTCATCGCTGCCGATCAGGTCGATCTTGCTCAACAGGATCACATCGGCGAACTCGACCTGCTCGATCAGCAGGTCGCTGATGGAACGTTCATCGCCCTCGCCCAGGGTCTCGCCGCGCGAAGCCAGGCTGTCGGCGGCCTGGTAGTCACCCAGGAAATTCAGCCCGTCTACCACCGTGACCATGGTGTCCAGCCGCGCCTGGTCGGCCAGGCTGCGGCCTTGTTCATCACGGAAGGTAAAGGTTTCGGCTACCGGTAGCGGCTCGGATATGCCGGTGGACTCGATCAACAGGTAATCGAAACGCCCCTCGCGGGCAAGCCGCGCGACCTCTTCGAGCAGATCTTCGCGCAGGGTGCAGCAGATGCAGCCATTGCTCATCTCGACCAGTTTTTCTTCTGCACGATTGAGGCTGACGTTGCGCTGCACTTCGCTGGCGTCGATATTGATTTCACTCATGTCGTTGACGATCACCGCCACCCGCAGGTTGTCGCGGTTACGCAGCACATGGTTGAGCAGGGTGCTCTTGCCGGCACCTAGAAAGCCGGACAGCACGGTAACGGGGAGACGGTCGGTCATGGCGCAAATACCTCATCAGGGCGTCGGAGCATTCGAAGGATGCCTTTTTCAATGTTATATTATAACAATGCAATTTAGCCAATCGGAGATTGGATGAAAACCTTCGTACTGCTTCCGCTCCTGCTGATCCCCGTCGCGACGGTTCACGCCGCGATGCCGCGCAGTGAGCCTGCCCAATGCACGCGCAGCGCCAACCTGCTGGCCTGCCAAGATCGCGATGGCAATGTGTACAGCGTGCACAGCCAAGGCAACACCCAGTACGTGCGCGGCCTTGAGGTGCTGGGGCAGCGGCGCTGGGTACAAACCAACAGCCTCTATGGGCCGCTGACCTTCTACACGGGCCTGGCCAGCGACGGCGAAGCCTGGGTCGGCTATAGCCGCCGGGTGGGTTGGACCACGCAGAACCGGGTGTCCAGCTCCAGCGGCCAACGCTTCAGCCTGCGTTGCAATCGCCTTGGGGGCTGCGAGTGAGGACTCGGAAAAAGCTATGATGAATGAATCGTTATAATATAACGTATTGGTTTTTAATTCAGCGATGGTTTCAGCATGAACGCCCTGACCCTTCCCGATATCGCCGCTCAGGCCAGCCAGCAATCCATGCCTCTGGAATGGGTTGGCATGTGCGGCATCGCACTGCCGATCACACTCGACGGCGTGCAGGTACGCGCCAGCGCCGATGCCGGCGTCAGCCTGGATGATGGAGCCTCGCGGGGGATTCACATGTCGCGCCTGTACCTCGCGTTGGAGGCATTCGAGCACGCGGCGTTTTCAGTAGGGTTGGTGCGCCAGGTCCTGGAACGGTTTATCGACAGCCATCAGGGCCTCTCTACCACCGCTTACCTGCGTCTGGGCTTTGAATTGTTGCTCAAGCGGCCTGCGCTGGTCAGCCCGCTGGCAGGCTGGAAGGCTTACCCGGTGAGTGTGGACGCACGTTTGGAAAACGGAGTGTTCCACGTGGAACTAAACGCACAAGTCGAGTATTCCTCGACCTGCCCATGCTCCGCCGCGCTCGCCCGCCAATTGATTCAGCAGCAGTTCGTCGATGATTTCGCCAACCGCAGTAACCTCGATCATGCTGCCATCCTGCATTGGCTCGGCACCGCCCAAGGCATCGTCGCAACACCACACAGCCAACGCAGCACGGCCCATCTGCACCTGCGCCTGGCCCCAGGCGAGGAGCAAATGCCCTTTCGACAGCTGATCGACCTGGCCGAGGCAGCTCTCGGCACTGCTGTGCAGACAGCCGTGAAACGAGCCGACGAACAGGCGTTTGCGCTGGCCAACGGGCAGAACCTGATGTTCTGCGAAGACGCCGCGAGGCGCCTGCATCTGGCCCTGCAACCGCTGCCGTGGATCGACGGCTTCAAGCTGCGTGTGGAACATGCCGAAAGCCTGCATGCCCACGACGCTGTCGCGCAAAGCCAATGGCAGTGGCACCCGCGCTGATCAGGTGCGCGGCTTGACCGTGCCGCAATCGTTGCCCAGCCACACCGCACGGGTGTTCATGCTGCCCTTTTGCTCAACACCGGACGCATTGAACGTGCCGCTGACCTTGGTCAGAAATTCCCGATCGCTGAGAAACTGCGCTTCACCGTTGCCTTGAGCCTTGGGGCAACTGAAGGTGAACTTCCACACATTGCCGTTGCGCTCGGTGATCTTCTGCGTGCACCCCGACTGCGGGTCTTGCAGCGGAATGTCGTTGGTCTGAACCTGCTCCTGGGTCAGGCACGAACGCACCCCTTTGCCCCCGACGCTGATGCCTTGCTTGGCCAAGCCACCCTCGATCATTGCGCGCTGCTCGGGCGGCAGGTTCTTCAACTGGCCGAGCATGAATTCCATGTCGGGCAGTGGCTTGCCATCGACCTGCATGTTGCTGCTGGTCAACTCCCACAGGCCCGGTTGCAACATCTGCGCATGCACCAACGGGCTCGCCAGGCCCAGTACCAGTGCCAGCATCGGCAGACGACTTTTCATGTAGTGACTCCTTCAGAATCCGGCCCCAAGCCGGAACACAGCTTAGACGCGTTTTCGTGCTTTCAGTTGCAAGTGCAGGCGCGAACGTGCTCTGTTAGCGGGCAGTGCCCTCGGATAGCAGAATGTGTATGGATTACCACAGCCCTTACTTCTTCGGTTACCTCATCGGTTTGATTCACCTGCTGGGCGTGATTGCCGCCCTGCATGCCGTGTTCACCGTGCGCACTGCCCAAGGTGCAATTGCCTGGGCCATGTCGCTGCTGTTTATCCCCTACTTCACGCTGATTCCGTACCTGGTGTTCGGCAGTCGCACCTTCGACGCCTACATCCAGGCCCGCCGCCAGGCCAACCGCGAAATGCACGTGGCCATGGCCGACCTCAACTGGCGCCCCTGGGTGGAAGAGGCGCTGACCGCGCGCAACTCCGAATCGTATGCGGCGCTGCGGGCCATGCCCAAGCTTGGGCGCATGCCGTGCCTGGCCAACAACCAGGTCAGCCTGCTGATCGACGGGCAGGCCACCTTCGACGCGATCTTCAAGGCGATAGAAGCGGCCCACGACACGGTACTGATCCAGTTCTTCATCATCCACGACGACGGCATCGGCCGTGAGCTCAAGGCGCTGCTGCTGAGAAAGGCCGCGGAAGGGGTGAAGATCTACGTGCTGTTCGACAGCGTCGGCAGTCACGCCCTGCCCTCCGCCTATATACAGAGCTTGCGCGAAGGCGGCGTGAACATCCGCGCCTTCGCCACCCGCCGCGGTTGGTTCAACCGCTTCCAGGTCAACTTCCGCAACCATCGCAAGATCGTGGTGGTCGACGGCATGCTGGGGTTCATGGGGGGCCATAACGTGGGCGACGAATACCTGGGCGGCAACCCCAGGCTATCGCCCTGGCGCGACACCCATGTACAGGTCAGCGGCCCGGTGCTGGCCTGCCTGCAGGAATCCTTTGCCGAAGACTGGTACTGGGCGGCGCGCCAGTTGCCGCCACTGATACTGCCCGACACCTACCCCGACAACGGCGTACTTTGCCAGGTACTGGCCAGCGGGCCGGCCGATCCGCAGGAGACCTGTTCGCTGTTTTTTGTCGACGCCATCCACGCGGCGCGCGAGCGGCTCTGGATCACCAGCCCGTACTTCATTCCCGACGAGGCCGTGTCGGCCGCGCTGCGCCTGGCGGTGTTGCGTGGCGTCGACGTGCGTATCCTGATTCCCTCGCGCCCTGACCACCGTATCGTGTACGCCGCCTCCAGCCTGTTCGCCTTCGAGGCGGTGCAGGCCGGGGTGCGCATGTTCCGCTACGGGCCGGGGTTTCTGCACCAGAAGGTGGTGCTGGTCGACAACGAAGTCAGCGCCATCGGCAGTGCCAACCTGGACAACCGCTCGTTCCGCCTGAACTTCGAAATCATGCTGCTGACCGTAGACCTTGCCTTTGCCGCGCAGGTCGAAGCCATGCTCCAGCACGACTTCGACCAAGCGCGGGAAATCACCCCCGAGGACAGCCAGCAGACGCGCCGCCTGCAACAACTGGGGATGCGCATCGCCCGACTGATCTCGCCAATCCTCTGAGCGCGACTGTCAGCGGTACAGGTCCTCGCGGGTCAGCGGCAGGTCGTGGCCACCATCGGCGAACGGCTTGACTGCCAGAATCTGGTGCAGGTTGATCCAGCCCTTGGCAAAGGCATAGGAGCAACCGGCCAGGTACAGCCGCCAGATGCGCAGGGCTTTTTCCGGCACCAGGCTCGCGGCCTTGTCCAGCTGGCTTTCGAGGCGATCGCTCCACTGCGCCAGCGTCCGTGCGTAATGCAGGCGCAGGCTCTCGACGTCGACCACTTCCAGCCCCGCTTCGCTGATACGCGCACTGATCATCGACAGGTGCGGCAGCTCGCCATGGGGGAATACATAGCGCTCGATGAAATTGCCCGCACCGCGCCCCACCGGGCGCCCGTCCACATGCTTGGCGGTGATGCCGTGGTTCATCACCAGGCCACCTTCGCGCACCGCGCCGAACAACCGCTGGCAGTACAACGCCAGGTTGGCATGCCCCACGTGTTCGAACATGCCGACACTCACCACCTTGTCGAAGCGACCGTCCTGGGGCAGGTCGCGGTAGTCGAGAATCTGCAGTTCCACCTGATCTTCAAGCCCTTCTGCCTTGACCCGTTCACGCCCCAACTTGAGCTGCTCCTTGCTCAGGGTGATGCCGAACACCTTGGCGCCGAACTCACGTGCGGCATAACGTGACAACCCGCCCCAGCCACAGCCCACGTCCAGCAGGTAGTCGCCCTGCTTGAGCCGCAGCTTGCGGCACAGGTGCTCGAACTTGTTCTGCTGGGCCTGCTCAAGGGTGTCGCCGGGGGTCTTGAAGTAGGCGCAGGAATACGCCATGTCGCGGTCCAGCCACAGCTGGTAGAAATCGTTGGACAGGTCGTAGTGGTAGGAAATGGCCGCCGCGTCGGTGGCCTTGTCATGCTCGCTGCGCACCGGCTGGTCTTCTTCCTCGTCCGTGAGCAACGCCTGACTGAGCTCGTCGCACACGCGGATGACTTCGCCGATGGTGCCCTCCAGTTCCAGCTTGCCCTCGACGAACGCCGCGCCCAGCTCATCCAGGCTGGGGTGGGTCAACTGGCCGATCAGCTGGGGATCCTTGACCACGATGGTGACCTGCGGCTGGGGGCCCAGATCGAATTCGTGACCATCCCAAAGCTTGAGTCGCAAGGGCAACCGCAGGCTTTGCAGAACAGGTGGAAGTTGCGCAAGCATGAAATGAGCCTCCCGTAATCTTCGGACGTCTGCACAAAAGGGTAGCCCATCCTCAAGAACAGGGAGGCATGCCGGACTATCGTCGTAGACCGGCCGATGCAAAAAGGTAGTGGCATAAATTGTATACAACCTCCAGATCGGCCCCTAACCTTGGCTGCATTGTCGATTCTTCATCCGGGAGTACAACAATGAAAACCTATGATGTCGTGATCATCGGCGGCGGCCCTGGCGGCTACAACGCTGCCATTCGCGCAGGCCAGCTGGGCCTGAGCGTGGCCTGTGTCGAAGGTCGCCCGACCCTCGGTGGCACCTGCCTGAACGTTGGCTGCATGCCGTCCAAGGCCCTGCTGCATGCCTCCGAACTCTACGAAGCGGCTGCCGGCAGCGAGTTCGCCAACCTCGGTATCGAGGTCAAGCCAAGCCTGAACCTGGCGCAGATGATGAAACAGAAGGACGAGAGCGTCGCGGGCCTGACCAAGGGCATCGAGTTCCTGTTCCGCAAGAACAAGGTCGACTGGATCAAGGGCTGGGGCCAGCTCGATGGCGTGGGCAAGGTCAAGGTCACCGATGACCAGGGCGCCGTGACCGAACTGCAGGCCAAGGACATCGTCATCGCCACCGGGTCCGAGCCGACTCCGCTGCCCGGCGTGACCATCGACAACCAGCGCATCATCGACTCCACCGGCGCCCTCGCCCTGCCCCAGGTGCCCAAACACCTGGTGGTGATCGGCGCGGGCGTGATCGGGCTGGAGCTGGGCTCGGTGTGGCGCCGCCTCGGTAGCCAGGTCACCGTGGTGGAATACCTCGACCGCATCTGCCCCGGCACCGACGAAGAAACCGCCAAGACCCTGCAGCGCGCATTGGCCAAGCAAGGCATGAGCTTCAAGCTGGGCAGCAAGGTGACCCAGGCCACGCCGTCGGCCGACGGTGTCAGCCTGACCCTCGAACCGGCCGCCGGCGGCACCGCCGAAACCCTGCAGGCCGACTACGTGCTGGTCGCCATCGGCCGTCGCCCCTACACCCAGGGCCTGGGCCTGGAAACGGTAGGCCTGCAGACCGACAAGCGCGGCATGCTCGAGAACCAGGGCCATCGCACCAGCGTGCCGGGCGTGTGGGTGATCGGCGACGTCACCAGCGGCCCGATGCTCGCCCACAAGGCCGAAGACGAAGCCATCGCCTGCATCGAGCGCATCCACGGCAAGGCCCACGAAGTGAACTACGGGCTGATCCCGGGGGTGATCTACACCCGCCCCGAACTGGCCAGCGTGGGCAAGACCGAAGAGCAGCTCAAGGCCGAAGGCCGCGCCTACAAGGTCGGCAAGTTCCCGTTCATGGCCAACAGCCGGGCCAAGATCAACCACGAGACCGAAGGCTTCGCCAAGGTGCTGGCCGATGCCGAAACCGACGAGGTACTCGGCGTGCACCTGGTTGGCCCGTGCGTCAGCGAGATGATCGGTGAGTACTGCGTGGCCATGGAGTTCTCGGCCTCGGCCGAAGACATCGCCCTCACCTGCCACCCGCACCCGACTCGCTCCGAGGCCTTGCGCCAGGCGGCGATGAACGTCGAAGGCATGGCCATGCAGATCTGACCCCGGTCAGCCTGCACGCTTGATCCGTGCGCCTGAACCGACGGCGACCATCACCGCAGGTTCAGGCACGCACCGGGTCAGGCCTGGGCGGCTTTGGGCTGAGCACCGAAGCGGTCCGCGAGGAACGGCGTCAGGTCCAGCGGCAGTGCCTCCTCATGCAGCACCTTGTCGATCAGCACGCCAGTGATCGCCGAGGTCAGGATGCCGGTGCGAAAGTGCCCACAGGCATTGAGATAGCCACTCACGCTCTGCACCGGGCCGAGAATCGGCAGCTCGTCCGGCGAACCGGGACGCAGGCCTGCCCAGCTGCGTTTGAGGTTGATCTGCGCCAGCTCCGGAATGCAGCGCACCGCGCCCTGTACCAGACCATTGATTTCCGGATAGGTGGTGGTGACGTCGAAGCCCTTGTCTTCGGTGGTGCTGCCGATCAGGATCTCGCCGTTGTCCTTCTGCGCCATGTAGCAATCGGCGGTGGTCAGACAGCCTTGCAGCAGCTTGGGCATGCGCTCGGTGAGCAGAATCTGGCCCTTGACCGGCTTGACCGGAATGCTCAGGCCGGTGGCCATCTCGCTCAGTTCTGCCGCCCAGGCGCCGCCGGCGTTGATCAGGGTCTGGCAGTGAAACTCGCCTTCCACGTCGGTCTTGACCCCCACCACCCGGTCGCCTTGGTGCAGCACGCCGGTGACGTTGGTGTTGAGGAACAGGTCGACGCCGTTCTGCCGCGCACCTTCGGTGTAGGCATCGGCCAGACGGAACGGGCTGACCTGGTGATCGCACAGGAACTCCAGCGCGCCGTGGGCATGGTGGCTGACGGCTGGTTCGGCCTTGCGCAGGGCATCGCGGTCGAGCCAGCGAACCTCGTGGGCCAGGTGCGGGATCTGCGCGACGATATGCTCGGCGTACAGGCGGTCCTCGTCGTCGTAGATCACGTACTTGAGGCCGGTGCGCTCGAACTTGAAGTCCATGCCGTGGCGCTCCATCAGTTCCTGGTGCAGGCCGGGGTACAAGGCATTGGATTGCAGCGCGAAGTCGAAGAACGACTGCGGCAGGATGTGCGGGGTGCTGGAATCGACCGCCACGGCGGCGCCGTTGGCTTCGCGCTTGTGCTTTTGCGACATCATGCGAAAGAAGATCACCCCGCAGCCCAGGCCGACCGATTCGCCGATCGCCCACAACCCGCCCGCCGAGGCGCGGGTAGCGTTGCCGGGGCGCTTGGCGTCGATCAGCGCGATCCTGAGGTTGCCACGCTTGGACAACTGGTAGGCGCAGGAAGCGCCGATCACACCGCCGCCGGCGATGACCACATCATAGGTTCTGTTCATACTTCAGCTTCCGTGCCGAGGTTCTTGAATGCGGAGAAAGGGATCGGGTCGATGGGGAACCGCGGGCGCAGCCAGCCCACATCGGCACGCCCGGTGGCCTGGCGCAGGCGATCGTTGCAGTAGCCCACGCACATGCGGCCCTGGCAATCGCCCATGCTCACGCGGGTGCGCATCTTCAGCCCGGCCATGTCCTGTACACCCTGCTCCAGGGCGCGGTCGATGTCGCTGCGGGTGACGTGCTCGCAGCGGCAGATGACGGTGTCGGGTGCGGGCAGCGTGATCTGCTCAGTGCCGCGCAGTGTGTAGCGGTCTACCCCGGCACGAAAGCGCTTGATCGCGGCCAGCTTGCCCAGGTAGCGTTCGCGCAGGTCCAGCGCCTGTTCGGGGGTGATGACCTGAGCCTGGTGCAGGATCGACACGGCGGCGATGCGCCCGGTGAGCATCGCGGCTTCGCCACCGCGAATCCCGCCCATGTCACCGGCCAGGTGAATGTGCGGCTCGCTGCTCTGTTGCCACACGTTGCTTTCGGCGCGCAGGTAGCCGTCTTCGTTGAAGCCGTGGGCCAGGCCCATCTGCTGGCTGAGCTGGGTGCGCGGAATGAAGCCGTAGCCCACGGCCAGGGTCTGCGCCGAGACGCGCTGCACACGGCTGATGTCCGGCTGCCAGTTGTCACTGTAGGGGGCCAGGCGCACTTCGGTGAGTTCGCCCTCGCCGTTGGCACCTACCACGCCCCAGCCGTAGTTCATGGGGATACCGTTGAGCTTCAGATAACCGAGCATGCTCAGGCCGTCGAGAAACAGCTGCGGCTTGTTCAGCAGCGCCAGGCTTTCCTTGGCGATCTTGCCGAAGGCACATGCCTCGTACACCCCTTCCACCTTGACCCCGGCCGCGTGCAGTTGGCATGCCACCAGGGGCAGCAGCGGGCCGGTGCCGGCGATGACGGTGGTGCCCAGCGGCTTGACCACGCCGCTCTTGATCTGCAACTGCAGACCGCCCAGCAGCATCACGCCGGGCAGGGTCCAGCCGGGGAACGGCACGTTGCGCTCGTGGCAGCCGGCGGACAGTACCAGGTGGCTGTATTCCACTTCGTGCAGCTGCTCGTCGCTGTCCAGCACCATCAGGCGGTTGCCGCCTTCGCCCCCGACCACACGGGTTTCCAGGCGCACGTCGATGCGCTCGGCACAATCGGCGAACTCTTCGTGCAGGGTGTTCAGCGCGCTGGCATAGCGCTTGCCCAGGTAGCCCAGGTCGACGCCGCTGCGCAGCGGGCCGCGATAGACCACCCCACCCAGACGCGAAGCTTCGTCGAACAGCACGCTGGAGACGCCATGCCGGGCCAGTTCGATGGCAGCCGCCATGCCTGCCGAACCGCCGCCGACTATTACCGGACGCAGGCTCATTCGACACCCTCCACGTCGAAGCGGTTGACCCCGGTTTCGACCTGCATGCCCGGCTTGACGATGGTCTGGCAGGCGCGGCGCTTGGGGCGACCGTTGATCGACACCAGGCAGCAGTGGCACACGCCCATGCCGCAGAAGGCACCCGTGACCTGGCCATGGTCGTTGCGCGCCACCTGGCGCAGGCCCACTGCGTGCAGCACGTTGAGCACGCTTTCGCCTGCCGCGGCCGGTACCGGCCGACCGTTGAGCTCGATGGTCATATCTGCCCGCGACAGGGGCTGAATATCATGATTGCGGTCCATTGACTGCATTGCGTTTCATCCTTGAAAAGAGTGGCAGGAACCCACCACGGTAAGCCATGGAGGCGCATTCGACATTGATCCAGGCCAGAAAACTGGGTTTCGACTTGTTGCCGGAATGCTGTGGAGATGTACTGCACTTGGTACCATCACCACATTTACATGACGACATGATGACGAACGCCCCCGTGAAACGTATCTATCGCTGGTTGCAGCACCCTCGCGCTTCGCTCGCCGCCCTGTTCGGGCTGCTGGTGGTGGTTCCTGTATGCCTGCGCGTGGCGAACGGCTGGGCCGATCCGCTGGGGTACCTGTCCGACGTGGGCCTCGGTGGTGCACTGGTCGTTCTGCTGTACCGTCGTCCGGTATGGCTGGCAGTGCCCGTGGTGCTGGCGTGGGGAGCGCTGACCCTGGCCAGTGCCGAGCTGGTGGCCGCAGTAGGCCGATTGCCGACCCCGGCCGACCTGCACTACCTCACCGATGTGCAGTTCATGGAAAACTCCGCCGGTGGCAGCCTGGCCAACCCTGGCTTCGCCATTGCCCTGGGGCTTGGCCTGCTGTTGTGGCTTGCGACCCGCTGGGCGGCCCGGGCCAGACCCGTCGCGCCATTGCCGCGGCACCTGTGGGCGGTGCCGGTGACCTGCCTGCTGGTGCATGCCGGTACCCAGGCCTGGGAACCTGCCGAAGCGGACGAGTGGCAGGTGTTCAACCTGCCACATCAATTGCTGGCGGTAGGCGTGGGTGAAAGCCAGGCGCGTATCGAAGACTGGCTGGAGGCCGATGTGGTCGACCCACCCGTGGCCATGGCCGGCCTGACCCGCCTGGACCTGAGCGGCAAGCCGCTGCTCGACGCGCCCGGCAGCGCGCGCAACGTGCTGGTGGTCGCGCTGGAAGGCATCCCGGGGGCTTACCTGGACATCAACCGACGCACCCTCAACCCCGCCTACCAGGAACACCTGATGCCCAAGCTGAGCGCCTGGGCCGAACGCGGCATGAACACCCCCGACTACGTGCTGCATACCCACCAGACCATCCGTGGCCTCTACGCCATGCTGTGTGGCGACTACGACAAGCTCGACAACGGTACCCCCAAGGGGGTCGAGTTGCTGACGCAGAACCAGCGCAACCAGGAATGCCTGCCGGCGCAATTGCGCGAACATGGCTTCAGCACGCACTACCTGCAGGGTGCCGGGCTGCGTTTCATGGCCAAGGACAAGATCATGCCGCATATCGGCTTCGATACCACCCTGGGCCTGGACTGGTTCAAGAACCCCAACTACCTGGACTTCCCGTGGGGCAAGGACGACAAGGCTTTTTTCGAAGGCGCGCTGGACTATGTCGGCCAACTGCAGAAGCAGCCTGAACCGTGGATGCTCACCCTGCTGACCGTGGGCACCCACCAGCCCTATTCCGCGCCGGCGGAGTACCTCGAACGCTACGCCACGCCCAAGCAGGCGGCAGTGGCCTACCTCGACGACGCTGTGGATAACTTTCTTGCCGGGCTGGAACGTCAGGGGGTACTCAAGGACACCCTGGTGGTGATCACCTCGGACGAATCCCATGGCATCGACGGTGTACGCCTGGCGTCTTCGTGGGGCTTCAACCTGATGCTGGCGCCCGAGCAGGCACAACTGCCACAGGTGAAATCCGGCGTGTACGGTCACGTCGACCTGACCGCATCGGTGCTCGACTACTTCGGCTTCCCGGTGCCCAACGCCCTCAGCGGGCGTTCGCTGCTGCGCGACTATGACAACGGGCGTGAAATCATGTCGTTCACCAACGGCAAGCTGCGCTATCACGATGGCAATGCCACCTTCACCGAATGCGATTTCCAGCAGCGCTGCCGGTCGTATGCCAGTACCGGCTTCATTGCCGAACGCGCCAACCTGACAGATCGCTTCCGTGGCCAGCGGGCACGCCAGGTGCAGGCGCGCGCCAGCGCACTGGATCAATCAGTGATGGGCTCACCGCTGAACCAGCACTACCAGTTTGGCAGCGCGACAGTGATCCCGCTGCAGCCGCAGATCAAGGATGACTGGGCCGACAACCTGATCGGTGCGCAGTACCTGGAGATGCCCAAGGGCTCGCACACCCGGGTACGCCTGACGGTACGCTCGGCCGACCCGCAGCAGAACGCCTATATCGTGCTCAAGACCAAGGAGTTCGAGCAGGAGGTGCTGGTGGGGCTACCTACCGAGGAGATGCTGGTCACGCCGGATCAGCCCCTGGAAATGGAGTTCACGTTCGACAACAACGAGTCGCGCAAGGCGTTCTCGTTCCACCTGCTGGGGCATGGGTTGGGGGCGGTCGAAGTGAGCGACTTCAGTGTGGTGACCGAAGCGCCGGGGCAGATTGATGAGCTGGATGAAACGCTGGCGCGGTTGAACGGCAAACCCAGTTGATTCCCTGATTGTCGGTGGACAGTTCACCGGCCTTCAGCGCACAACGCGGCTGTTCAACCAGCAGAAGCGGCTGCCCGTTTTGCCTGTGTGAAGCGTGGCGCTGGTCGACGCTGTGATGGCCTGAGCAGCGACCGCACGGGTGTGCGGGGCAAGCAGGATCCGGGAAGGCGAACCTTCCCGGATCCTTTTGCGGTGTGGAGTGCCTGGGCCTGACCGGCCCCTTACTCCACCGTCACCGACTTGGCCAGGTTGCGGGGCTGGTCGACGTCGGTGCCCTTGAGCACGGCCACGTAGTACGACAGCAATTGCAGCGGGATGGTGTACAGGATCGGTGCCAGCGCATCGATGATGTGCGGCATGGCGATCACATGGGTGCCCTCGCCATTGCTCATGCCTGCCTTCTCGTCGGCGAACACGATCAGCTCGCCGCCACGGGCGCGCACTTCCTGCAGGTTGGACTTGAGCTTCTCCAGCAGCTCGTTGTTCGGTGCCACGGTAACGACCGGCATGTCGGCATCCACCAGCGCCAGCGGGCCGTGCTTGAGCTCGCCAGCCGGGTAGGCTTCGGCGTGGATGTAGGAGATTTCCTTGAGCTTGAGCGCCCCTTCCATCGCCACCGGGAACTGCGCGCCACGGCCCAGGAACAGGGTGTGATGCTTGTCGGCGAACAGCTCGGACGTCTTCTCGATGGTGGCGTCCATCGCCAGCGCTTCGCCCAGGCGTACCGGCAGACGACGCAGTTGCTCGACCAGTTCGGCTTCGACGCCAGCCGGCAAGGTGCCACGCACGCGCCCCAGCGACAGGGTCAGCAACATCAGCGACACCAGCTGGGTGGTGAACGCCTTGGTCGAGGCCACGCCGATTTCCGGGCCGGCACGGGTCAGCAGGGTCAGGTCCGATTCACGCACCAGCGAGCTGATGCCGACGTTGCAGATGGCCAGGCTGGCAAGGAAGCCCAGCTCCTTGGCATTGCGCAGCGCCGCCAGGGTGTCGGCAGTTTCGCCCGACTGGGAAATCGACACGAACAGGGTGTCGGGCTGCACCACCACCTTGCGGTAGCGGAATTCACTGGCCACTTCGACCTGGCACGGAATGCCGGCCAGCTCTTCGAGCCAGTAACGCGCAACCATGCCCGCGTGGTAGCTGGTGCCGCAGGCCACGATCTGTACATTGCGCACCTTGGGGAACAGCTCGGCCGCCTTGGGGCCGAAAGCCTGCACCAACACGTGATCCGAACCCAGGCGGTCTTCCAGGGTGCGCTGCACCACGGTGGGCTGCTCGTGGATTTCCTTGAGCATGAAGTGGCGGTAATGGCCCTTGTCGGCCGCTTCCGCGCCTTCGTGATACTGCACCGCCTCGCGCTGCACCGGCTGGCCATCGACGGCCCAGATGGTGATCTGGTCGCGGCGAATCTCGGCGATATCGCCCTCCTCCAGGTACATGAAGCGGTCGGTGACCTGGCGCAGGGCCAACTGGTCGGAGGCCAGGAAGTTCTCGCCGTGGCCCAGGCCGATCACCAGCGGGCTGCCGCTGCGGGCGGCCAGCAGGCGGTCTGGCTGGCTGGCGCTGATAACCGCCAGGCCATACGCGCCATGCAGTTGCTTGACGGTCGCCTTGAGGGCGTCGGCCAGGTCCGGCAGGCTTTTGAGGGTGTGGTGCAGCAGGTGCACGATCACTTCGGTGTCGGTCTGCGAGGTGAATACGTAGCCCAGGCCCTTGAGCTGTTCACGCAGCACATCGTGGTTCTCGATGATGCCGTTGTGCACCACCGCCAGGTCGTGGCCGGAGAAATGCGGGTGTGCATTGCCTTCGGTTGGCGCGCCATGGGTCGCCCAGCGGGTGTGGGCGATACCCAGGTTGCCGGCCAGCGGCTCGGCGGCAACGGCCGCTTCCAGCTCGCTGACCTTGCCGATGCGACGACGGCGTTCAAGGTGGCCCTGCTGGGTGAAGACAGCCAGGCCGGCACTGTCATAGCCGCGGTATTCCAGGCGCTTGAGGCCTTCGATCAGGATGGTGGTGATGTTGCGTTCGGCGACGGCGCCCACGATTCCACACATAGATGTTGCTCCTAGCTGATAGCGGCACAGATGAGGTTGATGCCGCGGGCTTGAATTTGATCGCGTGCCTCCTGGGGCAGGCGTTCGTCGGTAATCAGGGTATTCACGCTGGCCCAGGGCAGCTCCAGGTTGGGAATCTTGCGCCCGACCTTGTCCGACTCGACCATCACGATCACCTCGCGGGCCACCTCGGCCATCACCCGGCTCAAGCCCAGCAATTCGTTGAAGGTGGTGGTGCCGCGCACCAGGTCGATGCCATCGGCACCAATGAACAGCTGGTCGAAATCGTAGGAGCGTAGTACCTGCTCGGCAACCTGGCCCTGGAACGATTCGGAATGCGGGTCCCAGGTGCCGCCGGTCATCAGCAGTACCGGTTCGTGTTCCAGTTCGCTCAAGGCACGGGCCACGTTCAGCGAGTTGGTCATCACCACCAGCCCCGGTTGCTGACCCAGTTCGGGGATCATCGAAGCCGTGGTGCTGCCGCTGTCGATGATGATGCGCGCATGCTCGCGAATCCGCGCCACGGCGGCACGAGCGATGGCCTGTTTGTAGAGAGAGACGGGCTGGCCCTGGTCGGCGAACAGTTCCTGAGGCAGGGTCACCGCGCCACCGTAGCGGCGCAGCAGCAGGCCGTTGGCCTCCAACGCGGCGAGGTCCTTGCGAATGGTGACTTCGGAGGTTTCGAAACGCTTGGCCAGTGCATCCACACTCACCTCGCCCTGCTCATGCAGCAAGGCCAGGATGTTGTGGCGGCGTTGTGGTGTGTTTCGTTTCGACATGAGAAGTTAAGTTTCGATTCGAAAGATAATGACGTCAATCAAAACCTAAAGCTTTCATTTGGTCAAGCAGGCAATGAAACTATTTCTGTGGATAAGGCGTTGCTGGGGTCAGGTTATCCACACTCGAATGCCAGGCAAAAAAAAAGCCGACTTATGCACAATGCGGTCGGCTTTTTCAGAGCTGTGGACAACTCAGCTCTTCTTGATCTTCTCTGGCCGTTTCCAGCCATCGATGTTGCGCTGACGACCGCGGGCCACGCCCAACTGGCCAGCCTCGACCGTCTGGGTGATGGTGGACCCCGCAGCGGTGGTGGCCCCATCGAGGATATCCACAGGCGCCACCAGCGAGTTGTTGGAACCGATGAAGACATCCTCGCCCAGTACGGTACGGAATTTGTTGGCCCCGTCGTAGTTGCAGGTGATGGTGCCGGCGCCGATATTGGTGCGCGCCCCCACCTCGGCATCACCCAGGTAGGTCAGGTGGCCTGCTTTGGCACCTTCACCCAGGTGGGCATTCTTCAGTTCGACAAAGTTACCCACATGCGCACGGGCATCCAGCACGCTGCCCGGGCGCAGCCGCGCGAACGGACCGGCATCGCTGCCCTCGCCCAGCACGGCACCTTCGAGGTGGCTGTTGGCCTTGACCACTGCGCCCTTGCGCAGGGTACTGTTCTTGATCACGCAGTTCGGGCCGATGACCACGTCATCCTCGATCACCACGCGGCCTTCGAGGATAACATTGACGTCGATGAGCACGTCACGCCCCACGATGACTTCGCCGCGCACGTCGAAACGCGCCGGGTCACGCAGGGTCACGCCCTGGGCCATCAGGCGACGACCTTCGCGCAATTGATAATGACGCTCCAGTTCGGCCAACTGACGACGGTCGTTGGCGCCCTGCACTTCCATCGGGTCCAGCGGCTGCTCGGTGGCCACCACCAGGCCGTCGGCCACTGCCATGGCGATCACGTCGGTCAGGTAGTACTCACCCTGTGCGTTGTGGTTCGACAGGCGGCCAAGCCACTCGGCCAACCGAGCCCCCGGTACGGCAAGGATGCCGGTGTTTCCTTCATTGATCGCCTTCTGTGCGTCGCTGGCATCCTTGTGCTCGACAATGGCAGCCACCTGGCCCTGGTCGTCGCGCACGATACGGCCGTAGCCGGTCGGGTCGGCCAGGGTCACAGTGAGCAGGCCCAGTTGCTGCGGGTTTACCCTGGCCAGCAAACGCTGCAGGGTGTCCACCTCGATCAGCGGTACATCGCCGTAGAGGATCAGCACGGTGTCGGCACTGAGCGCCGGCAAGGCCTGGGCCACGGCGTGGCCTGTGCCCAGCTGTTTGTCCTGCAACACGAAATTCAGGTCATCGGCAGCCAGTCGCTCGCGAACCAGCTCGGCACCATGTCCGATCACCACGTGAATACCCTGGGGCTCGAGCTGGCGGGCGCTGTGGATAACATGGCCAAGCATCGAGTTGCCGGCGACCGGGTGCAGTACCTTGGGCACGGCCGAGCGCATGCGTGTGCCCTGGCCTGCCGCGAGAATAACGATATCGAGAGACATTGACTGGCTACCAAATCCGGGGAGAGGTCGATGAATGACCGAAATGAGATATGCAGAAAAAGAAAAAGGGTAGCCGAGGCTACCCTTTAACTCAATCGCGGCGAAAGCAATCAGCCTGTAGGCCGAATTACCTTCCCTTGCGCAACTGCTGGACGGTGCGCAGCTGAGCTGCGGCTTCGGCCAGACGTGCGGCAGCGGCGCCGTAGTCGAACTCCGCGCCTTTGGCGTTCAGGGCGTTCTCGGCAGCCTTGAGGGCTTCCTGGGCCTGAGCTTCGTCCAGGTCGGCAGCACGTTGCACGGTATCGGCAAGCACCTTGACCATGTTCGGCTGGACCTCGAGGAAACCACCAGAGATGTAGAACACCTCTTGGGCGCCACCCTGCTTGGTCAGCGTGATCGGACCAGGCTTCAGATTAGTGATCAGCGGGGCGTGGCCTGGAGCGATACCAAGATCACCCAGGTTGCCGTGCGCAATCACCATCTCGACCAGGCCGGAGAAGATCTCTCCTTCCGCGCTGACGATATCGCAATGGACTGTCATAGCCATCTGCTTGCCTCAACCTGATTAGCGCCCCTCGCGGGGCGCCGGGATTACAGTTTCTTGGCTTTCTCGACTGCTTCTTCGATGCCGCCGACCATGTAGAACGCTTGTTCTGGCAGGTGGTCGTAGTCACCGTTGAGGATGCCTTTGAAGCCAGCAATGGTGTCTTTCAGGGAAACGTATTTGCCTGGAGAACCGGTGAAGACTTCAGCCACGAAGAACGGCTGGGACAGGAAGCGCTGGATCTTACGAGCACGGGAAACCAGTTGCTTGTCGGTCTCGGACAGCTCGTCCATGCCCAGGATCGCAATGATGTCCTTCAGCTCTTTGTAGCGCTGCAGCACGTACTGAACGCCGCGAGCAGTTTCGTAGTGCTCGTTGCCGATCACGTTCGGGTCCAGCTGGCGCGAAGTCGAGTCCAGTGGATCGACCGCTGGGTAGATACCCAGGGAGGCGATGTCACGGGACAGTACGACGGTGGCGTCCAAGTGGGCGAAGGTGGTGGCTGGCGACGGGTCGGTCAGGTCGTCCGCAGGTACGTATACGGCCTGGATCGAGGTGATCGAACCTTCCTTGGTCGAAGTGATACGTTCTTGCAGAACGCCCATCTCTTCAGCCAGGGTCGGCTGGTAACCTACCGCCGAAGGCATACGGCCCAGTAGTGCGGATACTTCGGTACCGGCCAGGGTGTAACGATAGATGTTGTCGACGAACAGCAGAACGTCGTTACCTTCGTCACGGAACTTCTCGGCCATGGTCAGGCCGGTCAGCGCTACGCGCAGACGGTTTCCTGGTGGCTCGTTCATCTGACCGTAGACCAGCGCTACCTTGTCGAGAACGTTGGAGTCCTTCATCTCGTGGTAGAAGTCGTTACCCTCACGAGTACGCTCACCCACACCGGCGAACACGGAATAACCGCTGTGCTCGATGGCGATGTTACGGATCAGCTCCATCATGTTTACGGTCTTGCCTACACCGGCACCACCGAACAGACCAACTTTACCGCCTTTGGCAAACGGGCAGACCAGGTCGATAACCTTGATGCCGGTTTCCAGCAGGTCGTTGCCGCCTGCCTGGTCAGCGAACGAAGGTGCTTCGCGGTGAATGCCCCAGCGCTCTTCTTCACCGATCGGACCAGCTTCGTCGATCGGGTTGCCCAGCACGTCCATGATCCGGCCCAGGGTCGCTTTACCGACCGGTACGGAGATGGCTGCGCCGCTGTCGACGACGTCCAGACCGCGCTTCAAGCCTTCGGTCGAGCCCATCGCAATGGTACGGACCACGCCGTCGCCCAGCTGCTGCTGAACTTCCAGGGTGGTTTCCGCGCCTTGTACTTTCAGTGCGTTGTACACGCTCGGCACGCTGTCACGTGGGAATTCCACGTCGATGACGGCGCCGATGATTTGAACGATACGTCCGCTACTCATAGCTGGATCCTCTGAATATTTGAACCGTTAAACCGCGGCAGCGCCGCCGACGATTTCCGAGATCTCTTGGGTGATCGCAGCCTGACGCGCCTTGTTGTAGATCAGCTGCAATTCGCTGATCAGGTCGCCGGCGTTGTCGGTGGCGTTCTTCATTGCGATCATCCGCGCAGCTTGTTCGGCCGCGTTGTTCTCGACCACCGCCTGGTAGACCTGCGACTCCACGTAACGCACCATCAGGCCGTCCAGCAGCTCCTTGGCGTCAGGTTCGTAGAGGTAGTCCCAGTGGTGCTTGAGTTCTTGATCCGGGGTTGCAACCAACGGAATCAACTGCTCGACCGTTGGGGCTTGCGTCATGGTATTGATGAACTTGTTCGATACCACGGACAGACGATCGATACGACCATCCAGGTAAGCGTCCAGCATGACCTTGACGCTGCCGATCAGATCATTGATCGACGGCTCTTCGCCCAGGTGGCTGATCGCTGCAACGACGTTACCGCCGTAGCTGCGGAAAAACGCCGCACCTTTGCTGCCCACCACGCACAGGTCGATTTCGACCCCTTGCTCGCGGTTGGCTGCCATGTCCTTGACCAGGGCCTTGAACAGGTTGGTGTTCAAGCCGCCGCACAGACCACGGTCACTGCTCACAACCACATAACCGGCGCGCTTGACAGGGCGTTCGATCATGAAGGGGTGGCGGTATTCCGGGTTGGCGTTGGCCAGATGACCAATCACCTGGCGGATACGCTCCGCATAGGGACGGCTAGCAGCCATGCGCATTTGAGCCTTGCGCATCTTGCTGACCGCCACTTTTTCCATGGCGCTGGTAATTTTTTGCGTGCTTTTGATGCTCGCAATCTTACTGCGAATCTCTTTTGCGCCTGCCATGTAACACCTATCAGGTTAGCAAGCGGGGGCTGCAAAGCCCCCGCTGCGGCTTACCAGGTTTGGGTGGCCTTGAACTTCTCGATACCGGCTTTGATGCCAGCGTCGATTTCGTCGTTGAAGTCACCCTTCACGTTGATCTTCGCCATCAGTTCGGCGTGATCACGGTTGAAGAAAGCGATCAGCGCTTGTTCGAAGCTGCCGATCTTGGTGATTTCGACGTCGGTCAGGAACCCACGCTCAGCGGCATACAGCGACAGCGCCATGTCCGCGATGGACATTGGAGCGTATTGCTTCTGCTTCATCAGCTCGGTAACACGTTGACCGTGCTCGAGTTGCTTGCGGGTGGCTTCGTCCAGGTCAGAAGCGAACTGGGCGAATGCCGCCAGTTCACGGTACTGAGCCAGAGCGGTACGGATACCACCGGAGAGCTTCTTGATGATCTTGGTCTGAGCGGCACCACCTACACGGGATACCGAAACACCGGCGTTCACTGCAGGGCGGATGCCCGAGTTGAACATGGCCGATTCCAGGAAGATCTGACCGTCGGTGATCGAGATCACGTTGGTCGGAACGAACGCGGAAACGTCGCCAGCCTGGGTTTCGATGATCGGCAGTGCGGTCAGCGAGCCGGTCTTGCCAGTTACGGCACCGTTGGTGAACTTCTCTACGTACTCTTCGGAAACGCGCGATGCACGCTCCAGGAGGCGGGAGTGGAGATAGAACACGTCACCTGGGTATGCTTCGCGTCCTGGTGGACGGCGCAGCAGCAGGGAGATCTGACGGTAGGCAACAGCCTGCTTGGACAGGTCATCGTAGACGATCAGTGCGTCTTCGCCGCGGTCACGGAAGAACTCGCCCATGGTGCAACCGGCGTATGGCGCCAGGAATTGCAGTGCGGCGGATTCCGAAGCACTGGCAACCACCACGATGGTGTTGGCCAGGGCGCCGTTTTCTTCCAGCTTGCGAACGATGTTGGCAACGGTCGAACGCTTCTGGCCGACAGCAACATACACACAGAAAATACCGGAGTCTTTCTGGTTGATGATGGCGTCGATGGCCATGGCGGTCTTGCCGATCTGACGGTCACCGATGATCAGCTCACGCTGGCCACGGCCGACAGGGATCATGGCGTCAACCGATTTGTAGCCAGTCTGTACAGGCTGGTCTACCGATTTACGCCAGATAACGCCCGGTGCAACCTTTTCAACAGCGTCGGTCTCGGTGTTGTTCAGCGGACCTTTGCCATCGATTGGGTTACCCAGTGCGTCGACGACGCGACCCAGCAGTTCCTTACCAACCGGAACTTCGAGGATGCGGCCGGTGCACTTGGCGCTCATGCCTTCAGCGAGGGTGTCGTACGCGCCCAGTACTACCGCACCAACGGAGTCTTGCTCCAGGTTGAGGGCCATACCGAACACGCCGCCCGGAAACTCGATCATTTCGCCGTACATAGCGTCGGCCAGACCGTGAATCCGCACGATACCGTCAGAAACGCTGACGACAGTACCTTCGTTGCGGGCTTGGGAGGCTACATCGAGTTTCTCGATGCGGCCCTTGATGATTTCACTAATTTCGGAAGGATTGAGTTGCTGCATTGCTCTGCTGCCCCTTCAAACTCAAGATTTCAATGCTTCGGCCAGTTTCGCGATTTTGCCGCGTACTGAACCATCGATAACCAGGTCGCCGGCGCGGATTACGACACCACCGATCAGGCTGGCATCCTCCGTCGCGTGCAGGCGCACTTCCCGGCTGAGTCGTGCACTGAGAACCTTGGCGAGTTTGTCTTGCTGTTCTTGGTTCAACGCAAAAGCACTGGTGACTTCCACGTCCACGGATTTCTCTTGTTCGGCCTTGTACAGATCGAACAGAGCCGAAATCTCCGGCAACAGCAGGAGACGTTCGTTTTCCGCGGCAACATGAATGAAATTCTGTGCCTGTGCATCGAACTTGTCACCGCACACGTCAATAAACGCGGCGGCCTTTTCTGCGCTCGTCAGTCGCGGGGCCTTGAGCAGGCGCTGCATTGTGTCGTCTTGAGACACTGCAGCAGCCAGGCCGAGCATGGCTGACCAATTGGCCAGTTGCTGATGGGCCTGGGCGTGCTCAAAGGCCGCCTTAGCGTAAGGTCGGGCCAACGTGGTCAGTTCTGCCATGATCGCCCTCGCTTAAATTTCAGCGGCCAGTTTATTAACCAGCTCCGCATGCGCGTTTTGATCGATTGTGGCGCCAAGGATCTTTTCAGCACCGTTGACGGCCAGGCTACCCACTTGGGCGCGCAGCGCGTCTTTGACACCGTTCAGTTCCTGTTCGATCTCGGCTTGAGCCTGGGCCTTCACACGGTCAGCTTCGACGCGAGCCTGGTCACGGGCTTCCTCGACGATCTGGTTACCGCGTTTCTTGGCTTGCTCAATGATTTCGGCTGCCTGAGCTTTAGCTTCGCGCAGTTGCTGACCCGCTTTATCTTGGGCCAGCTCCAGGTCGCGAGCTGCTCGGTTGGCAGCGTCCAGTCCTTCCGCGATCTTCTTCTGACGTTCTTGCAAAGCCGCGATGACCGGAGGCCACACGAACTTCATGCAAAACAGTACAAAAATGAAGAACGCAACGGACTGGCCAATCAGGGTTGCATTAATGTTCACGCCAACACCTCGCTCGTTCTAAGTCCATCACACCAATCCACTCGAAAATTCGAGTGATTAGCCAGCGATTTGACCAACGAAGGGATTAGCGAAGGTGAAGAACAGAGCGATACCAACACCGATCATGGTCACGGCGTCGAGCAGACCGGCGACGATGAACATTTTGACTTGCAGCATCGGAACCATTTCTGGCTGGCGAGCAGCGCCTTCCAGGAACTTGCCGCCCAGCAGGCCGAAACCAATGGCGGTACCCAGGGCACCCAGGCCGATCAGCAGAGCAACAGCGATAGCGGTAAGACCAACTACAGTTTCCATCTTTCCTCCCGACTTTTACGTCGTATTGGTTAGGTTTTTTAGTTTGAAGCGGTAAAACAAAATCGTTTGGTACAGCTGCCCTTGCGGACTTTTTCGGCCTCCCCCCACCCCGGCGGAGAGGCCTCAGACACGCCAGGCGGTCTTAATGGTTATCTTCGTGAGCCATCGACAGGTAGACGATGGTAAGCATCATGAAGATGAACGCTTGCAGGGTGATGATCAGGATGTGGAACACAGCCCACGCCCATTGCAGCACCACGCCCAGGCCGCTCAGCCACAGCAGACCGGCACCGAACATCACGGCGATCAGGATGAACACCAGCTCGCCGGCATACATGTTGCCGAACAGACGCAGGGCCAGCGAGATCGGCTTGGCGATCAGGGTCACGAATTCCAGCAGGAAGTTGACCGGGATCAGCAGGATCTGGACGAAGATGTTCTTGCTGCCGAACGGGTGCAGGGTCAGCTCGCCGATGAAGCCGCCGATGCCCTTGACCTTGATGCTGTAGAAGATGATCAGCGCGAACACGCAGAAGGCCATCGCGATGGTGGCGTTCGGGTCGGTGGTGGATACGGCACGGAACGGGATGTGCGGATCACCGGAGATCAGCATCGCCAGTTGCGGGATCCAGTCGACCGGGATCAGGTCGACGGCGTTCATCAGGAACACCCACACGAAGATGGTCAGTGCCAGCGGTGCGATGACCGGGCTGCGGCCGTGGAACGAGTCCTTGACGCTGCCGTTGACGAATTCGACCATCACCTCGACGAAGTTCTGCAGGCCGCCGGGTTGACCGGAAGTCGCTTTTTTCGCCGCCATGCGGAACAGGAGGATGAAGATCAGACCCAGCGCAACGGACCAACCCAGGGTGTCCACGTGGAACGCCCAGAAGCCCATTGCCTTGGCTTCTGCTGCGGAATGGGCAAAGCCCCAACCGCCGTCTGGTAATTGCCCGAAGGTCAAGTTCTGCAAGTGGTGCTGGATATAGCCCGAAGCGGTTTCTGCTGCCATGTTTGCCTCAAACGCCCTAAGGTCTCGAAAGTCTCGTTTTTATCAGCAGGGGCGCGAACCAGCTGACCAACTGGGTCAGCAAGAAGACGCCGAATACTGCTAATGGCGCCAATGGCTTCACTCCTGCGAACGTCAATGCGAACAGCACTGCCGTCAAAATCAATTTGCCTGCCTCGCCAGCGTAGAACGACTTGACGATGGCCTGCGCTGCCCTGGCGCCGGTGTAACGGAACGCCTTGTAGGCAAAGTACAGATTCGGCAGCCAGGCGATCAGTCCTCCGCAGAGTGCCGAATAGCCGCTGACCACCCCATGCCACTGCCACACCCCCAACGATGCCAGCAGCAACACGACAAATTGAGCGAACAGTACCGGAAAAACCGCCCAGCGATGGAAAGGCAAGCGGTTTGGCGTGCGGGTCTCCATCACAACTGCTCCTCGAAAGTCGACCAACCAGTCAGTAATGACTTGGCATAATTTGTGCCGACAAAATGCGCGCAGAGTATAGGGGCGCTTGGACCCCTATTCAACTGCTGGGTAGTGATTTCCGACTGCGCGCTACAAAGCGAATTGTTTCAGCGGATGTGAGCAAGCACGCCCTGCAACTCGTCCAGGGAGTTGTAACGGATCACCAACTGGCCTTTGCCCTTGTTGCCGTGACGGATCTGTACCGCCGAGCCCAGCCGCTCTGCCAGACGCTGTTCAAGGCGGGTGATGTCCGGATCGGGCTTGGCCGGCTCCACCGGCTCGGGCTTGCCGCTGAGCCACTGGCGAACCAGGGCTTCGGTCTGGCGTACGGTCAGGCCTCGTGCGACAACGTGTCGCGCCCCGTCGACCTGCTGTTCTTCAGGCAAACCGAGCAGCGCACGGGCATGACCCATCTCCAGGTCGCCGTGGGACAGCATGGTCTTGATGACTTCCGGCAGCGAGATCAGGCGCAGCAGGTTGGCCACGGTCACCCGCGACTTGCCCACAGCATCCGCGACCTGTTGCTGGGTCAGCTGGAACTCCTGCTGCAGGCGCTGCAGCGCGATGGCCTCTTCCACAGGGTTGAGGTCTTCGCGCTGGATGTTCTCGATCAGCGCCATGGCGATGGCGGTTTCATCCGGCACATCGCGCACCATCGCCGGGATGGTCTCCATGCCGGCCTGTTGGCTGGCGCGCCAGCGGCGTTCGCCGGCGATGATCTCGAAGCGGTCGTCGCCGATCGGGCGGACCACGATCGGCTGCATCACGCCCTGGCTCTTGATCGAATGCGCCAGTTCTTCAAGGGCCTGCGGGTCCATGTCCCGACGGGGCTGGTATTTGCCGCGCTGGATCAGGTCCAGCGGCAGGTGTTGCAGTTCTTTCTGGTCGACCTTGACAGCCTGCTCTTCGAGCGCGCTGACGGTAGGACCACTGAGCAGTGCATCCAACCCACGTCCGAGACCTCGTTTCTTAACGGCCATGCGGATTCCTTAAGTTGCCTGTGCGGCAGTGCGGGTTTGACGGCGTTGACGGCGTACCAGTTCACCGGCCAGGGCCAGATAGGCCAGGGCGCCACGGGACTGCTTGTCGTAGGCCAGGGCCGGCATGCCGAAGCTCGGGGCCTCGGCCAGGCGGATGTTGCGCGGGATCACCGTATCGTAGAGCTGCTCGCCGAAGTGTTCCTTGAGCTGCGCGGACACGTCGTTGATCAGGCTCAGGCGCGGGTCGTACATGGTGCGCAACAGGCCTTCGATCTTGAGCTGCGGATTGAGCTTGGCAGCGATGCGCTTGATGTTATCCACAAGGTCGCTCAAGCCTTCCAGGGCAAAGTATTCACATTGCATCGGAATGATCACGCCATCGGCGGCCACCAGGGCATTGAGCGTCAGCATCGACAGCGACGGCGGGCAGTCGATCAGGATGTAGTCGTAACTCTCGCGGATCGGCGCCAGCGCTGTGCGCAGCCGGCTCTCCTTCATCTGCATTTCGAGCAGAACCACTTCGGCCGCAGTGAGGTCGCGGTTGGCCGGCAGCAGTTGATAACCACCGTGTTCGGACACGTGCATGGCCTGAGCCAGGTCGCACTCGCCGATCAGCAGGTCATAGACCGAATGTTCAAGGACGTGTTTATCCACACCGCTACCCATGGTGGCGTTGCCCTGTGGATCGAGGTCAATCAGCAGCACGCGGCGCTTGGTAGCCACCAGCGATGCAGCGAGATTGATGCAGGTGGTGGTCTTGCCCACACCACCTTTCTGGTTCGCGATCGCGAATACCTTAGCCATTCTTGCTTGTGTTCCCAGTCATGCCGTGCGGCGCAGTATCAGCAGATGGCGCTGGCCTTGGCAACCCGGAACGGTCAAGGCCTGCTCGCTATCCACTTTGAAATCTGCCGGCAATGCTACCAGCTCATCAGCCGGATGCAGCCCTTTCATTGCCAGCCACTGCGTCTGGGCGTCGCCAAGGTGGCGCGTCCAATTGGTGAAGTTCTCCATGCTGCTGAAAGCACGAGAAACAATTCCGGAGAAAGGCTGTTCCGGCTGGAACGCCTCGACCCGGCTGTGGATAACTTGCAGGTTATCCAGCTTCAGCTCCAGTTTCACCTGGGTGAGGAAGCGGGTTTTCTTGCCGTTGCTGTCCAGCACCGTGACCTGCTTGTGCGGATGCAGGATAGCCAGGGGAATGCCCGGCATGCCGCCGCCGCTACCGACGTCGAGCCAGCGCTCGGTGTCGCTGTGGATAAACGGCATGACGCTCAGGCTGTCCAGCAGGTGGCGGGACACCATTTCGTCGGGATTGCGCACTGCAGTCAGGTTGTAAGCCTTGTTCCACTTGATCAGCAGCGCCAGATAAGCCAGCAGTTGCGCGTGCTGGGCCTCGCTCAGCTCGACACCAAGCTGGCGGGCACCTGTGGACAACTCCTGGGCGTGTTGAGGGGTGACCATAGAACTCAAGCGCTTTGCTCCAACTCGCGGCCTGCGCCGCGTTTTTTCAGGTGAATCAGCAACAGGGAAATAGCCGCCGGGGTCACGCCGGGAACGCGCGAGGCCTGGCCGAGTGTCTCTGGGCGGGCCTGGCTGAGCTTACCCTGAATCTCCTTGGACAACCCGGAAATACCAGCGTAGTCGATATCCTCGGGCAGGCGGGTGTCTTCGCTTGCCCGCAGGCGAGCGATTTCTTCCTGTTGCCGGTCGATGTAACCAGCGTATTTGGTCTTGATCTCGACCTGCTCGGCCACCTGAGGGTCGATTTCTCCACCGCCGGTCACTTCCACCAACCCGGCATAGTCGATTTCCGGGCGGGTCAGCAGGTTGAGCAGGTTGTATTCATGGCTGAGCGGCGTGCCGAACTTATCCACAATCGCCTGGCCCATCGCGGTATTGGGCTGAACCCAGGTGGACTTCAGGCGTTGCTCCTCGCGCTCGATGCTTTCGCGCTTGGCGCTGAACGCGGCCCAGCGTGCATCGTCGACCAGGCCCAGTTCACGGCCTTTTTCGGTCAGACGCAGGTCGGCGTTGTCTTCACGCAGAATCAGGCGGTACTCGGCTCGCGAGGTGAACATGCGGTACGGCTCCTGGGTACCCAGGGTGATCAGGTCGTCGACCAGCACCCCGATGTACGCCTCGTCGCGGCGCGGGCACCAGCTTTCGCGGCCCTGTGCACGCAGCGCGGCGTTGGCACCGGCCAGCAGCCCCTGCGCGCCGGCCTCTTCGTAACCGGTGGTGCCGTTGATCTGGCCGGCGAAGAACAACCCGCCGATGGCCTTGGTTTCCAGGCTGTACTTCAGGTCACGCGGGTCGAAGTAGTCGTATTCGATGGCATAACCCGGGCGCACGATGTGCGCGTTTTCCATGCCGCGGATCGAACGCACCAATTGCAGCTGCACGTCGAACGGCAGGGATGTGGATATCCCGTTCGGGTACAGCTCGTGGGTATTGAGCCCTTCTGGCTCGATGAATACCTGGTGGCTCTGCTTGTCGGCAAACCGGTGGATCTTGTCTTCGATCGACGGGCAGTAACGCGGGCCGATGCCCTCGATCACGCCGGAGTACATCGGCGAACGATCGAGGTTGGAAGCAATGATCTCGTGAGTGCGTTCGTTGGTGTGGGTAATCCAGCAACTGACCTGACGCGGGTGCATGGCCTTGTCGCCCATGAACGACATCACCGGTATCGGGGTGTCACCGGCCTGTTCGGTCATCACCGAGAAATCTACCGAACGCCCGTCGATACGCGGCGGCGTGCCGGTTTTCAGGCGACCCATGCGCAGCGACAGCTCACGCATGCGGTGCGCCAGAGCGATGGCCGGCGGATCGCCGGCACGCCCACCGGAATAATTCTGCAGACCTATGTGGATAAGTCCGCTGAGGAAGGTACCCGTGGTCAGCACCACAGAATCGGCATGGAAACGCAGACCCATCTGCGTGACGACGCCGCGTACCTGGTCCTGCTCGACGATCAGGTCGTCACAGGCCTGCTGGAATATCCACAGGTTGGGCTGGTTTTCGAGAATCTCGCGTACCACGGCCTTGTAGATGGCGCGGTCGGCTTGGGCGCGGGTTGCACGCACCGCCGGGCCTTTGCGGTTGTTCAAAACGCGGAATTGGATACCGCTCTTGTCGGTAGCCAGGGCCATGACACCGCCCAGCGCATCGATCTCCTTGACCAGATGGCTCTTGCCAATACCGCCAATGGCCGGGTTGCAGCTCATGTGCCCGAGGGTTTCCACGTTGTGGGTCAGCAGCAGGGTTTTCACACCCATGCGTGCAGACGCAAGCGCAGCCTCGGTTCCGGCATGGCCGCCGCCGATGACGATCACTTCAAAACGGGAAGGGAAATCCACCACGCACCTCGTGCCTGTTTCGGGAATAGATAGGAATAACGCACAAGTATAGGGACTTACCCCCCTTCTAGGAACCGCTTGAACAAAATTTAACCAGCCTGTGGATGAGTGGCTGACAATAGAAATAAAGAGAGAGAAATTTATTAAAGCTTTGTTTTTATGTTTATTCTTAGTGAGGCACCTTTCTGTGGATAAACCTCTACAGCCCTTATTCCACCTTATGTACAGAGGTTCAAAAGGCTGTGGTCTAGTGGCCATGAGGGGTCTGGATAAGCGCCTTAAGCCTGTGGATGAAACACCCACTTATCAACAGGGGGAGTTATCTCCAGCCTTGAGGCCGGGTTATCAACCGAGCTGAGGCGGGGTTTTCCACAGGGCTTATTCTGCGGTTTGTGAGTAAGACAGGCACGCGAAAGCCCCGGAGCGTTCCGGAATTCTCGACAGGGGATAAAAAATTGAGGGGGATGACAGCCGACAACGAGGCCCTGGATCGGCCCCGTTGTGGATAAACGGACTACTTGCCGATGCAGAAGCTGGAGAAGATGCGCCCCAGCAGGTCATCGGAGCTGAAGGCGCCGGTAATTTCGCCCAGGGACTGCTGGGCCTGGCGCAGGTCTTCGGCCAGCAGCTCTCCAGCGCCCGCCAGGGTCAATTGCGCATGACCGTGGTCCAGGTGCGAACTGGCCTGGCGCAGGGCGTCCAGGTGGCGCCGGCGGGCACTGAAGCCGCTTTCGGCAGTCTGTTCGTAACCCATGCAGGCCTTGAGGTGATCGCGCAGCAGTTCCAGGCCCTGGTCGGCGCCCTTGGCACTGAGGGTGATGGTGACGTGACCATCGTCGGACAACTGCAGGCCCACGGGGTCGCCACTGAGGTCGGCCTTGTTGCGAATCAGCGTGACCTTGGCCGGGTCGGGGCGCTGTTCAAGGAATTCAGGCCACAATGCGAACGGATCATCGGCTTCAGGTGCCGTGGCATCCACCACCAATAGCACCCGATCGGCCTCGCCAATGGCTTTGAGGGCGCGTTCCACCCCAATCTTTTCCACATGGTCTTCGGTATCGCGCAGGCCGGCGGTGTCCACCACGTGCAACGGCATGCCGTCGATGTGGATATGTTCGCGCAGCACATCCCGGGTAGTACCGGCGATGTCCGTCACGATGGCCGCCTCGCGCCCGGCCAGTGCGTTGAGCAGGCTGGACTTGCCGGCATTCGGCCGCCCGGCGATCACCACCGTCATGCCGTCGCGCAACAGCGCACCCTGCCCCGCCTCGCGCTGCACTGTGGATAAACTCTCGCGCACCTCCTCGAGCATGCGCAGGACGTGGCCATCGGCAAGAAAATCGATTTCCTCTTCGGGAAAGTCGATTGCCGCCTCGACGTAGATACGCAGGCTGATCAGTTTTTCGGTGAGGTTATCCACACGGCGGGAGAATTCGCCCTGCAACGAGCGCAGCGCATTACGCGCCGCCTGTGCAGAACTGGCCTCGATCAGGTCGGCGATGGCTTCGGCCTGCGCGAGGTCGAGCTTGTCGTTGAGAAAGGCGCGCTCGCTGAATTCACCCGGACGCGCCAGGCGGCAACCCAGTTCCACGCAGCGCTGCAGCAGCATGTCGAGCACAACCGGGCCGCCGTGGCCCTGCAGCTCCAGTACATCTTCACCGGTAAAGGAGTTGGGCCCGGGAAAATACAGGGCAATGCCTTCATCCAGTACCAGGCCATCGTCGCCCTTGAACGGGCCGTAATGGGCATACCGCGGGGTGAGCTCACGGCCGGTGATGGCCAACCCGGCCTTGCTGGCCAGCGGTCCGGAAATACGCACGATTCCTACACCGCCACGACCCTGGGCAGTGGCAATTGCAGTGATGGTTTCACGACGAGCATTCATCAGCGAAGGCCTCAGACAAAAACGACAGATAGCAAAACGCCCCACGAGGGGGCGTTTTATCCACAGGTTAGCTGGCTAACCCGTCAAGCGGTGGCTTTGTTGCTCGCCGCTTCGATCTTGCGGGTGATGTACCACTGCTGTGCGATCGACAGGCAGTTGTTCACAACCCAGTACAGCACCAGACCTGCCGGGAACCACAGGAAGAAGAAGGTGAAGATGATCGGCATCAGCTTCATCACCTTGGCCTGCATCGGATCCGGCGGCGTCGGGTTCAGGCGCTGCTGGATGAACATGGTCGCGCCCATGATGATCGGCAGGATGAAGAACGGATCCTTGATCGACAGGTCGGTAATCCAGAACATCCACGGGGCCTGGCGCATTTCAACGCTTTCCAGCAATACCCAGTAGAGCGAAAGGAAGACTGGCATTTGCACCAGGATCGGCAGGCAGCCGCCCAGCGGGTTGATCTTCTCTTTCTTGTACAGCTCCATCATGGCCTGCGACATCTTCTGCCGGTCATCGCCATGTTGCTCTTTCAGCGCGGCCAGTTTAGGTGCCACGGCACGCATGCGCGCCATCGACTTGTAGCTGGCAGCGGACAGCGGGAAGAACAGCAGCTTGATCAGCATGGTCAGGACGATGATCGACCAGCCCCAGTTGCCGAGCAGCTCATGGATATGTTGCAGCAGCCAGAAGATCGGCTGGGCAATGAACCACAGGATGCCGTAGTCGACGGTCAGCTCCAGGCCCGGGGACAGCGCCTTGAGTTTTTCCTGGCTCTTGGGACCGGCGTACAGCAGCGTGCTGGTTTCGCCCTGGGCGCCGGCAGCCACGTTCAGCTCCGGACCGGTGAACCCGATGATGTAGTTGCCCTGGCTGTCCTTGCGTGTCTGAACAACGTTGTTGTCCGACTTGTTGGGAATCCAGGCGGTCACGAAGTAGTGCTGCAACCAGGCAACCCAGCCGCCGGTAACATTTTCTTTCAAACTACCTTTGTCGATGTCCTTCATCGACACTTTCTTGTACGGCTCGGCACTTGTCCACAGGGCGGCGCCCAGATAGGTGGCGGTACCGGTGGCGGTGCTCGACGACGGATCGGAGCTGGCATCGCGCTTGAGCTGTGCAAACAGGTTGCCTGTCCACGGCTTGCCGCTCTGGTTGTCGATCAGGTGAGTGACTTTCAGGTCATATTCACCACGGTTCAGGGTGAAACGCTTGATGTAGTTCACACCCGCGTCGCTGAACTTGAGGTCGACGACCAGTTGGTTCTGGCCATCGGCCAGTTGATAACTTTTCTGCTCGGCGGAATACAGCGGGCGACCAGCGGCACGTGCATCGGGGCCGTTGGCACCGGTCAGGCCGCTCTGAGCCAGGTAAACGCGCTCGCCGCCGTTATCGAACAGCTGGAACGGAATTTCCGGATGGTCCTGGCGACGTGGATATTTCGGCAGGGTCAGCTGCGCGATATCACCGCCGTTGGGGTTGATAGCCAGGTCGAGGACATCGGTCTTGACCCTAATCAGGTCTGTGCTGACGGCAACCGGTGCAATTTCTGCAGGGGTGGTTTCAGCAGTGGCGCTCGGAACATCGGCGCTGGCGCCGGATGTGCCAACGGTCGGGGTATCGGGCAAGCCCGGCGCGACGGTGCTGGCAGCAGTATTCTGAGTCGGCAGGGCAGCCTGGCCGTAGTCCTGGTTCCACTTGAGGACCATGACATAGGACACGATTGCCAGGGCGGCGATCAGGATCGTGCGTTTAATATCCATGATTACTCGGCTATCGAAGAAGAAGTACGGGAAGTGGGAGCAGGCGGAACCGGGTCATAACCGCCGGCATTCCACGGATGACAACGCCCGAGACGACGAGCGGTCAACCATCCACCGCGCAATGCGCCATGTGTTTCGATGGCTTCAATCGCATAGGTGGAACAGGTCGGATAGAAACGACAGTGGCTGGCCATCAGAGGGCTAATGGCGTAACGGTAAAACTGGATCGGAACGAGTACCAGTTTACGCATCTGGACGGTCTACCCCTGCAGATTCGCTGTTAACCACTGGAGCGGGCCGACTGCGTGCAAGGCGCTTCCAGAGCTTGCCAAAATGTTGGTGCAATTCTGGGTTTTCTACGTCGCCCAGGCCTTTGCGCGCGACGATCACGATGTCCCAACCGGCCAGCAAATGCTGGTGGAGACGAAACGAATCGCGCATCAAACGCTTCAAGCGGTTGCGTTGAACGGAGAGCTTGACGCTCTTTTTCCCGATCACGAGCCCCAGGCGGGGATGATCCAGGCCGTTCTCGCGGGCAAGGAGCAAGAGACTCTTGCCTGGCACCTTGCCGGATGGAGAGTCAAAGACCGCTTTGAAGTGTCGGGGTGTCAGAAGACGTTTTTCCCGACTGAAGTCCTGACTCACCACCTGTGCCGAAAAATCAAACTGCCAGACGCTTACGGCCTTTGGCACGACGGCGGGACAGTACGGCACGGCCGTTCTTGGTAGCCATACGGGCACGGAAACCGTGAGTGCGGGCGCGCTTGATGGTGCTTGGTTGGAAAGTACGTTTCATGGCGTGTTACCTGGTTCGTCGACAACGGGCCGGAATGGCCCCCGTTTTAAGAGACCGGCGATTCTAGAGAAAGCAGCGCCATAGGTCAATTTCCAACCAGCTTTTCCTTATGGATAAAAAACCGGGCGCCTTCGCGTGCTCGTCCACAGGCCTGTGCCCTGGATGACAGGAACACAGCCTTGCCGGACGCTTAAACATAGAAAAAAGAAGAGAAGGTATTTAAAGCTTTTTTGTAAATCTTATAGAACTTAGGCAGCTGTTTTCTGTGGATAGAACGCTACAGGCCTTGTTCTGCGTACTGTACAGAGAAAAGAAACCCTGTCGGGAAGCGGTGCTCTGGCTGTGCTGTGCAGGCGCAAAAGCTGTGGATTAAAAGGCCTGTTATCCACAGCGCAGTTATCCACCGATTTCGACCCCCACTTGTGCAAAGTGCTCAGGCATGGTTATCCACAGGGCTTATTCCTGTCTCTTATACACATCTCCGAGCCCACGAGACCGTACTAGATCTC
>OLII01000078.1_pt1 | contig 33905 bp, 24 predicted proteins | sample 1609481 | NCBI WGS metagenome assembly OLII01 (sample SAMN05416859, study PRJEB24817) | seawater metagenome | isolation source: Sea water | place: Canada:Atlantic | collected 2013-11 | reverse complement strand
GACCCCCACCTTGGCAAGGTGATGCTCTACCCCTGAGCTACTTTCGCGCAGTTTTTTTGTTTAAAGAACTTGCATATCTTTCAATGCGGGTGCAAAGTTAAAACAAAAAAGGAATTTACAAAGTGTTTTTATCTTTTTTTTATCTTTTTTTTATTTAGGTATTTATAGTGTAAAAAACATAGAAATTAAAGCAGAATGAAATATCTTTGCACAACAATTTAAAAGTACCCATGAACTCTATTTCACACCCATCAGAAAAGTCCTTATTGAAGGGTTTTATCTCAGATTTTAAGCAACTTACAAAAGTGGGTTTGTCTTTGAGTGTGGTTTTTTCTTCTGTAGCAGGTTATTTATTAGGGGCAGATGTTGTTGATGGATGGATTGTAGTGCAGCTATCAGTTGGAGGTTATTTAATGGTTGGTGCCTCAAATGCTTTTAACCAAGTAATAGAGAGAGATACAGATGCGCTAATGCAAAGAACCAAAGATAGACCACTACCCGCAAATAGAATGAAAGTTTCTACCGCTTTTGCCATTGCAGTTTTTTTTACCATAGTGGGGATTGCTATATTGTACACAATTAATGCGAAATCAGCACTTTTCGGAGCGATTTCGATATTTTTATATACGAGTGCTTACACGCCTTTAAAAGCAATATCTCCATTGGCAGTTTTTGTGGGGGCTTTTCCTGGTGCAATTCCTTTCATGTTAGGATGGGTTGCTGCAACGAATCAATTTGGTATTGAAGCAGGTTTTTTATTCTTAATTCAGTTTTTTTGGCAATTCCCTCATTTTTGGGCAATCGGATGGTTGCAATTTGAAGAATATAAAAAAGCAGGGTTTAACATGTTGCCGATGGGGAAAAAAGATAAGGGTGCAATTCAGCAAATTATTTTTTACACCATCATCATGATTTTAGTATCAGTAGCTCCAGTGTTAAAAGTTACAGGAGATTTTTATATATACCCCATAACAGCAGTAATTATTGCCCTTATTGGTCTTTCTATGTTGTATTATGGCATCCTATTGTATAAGTCAGAGTCTAATGTGAATGCAAGAAAATTAATGTTATCTAGTGTTTTTTACATTACACTGGTGCAAGTGATCTATGTAGTTGATAAATTTTTACATTGAATAGAATGAGTAGAGAAAGTTTACAAAAAGAATTGAAAGTAGCAAAGGTGAAGTCTGCAAAACCAATGTTGTGGATTTCAATGATAAGTATGACCATGTTTTTTGCAGGTTTAACAAGCGCATATGTGGTAAGTAGAAAAAGAGAAGATTGGGTGTCGTTCGATTTGCCGGTTTCCTTTTATATAAGTACTGCATTGATAGTGCTCAGCAGTATTACTTTGGTGCTTTCACAGCGCTTGCTTAAAAAAGACAATCTAAAGACGAGCTTCGTATTGCTATTGACCACGCTATTATTGGGTATTGGATTTGTGTATTGTCAATACGATGGGTTCAATCATTTAAAAAGTATTGGGTTGTTTTTTACAGGTCCAAATAGCACTGTATCAACTTCTTTTATAATTGGAATTACCTTTATGCATGTCCTGCACCTCTTAGCCGGGATTCTCGTGCTATTTGTGGTTATTTATAATCATTTTAAATCTAAGTACAATGCTGCTGAAACTCTTGGTTTTGAGCTGGGTGCAATATTTTGGCATTTTGTCGGTGTACTATGGATTTATCTATTTTTCTTTTTCTATTTTATTAGATGATGAAAATTGTGTAATTTTGTCGAACTATTTTAAAAAATAATTAACATAGATATTTATGGGAGCAACTATTGCTGCAAACACTGAACAAAAAGATACTTGGAGCGGAGGCGGAGCGAAGCCTTTCGGAGCTAGTTATGGAAAAATGATGATGTGGTTCTTTATCGTGTCAGATGCGTTAACTTTTTCTGGGTTTCTAGCCGCTTATGGATTAACACGATTTAAATTTATCGACTCTTGGCCAATAGCCGATGAGGTATTTACACACTTTCCGTTTTTACACGGAGTGCATGCTCCAATGTACTACGTAGCCTTAATGACATTTATCTTAATTGCTTCTTCTGTAACCATGGTTTTGGCTGTTGATGCCGGGCATCAAATGAATAAAAAGAAGGTAACCATATACATGTTTCTTACCATTATTGGTGGGGTTGTGTTTTTAGGATCACAGGCATGGGAATGGAAAAATTTCATCAATGGATCCTATGGAGCAGTTCAAACAAAAGATGGTAAAATTTTACAGTTTGTAAAAGATGGTCACCAAATAGCACTTGCTGATTTCGTTGGAGGCGAATATGGTGAACGAGTTTCTCATACGAGAAAAAATGGACTGTGGTTTGAAGGTTCTGAGAACCTACCTGCTTACTCTTTGCAACAAGTTGTTACCTCGTATCACAGCAATAGTGATGTCTTGATAAGAATTGAAAAAATGGACATGTCAGCCAAACAAAAAATTGTTTTGTCAAGAGAAGAAGGGGCTCGTTACCTAGCAAATGCTAAACAGGTTGTAGAAGGCGCGAATCTTGAATTTAATGAATATGGAAATCCTATTTTTGCAGATTTCTTCTTCTTTATTACAGGTTTTCACGGATTCCACGTATTTTCAGGAGTACTTTTAAACATCATCATATTTTTCAATGTAATCATAGGAACTTATGAGAAGAGAGGGCATTATGAAATGGTAGAAAAAGTAGGGTTATATTGGCACTTTGTAGATTTAGTTTGGGTATTTGTATTTACCTTTTTCTACTTAGTATAATTATAAAAAAAGTTATTAAAATGGCACACGCACACGAATCAAACTCAGCTAAAATTTGGAAAGTATTTTGGATTTTATCTGCAATTACAATTGTAGAAGTAGTATTGGGTATATACAAGCCAGATGTTCTACATTTAACTAGTTTTCTAGGAACAAGTCCTTTAAATTGGATTTTTATCATCCTTACCATTGCAAAGGCCTACGGAATTACGTGGTCGTTTATGCACATGGAGGGTGAAAAAAAATGGTTTAGACGTTCGGTAGTTTGGACAGGAGTTTTTCTTATCTGTTATTTAGTAACACTACTACTAATAGAAGGAGGATATTTGTTCGATACATTAACACCCTTAACGAACTGGAAATATTAATTTATTATAGAATAGATTGAGGTGGTTTTTACCACCTTTTTTTTTTGCAACATGGAGAAACATAAAATTAAAAAAAGATTCATATTATCTGCGCTGTTTTTAGGCCCGTTAATTTTTTATATATTTCTCTCACTGGGAATATATCATCATGCCAACCTTCCAATTTTAACAAAAAATGTTGAAGATGTAACGGGAGATGTGACGTTTGAGAACCATTTTTCTGTGGTTAGTTTTTTAGGCACGGATCTAGAAACTAAAAAAGCCGGCCTCTTCAATTTGAATGAGGTAATTTATAAAAGATACAGAAAAAGCCTCTATTTCCAGTCAGTACTAATTGCTCCAAGTGGAACTGAAGCTCAGGTAGATTCGTTAAAGACAAAGTTAAGATCTTATACGGATATAGAGAATTGGAAATTTGTTTTTATGGAGCCACAAGAAATTCAGAGTTTATTTAGAAGTTTTGATTCTCCCTATTCAATAAATGATAATTTAAGTTCTGATTTTAGTTTTATCATTGATAGAGAACTGCGTTTAAGAGGAAGAAAAGATGATGAAGACACTGAAGATGGTAGGCTGTATGGTTATAACATGACATCGGTGAAGGACCTTAAGAATAAAATGAAAAAAGATATTGAAATTATCTATTATCAACTAAAAAAATCATTAGAAAAAGCGAAACGTAGAAAACGAAAAATTTAGTTATGAAAAATAGAAATTCATACATAGGAATAACTTTTGTAGTATTGCTGTTTGGTATTTATGTGGTGCCTAAAGTGGTTAAGAAATTTCAAAAATCGGATTTAGTAACGTTTAACAGGGTTCCTAACTTTGAGTTTACCAATCAGAAAGGAGTACAAATTTCAAATGCGAATTACGATGGAAAAGTGTATGTTGTCGAATTTTTCTTTACAACATGTCCATCTATTTGTCCTATTATGAATGAAAGTATGATGGTTTTGGAGCGCGAGTTCTATGGGAATCCAAGCTTCGGAATTGCGTCATTTACGATTACCCCGCATATTGATACACCAGCTGTTTTAGCACAATACAGAGATAACCACAATATCACCAGTAAGAATTGGCATATGTTAACAGGACAATCTCAAGAGTACGTGTTTGACTTGTCAAACAAAGGTTTTAAGTTGTACGCTGGAAACGGGCAGGAGTCCCATGGAGGTTTTGAACATTCAGGCCTATTTGCCCTTGTAGATAAAGAAGGGTTTATACGATCTAGGAAAGATGCTTTTGGAAACCCAATAATGTATTACAGGGCTCTGGAGGAAAATGGTTTTCCTGATCAAATGAAAGAATTACAAGAGGATATTAAACTATTACTAAATGAATAAAAATATTTCGAATCTAGAAAAAAGGTACAATAGAATTATTATGGTGTTATCTATAGTAATTCCATTGGCGGTAGCAGCTTTATTTGGTATTAATTTGCAAAGATTAGGTTTTGATGTGGAGCCACTTACATTTTTACCACCCATATACGCTAGCATCAATGCATTAACAGCCGTTTTATTGATTGCTGCTGTGGTTGCTATTAAAAATGGAAATAAGAAATTGCATGAACAATTAAACGTCGTAGCAATCGCTTGTTCTTTGTTGTTTTTGGTAATGTACATAGCCTATCATATGACTTCAGAGTCTACGAAATATGGAGGTACAGGAGCGCTAAAGACAGTCTATTACTTTATTTTGGTCTCTCATATTTTGCTTTCTATAGCGGTCATTCCTTTTGTTTTAATAACCTTTGTGAGAGCGCGTTTAGGAAAGTTTAAAGCCCATAAAAAAATTGCCAAAATAACGTTTCCCCTTTGGTTGTATGTTGCCGTTACTGGGGTAGTTGTTTATCTAATGATTTCTCCCTATTATAGCTAAGTATGAAACAATTAATATGTTTGTTGCTCTTGTTTTTCGCAACACTAGATAGTTCTGCACAATGTGCCATGTGTAAGGCAGTTGTAGAGAATGGAGGTCAAGAAATGGCTGAAGGAATCAATTCAGGAATTACTTATTTAATGATTTTCCCCTACCTACTTGTGGCTATTTTAGCCTACATTCTTTTTAGGTATAAAAAGAAGCTGAAAAATTAACATTTCAATAAGAGAAAAGATTTGTAACATATTCTACTTTTATTCGTCATATAAGCAGTGTCAAATAAGGAGAGTCTCTCGAGTATTCTGCACCTATTTATGAACGTGTATGCATGCACTCTTTACAAAGGGTAAAGTAGAGTCTCTATTTGACAGTCATAGGCTATGACAATTCGAATGAATAAGAACTAACAAACGATTAAATCAATAATGAAAACAAAAATTTTTGCAGTTACAGCGTTGATTGCTTTTTCTTTCTCAGGACTTTCTCAGAAGAAATGGACATTAAAAGAGGCAGTTTCCTATGCTTTAGAAAATAACATAACCATCAAGCAAAATGCCTTAAATGTGGCCTCTTTAAAAGAAGATGTTGTTGGAGCTAAAGGAGCATTTTTACCAAACTTGAATGCATCATCAGATGCTAACTTAAATTTTGGATCAACGATTGATCCTGTATCGAATGGACGTATATCATCTACTAATTTTAGTTCCTCTTATGGTGTGCGTAGTAATATTACGGTGTTTAATGGTTTTAGATTGCTCAATAGTTATAAAAGTGCGCAGTTGGGCGCTGATAAGAGCCAATTAGATTTACAAAAAATAAAAGACGACGTCTCACTTAATGTGGTCAATTCATATCTCAATATATTATTCGCAAAAGAGAATTTAGGAGTTGCAAAAGTACAATACGAAATCAGTAAAAAGCAAATAGAGGCGGCTCAAAGCCAAGTAGATGCTGGAGTTCGACCAAAAGGAGATTTGTTGAATGCCAAGGCTACTAATGCCAACGATGCTCAAAATGTGATATCTCAGGAGAACACTCTCAATTTAGCCCTGTTACAATTGGCTCAATTGTTACAGGTAGATCCTGTTAACTTTGATGTGGCGCCTTTGATTACGGATACACCGCTGGAAGCATTAATGTTAAAAAATCCGGTTGCGGTATATAAAGAAGCAGTTACAAATAGACCGGAGATACTCGCTGCCAAAATAGGTGTGAAACAAGCAGAAATTAACATTGATGTGGCGGAAAGTGGATTTATGCCAACTTTAACGGCTACTGCAAGTGCAGGAACAAACTTTAGTCATAGGTATACCATTTTTGAAGGGCAATCAAATGATCCTTTCTTTACTCAACTAAACGATAATTTTGGCTATGGAGTTGGCTTGAGCTTATCGATTCCTATTTTTAATAGGTTTCAAAATAAGGTAAATGTAAACAAGGCAATCATCAATAAAGATAGAAGTGCTTTGAGCTTAGAAAATGCAAAACTTGATTTAGAACAAACAATTCAAAGGTCGTTTTTGGATGCGAAAGCAGCATTGAAAAGTTTTGAAGCTGCTAAAATTTCATTAGAGTCACAACAAGAAGCTTTTAAAAATGCCCAGGATCGTTATACCTTAGGAGCTATGACTTTGTTTGATTTTGATCAAGTGAGAAACCGTTTGGTAGGAGCAGAATCTGCATTAATCCGATCGAAATACGACTATGTTTTTAAGTCTAAAGTATTACAGTTTTATAACGGCGAATCCATTGTGGATTAATTAAAATAGACAGGTATAAAAAACTCCTAGTGATCACTAGGAGTTTTTTTATATACAGAACTACGTTCTTTATATTTTAAAATTGGTATTCACTATCTGTTTTATCTTTTTTGTTAGTGACCCCATTGATCTATAACTTGTGTGCTCTAGAACGCTAATCACCAAATCATCTTTGTATTGAGAAAGTCCGGTACTAAAGCCATTCCACTTTCCAAAATGATAGACTACTTTTTCGTTTGACTTTGTGTCAATTCTAAAGCCAAAACCATAGGGTACTTTTCTTCCAGATCTCGTTTCTCCTTTTGTATACATTTGATCTACTAGCTTCTTTGATAAGATTTTTCCTGAATTTAACCCTCGTATCCATTTAAACAAATCTTCTTGGGTGGTGTATACATTTTTATCGCCAACTACAGCATCATTCACCGTTCCTTTTATTTTAGCATGCCTCCAACCTCGGTATATCCTGTACCCACTTAGTTGATGCCTTCTTACCGTGTCATGTGTATAACTGTACACAAAAGAATCGTGCATTTGCAAAGGATTAAAAATGTTTGTTTTCACGAAATGAGAAAAGCTCATTTGTGAAACCTGTTCAACAATAGCCGCCAAAACAAAATACCCTGTGTTCGAATAGTCAAAACCCCTACCTGGTCTAAAAAAGATAGAAGCAGCGCTTTTTGTTTCGATAAAATTCATGAGTTCTCTATTGCTCGGTGGATATGTTTCTTGCCACTCATGTTCTGCAATCCAAAAGTATTTTGGAAGTCCAGAAGTGTGGTTCAACAAATGCTTAATTGTGATGTTTTTATAAGGGAAATTGGGGTAGAATTTGGTAATTGTATCTGTTAATTTTAATTGATTTTTCTCTACGAGTATTAAAATGGAGGCTGCCGTAAATTGTTTACTAACAGAGGCTAGTTGGTATACAGAGGATTTCATTAATGCTGTTCTTTTTTGAAAGTCTGCAGTTCCAATTTGATTTTGATAGACAATCTTTCCTTTTTTAGCAACCAATATTGAACCATGAAAATCATTCCTTTTATGTATTCTTGTCAATAAGGAATCCAATTTTTGCTTTACAGGAATCGTTTTAGAATCGTTATATGATGCAACGGCGTGATCTGCAGTGCTAGTCGAAGTCGAATCTTTTGCTATCACAGAGCCCTCGGTGCTATCTGTTGTATTGTCTGTTTCGGAACTCAGAATAAAACTACTTGATATGACAATTACAAGTAGACCTAAATATATAAAAATTTTTTTCAAGATTTTTTTTGTAAAAATTTAATTAGACCCAAAAATAATATCCTTCATTGACAGTTCAAAGAGATTCATTCAATTTTAACTTATGATCTTAAAGTTTATGGTTTGTTAGGAGCATAATGTATCTTTGCTAAAAAACATTCGAATTGTCGTATATTTTAAACATAGAAACCGCTACGAAGAATTGCTCGGTGAGTGTGTCAAAAAATGGTAGCATATTAGGCATAAGAGAACTAAATAATGGAGCATACTCTCATGCAGAAGTGCTGCACTCTTTTATCAAAGAGGTTCTTGATGAAGCGAGTCTTTTGCCCTCAGATCTTAAAGCCATAGCGGTAAGCAAAGGGCCAGGTTCTTATACAGGTTTGAGAATTGGAGTTTCTGCGGCAAAGGGATTATGTTTTTCCTTACAGATTCCACTTATTTCAATAGATACATTAGCGTCATTAGCTCATAATGTAGTGCTTGATTCTGGTGTGGTAGTGCCCATGTTGGATGCGAGAAGAATGGAAGTGTATTCAGCTGTATTTGATAAAAACTATAGCAAGGTAAGATCCATCAAAGCCGAAATCATAGCTCAGGATTCATTTTTAGAATATTTAGAAGGTGGAACTGTCTATTTTGTGGGAGACGGGGCAGAAAAGTGTAAAGCTGTAATCCAACATCCCAATGCTGTCTTTGTAGACAGTATTTTTCCTTCGGCAAAAGAGATGTGTGGTTTGGCTTATGCGAAATACAAAAAGAACGATCTCGAAGATGTGGCTTATTTCGAACCTTTTTATTTGAAAGATTTTTTAGTCGTTCCGCAGAAAAAGAAAGTATGACGGCATAGAGGATTTAATTTTTTCTGTTCTTCATCGTTTTTCAATTCAGTGAAATACGTTTATGATTGTATTTGTTCCACAATTGTAGCGCTTTCCTCGCTAGGGAGAGTACACGTGTTGTTTAAGCAAGCATAAAGCAATGTTTTGTTTCTTTTAAATCTATTTTCTAACAATGGTAGTTGGCTTTCTTGAGTGGACCCGCAAAGTATTTTATTTGGAAGATAATGTTGGTCTATTTCCCTTCGTTTTTCTTGAGCTTCTTTGCCACATATAGCAATCTCATAGAAATTCTGACTAAAGTTTGCATATAAGTCAAGCCAATTTGAATACCCTGACCCGTAGTTTTCTATCATAGGAATCATGTTATTTAACATTTGTTCACTCGTTTTTAGGTAGTGTTCATTTGTATAGAAATGACTGAGTTTATAGAGGTTTTTTGCCATGATGGAGTTGGAAGAAGGCATTACATTGTCTTCGATTTCTGTTTTTCGAGCAATTAATTTTGTGTCTTTTTCTGAGGTGAAGTAAAACATTTTTGATTCTTGATTATAGAAATAATCGAAACAGGTATCCGTTAGCTTTTTAGCCATTGTCAGCCATTTTTCTTCAAAAGTAACCTCATAAAGCGCAATAAACGCATCAATAATACTGGCATAGTCCTCGAGGTATCCGTTTATGGTTGCACACTCATTTTTGTAATTATGGTATAGGGTATAGTCTTCTTTGATCAAGTGGTTTTCAATAAAAGTAGCATTTTGAATGGCAGTTTTTAAATACTCCTCATTTGTTAACACACGATAGGCGTCAATATACCCTTTGAGCATGAGGCCATTCCATGAGGTTAGTATTTTATCATCTAACCTCGGGTAGCTTTTCTTTTTTCTTTTTGCGAGGAGGATCTTTTTCCAAGAATCGACTTTTTCTTGCAAATTTTCAAGGGAAATTTTATGTTTTGCAGAAAAAGACTCATCCGTTTGATTTCGTATCAAGTGATAGGTATTATGTTCCCAAAAGCCATAAGCGTTAATATTGTAGTAGTCCGAAAACAATTCATAGTCTTCTTTGATGAGTTCTTGCAATTCTGGTTTCGTCCACACATAATACGCTCCTTCTTTAAGTTCCTTGTTTGTATCGATGCTATCGGCATCAAGAGCAGTGTAAAACCCACCAGATGGATCTAATAGTTCTCGTGTAACGAAATGCAATGTGTGTATAAGCGTTTCTTTGTAGAGTTTGTTTTTCGTAAGTAAATAGGCATCTGCATATAAGCTAGCAAGTTGCCCATTGTCATAGAGCATTTTTTCGAAATGAGGAATGTGCCATTTTGTATCTACCGAGTACCTGCAAAAACCTCCATTGATGTGATCAAAGATACCACCAAGTGCTATTTTAGTCAGGGTTGTATTCACATAGTTCTTTAATTCGATGTCATTGTTTTGATATGCAAATCGAAGTAAGAAATGATAATTGTTAGGCATGGGGAATTTAGGAGCTCTGTTGAGCCCCCCGAAGTCATCGTCAAAGTAAATACTCCATTTTTTAATCGTATCCCTTAAAAACTGATTGTGGTGCTTTGCTTTCTCTGTTGAAACGTGTACGATTCCAGTTTCTTGTATTCCTTTTGTGAGTTTTTCAGCATATTCAATGACTGTTGCCGATTTAGATATGTATAAATTTCCTATTTGGAACAGTGTTTTTGACCATTCTTCTTTTCTAAAATAGGTTCCGCCCCACACAGGTCTTCCATCAGGTAGTGCAATACAATTTAATGGCCAACCTCCTTGCCCTGTCATTATTTGAATCGCATTCATGTAAATTTGATCAATATCTGGTCTTTCTTCTCTGTCTACTTTAACATTGATAAAGTATTGATTCATAAGTCTAGCTACCGTTTCATTTTCAAAGCTCTCGTGTTCCATCACATGACACCAGTGGCAGGAAGAATATCCAATGGAAATTAAGAGTAATTTGTTTTCTTCTTTAGCCAAAGCAAGTGTTTCGTCATTCCAAGCGTACCAATGCACGGGATTATGAGCATGCTGCAATAAATAAGGACTTGTTTCTGAAATGAGGCGATTCGGTTTGTGTGATTTTGGCATAGGTCTATTACTTATAGAAATGGAATTACAATTTGAATAACGAATAGCAATAGGCTTTGAATGGAAAAGTACTGAGGTTTTGCTTTGTGGAGACAAAATGTTTATCGAAAGCCGACTACTAAAGTACAGATTATAGGCAAATATTCGTCGGAAAACTTTAAAAGATAACATAAGGGTAACATAGGAGGAGTTGTGTGTTAATACATTTGTAAAAAACAAGAGAATTAACAATGGAGAACCCATATATTTTAATGCTGATAGCATTGACAGTATTAGCAATAGTTGACTTAGTAGTTGGAGTTAGTAATGATGCGGTGAATTTTTTAAATTCTGCCATTGGATCAAAGGCAATTCCAGTTAAAAAGATACTTATCATAGCTAGTATTGGTGTTTTCGCCGGTTCTGTAACGTCGAGCGGTATGATGGAGGTGGCTCGAAAAGGAATCTTTGTGCCTAGTGAATTTTATTTCAATGAAATCATGTACATTTTTATGGCAGTCATGATTACAGATATTTTGTTGTTAGATGTTTTCAACTCATTAGGAATGCCAACATCTACAACAGTGTCAATTGTTTTTGAATTATTGGGAGCGGCAGTGGCGGTTGCATTGATAAAGATTTATACTTCAGATTCAGGAGAAACAGCGGCGGATCTTGGAAGGTACATAAATACAGAAACCGCTTTGTTTATTATATTTGGTATCCTGCTTTCGGTGGTGGTTGCATTTTCAATAGGAGCCATTGTGCAATTTATTTCTAGAATTATATACTCTTTCCATATCGAAAGTAGACCTACTTATATTAGCGCCTTATTTGGAGGTTTTGCTATTACTGCCATTACGTATTTTATTGTGATCAAAGGGCTAAAAGGGACTCCATATTACAAAGACCTTAAGCATTTAATAGAGGGTAATCTTCTTGGTATTTTGCTGATAGGCTTTGCATTTTGGTCTGCAATGTCTCAACTACTCATCACATATTTCAAAATCAATGTACTCAAGTTAATTATTGGTGTCGGTACTTTTTCTTTGGCGTTAGCCTTTGCAGGGAACGATCTGGTAAATTTTATTGGTGTTCCAATTGCGGCATTGAATTCTTATGAGGCTTGGCAAGCATCTGGTGTTGCTGCGAATGCTTTCTCGATGGATATTTTAGCAGACAAGGTGCCTTCTAATGTATGGCTTTTATTAATGGCAGGTGGCATTATGGTAGTGACCATATGGACCTCTAAAAAAGCGAAAACGGTCATAGAAACAGGTATTAACTTGTCGCGTCAGGGAGAAGGACATGAAAAGTTTCAGCCCAACCCAATGTCTAGAGTTGTGGTGAGGGCTGCTATGGGCTTGAATGTTGTGATTAGTACTGTTTTTAGTACCAAGACATTGCGCTATATTGATAGCAAATTTGAGAAGCCAGTGATTGCATTGTCTAAAGACAAATCATACGAACTTCCTGCTTTTGATTTGGTGAGGGCTTCCGTGAACTTAATTGTTGCAGGAATCTTAATATCAATAGGTACTTCCCTAAAATTACCATTGTCTACAACCTATGTGACTTTTATGGTGGCCATGGGGACCTCCCTGGCAGATCGCGCTTGGGGTAGAGAAAGCGCTGTGTATCGTGTAGCAGGTGTTTTAAATGTGATTGGTGGCTGGTTCATGACTGCTATCGTTGCTTTTTTCGCGGCTGCTGTTGTTGCTTACTTGATTAATTTGGGAGGTATTTCTATGGTAGGAGTGCTCTTATTGGTGGTGGTTGGTTTGATCACGAGAAACTCTATAAGACACAAGAAGAAGTCTCAAGAAGAAAAGAAGCAAATGTATATTGAACGTGCAGAGTTGATTACAATTAATGGGGTCATCGAAGAAAGTTCAGATCATATCAGAGAAGTTGCCTCTAGAGTGAATAAACTGTACACCAACGTGGTCAACGATTTGGCAAATCATGACCTGAATAAATTGCGCAAAACAGATAAACATGTAGAGAAATTAAATGATGAGATTGATGGCTTAAAAGATGGTGTATTCTACTTTATCAAATCCCTAGATGAAACTTCTGTACAAGCAAGTAGGTTCTATATTTTGGTTTTAGGGTATTTGCAGGATGTAGCACAATCAATTAGCTATATATCAAGAGCTAGTTTCAAACACGTGAATAATAATCATAAAAATTTAAAAAAGGGGCAGTTAAAAGATTTGAAGAAGATAGATAATCAATTAACGGTATTATTGGGTAAGGTAGGTGATGTGTTTGAAAATAGAACCTTTGATCGGTTAGATGATATTTTAGTTGAGAAACAAGCTTTATTAAATGATGTTTCTGATTCTATAGAGAAGCAAGTTTCTAGAATTAGAACAGACGAAACAAGTCCTAAAAACACGACCTTATACTTTAGCGTGTTGTTGGAAACAAAAGATTTGATTGCTGCGCTGATGAGTCTATTACAAACATATCAAGAATTTCATCTAAGCACCAAAGAAATACACTAATACAGAACTTTTTCACTAAGTTACTTCCAGACAATCTCGAGTATATAGCTAGAGATTGTTTGTTTATGAAGTTTGAGTTTATTTATGTTTCTTGCGACATTAATACCATTTTTAACTCGGAAAAGCTAAATTTAGCGTCTACTTGTTCTTTCAGTTCTTTGAGTGTTGTGTATGTTATCTTTTCAATGGAATCAACAATTTCGTTGTAGCGTTTGAGTTCAATTAATTCGAGGACATCTATATCTCCAGAAGGAATAAAACTTGCCAAATGGCCTTCAATAGTGCCTTGTGTTAAGTTGCGTTCATTTGCGATTTCTTTGACAGAGAATCCATTTTTAAACAGTTCAAAAGAAATTTGCTTTGTTGATTTTTTCGCCTCTTTTTGCCCTGTTTTCAAATGGTCGATGCCATGTGCTTCACAATATTCTTCAACTACCTCTAAAATTTCAGTTCCATATTTTTGAACTCTAATCTTACCCATTCCTTTTATCTTTAATAGTTCCGCTTCGTTTCTTGGCAACAACTCACTCAAGAGATAGAGTGTTTTTTGTGTGAAAATTTGAAAGTGAGTAATGTTTGACGATTTTGCAATGTCATCCCGTAAGGCTCTTAATCTTAGTACAATAATCGGGTCTCGCTTTGTGGTGGTTTTTTCCTTTTTTGATCTTTCTGTGTCTTGTAATACAGCATTTGCTCTTACTTGCAAATAAGTATTTGTATTGAAACTATCCGACATTTTTTGAAGGGAAAAAAGCTTTTCCTCTAAGCGTTCTTGAAGTGCTTCGAATTGTTTGTTGAAGTCTTTTTTTACAGCCTTGTTATCGGTAGAAAATGAAATTGATTTCAATGGTTTTTCGATGTGTAATTTGGTCTGATTGACGAAATATACAATTGCTTTTTTAAACCGAGTTTGAATGGCTTCATCATTTTCTGGAAGCACTATACTTTCAGCAGGTCCGTTTAATTGTTCCATAAATCGTGCTACGATTTTTAAAAAAGGTACAATCCCAAGATCTTTGATAGCCTCTAAATGATTGATGACCTCTCCCTGTATACTCGTCCTGTTTTTATAGAAGATGTCAATGAGCCTTGTAGTTGGGTACAAGAAGGGCTGGTAGTCGAAGAGCTCTGCAATTAAATTCAATTGAAATTGTTTTTCAGAGGCATTTAGTTCCTTCTCATCAGGATGGTTTTCTTGTATGCGGTTGGTAAATGTACTTACCTTTGTGTCATTAACAATGGTGTTCGCATGAATCTTTGTTTTTAAGACAATTCCTTCAAGAGAGGTACATCTGCTTAAGGCAACATAGGTTTGTCCGTGGGCAAAAGAAGCTGCTGCATCAATAATTGCTTTGTCAAACGTGAGGCCTTGACTTTTGTGAATGGTAATGGCCCAAGCCAGGCGCAAAGGTATCTGCGAAAAAGAACCTGTAATGTCTTCTTTGATCTCTTTGGTATCTTCGTTAATGGAGTAGGTGATGTGTTCCCACGTATCTCTCTCAGCAACAATGACATCCGTTTCATTGGGACATTGAACGGTTACTGATTTTTTAGAGATGGCAGTAATAATTCCAATTTTACCGTTAAAATAGCGCTTTTCTGGGGTAGTGTCATTTTTTATAAACATAACTTGAGCTCCAACTTTCAAAGCTAAACGGTGGTCATTTGGAAAAGCATTCTCATTGAATTTGCCTGAAACATCCGCTTTAAAAAAATAGGTTTGATAAGGTAGCTTCTCTAATTCGGCTTGGTTCAGAGCAATGGCTCTATCGTTATGTGTGGTCAGTGTAATGTATCCTTCCTCTTCTGTTGGTGAAAATTTGGGATCATATTGATTGTTCAAGATTGTCGCAGACTCCTTTGATAGGTTGTTGTTTCTTATTTCATTTAAAATATGGATAAAAGACTGATTTTTTTGGCGATAGATATGTTGCAATTCTATAGAAACTACATTTGCTTCTTGGTAAGCGCTTGAACTGAAAAAATAAACGTTGTCATAGTGTTGTTGTAATGAGCTCCACTCATTAGGTTTTACAACAGGTGCAAGTTGTTGAAGATCTCCAATCATGAGTATTTGAGCTCCACCAAACACCTTGTTACGGTTTTTATACCTCCGCATTACCTGGTCTATACCATCAAGTAAATCAGCTCTAACCATGCTAATCTCATCAATAACTATTAAATCGAGCGATTTTATAATATCAATTTTAGTCTTGCTGAATTTTCGCTGTTGTCGAGATGAATTGCTAATTTGATTTGGAAGAATAGGGCCGAAAGGCATTTGAAAAAAGGAATGAATTGTAACTCCTTTTGCATTAATAGCAGCAACTCCTGTGGGCGCAACAACGACCATTCTCTTTAAAGATTCACTCTTTATTTTATGTAAAAAAGTCGTTTTTCCTGTACCCGCTTTACCCGTTATGAATAGATTTCTATCTGTTTTTTCTATAAACTGTAAAGCAAGTTCGAGTTCATAATTTGTAGACATGATAGCATTTTTTATTGCAAGATACTCAATCAGAGGGTATTTCAAAAAAAATCCCGCACTAGGGTGCGGGATTTAAATGCGTTTAATAGCGGGTTTAGAATTATAGCTCTAATGCTTTCAATACATTATTGTCCATTAGCAATTCCATTGGGTTTTCCAGCGCTTCTTTTACGGCAACCAAGAATCCTACAGATTCACGACCATCAATCACTCTATGATCGTAAGACAGAGCTACGTACATGATGGGTTGTATTACAACCTCACCGTTCACAGCCATGGGTCTGTTCACAATATTATGCATTCCCAAGATTCCACTTTGAGGAGGGTTTAGAATAGGTGTTGATAACATCGATCCAAAAACACCACCATTTGTAATTGTAAAGGTGCCGCCTGTCATTTCATCAACCGTAATTTGTCCGTCTCTTGCGCGCAATGCTAAACGTTTTACCTCGCTTTCTACTCCTCTAAATGATAGGTTTTCTGCGTTTCTAATTACGGGTACCATCAATCCTTTTGGACCAGAAACCGCAATAGAGATGTCTTGAAAATCATTTTTGATTTGAAAATCGCCGTCAATCATAGAATTCACATCAGGATACATTTTCAAGGCTCTCACCACTGCCAATGTAAAGAAAGACATAAACCCTAATCCAACTCCATGCTTGGCTTTAAAGTCTTCTTTGAATTGTGAACGAAGGTCAAAAATTGGTTGCATGTTTACCTCGTTAAACGTGGTTAACATGGCAGTTTCACTTTTTACAGATACCAAGCGCTGTGCAACTTTCCTTCGCAACATTGACATTTTCTTGCGCTCTGTTGCCCTTGACCCTCCAGAGGTTGGTGTACCCATGCTTGGTGTTGCATTTTCTGCATCATTCTTGGTAATTCTACCTGCTTTTCCGGTTCCTTTTACAGCAGTAGTCTCAATTCCCTTTTCAGCTAAGATCTTCTTAGCAGCTGGAGAGGCTGTGCCAGTAGCATATGTTTTGGTCTCTTGTTTTGGTGTGGCAACTTCTTTTTTAGGAGCTTCCTTAGTTTCTGTGGCAACAGGAGCATCCTCGCCGGCTGGTTTGGCAGCGTCCATGTCAATCAAGCACACAACTGCACCAACGGCAACAGCATCACCTTCTTCAGCTTTTAATGTGATGATTCCGCTTTCTTCAGCAGGTAATTCTAAAGTTGCTTTATCAGAATCTACTTCTGCAATGGGTTGATCTTTCTCTACATAGTCTCCATCTTCAACTAACCAAGTTGCAATTTCTACTTCTGTAATTGATTCCCCCGGAGAAGGAACTTTCATTTCTAAAATCATGAGTACTAAATTTTATTTTTTCTCTGAACTTTTATTATTTTAATCAAAAACTTTGGCTATTACTTTTTGATGCCTTTTTTTAAATCTTGCATTAGAACCAGCAGCAGGTACCGCATGGTATTCTCTAGAAGCAACTTCTAATCTTAATTTTGGGAAACGTTCGAGCATGTAGCTCCAAGCCCCCATGTTTTTTGGTTCTTCTTGTGCCCATACAAATCGCTCGGCATTTGGATAGCCTGCTACGATACTGTTTAATTGCTCTTCATGCAAAGGGAATAATTGCTCAATTCTTACCAATGCAATATCTTCTCTTTTATTTTCTTCCCTCTCCGCAAGTAAATCGTAATAAAATTTACCCATACAGAAAACTACTTTTTTTACTTTCAATTTGTCTACAGTGGCATCGTCAATAACCTCTTGAAAGGTTCCTGTTGCGAGATCTTCAATGGTGTTTACAGCTTTTGGATGGCGCAATAAACTCTTTGGAGTGAATACAATTAAAGGCTTTCTAAAATCACGTTTCATCTGACGACGTAGTAAGTGATAAATATTGGCAGGAGTTGTACAGTTTGCAACAGTCATGTTGTCTACCGCACACAATTGCAAGTAGCGTTCTATTCTTGCTGAAGAGTGCTCAGAACCCTGACCTTCATATCCGTGAGGGAGTAAAATAACGAGTCCGTTTTGCAATTTCCATTTGTCTTCTGCAGCAGAAATGTATTGGTCAAACATGATTTGTGCCCCGTTGGAGAAATCTCCAAATTGTGCCTCCCAAATTGTTAAACTATTGGGGTAGGCCATGGCGTATCCATAATCAAAACCTAAGACACCGTATTCAGATAAGTGTGAATTGAAGATAGACATTTCACCCAAACTATTTGGGTTGGTATTGAGTAGGTTGATTCTTTCTTCAGAATTTTCATCACGTAATATGGCATGTCTATGTGAGAATGTTCCACGCTCTACATCTTGTCCAGAAATACGAACGTTGAACCCTTCCTCTAATAAAGATCCATAGGCCAACGTTTCTGCCATTCCCCAATCAAGCGCATTGTTTTCAAAAACCATGGTAGCTCTTCCTTTCAAAATTCGTTCCGCTTTTCTAACAAATTTTACGCCTTCAGGGGTGCTTGAGACAATTTTCGCAATATTTTCTAATTTATCCGCATCATAGCTTGTGTCAATAGACTTGAGCATGGCGTCTTTCCCTTGGCGTGTGAATTCTTTCCATGTTGTTGGCATAAACTCTCGTACCTTTGAGGTGCTATCTTCTTTGGCCCTATCAAATTCAGTAGACAACATCGATTTGAAATCATGGGCAATCTGCGTAAGATGCTCTTGAGTAATGCTTCCTTCTGCTAGCAATTGAGCAGCGTAGATATCTTTTAAGTTTTTATGTTTTGCAATTGCTTTGTATAAGTTTGGCTGCGTAAAACGCGGTTCATCACCTTCATTGTGACCATATTTCCTGTAGCCTAATAAGTCAATGAAAATATCGCGTTTGAATTTTGTTCTAAATTCAATGGCTAGTTCCATGGCGTGACAAACAGCTTCAACATCATCTGCGTTTACATGCAATACTGGAGATAACGTTACTTTTGCAATGTCTGTACAATAGGTGCTTGATCTTGCATCTAAATAATTGGTAGTAAAACCAACCTGATTGTTTACAACAACATGCACAGTACCACCGGTTTTGTAACCGTTTAATTGGGCCATTTGAATTACCTCATACACAATTCCTTGCCCGGCAATTGCGGCATCTCCATGCACGAGGATGGGTAAAATTTTGCCATCATCGCCATTGTATTTTTTATCGATTTTAGCACGAACAATCCCTTCAACTACTCCATCTACAGTTTCGAGGTGAGATGGATTTGGTACCAGGTTCATTTTGATGCTATTCCCGTTTTTATAGGTTTTGCTCAGAGTTAATCCGAGGTGGTATTTTACATCTCCGTCAAGATTTTCATCTTCAAAGTCTTTTCCTTCAAATTCGTTAAACAATTCACGAACAGGTTTTTTAAAGATGTTCACTAGGGTGTTCAAACGTCCCCGATGCGCCATTCCAAGAACACATTCTTTGACGCCGTATTTTTCGGCCGCATCTCTAAGTAGAACACTTAGTCCTGGAATTAGGGCCTCTCCGCCTTCTAAAGAGAAACGTTTTTGTCCTACATATTTTGTCTGTAAAAAGCTTTCAAAGCCAACGGCTTGATTTACCTTTTGAAGAATGTATTTTTTTGCATCTACCGAATAGTTGGGTAAATTATCATTTTTGTTTAAACGATTTTGCCACCATTTGAGCTCTTCAGGGTTGCGTAAATACATATATTCAACACCGATTGAACTGCAATAGATGTTCTCTAAGTGTTGTATGATTTCTGCTAAAGTTTTAGGTCCGATACCTAAGATATCTCCGGCATTGAAAATTGTTTTTAAGTCATGTTGACTCAAACCAAAGTTTTCAAGATCTAGTGTTGGAGCGTATTTTCTTCTTTCTCTGACAGGGTTTGTTTTGGTAAATAGGTGTCCTCGTGTTCGGTATCCATTTATCAAGTCTAACACTAAAAATTCTTTGCGTACTTCTTCCGGAACTTCAACCGAAAGGTCTTCTTCATCTGTTAAAGAGTAGTTTTCATTGGCTAGGTCATAACCTTGAAAAAAACTTCTCCAACTTGGTTCTATTGCGTCAGGATTTTTTAAATATTGCTCGTAGAGATCAGCAATAAAACCTGTGTGTGCTGCATTTAAGAACGAAAATTTGTCCATATATTGATATAATACTTTGGGTGTAAGAATATAACTAGGGCAAAAGTACAACTTTTGCTAAAAATGAACCTTTCTTTTCGGGTTTAAAAAAAAGAAAAATTTCTGTATTTTTTTTGAAAAATGTTTGGTGGTCTTTCAAAAAGATATATATTTGCACTCGCAAAACGAATAGTGCTGCAAACTCCTCCTTAGCTCAGTTGGTTAGAGCATCTGACTGTTAATCAGAGGGTCCTTGGTTCGAGCCCAAGAGGAGGAGCAACATATAATGATAAAACGGTTATACTTTTATAGTGTAGCCGTTTTTTAATTAAAAGACCCCAGTCAAACACCCTCAGTTATTAAGTGGAGATCTCCCAGTGATTATTAGAACATTTTAAAATAGTTTGAAAAAGGTTAAAGTTTCTTTGTCGTCAGTTTCATTATATTTGAATTAAAATGATAAAAGAGAACAAAAGTTCCTTTTATCCGGAAACATAGACCTATAAACAGGAGATTTATTCCACATATAAGGGGAGTTGGCGGTAATTACATTAAACCTTAGATGATTGTAAGAGTCTAAGAAGAAAATTTAAAAGGTTAATTTATGATGAAACAGATTTTTGCAAGTATACTAATTATGGTGTGTTTGATATCATGTGATAAAGACGATGATAACATAAGTCCACCTGTAATATCTGCACCAATAGTCAAGTTGAATACTACCTATGAAGTAAATATTACGGAAGATATCACTTACGCTGAAGGACTTAGTCATGATAGTTGGAATAGTGCCAATAACTCTGTAATTCCGTTATTAATGGACTCTTATGTTCCAGACAATGATGTACAAAATCGCCCTTTACTAATGTTAATTCATGGTGGTGCATTTGTTGGAGGTTCTAAACAACAGGTAGCCCTTGTAGACATTGCAAATTATTATGCTTCTAGAGGATTTGTTGTGTTTTCAATCGACTATAGACTTAGGGACCATATGGGAACAATTCCACAAGAATGGATTGACGCCATTTCAGGTGGTGCCCCTTCAAATCTCAACCAAATTTATGCAATGTACCCTACTCACAGAGATGCTAAAGCTGCTTTAAGGTGGATTATAGCTAATGCCGATAATTATCACATTAATACTGATTATATTACTGTTGGTGGTGGTTCAGCAGGAGCAATTACTTCTATTGGGCTTGGCGCATCAGAATTAGGTGACTATAAAGATGAAATAAGCTTAAGTGAAGATAATACCTTATCAACAACCAATCTTTCTCAAACCTATGAAGTACAAACAATTTTAGACTTTTGGGGATCTAATGCATCTGTAGAAATACTGGAGTCAATTCATGGATACCAAAGGTTTGACTCAAATGACCCAGCATTGTTTATAGCTCATGGTACAGAAGACCCTACCGTACCTTTTAGTAGTGCGGAAGATTTAAAAACTATATGGGAAACAAATGAAATTGATTTTGTGTATTATCCATTAGAAGGCAGAGGTCATGGTGCTTGGGGAGCTACTGTGAATGGAAAAAGCTTATCAGATTTATCTTTTGATTTTATAGTGGAGAACCAAAGTTTGAATGTCGAATAAAAACTACCGCCAACAATGTGTATAGTGCATAGCTACCCTTCGGGATACGCACCATACACAGAACGTTATCCAAATTTTTGGAACCAAGGGATCATCAATCCACTTCCTTCAAAATTAGAGGAAGTTTACGGACGTTTCTTACTAACTAATAAATAGTCCGTCAAAAAAGGAAATTGTGCTGCAACTTTGAATAATAGGGGGAGCAAAAGACAAGCCTTAGAAGAAATTCTAAGGCTTTTTTGTTTTATGGGCTTTTTGAAGTTTAAATACTTTTTAAAAAAGTGTTATTATGTTGGTTGTAAATGAGTTAACCTTGTCGCAATGCATTTGTTTTTGGTGCGTATTTGGCAAATGTTGAAGAATGTTTGCGCTGTTCAGCGAATCTTCACCATAGTTGCTCCATATTCGTTTGAATGCTTAAGGGCATTCATTGGATTGTGCTAACTTTAAAAAGATCATTTCAATACTTTTGAAGAAGCAGGGTTCGGTGTATATCGACTTTTATACTTGTCTTTGTATGTTTAATTCTTCTGTTTTTACAAGGATGATTCGTACGAATAGTATGTAGCGTCAATATTTCCTTAAAAATATTGAAAAAGAAGGGTTTATACGTATTGTATGGTTTCTTATTTTTTCTTATTTTGCAAAAAAAAAAAAAGCTATGAATCTATGTAAAACCAGCGCTCGTAATGAGGTGCAAGCTGATACATTAAATTCTCTATCGCCTGATTCTACTCAAAAATCTCAGTTCACCAGGACTGATTTTGAAGAAGTGAAATTATTTAATCAATGTGTTAGGGCACGAGGCATTGAGCAACTTAGTGATAGAGTGATACAACTTAAAAAGGATTTAGGAAATTATGAAATCTCTTTTTTTGACAAACTTAGTTCAATAATTACGATCCATGATTTTGACCCCAAAGGCACACAGGCTATTGGGAGTGTTGGTATGGATGTTGTAGAAAATTATGGCTCCTCTAAAAGTCTGGAAATTAATGACTGGTTCAAGCCTAAGCCTCTAAAATTATTTAAGAAAGCACCCCCTATTGGATTAAAGGAGAAAGTCAGAAAACATGTAGAGTTCATTAAAAATATCCAAAATCATTAAAGAGCGCTAATTTTTAAAAAACAAAGAATAACAGGAATTGCGCAAAGTTTGGCTAATGACAAAGGAAGAAATTTTATGTGAGCGTATCTTTGAATTCTTGAAAGTGCTGCACTAGAAGTCTCAACTCATATTGATTTCAATACAATTCCCTAGAATTGCAGACATCAAGGATGTATTGGTAAGTAGTTAAAGTTTTGAAAATAAAAGACCAACGATATGTCTCTCTTTTTCTTTCGAACTCGGTTCGCAGGATTGAGGTATGTGAGTCTAGGGCAATTTCATAGCTTTGCTTTTTTTCAGTAGGGAAATTGACGCTCTTTTTGGTACGTAATTGACAAATTCATAAATTCTTTTTTGATTGACTGTCTCATGTTTTGAGCGTACGAAGTAATTCAAGACTCAACCCAGATATGAGCTTTTTTTTTTTTTGATAAAGAGGTAGTAAAGTGTTTTTTTTGAGTTTCTTTAAACTCAGAGATAAAGGAGGATTGAAATAAATTCCTTATTTTGCTGAAAAACATACAATTATGAAAATTTTATTTTTTGTATTCGCTTTATTGATGACTACAGTTGTTTTTAGTCAAGCTGAGGATATTGACGCTGACGGAATTGTTGATTCTCAAGATAATTGTCCGTACATATTCAATCCCCTTCAAATAGATATCAATAAAGACGGGGTTGGTGATAAATGTGTTCGCTCTTTATTTTTAGAGGATTTTAGCTATTCTTTTTTAGAGGATGCTACTTCAAATGATTCTATTCCTTTAAAATTAAATAGATCTTTTGAAGATGCTATAACAATCTCATCTGATTATCAAAGTTACTTTACTTTTGAAGATGGATACTTAAAGTTGAATCAATCTCTTGATGCTATTTCAGAGAACAGAATTTATATCGATGTTGAGTTAAATATCAACAATGTGGTATTAAAGGATTCTATTCAGGTGAATATCATTAGGAAAATGAATTTAAATAAGGTTGTTGGAGATTCCCACAACGGATTCAGTTCGTTTTATTACAAGATACAGCGCTATAATGAAATTTTAAATGAGCAAGAGGAGCCACAAATTATGCCTTGGCGAGGTGCTCAAAGAGATTTCCTTTTTCAAGATTTAAATGGCGATGGCTTTAAGGATTTTATCGCCCTTAATAAAACGCTCTATTCAGATATTGAAGTCGAAGGATTTGACAACTATTTGATAGGTGATTATATTGATATTTCATTGGGAAGATTTGGTGTCCCTCATTATTTTTTAGTAGACGACGAGTTTAATATTGTGACATATCACGAAAATTTAGAATATCCAGATATTTTTCTTTACGATGCAGATTTTGCTAGTAGTTCAGACTTAGATGGAGATGGTGTGGATGAAGTTATAGGTGCTTCTGAGCATTATCATACAACTTTTGGAGACGATGGAAATTCAGAAGATGGCAGAAAAATTAGAAATTTATTAGCGTCAAAAGGAGTGTATCCTCAAGTGGAGTATGATACAATAAATGGAAATAAAATTCAACGATATTACGGGGTACAAAATGAACGATTAATTGATTTCAAGGAAAAAATGACTTTTAATCAAGAAATTGAAAATCCTTTTGTTTCAGGTTTTGGGCATGCAATTGGAGATTTGGATAATGATGGAGATATTGATGTTGTAGTTTCTGGAAACTCCAATGGTAATCTTGTTGACGTTTGGAAAAATGATGGAGAGGGTAGTTTTTTAATTGATAGAAAAAGAACAGATGGTTTTAATACAAGTTCAGAGGGCGTCTATGCTTTAATTGATATAAATCAAGACGGCTTTCCAGAATATTTATTCTCTGAATGGATGACTTGGAGAATTGGATATTTAAATAACAACCAGGGAGATTTAGATCACGAAAACCCAATCTGGTTAGACGATATTAATAACAGTGATTTGATGATTAGGAATTTATATAAGGTTGATTTGGATGGAGATAGTATTGATGAATTAATAGTATATAGAACAAATGGTTTGTCGCTAACACCCCCGGAAAATCAAAGTGTATTCAATGAAATAAAAGTCTTGAAAGTTCAAAATAATACGTTGATAGATGTTACAGAATCATTTATTAATTCCAATGCTAATAGTAGTATGTGGTCACCTTCTTCATGGCTTTATTATGAAGATATTGATGGAGATGAAATTGAAGACCTCTTCGTTTCTTTTTTTACTGACCCTCTGTGGCAAGGTTATCCATATAATGAGTTTAGAGGGTATTGGGATGAAAGTACTGAGGAAACTACTTATTTCAAAGGCATGGAAGATGGAACCTTTGAATTTAATTATTTAGGGAAATTTCCAATAGATCTTGATCATCTAATATTATGGGACGATTTAAGTCCTTTTCACAACAATAATTTTTTAATTCATGATATAAATAATGACGGAACAGCTGAGTTAATTAGTGCAGATCCTATGAAGCTTTTTGGAAATCAAATGGTAATTTTTTCATATAATTTTGATACTAGTTTAGGAGTTAAAGAAAACTTTAAAAATGAAAAATTAATTTATTTTCCAAACCCAACATCTTCGTCGATTCAAATTGATGTGAACTTTGCTTATGTGAAAATTTTTGATCTTTTAGGAAGAGAGTTACTGCAATCAACCTCTAAAATTATAGAGCTATCAAAACTTCCTAACGGTGTTTATGTGCTAAGATTATATGATGCTTCAAACAGGGTTTTGGGTGCTTCGAAGGTTGTCAAGGAGTAAAACTTGTTTTAAATTTAAATAAGAAGAGCGGCTATATTCTGCATAGGGTCAATTTTGAAATAAAAAGGTGTTTGCAACTCTTAAAATTGAAATTTTCCTGTTCTTTGAGTGTAATGCAGCTATGGATTTATTGTTTGGTCTATCCATTTGCAATGTTGTTCAATAATATTATCATTTATGTATCATTAATTTGTAACATTTAAGTAAATTCAAGGCCTAAATAAAAAAATAAAAACTTTTAAAATGAAAAAAATTCTATTATTCGTGTTCGCTATGGCTGCAAGTGTATCTGTGAACTCCCAAACTGCTGAAGAAATTATAGCAAATTATTTTGAAAATACAGGGGGTGCTGAAAACTGGGCAAAGTTAGAAGGAGTCAAGATGAGTGCTAAAGTAAATCAAGGAGGAATGGAAATTCCTGTGGAAATCACTCAGCTGAAAAATGGTAACCAAATGACCGTGATTAATTTTCAGGGTTTAGAGATTAAACAAAGAGTTTTTGATGGTGCAGTATTGTGGAGTACTAATTTTCAGACACAAAAAGCCGAAAAAAGTGATCAAGAGTCAACAGATAATATGAAACTTCAAGCACAAGATTTTCCTGATGCTTTGTACAATTACAAAGAGAAAGGATATACAATAGACTTGTTAGGTAAAGAAGACTTGGAAGGAACTGAAACATTTAAAATTAAATTGACAAAAAAACCAATGACTGTAGATGGTAAAGAGGTAGAAAATTCAAGCATCTACTTTTTTGATGCTGAAAATTTTGTTCCAATAGTTATTCATTCTGAAATAAGAACGGGGCCTGGAAAAGGAATGATGTCAGAAGTGAAACTAAGTGATTATCAAGAGGTTGATGGTTTGTATTTCCCGTTTTCAATGATTCAAGGAGTGAAAGATGGGGCTGGTCAGCCAATTACTATGGATAAAATTGAATTAAATCCAACTGTAGATGTTGGTGCTTTTAAATTTCCCGAAGAAATTACAGAAGAAGAAAATAAAAAATAATCATATCAGTAAAAAAGAGTCTTTATAATGTATAGGGGCTCTTTTTTTTTTACCAACCAATCACAGAATATTAGAAATATGAAAAATCGAATCATCTTAGTTTTGGGTTTCATACTGCTGCCTTTTAGCAGTGAGGCCCAAAACAACGCTTCCATTAATTTGAAAAATTTATTTGGCGATTTGAAAGCACGTCATATAGGACCTGCTTTAATGAGTGGCCGAATAAATGATATGGAAGTTCACCCTACTAATAATCAAATTATTTACGCCGGAACCGCTGGTGGAGGAGTCTGGAAATCGAATGATGCAGGTACTACTTTTAATCCAATATTTGATGACCACAGTCAATCCATTGGAGCTGTGGCAATAGATCCTAATGACCCTGACAATGTAATTTATGTTGGAACTGGTGAAACTTGGACAAGAAATAGTGTGTCTTACGGAGATGGGCTATATAAATCAACAGACGGAGGTTCTAATTGGAAAAAGCTTGGTTTTGATAAATCAGAACGAATAGCAAATATTATTGTAAATCCAAAAAACTCAAAAGAAGTATATGTAGCTGTGCTGGGAGCGCTTTGGTCAGATAGTGATGAACGTGGTGTTTATAAGTCTTCTGATGGTGGTGAAACTTGGAAAAAAATACTATATATCAATGAGCAAACTGGTGCTGCAGATATGACCATGGACCCCAAAGATCCCTCTATTCTTTATGCTTCGATGTGGGAATTTAGAAGAACAGCTTGGTCTTTCTCCTCTGGAGGAGAAAACAGTGCATTGTATAAATCTACAGATGCTGGAAAAACATGGAATAAAATTCATAATGGATTTCCTGAAGGACAATTAGGTCGTTTGGCCATTGCAGTGGCTCCATCAGATGCTAATATTTTATATACAGTAATTGAAGCAGAAGATCCAAAGCGGAAGGGGCTGTATAGAAGTGATGATGCAGGAGCTAATTGGAAACAATTGAACAATGATTTCGGAATTACAGTACGTCCATTTTATTTTTCAAGAATTACTGTCGATCCCAGAAATCCTGATATTGTCGTAAAAGGAGGGCTTACAGGCTCAATTTCAAAAGACGGTGGTAAAACATTTAAATCACTAGGGAATATGCATAGTGATATTCATGATATCGTATTTGACATTCATGATTCTGATAGAATTTACGTAGGAACAGATGGAGGTGTATATCGTTCCTGGAATGGAGGCACAACCATGGAAATTGTGGAAAACTTACCCTTGTCGCAGTTTTATCATGTAAGTGTTGATGATGCAGAACCTTACAATATTTATGGAGGACTTCAAGATAATGGTTCTTGGTATGGGCCATCTTCATCGAGTGGTGGAATTAAGGCAGGCGATTGGAATTCTATTGGGCCTGGTGATGGATTTCGAGTATTAAAGCATCCCACAAAAAATATTATTTATTCAGAAATGCAAGGAGCAGAAAATGTTTGGAGATATGATGTTGATAACAAGTTGGTGAAGACCATTCAACCTCTAGAACGATTAGGGTATGAAGATTTGCGTTTTAATTGGAATGCGCCAATGGCTATCAGCGCTCATCAGCCAGATCGTTTTTATATGGGGAGTCAGTTTCTTCACAAATCGGAAGATATGGGAGATACCTGGGAAATTATTTCTCCTGATTTATCTACTAACGATGCAACGAAACAACAACAGCAAGATTCCGGTGGATTGTCTATGGATAATTCTGGAGCAGAAAATCATACAACAATTTTTACAATAGCAGAATCTCCGCTAGATGAAAATATTATATGGGTTGGTACGGATGATGGAAATGTTCAAGTGACAAAAGATGGTGGGAAAAACTGGCAAAATGTTGTGAGTAATATTCAAGGTTTACCCAAAAATACTTGGACCTATCATATAGAGGCAAGTGTTCATGGAAAAGGAACAGCATATGCTGTTTTTGATGGGCATAATAGTGGTGATATGAAACCATACGTTTACAAAACTACAGATTTTGGAATGACTTGGACAAACATAATTACCGATAATGTTACTGGTACTTCGAGAAATATTCAGGAAGACTATGAAAATGAAAACTTATTGTTTTTAGGAACTGAATTCGGACTTTATATTACCGCTGATGGAGGTAATCATTGGGAAAAATTCACTAAAAATGTACCACCAGTTGCAGTTCATTTTATCGACCTCCAAAAACAAACGAATGACTTGGTATTGGGAACACATGGTAGAGGTATTATTATCATTGAAGATATTTCACCTTTACGCGAAATTACTACTGAAGTGTTAAAATCTAAACTTCATTTTTTTAGCTCTAAACCAATGAAATTATCTGATGAAGGTGGTTTTTCAGGAAGTTTTGGTGCCGAAACTCAATTTGTGGGAGAAAATGCGAACACATCTCCTCAAATAAAATATTTATTACCTAAGCGTCACACATTTGGCAAGATGACTATGGAAATAAAGGATAGCAAAGGGGAGGTTGTTTCTAAATTAACACCAGGAAAATCGAAAGGGATTAATATTGTGAATTGGTCAGGAACGATGAGACAACCTAAAGTTGCTAAGGGGAAAACTCTTGCGTTTGGCGGTTTTGCAATACCTAAAGTACAAGCAGGGTCCTATACAGCTGTTATCACAAAAGGGAGAGATGTATACGAGCATACCTTTGAAATCGTTTATGATGAGCGTTCAGGTTTGACTTCAGCAGACAGAGAGATGAAACATGATGTGGTCTCTAAAATGTATAAAATGACTGAAGATTTAGCTTACATGGTGTATCAAATTGATGCTTTTATGGAAGCACCTCAAACAAAAACTAAACTAAAATCAAAATTAAATGAACTCAAGAAAACTTTAGTCATTACAACTGGAGATAATTATGTGGGTAGTGCTGAACCAGAGTTAAGAGAAAAATTAGCAGATTTATTTAGTAAAATTGTTGGGAGTTATGACAAACCCTCAAATTCTGAATTAGAATTTTTATCAATTGTTGAAAATCGTTATGTTAAAGCTAAAAGAGACTTTGATAAGATTTCAAGAAAAATAAAATCTAAGAAAGAGATCAAATTAAAAACTTTTGAAGAGTTTACAAAGTAAAAATTAAAGTCGCGTTTAAACTATTTTTCAATAGACTCAATCCCAAAAGTAAAAATGTGGTTGAAACTTTGAATATTAGGAGAAGCAAAATAGCCTTAGAAGAAATTCTAAGGCTTTTTTGCTTTTGTGTAGTTGCTATTTTAACACGTATTTTAAGGAGTCCCTTTTGAATCCCTCAGAATGATTTTACTCTGTTGAGTCATATAAATTCTCAAGCGATGAGCTAGCATATTGCCCATGCTGAACCATATGATTTTCGAGTAATCCGAGCACTTCTATTGCTTCTAATCATCTCTATTTTTATTTATAATTTATTTAGTATATTTGATAAATGTAAATTACACACTTAAACATGTTTCAACGAAAACAAATCCTATTAATTTCCATTGTGCTGATTGTGTTATTGGGAATTCATGGATGTCAACAAGGCGCCGAGTCACCCATAAGCCCGGGAAAAAGGCCCAATTTATTATTTATCATGTCAGACGATCATGCCTATCAAGCAATCAGTGCTTACAGTGATAAATTGATACAGACTCCGAACATAGATCGTATTGCCAAAGAAGGGATACTTTTCACCAATGCTAGTGTGACCAATTCGATATGTGCTCCATCGCGAGCTACTATGCTCACGGGGAAGCATACTCATATTCATGGCAAAATTGACAATCGTTCTCCTTTTGATACAACGCAAGTTACCTTCCCACAAATTCTTCAAAAAAATGGCTATCGAACTGCGATGTTTGGAAAACTCCATTTTGGCAACAATCCCAAAGGTGTAGACGATTTTATGATTTTGCCAGGGCAAGGACATTACCTCAACCCATCGTTTGTATCTCCGAAGGGGGATACCTTGATTGAGGGTCATGTAACCAAAATTATTACTGATTTGACGCTGAATTGGCTTCAAAAAGAAGCCAAAAAGGAGGGGCCTTTTGCGCTGATGTATTTCCATAAGGCTCCACATCGCTCTTGGTGGCCAACTCCTGAAAAGATGAAGGCCAATCTCGATAAGAACTATCCATTACCAACGACACTTTTTGATGATTATGCAACTAGGGGTTCTGCTGCAAAAACGGCTGAAATGCGTTTGTATGATCATATGATGTATCGTTACGATACAAAGGTTGCTCCGGAGGCCATTGATGCTATGAAAGCACAACCAATGCCTGCAGTTCCTGATTTAGCAAGCCCTTTTGCAGTGTATCGCGAGCGCGCTACAAAAGCACAACAAGCCTTGTACGACCCCATTATTGATCATATCACAGAAGATTTCACCTCCCGATGGCCTTCCATGAATACACAAGAAAAAACGATTTGGAAATACCAACGCTACATGCAAGATTATTTAGCTTGTATTGCAGATGTGGATGAGGAGGTAGGACGTGTGCTTGATTATTTGGATACCGAAGGATTGTCTGACAACACCATTGTTGTGTATACCTCAGATCAAGGATTCTATTTGGGTGAACACGGTTGGTTTGACAAACGATTTATGTACAATGAATCCTTTAAAACTCCGGTGCTTATTCGCTGGCCTCATGTGATTCAGCCAGGAACAACCTCCGATGAAATGATACAGAACCTAGACTTTGCTCAAAGTTTTTTGGAGGCCTGTGGCATTCAAGCTCCTACAGATATGCAAGGAGAAAGTATGTTGCCAATTTGGCAAGGTACTCCAGAAAAATGGCAACGAGATGCGGCCTACTATCACTATTATGAATACCCGGCAGAGCACCAGGTCAAAAGGCATTATGGGATTGCTACTAAGCAATTTAAATTGATTCACTTTTATTATGATGTAGATGAGTGGGAGTTATACGACCTCATAAATGATCCGAATGAACAAAACAATCTAATCAAGCATCCCGAATATCAATTGGTAGTAACTGGATTGAAAGAAAAATTATCGAATTTGCGAAAAAAGTATAAAGATAGTCCGGAGTTAGATCAACAATTTATTGAACGTTACACAACCAAATAACTCACATCTCTTATGATTAAAACACCTATGGCTAAACTGCAGAAAAACATTAATTTATGGCCTTTATTTGGCTTTTTGTTCATTCTTTTATTGGGGGGGTGTACCCCTAACAATTCTAAATCATTAGCGATACCTCCCAACATTATTTTTGTCATGGCTGACGATTTGGGTTTCGGTGATTTGAGCAGCTATGGAAGCACGCGTATTCAAACTCCGCACATAGATGAACTCGCAAAGGAAGGGATGCGGTTTACTCAATTTTATGCAGGATCAGCTGTATGCACCCCAACTAGAGTGAGTGTGTTAACAGGACGTTCACCCCTTCGTTACAACGTGACCAAACATTTTAACGATCAAGAAATGTATTTACCTGCAACCATGCCTACCATTCCCAAAGCGCTTAAAAAAGCCGGATATGTGACCAAACACGTTGGAAAGTGGCATTTGGGAGGGTTGAATGAAACACATGTAAAAGACAGAGAACATAGCATGCCAGGGCCCCTAGAGCATGGCTTTGACGAGTACCTAGCAATGTTAGAAGATCCATTGTATCGAAAACCTGCCATGTTAGAAAAAAGACTCTACAAAGATGGGGCAAAGCATCTCGTTAGAAATGATACAATCATACCTCCTATTGATGCGCATTGGACAGATGTTAAAACTAGAGAAGCATTGGATTTTATTGATGAAAGTCATCAAAAGGGACAAGCATTTTTTTTAAATCTATGGTTTGATACACCACATGCACCTTACGAGGCAGCTCCTTCTGAGCATCTAGCTCCTTATAAAAATAGAACTGCAGGAAAGGATTTGTTGTACCGTTCTATGGTTTCGCATCTAGATGAGAGCGTAGGACGTATTGTAAAGCAACTTAAAAGACTTGGAATTGCAGAAAATACCTTAGTTGTATTTACCAGTGACAATGGTCCTGCATATCTTGGATCTCCAGGGGCATTTAAAGGGCGAAAAGTAGATTTGCATGAGGGAGGTATTCGTGTGCCTGGTATCGCATGGTGGCCGGGTAAAATCAAAGCAAATCAGGTATCCAATGAATTGATGCATACCAATGATCTCTTCCCTACCTTTTGCATGGCTGCTGGATTAGATACCAAGAAGTATGCATTGGATGGAGTAAATGTCTTGTCGCATTTAACTGATGGAACTCCTATTGAAAATCGTGGTTTTGTCTTTTGGCAAATTGCCAAGTACATGCACAATGGAAATTATGTGGTGGTGAGTGACAAACGTCCTGAACCTGTGGTGACGGAAGTCGTTCGAAAAGGGCCATGGAAATTATTGGCTATGGAAGGAGTTGCTCAAGAGTTGTATCATTTAAGTGAAGATCCTTATGAGCGCTGGAATCTACTCAAGCAGTATCCTGACATCGCAAATGAAATGTCTGATGCATTAATAAATTGGCTGAATGAACCGAGACTTTCTATTCCTTATGAATGATCTGAGCTTTGGATGTATCAGAATTTCCTAAAAAGAAACGCTGACACATCAGTTTTAGTTGAGGTTGACTTATTGTTTTAAAAAAAAAAATCAATAACAGGTTGTTATTCAATTGATTGTGTTTTTTTTTTCAAATTTATCTTTTGAGATTTTTTTGCGAACTCCGGCCAAATACTCCCGTTCGTCTAGGACTTAATGCTGTTCGTCGAAATTTTTATCCTTGTCAACAAAAAATTGTATCACTTCATGGTTCTAAAACCAAAAACCATGAAAAAAACAACAATTTTCATGCTCTTCTTTTTAAGCCTTTCCTTGAATGCTCAATGGTTAGAGAAGACATCTTGTAATAAAAAAGCTGAAGCTATTGTAAATAGTGCCATGAATCACATGTCTAATTTAGAGTTTTTGATCTCCTATGGCATGGCAAAAGCAGCGTTGCAAATAGATTCAGATTGTGGAAGTGCTCATTTAATATTAACTGCAATAAGTAGTTCAAATGAGAAATGGGGAAGTCAAAAAGCCCAGATAAATAAAATAAACAGAGCTTCCTTAAGTCAAGAGGAGCAAGTATGGTATGACTACATCAATGCCGCAAGAGATACAAAAGATGCACTTCAAAAACGTGCAGTACTGAAGTTTCCTAATAGCCCTTTGGTACATTTTTTAGGAACTACTGTTCAAGACTTTTCAACTTATGAGAAGTTTGCAGAGAAATTCCCGAAGTTATCAGCATTCGCGCACAACATGATATCCTATGGTTATATGGACGGTACCCTGGGAGGAGAGGCTGATTCGAAAAAGGCGATGGCACATCTAGATAGGGCCCTGGCGCTCCATGATGGACCGAACTCCTTAGATTCAAAAGCGGAGCATCTTGCTGCAATGGGAAAGTATGATGAAGCACTGCAGGTGCAACTCA
>OLII01000077.1_pt1 | contig 34043 bp, 25 predicted proteins | sample 1609481 | NCBI WGS metagenome assembly OLII01 (sample SAMN05416859, study PRJEB24817) | seawater metagenome | isolation source: Sea water | place: Canada:Atlantic | collected 2013-11 | reverse complement strand
GCTGTGACACTTTTATTGGGTGTTTCACCTGTACAGCCCAGCAGCAGTAAACTGGTCGTGGCAATATAAGGTATCTTTTTTATCATCATTTATAACTCTGTTGTTTATACAGTATTTAATCAAATTTAACTTTAGCGGGCCTTGCGTTGAGTGTACTCTCCGAAAATAGTAGCAAAATGCAGGTTCAAGCAATAATCCCTAATGCTTTGCCTAAACATAGAATACCTGCAAACGAGCCAATATGCGCGGCGAATAGTGTTTATCGCAAAGAAAAGTCTCTGAAAAGAATAAGGACAGATTGACAGAGATTTGAAAACACAAGAGCTGCTTAGGATAAGCTTTAGACAAACAACATTTAGCGACATTCGAAAACTTAGCGGTACCAAAATAAAAACCCCATTTCAGTCAACTGAAATGGGGTTTAAATTCACATTCAAACTAATGGCTTGAGCTATTATTTTGCACTTTCAACCTGATGCATATGAACATCTTGTTGCGGATAAGGGATACTAATACCTGCCTTATCAAACTCAACTTTTACATTTTCCATCATGTCGAAGTAAACACCCCAATAATCTTCAGCTGTAGTCCAAGGACGAACAAATAAATTAACTGAGCTGTCACCGTGCTCACCTACCCAAATATCAATCGCTTGATCTTTAAGTACACGAGAGTCAGCTTCAATCAACGAGCGTAATAATGTTTTCGCTTGAGTAATATCATCGTCGTAACCAATACCAAAAACCATATCAACACGGCGAGTACCATTAACATTTATATTGGTAACACAACCGTTAGATAGTAGACCATTAGGAATGATAATCCGCTGATTATCAAAGGTTTTTAAAATAGTATTGAATATTTGAATTTCTTCAACAACGCCTACATAACCTTGCGCTTTAATGGCATCGCCATTTTTAAATGGACGAAACAGTAAAATCAACACACCACCAGCGAAATTCGCAAGACTACCTTGTAAGGCTAAACCTATAGCTAAACCAGCAGCACCTAGTACCGCAATTAATGAGGCTGTTTCAATACCTATCATTGATGCAAAAACAATGATTTGAATCGCTTTTAATACCGTAGTTAAAATACTCAGTAAAAAGCGATGTAAGGTTACTTCAACCTTCTTCTTTGATAGCGCTATCTCAACTAACTTAACAATGCGTTTTATAATAAAGTTACCAACAAGGTAAACCACAACAGCTAGAAGTAGCTGTATGCCATAAGTTAATCCCATTTCGCCAAGCATTTGCGCATAATGCTCTATTTTTTCTATATTGATTTCCATGAAAGTGATATCCTAAACCTTGTTAAATAGTGGTTAATTACATAATTAACCTTTCTTTTACAATTGTAAGCCTTCTACAAAATAGTGTAAATTATATTCCGCGTTATTTTTGCCTTTCAGGTAAATTATCAAGCACAAATTCACTTTTGAAACACCAACAAGGAAAGTCTTTATCATGGCACGCCTGCTAGCCTTTTTTACTCATAAATTCTTTAAGATATTATTAGCGCTTTATATATCAATATTTTCAATCATTTGGTTAATATCCTCCCCGGTCGCTAAGCACTTTATCTCACCTATTTTGGCAGAAAAGCAACTGCAGCTATCTGATGAGGCTAGTATTCGCTTTAACCCTTTTTTAATGCGCGTTACCCTAAGTGATATCAACCTATCAAGCATTCGCAGTAACACACCGGAAACGGTATTGAAGTTAACAGAGCTAAAATTACAAGTCGCTTTATGGCAACTTGTCTTTGATAAAGTGGTCTTGAGTAAATTCACTATTGAGCAAGGTAACTTGAAAGTTACTCAAAGTGAGCATGGCCTTATCATTGCTGGAATTGCCATCGAAAGCGATAGTAAAAATGAAAGTGAAACAAGCTCCGAGCAAGACGCAGAGCAAGCCACAGAAGAATTAGCAACAACAGAGAATGAGCCAACCAGCTCAGTAGCATATCAATTAGTTTTACCTAAATTATTATTAAGCCAATTTCATATTGAAATTGAAAAGCAGCAACAAGAAGATAAAAGTAAAACCCATCATATTGAAATTGAAGAGCTTGTCATCAGCCAAGTAAAAGCAACACAAGATGAGCAAGCCGCGAATTTATCGTTATCAGCACTTATTGATCAAACCCATTTATCACTTACTGCAGATACCCAGCTAATTTCTGGAGAGGGTGATATTAACAGCCTGCTTCGCATTGATAATTACCCAGTAGAATATTTAGCACGTTATGTGGAGCCGCTGACAGAGTTAGCTGGTGCATTGTCTTTTTCAAGTCAGCAAACCCTTAGCATTGCAAAGCAAGGTGTTGACTTAAAAGTGCAAGATGCCAAATTTAAGATCGATGAACTTTTACTAGGCGTAGCAGAGCAAAAAGTTACCCTAAAAAGTTTGGTGCATAACTTCAAAGATATAGCCGTTAGTGTACGCGACAATAATATTACTCACCTAGCGGGTCATAGCAACATAAAACTTAACAATGCAGTGGTTAGTCAAAATAAAACTAACGCGACCATTGCCGCTTTTGAGCAACTAAATTTGGCAAACATTAGCTTTGTTTTAGATGACGAGCCGAGTATCGATATTACTGATATAGTTTTAGATGAATTAGTTTTCTCTAAAAAAGCGACACTGAGCGATGAAGTCATTGAAAAAGCAACGGCGAGAATTAATAAGCTTTCAGCCGAGGATGGAATTGATATCTCTGCGAAAGAATTGGTTAAGTTACCACCAGTAATGCAACTTAAGCAGTTAACCTTAAACGATTTACATATTCATCAACAAAGTATTGCTATCAACAGCATTATCTTCGACACCTTAACCGGTGACGTAATTATCAAAGAAAATAAAGATATTGCTAATCTTATAGCTTTAGAAGAAGAACCTGAGAGCCAACAAGGTGATGAGGTTAAAGCCATCAATGAGTTGAAAGATGTCGAACAACAGCAAGTTAAACAACTTGAGGAAAAAACCGAGCAAGGCTTTACTTTTAGCTTGAACGAACTGCGTTTCCTCAATGAAAACACGTTAAACTTTACTGATTTTAGCGTAGAACCTATCTATCAACGTACCTTATTTATTGATACCTTTGAGCTTGGTGCTATCAGCAATGCAGCTGACAAGAAGCAACAGCAAACACCGTTCAGTTTAATTGGCCGCAGTAATAAGTATGCCAACTTCAATTTAGCAGGACAATTACAACCTTTTGCAAAATTACCTAGCTATCACATCCAAGGGGATTTCAAAGAGTTCTCTCTTCCTGCTATTTCTTCTTACATGAAAGACTCAACGGGCCTTGAGGTAAAGACAGGACAACTTAATACAGCATTAGATGTAACACTGAAAGGTGAGGAACTCGATGGTAATGTTGTTGTGTTATTACAAGCGTTAGAAACTGGTTTAGTTGATAGCGAAGAAGCAGGTAACTTAATTGACCAAGGTGCACTGCCTCTGAATATGGCTTTAGGTATGTTAAAAGATGGTGATGGCAATGTTGAACTTGATGTACCGTTAAGCGGTTCAACCTCTGACCCAGAATTTGGCATGAGTAGCATTGTCACCTTAATTACTAAAAAAGCGATAATGTCGGCAACACAAGATTACTTACTTACAACATTTGTGCCTTACGCCAACATAGTATCAATTGCAATTACTGCAGGAGAGTTCGCCTTAAAGCTACGCTTTGATGATTTAGAATATCAAGAAAAGCAAATAGAGCCTAATGATAGTCAAAGTGCTTACCTCAAGGACTTCATCAGTTTAATGCAAGATAAACAAGACACTCGAGTAACCATTTGCGCTATTAGTACGCCTGCAGATATCGGCCTTAGCGCAGGTAAAACTGTTACAGATAAAGCTGATATAAAGCGTTTACTTGATGTTGGTGAGCAGCGTGAACATGCCTTTAAAGATTATCTTATTGAAGAAGGCAAAATAGAATCATCGCGAATTTTACTGTGCAAGCCGCAAATTGATAGTGATGAAGGTGCTAAGCCACGTATTGCAATATCAGTATAATCAGATAACCTATTAACAGCATTACTAATTTTATCGATAGATTGTAGAGAATAGCTTTTGAAAACAATGACACGCCAAGATAATTTTGTTTACCTCACTTTTGCCCTAATATTATTATTACTTGGTACCTCACTAGCGCAACAGTTTTTCGATCACTCAGTACAACGCTTAGTACAATCTGCCACTATAGTGACCTTACTGGTCGCTGTGTGGGGCGTAGACTCAAAAGATTTTGTACTGCGCAGAACCTTCATATTCCCAGTGGCCATTTTATTTTTTTCATTTTTCGGTGCTTGGTTAGATAATGCAGGTTTTGATCAGCTCTACTTACTTTTGATACTAAGTTTCTTTATTTCTACCGCCCTTAGAACAGCAAAACAGGTGTTATTTACTGGCGATATTGATGGTAATAAAATCCTAGGTGCTATTTGTTTATATTTACTGATGGGGTTAATTTGGGCTGTTATTTATACCTTAGTTGAACTAAGTTTTGCAGATTCATTTACCAATACCAATGCGACTAGCCAATGGTTTACCTTATTTCCTGACTTTATTTATTTCTCATTTGTCACCATTACCACCTTAGGCTTTGGTGATGTCTCGCCAATATTACCTTTATCTCGGTTTTTAGTGTATTTAGAAGCCATTGTTGGACAGTTCTACTTAGCCATTTTAGTGGCAAGTCTAGTGGGCTCGCACATGTCAAACTTTGGTGGCCAACCACCGAAAAATCAATAACAACAGGTATGAAAAAGTTAATAACATCAGTTCAGAAAATAGTTTTAGAAGATAAATAATAAGACAATACGTCACTAACACAAGGGACACGTAATGAACAAACAACCAGATCTTAGTAGCGAGCAAGCATTTAATCGCCGTATTATAGACATAACAATTAAGCTTGGTGCTACAGCAGTTATCATCCTTTGGTGTTTTGCTATTGTAAAACCGTTCATCTTGATTACCATTTGGGCTGGTATCTTAGCCGTCGCCTTATACCCAATGCACGCTAAACTGAGTAGCATATTAAAAGGTAATAAAAAGTTAGCTTCAACGATTATTGCCCTCGTCGGTATTTCCTTGATAGCTGTACCATCGATTAACCTCTCTTCTTCAGCAATTGATTCCGCACAACACGTATATACAGGTATTGAAGAAGGTACATTAAAAATCCCGGCAGCCAATGAAAGCATTAAAGAATGGCCTGTGGTCGGAGAGAAGTTATATATTTTATGGCAAGACGCTTCCAAAGATATTCAAAAAGTTGCTAGCCAATATCCTGAGCAAATCAAATCATTTTCTAGTAGCTTACTTTCAGCCGTAGCCGGTATTGGCGGTGGTATTTTTCAGTTTATAGTTTCACTCATTATTGCGGTTGTTTTTATTTCAAAATCTGACGCTTTACACCAAGGTGTTAGTAAAATGGCACGTCGCTTGATGAATGAAAATGGCGATAGAACCATTAATACTACAATCGCCACCATACGCAGTGTTGCCACAGGTGTTCTCGGTGTTGCAGTTATTCAATCATTACTTTCAGGTGTTGGCTTAATGATTGCCGATATTCCTGCTGCGGGTCTCTGGGCAATTGCCGTACTCGTATTAGCCATAGCGCAATTACCGCCTATTTTAGTGCTTGGCCCTATTGCCGCCTACTACTTCAGTGTTGCAGACACTACCCCTGCAGTCGCTTTCTTAATTTTCAGTATTTTAGTTAGTGCAAGTGATGCGTTTTTAAAGCCGTTATTTTTAGGTCGTGGCATGAACATCCCTATGCTAGTTATCTTACTAGGTGCCATTGGCGGTATGCTATTGTCTGGCATTATCGGCTTATTTACCGGTGCAGTTATTTTGGCACTAGGTTATGAGTTAATGATTGATTGGCTTGGCCAGAATGACGAAAGTGAAGTACAAGAAGATGCCAAAGTCAGTGAAAGCTAACGCTTAATGTCACGGGTTTACCTTCTGCCGGTGACAATATCCAACCGTTAAAAAAACGGCCTAATCATTACTGATTTGGCCGTTTTTATTTGTCACAAATATTTTTTTTATAAAGAAACCGGTAGCTTACCCTTAGCTTCTGCTTGGTTAAAAATAACCGCTAAGCTGGCATTAAAACCAGGACTAATCACGTTCTGATCTTTATCGGAATAAATTCTGTCATCAAAATTTAGAATAACAGCCTTAGCAAGCTTGCTGTAATCCTCAACTAAAAATGGTGAGCCTTTAGCAATCAGTATCGCAGGAGTTTGTAACTCATTCGCTAAGCTGAGCTTTTGCTTTAACACGCTAGCATAAGTCAATTTTTGTTGCTGCTGCGCTTTACTGCCATAGCTTGGCGTTAAATCATCCATACCGCCTAAATCGACTAAACTCGCCATCTTAATATCTAGGGTTGCGAACACAACATCAGCGGCTTTAACTTGCTTAATTGCACTTTCATCAACAATATTATCGTCTGCAACAAAGTAACTAATATTTAACTCGGAAAATTGCTTGGCTGCTAATAGTTGCGATAAAACTTGATTACTTGCGTATTGTAACGCCAACAATTCTTGTTGATTGGCAACGACAAAATGAAGCTTAGTTACTTCAGCTGCGTTTAAAGGCAATATGTCTTTATTTTTCAGTAATGTTACCGCCGCATTTGCCAATGCTTGCTCAGCATTAATATGGGCTGTTTTAGCAATAACCTTTTCTGCCAAAGCAATTTTATCTGCAAGCGGGCTCTCATCAATTTCAATATACTGCTTTTTATAGGCATGTAAACGACTGAGTGACTGTTCAAACTCTGCTAATTGATAGTCGCCTTGTGCAATGCGTTGTTGCAAGTCTTTAGCAACCATTTTAATAAACTGATAAAAATTATTGATGTCTTCTGGCGTTCTCACTTTAAAGGGCATTACCGCTAAATCAGCCCCTGCAATAAATGTTTCGACAACCGCTTCATCTTCGCTAAAAAAGTGCGCAACCCCTGCCATATCCAGAGCGTCGGTGGCAATAATGCCGTCATAAGCCATTTCTTCACGTAGCAGTTCAGCTAAAATTTTTCGTGACATGGTGGCAGGACGAATTAGCTTTTCACCACTTTTACTAACAAAAACACTGTCATCAAGCGCCGGATATTGAATGTGCGCGGTCATTATCATTGCTGGATTAGCATGCTTAATTGCCCAAGCAAATGGCGCTAAATCAACGCTATCTATTGTTGCGCGATCATGATCAACTCTCGGTAACCCTAAATGACTATCAACATGAGTGTCTCCATGACCTGGAAAGTGCTTCAGGGTTGCCATTACGCCTTGTGATTGAATAGCCTTGACGGCACTTGCGCCAAGCTCAGCAACTTGCTCGGGCGATTCACCAAAAGAGCGGGTGTTAATAACGGGGTTTTCAGCATTAGTATTCACATCAACAACAGGCGCGTAATTATTATTAATCCCGAGCGCATTCAATTCTTTAGCAATAATGCTATTTACTTGAGTCGAAAAATGAGTGCCATGCTCAGGATAACTTGCTCCGATTGCCATATTGCCAGCAAAACCTGTCATTTGTGCAAAACGGGCGACTCGTCCACCTTCTTGATCCATTGAAATTATCAAGGGTTTAGTTTGCGCAGACTTTAAAGCGGCTTGCTGAATATCATGGGTCAATGTCACTACTTGTGGTGTATCGACAACATTTTCAGCAAAAAGTACGATGCCACCAACGCCACTTAATGTGATCATCTCGGCTAATTCTGGCGGTAATTTGGTAACCGCTGCTCGACAATGTTTTGAGCTAGGGACACTTGGCTTACCATCGATATCGGCACAAAAGTAACGAATATCTAACGACATTCTTTCGGCGACCTGCTGCTCAAATGATGTGAAGTGGTAACGATTAGAAGAGTTATTTTTCATATTTTTTTCTGTAGCCTGACTTTGGCAAGCACTTAAAGTAGTCGATGCGCTGATAACCAGTACCGTAAACAACATTCGAGCCGAAGGTTTTATTGAAAGTAGTTTCATCGATATATTCAATTATTTACTAAAGGCCAGCACATACTTAACTAACTTGTTAATGCCCTGTGCAGCTTCACTAATAGACTCTGCCAACATGTACGCAGGTGTTGATACTATTTTATGCGCTTCATCAATAACCACATCAGTCACTGCACAATCAATATGGTTTAGTCCTTTCGCTGAAATTAATGCCGCGGTGGCGCTATCTTTACCAATAGTGCCCTTTACGCCTTTCGGGTAAATTAACGGTAACATTGCCGGAGCAATACACATATAACCCGCAGGTTTTTCAACGGCTGCAAATGCTTTAGCAGCCGATAAAACTTGCTCGTTAACACTATAGTTATCATTATCTAGGGCAAAGCTGCTTAAGTTTTTCGCTGCACCAAAACCACCAACAAAAATGATAGCATCGTAATCTTGCTCTCTAAGATCAACTAAGTCTTCTACATCGCCACGCCCAATGCGCGCAGCTTCAACTAAAACATTACGGGTTTCTTCTGCACTGACTTCGCCAGTAATATGGTTTATTACATGATGCTGTTCAATATTAGGGGCAAAACAGCGATAACTTGCGCCTTGCTGTTCAATCGCCAGTAAAGTTAATACGGCTTCATGAATTTCACTACCATCATAAACACCACAACCACTTAGAATAACTGCAACTTGTTTCATCTTCAGTCCTTAATAAATTCAACTTGTTAGGAAGTTTTTACCCCCCTACTTTTATCACTAAACCATACCATTAGCTGACAACACAATACTACCAATACCGAGCAAAACATTAACCAAGCAAAGGGCTTGGCACTGCCATCATAAGCAAAAGCCAAAATAGGACCCGCTAATGCGCCGATTCCCCAACGTAACGTGCCAATTACCGCTGTTGCAGTGCCTGAGTGAGTTGGGAACTTAGTTAATATTAATGCGTCACTATTTACTGCAACCATGGAAATACTCGCCATCAAGGGGAGAATTGCCAACACAGTAAAATGCAGCGGTAATTGCATCAACGTTACCAATAACAGTAACGTTGCAGTAAGTACCGCAATAGTTAAGCCAAAACGCAACATGACTCTAGAGCCTTTTCGAACAACAAAACGCGTATTAGTAAAATGAGCAATCATCAAGCCTATAACGTTAATGGCAAAAAGTACGCTAAAACTAAATTCTGAAACTTCAAATACCGTTAGATAGACAAATGGAATTGCCGTGATATAGCAGAAAAAAGCCAAAGATATCACCATAGAACTAATAATATCTAACCTTGCTTGGCTATTTCCTAACACTATCTTATAGCGCTGAACAAAGCTGTAACTCTGCTGTTCAGAGGCTTGAACCGGCTCAGTTATTACTACAGCATCGGGTAAATATTTTGCCGATAATAGCCAAACAAGTAGACTGTAAGCCGCTAAAACATAAAAAATCAGCTGCCAACTGTGCAGTAGTAGTAGCACACTACCAATACTCGGGGCTATCATAGGTGCCAGCATCATAATCATGCTAACGTATGACAATCCTTTGGCGGTATCTTTACCATAGTACTCTCGAATGGCACCAGGGACCACGACCGTTGCAGCACTGCTAACAAAGGCTTGTAAAAACCTTATCGTTAGAAATTGTTCTATTGACGTCGCCATGGCTAAACATAAACTGGCAATAAAAAAGCCACCTATACCAAACAAGACCAAGGTTCTTCTGCCATATTTATCAGCCATAGGGCCAAATAGAATAAGGCCGAGGGCATAGCCAATTAAATAAATGCTTAAACTATTTTGTACCATAGCCATCGGACTATTGAAGTCTTCAGCCAAAGTAGGCATAGCAGGTAAATACATATCTACTGCCAGAGGAGAAACCGCGATAATGGCGGCTAATAACGGTAATAATAATTTAAGCGACACTACTTTTGAGTTATTTGCGTTCACAGTCATTAGCTAGTTACCACCGAGGTTTTATCTGCGATTTTTTGCTTTGCGGTATAATCAAACACCAACTGACCGAGTACTTTCAGCGCCTGTTCAATATCACCTCCCCAGAGCACACCATAACTTACTCGCATATAATTTTGATACTTGCCAGAGGGTGAAAACACGACGCCCGGAGCAAAACTGACTCCTTGCGCAAGTGCTTGCTGAAAAAATTCAGAAGTATTCACATGAGATTGACAACGCAGCCACAAGACACTACCTCCTTGAGGTTTTGATATGCATACTTCAGGTGGGAAGTGCTCAGCAATTAATGCCCGCATCCTTTCACAGTTATAGGCTAGGTTTTTTCGCAATACGCAAAGGTGACGATCGTAGTCACCACTGAGCAAGTATTCATTTAATGTCCATTGTTGCAACATCGGTGTTGAAGAAGACTGTGCTCGCTTAATACGTTTTGCTTGTTCTTCATATTTACCCGGTAAAAGCCAGCCAACGCGATAACCTGGTGCTGCTGTTTTTGAAAATGATGAGCAGGTCATCACTAAACCTTTCTCCGAATATAATTGCGCGGGTTTTGGCTTTTGCTCAGTAAAATATATTTCGCTATATACATCATCTTCAATCAGTGGAATATCATGCTGCTCTAATAACGTCACCATGGCTTGTCGCTGTTGATCTGTTTTCATTGAACCAAGCGGGTTATTTATCGCTGTTGAAAATAAGCATGCGGTAATATCATGCTGTTTGATCGCTTGGTTTAAATCATCAAGACAAACGCCGTCTTCGGTACAGGTATAAACCTCTAGCGCCTTCATACCCAATGTTTCAATCAATTCAATAATACCAAAAAAACACGGGGATTCGATGGCAATAATATCACCTCGTTTTGCCACACACTGTAAGGCAATAGATAACGCCTCTTGAGCACCATTGGTAATAACAATATCATCAGGGTTGGCATCAACTCCCTGATCTTGATAACGAAATGCTAGCTGCATACGCAACTTAGCATCACCCGTTACCGGGCCATAACTCACGGCTTTTTCCGACACTTTACTTAGTACTGAGCGCATCAATCTGGCAAGCGCTTTATCTGGTGGATGCGCCTGAATAGGATTAGAAATACCTAAGGCAACCGTATCAGGTAAGTGAACAGCGGCATGAACTTGCTCAATCATACTTCGCCCCTGCACTTCTACCGGTTTACATTGTGCCCATTTTGCCGGCATAGGCTTTAAGGTTCTGGCTTGTGCAGCTTGAAAATAATAGCCTGATTGAGGTCTAGCGATTACCCGGCCTTGACGTTCTAGTTCAATATAAGCTTGCTTAACAGTGGGCACACTAATCTCGAACTGGCGACTTAACTTACGCAAACTTGGCAGTTTATCTCCAGGCTGTAGAGCGCCAATCTGTTCTTGGTGCTCAATAAAATCAATCACTTGTTGATAAAGGTATGCTGAAGCGCTTTTATCAAATAATTTCATTCTTATTACCTTAAATTAATACCTTTAATTACCATTAAAACTGTATAGGTTACATTTTCATATTTCTGTACATGTTATTAAATCAAACTATCAATACAATGTCACCTTTATCGAGTTATTCAGGAGGCAAGTGCGATGAGCAATCATTTTTTATATGTGGTGACCGTAGTGATTTGGGGATCAACTTGGATCGCCATCAACTATCAATTAGGTGATGTAGCGCCAGAAGTTTCTATTGTCTATCGCTTTGGCTTGGCGGCACTGTGTATGTTTGCTTACTGCCGATTTAAGAAGTTACCTCTGCGCTTTCCTGCTAAGCAACATATTCAATTGTTTGCCTTTGGTTTAACGTTATTTGGCTGTAACTATTATTTACTTTATAACGCGCAAGCGCACATTAACTCAGCACTGACCAGTATCGCTTTTTCAACCTTAATGGTTGTTAATATCCTCAACGCTCGTCTATGCTTTAACACCCACATATCACGCCAAGTCTATTTTGGCGGTGCTTTAGGGTTGATCGGTATAGTGACACTTTTCTGGCCGCAAGTGAGTAATGTTGAGTTTGGTAACAGCACATTACTCGGCTTAGGGTTTTGTGCCATTGGGGTAATGTTTGCTTCTACAGGTAATATGATTTCCATTAAAAACCAACGTGACCATATGCCGGTACTCCCTGCGACCGCTTGGGGCATGCTTTATGGTAGTTTATTTATGATGGTGGTTGCCCTAGTACAAGGGCAAACCTTTAACTTTGCTTTCACCGTTGAGTACATCAGCTCGTTATTATATCTATCCATCTTCGGCTCAGTCATTGCCTTTGGTAGTTATTTAACCTTATTAGGACGAATTGGCGCACATAAAGCTTCTTATGCAACGGTCATGTTTCCAGCTGTTGCTGTGATTATTTCTAGCTTTGTAGAAGATTTTAGCTGGGATAGTTATACCTTTGTTGGCTTAAGCTTGATGCTGGCAGGTAATTTAGTTGTGCTTGCCAAACCGGGCATTTTGAAACCAATATCTTTTATCCGCTTTAAAATGAAGAATATTTAAGAGTAAATTAATCACTGACAAGCGTATAAAAGCTAAGCACAACCTTGCTATAATAGGTAAGTCGCGATAAATGTTTACATAAAACATTACACGACAGATTAGCTGCTTTGCCGGTATTTTGTGCAAAGCAGTAATAAACCATACATTTAGCCAAACAACTTTAATGCAATTTAGGTAACCTGATGCAACGATTAGCCCCAGCTTTACGTCAAGATAACGTACCTCTCGATTTAATATCATTAATAAAGACTATTTTAGCGGCAACGAAAGAAATTTCCTTTCGTGTTAGCCAAGCACATTTAGGCGACTTAATGGGCTCAACTTTAGATGAAAACATTCAAGGTGAAGTTCAAAAGAAGCTGGATGTAGTAGCGAATGAACTATTCAAAGATATTTTACTTGAATCAGGTTTTGTTAAAGCGATTTCTTCAGAAGAAGAAGATGACTCAGTTGCGGGTGATAAAGACGGTAAATATATTGTTTCATTCGATCCACTTGATGGCAGCTCAAATATTGATATCAACTCGTTAATTGGTACTATTTTCTCTATTCATGAAGCTCCTGAAGACATTGAAGCAGGCGAAAATGACATATTCAAACTAGCGGGTAACAAGCAAGTTTGTGCTGGTTATGTACTTTATGGCCCATCAACCATGTTAGTCATGACAACGGGCAGTGGTACTCATTTTTATGTTTTAGACAGAACACATGGCGGCTACTTGCTAGCTGAACGTAATGTACAAGTACCTGAAGATACCGCAGAATTCGCTATCAACATGTCAAACCAGCGTTTCTGGCAAGCACCGATGCAAAATTATATCAATGACCTACTTGCTGGTGATACTGGCCCTCGTGGTAAAAACTTTAACATGCGCTGGATTGCCGCTATGGTTGGTGATATTCATCGAGTGCTGTGTCGCGGTGGCCTTTTCACTTACCCTGCCGATAGTAGAAAGCCAGAACAGCCTTACAAATTACGCTTGATGTATGAAGCGAATCCTATGGCATTTTTACTTGAACAAGCCGGTGGTTTAGCAATGACTAGCCAAGGTAGAATTATGGATATTGAACCTGATAGCATTCATCAACGTGTTGAAGTTATTATGGGTTCAAAGAACGAAGTTGAGAAGTGTTTAAGCTATTATAAATAGTTAACTCCGACTCACAAAAAAGGCTTATTGTTCATAACAATAAGCCTTTTTTTTATGATTCGAGCAATAGTTTATACCTTACATAACCAACGCTTTACCATTAAGACTTAATTGTCCTTGCTGATAAATAGCATCAAAACTTAACTCTTCAGCATCCTGAGTTAAATAGCCCTGCGCGACAAAGTTATCAATCATAGGCGTTACACCAAACTGAGTAAAAAAGCCTAAAGGCGCTTTACCCTTTCCGTCAGCTTTAACTGCCATGACGATTGATTGCAGGTTATTTTGATCAAATTTCTGTTCATCAATAGAAAAATTAAAGTTTGAGGCAATAGCTCCTTGCTCAGTAATGACACTTAAATCAGTAATTTTTAATACTGGCTCTTTTGCCAAAAGCTTATCAGCTATTTCTAGCATAACTTGTTGTAACTGTTCACTATTATCTGCCGAGGTTTCAGTAACATCAGCTAAAAAGGCATTTAACTCTTGCAAGGCATCTAAATCAATATTTTCTAGCACTACCGCTAAATTTGGTTCTTTAAATGTCATTGCCGAAGAAGTAACTTCTTGAGCGTGATAATTAATAGCGAGGGCTAACAGCTCATTTTTCAATGAAATATCGGTATCTAACTTAGCTTTGGCTAACGAAAAAACAGTTTGTTTGTCTTGCGTGAAGCTAACAATGTCAGCTGTAAAGTTAGCTGGGCCAGTTAAAATAGCTGTGCCTTTAAAGTAATCACCACTAACGACTGTTTGATGCGTGCTCATAGCAATATCTTTAATGGTAAACTCTTCAGTAATATCTGAAATAGTTAAACCTCCCCAGTGAAAATCACCAGTAAATTCTTTACTGGACTTCATGCTAAAGCTGCCACTAGCTGGTTGTGATACTAACTTAGTCCCAGCCTCTTCATAACTCATTTCATCAGCACGAACATGAGCAATGGCTTCTTTATTAAAACTGTATAAGGTGCCAAGGTGAATTTTCTCATTGATAAAATCAACCACCTCTTTATCAAGAGCCAAGCCTGTGAAGTGAAAATCAAATTCGGTATAACCTAAGGCAAAAAACCAATCATTTTTGCTGATAATAACAGGGCCAAAGTGCAGGGTTTCATTAAGCACTATATTTACATCTGCTATGCCAACCTGCTCCAAAGTCACAACAACTTCTGAAGAGGCATCTGCACCAAACCAGTTTGCAGAGTAACTTTTGCTAGTAACCGTTAAGCCATCAACTTCGTTAAGTTGCTTAATCAAAGTCTGTCGTTCATCCTCTACCACACTTGCAACAAACTTAGGCGTTATTAACAAAGTTAATGCGATGATAACGATGGCTATTAATATTTTCTTCATGGTATTTTAGTTTCCTTTCTCTAATAAATTTGCTTCACAAATTTTCTATTCTTAAACAATCAGTCACTTGGTGATCGATCATTAAGCTATCCTTGGCGTTGTCTCACCATTTCAAACAAACAAATCCCTGTGGCCACAGAGACATTCAAACTCGATACACTGCCAGCCATAGGTAACTTAACTAACTGATCGCAATTCTCTCGGGTTAGGCGGCGCATGCCTTTACCTTCTGCACCCATCACCAAGGCGATAGGTCCTGCTAACTTAACGTCATACAAACATGTATCCGTCTCACCTGCAGTGCCAACAATCCACACACCTTGTTGCTGTAACTGCTTCATAGTTCTAGCCAAGTTAGTCACTTGAACTAAAGGGACACTTTCCGCGGCACCAACAGCAACTTTACGTACGGTAGGCGTAATTTGCGCGGCATTATCTTTCGGGACTATAATCGCTTGAACACCGGCAGCATCAGCATTACGTAGACAAGCGCCTAAATTATGCGGATCGGTAACGCCATCAAGAATCAATAAAAATGGCGAGACCGACTTCTTTTCTGCGGCAGCTAAAATATCATCTAAATCATTTTCGGTATAAGCTTTACCTGGTCTTACACGAGCAACTACCCCTTGGTGTTGTTCGCCATCACTTTTATCATCAAGTACTTTACGGTTAACGAGTTGAGCGCCAATACCGTACTTTCTGGCCAAGTTGATAATTGGCATTAAGCGATCATCTTCGCGGCCTTTTAATAAAAATAATTCGATAAATCGCTCTGGTGCTGCGTTGATTAAGGCATTTACTGCGTGAATACCAAAAACTAACTCTTCATTTTTTGCCATTTTCTTTCTCTATGATTTAACACTACGAGCCTAACTCGAAGTTTTATTGCTATTAATTATTCGTCGCTTTTAGCTTGCTTGCGAGCATTTTTACCTGGACGTTTTTTACGGGCTGTGCGCTTCTTGGCTTTGCTTTTTTCTTTTGGCTTATCTTTTTTATTTTTCTTTGGCTTAACCTTACCTTTAGCAGACTTAGCTGTAGCATTGTTGTCTGACGATTTTGACTTTGAGCTCCTGCCACTTTTCGCTTTCGACTTGCCTTGATCTGAGCTTTCAGCGCCCTCACCTTCAAGACGTAAATCTATTTTCTTTTCGTCAAGGTTTACCGCTGCAACTTGTACTTGTATTTCATCACCAACGCGATATTTTTTGCCACTATTCTCACCGGTTAAACACATACGTACATCATCAAAATGATAAAAATCACGGCCAAGGGATGTGATATGTACTAGACCTTCAATATGTAAATCTTGTAAGCGGACAAACATTCCAAAGTTAGTGACCGTTGATATCACGCCAGTAAAACTATCACCCACATGATCTTGCATAAACTCACATTTAAGCCAATCTGCAACATCACGCGTAGCTTCATCAGCGCGGCGCTCCGTCATTGAGCAATGTTCTCCTAGTTCAATAACTTCTTCCAATGAGTAATCATAATGACCCGCATTTGCCTCATTCTTTGCTTCTTTCTCTAATATCGCTTTGATTACTCGATGAACCACTAAATCAGGGTAACGGCGAATTGGCGAGGTAAAATGACTGTATGATGGCAGTGCCAAACCAAAATGACCTTCATTATCACTTTGATAAACGGCTTGACGCATTGAACGTAATAACATGGTTTGGATAAGCTCTTGATCTGGGCGACCTGCTACTTTCGCTAAAATATCACCATAATCTTTTGGCTCTGGCTCTTCTTTAAACGGCAGTGAGATGCCCAATTCATTTAAGTAGGTCACAAAGTTACGATACTTATCTTCACTTGGCTTATCATGAACGCGGAACAAGCCCGGCTTTTCATGTTTTTCAATAAACTTAGCCGTTGCCACATTGGCTAAAATCATACATTCTTCAATGATTTTATGGGCGTCGTTACGAATAAGTGGCACCACACTGTCGATTTTTTTATCTTCATTGAATAGGAAGATAGACTCTTGAGTTTCAAAAGCTATGGCACCACGTTTCATGCGGGCATCAGTTAGCGCATGATACATTTGTTCAAGGTTTTTTAAATCTGGAACTAAACGTTGATATTCTTGATTAAGTGCTTCATCACCTTCAAGTATTGCGGCAACTTTGGTGTAAGTAAATCGTGCATGGGAACGCATAACCGCTGGATAGAATTTACTGCCCGACAGCTTACCGGCAGCACTTACCGTCATTTCACAAACCATACATAAGCGATCAACATCCGGGTTTAATGAACATAAACCATTTGATAACTTCTCTGGCAGCATTGGAATGACTTGGCTGGGGAAATACACTGAGTTACCACGAGAAATCGCTTCATCATCAAGAGCACTGCCATGCTGAACATAGTAACTGACATCTGCAATCGCTACCCATAAGCGCCAACCGCCTGATTTTTTCGGCTGACAATACACCGCATCATCAAAATCTCGAGCATCTTCGCCGTCAATAGTCACTAAGGGTAAATCGCGTAAATCTGTTCGAGGTAGTTTAGCCGACTCTTCCACTTCATCAGCGATGCTGGCAACTTCTGCTTGTACGGTATGAGAAAACTGATGAGGTAAGTCGTGGGCGCGCAAGGCAATTTCTATTTCCATGCCTGGGGCAAGATGGTCCCCTAAGACTTCAATCACTTTACCAATAGCGTGCGAGCGCTTAGTTGGCCTTTGCACTAATTCAACAACTACCATTTGTCCATGGCGAGCGCCTAGCTTGGCTTGAGGATCTATTAATACTTCTTGTTTAATCTTGCTGTCTTCAGCAACCACAGAACAAACATGATGGTCTACGTATAATCGACCAACTATTGGCGCCTTTCTTGGCTCGATGACTTCAAGAATTTTAACTTCTTTGCGACCTTTGCGGTCAGTTCGATCAACTAAAATAGCTTGAACAATATCACCATGAAAAACACGCTGCATTTCATGAGAAGAAATATAGAAATCTTTGCCTCTTTTATCTGTAATGGAAGCGTCATCAGGAGAAAAGAAACCAAAACCGTCGCGATGGCCAAGTACCTTGCCGGTTAACAGGCTATTTTTTTCCGGTATCGCATACTGCTTAAATTTATTAAAAATTAACTGACCACTATTTTCCATGGCACGCAAACGTCGCTTTAAGCCGATTAACTGATACTCTTCTTGATATTTCAGTGTTTTGACTAGCGTGTTAAAGCTTGGTGGTGGTGAGCTTTTTTCAATAATCGATAACAATAATTCGCGTGATGCGACTGGCTTCTCATATTTTTTTGCTTCACGTTTAGCGTGTGGGTCTTTATAGGTCACTATAATGGGTCAGTATTTTTAGGATATCTGACCGCAAGTATACCATAAAGTTAGTGATCACAGATTAATTTACAACCAAAGTCAGTAGCTTAATGAAATTAATTGGTGTAACTGGTTCTTTTGGCTTGTTGTACTACTTTATCTGGCATCTTTTCAGCTAACTGTTGCAGTAATTGGCTGATCTTTTTATGTGTCGTTTTATCATCTGTTAATGAGTGATGTAGCTGAGAATACAATGCCGGATAGTCTAGCGGGCTGCCGTAACCTTGCTGGTATAAACCTGCGAGACGCATTTGCGCCGCTAAATTATTTAAACTCGCGGCAGTTTTCAAATAAACAATAGCGCGATCAATATCTACCTGCATAAACTTACCAATATGGTAATAGCGACCAAGTTGTTCCAAGCCTTCGGCTAAACCTTGATCAGCAGCCGCATGCATATAATGTAAACCTAAGGGGATATCTTTTTTGACGCAGACACCGTATGCAAGCATATCCCCCCATAAAAATTGATACGAGGGCATATTTGCCTTGTTAGCACGTGCTTCAATATCTTGCACTAACTGACACTCATCAAGGACAACTTGTCCTAAATGTTTATTTTCTTTAATTAAGTCAAGCAGCTGATTATCTGTATAAATTTGCACAGCCTGCATGTTTTTTTTCATAGCAAAAGCAGAAGTATGCATAAAAAGGGAACTGACAATAATGAAGAATAAAAATATATTACGCATAATAATCCTAACAGGGTGAATCTGGCTTACAGCTATATTATCGGCATGTGAGCAATGATTCTGAATTTATTTAATTTCAATATGAAAAGTAAAAGCAATTTTAACGCCAAGTAATAGCAATATATGAATGCATTTGGTTTTATTATTTAATCATGTATCACTTTTAGGCAAAATCAACTATAACTTAGCAATACTACCTCAACATTAAATCACATAATATCAAACTTATGGCGTCAATTTATGCTAGTTGAAAAAGAGCTTTCTGAATTATCTGTTGGTCATTATGTGATCAAAATAGTAAAGCAAGAAGGCAACTACTCGTTAACCGCTGCGGGACACATTAAAAATCAAGCTGTCATTAATCACTTACAAAGTAAAAAAGTTTATCGCGTGTTAATTGATGATAGCAAAACGATTATTAGCAAAAATACCAATAACGAGCCAGCCGAACAAATACAGTCCACAATAAATTCAGCTAACCTCAAGCAGGCCAGTGAGATTTTTAATCAGTCTAAAAAGATTCAAAAAAAATTATTTGATGATGCCCTAAGTGGCAGTTCATTAGAGTTATCTCCAGTAGTAGAAGTTACCAATAAATCTATCGATGCGATATTTACCAGCCCTGACTCACTCGCTTGTATGCTAAATATTCGAGAAAAAGATGAATATCTATTAGAGCACTCTGTTGCGGTATCTGTTTATATCACTTTATTTTCTCGTTACTTAGGTTTTGAAAGAGACATAATCGAGCAACTATCCATTGGCGCTTTTTTACATGATATAGGTAAAATTAAAGTGCCTGATAACATCTTGAATAAACCCGGGAAGTTAACAGAAGCTGAGTTTACTATCATGAAAACTCATGCCAACCACTCTATCGATATTATTAAACAAACCCCGGGCATCAGTGAATTAAGCCTTGAAGTCGCCGCCTTGCATCATGAGAAACTGGACGGTAAAGGTTACCCTTTCCAAGTAAAAGCTGAGAACATTAGCCAATATGGTCGCATGATTGCTATCTGTGATATTTTTGACGCATTAACCGCAACTCGAGTCTACAAAGAGGGCTTCCCCCATAGCAAAGCTTTTGCCATATTGCGGGAACTGGCAAAGCAAGGGCAATTAGACAGCAAGTTAGTTGATCAGTTTATCAAATGTGTTGGCGTTTTCCCGGTTGGCTCTTTGGTACAGTTAGAGTCTAATAAGTTAGCGTTAGTCAAAGTACGTAATGACAAAAATCCAACTAAACCGCAAGTCCACTCATTTTACAGTGTTAAGCAACAACACTTTATTCACAAACAAGAAATTGATCTATCGACTTGTGATGACATTATTGTCAAAGGTGTTAGAGCTGAAGAGTTTGATTTAGATATGCAGCAAATAATAGATATGTTGCTAATGGAGGGATAAGCTACAAGTCAAAATATTGAAAACTTTGACTCATAGCTGTTACCAAAGTGAATTTATTTTCTAAAATCAACGCTAGCTTGGGCAGCAAAATACGCAAATAAGGTATAAACCGCTGTATTTTGCTTTAAATCTTCAGGGCTCACCTTATCTAAGGTGTCATTTTCAGTATGATGATAATCAAAATAATGAGAGCCATCGGCAGATAACCGCATACTTGGCATACCTGCATCCGTTAATAGTCCCATATCAGAAGACGCTCTACCATTATTTTTACCTGATGATTTAACACCTAACGGCGCTAAATATTTAGCCAAATCATCTACTGCCTTTAAACCTTTAGGCCCCACTCTTGGTGTCATTTCATAAATTTTACCAACACCAAAATCCCATTCAGCGCCCATAACATGATTTTTGACTTCATCTTTATGGTCAATCATATATTGCTTGGCGCCCAATAAACCGACTTCTTCAGCGGCATACAAGATAACGCGAATAGTACGCTTAGGGCGATTATCAAGCTTACTGATATGGTGGGCAGCAGCCATCACCATAGCAACACCGATACCATCATCTAATGCGCCTGTACCAACATCCCAGCTATCAAGGTGAGCGCCAATTGCAACGATTTCTTCAGGTGACTCACTACCGGTGATTTCACCAATAACATTGGCTGATTTTATCACCTGCTCAGCTTCAATGCTGGCAGTTAAGGTTAACTGGAAACTCACCGGCTTGCCGCGCTTTAACTGATTTAACAATAAATCTGCATCTGGATTTGAAATAGCGGCAGCAGGAATTTTATTAACACCTTCTTTATAACGCATTACACCCGTATGAGCGACTCGGTTACTGTCGGTACCAACCGAGCGCATGATCAGGGCAACTGCACCTTTTTCCGCAGCAATTGAAGCACCATTAACTCGCGTACCAACAGCGGCACCATAACCTTTACCAGCAATATGGCGTGACATTTTATAAGAGACGAAAGCGATTTTACCTTTAAGGCTTCCGGGCTTAGCGGCTTTTAAATCAGCTAAGCTATCGAATTGAGCTACCTGTGCAGTAATCCCCTGCTCGCCTGTGCCAACACTACCACCTAAGGCAATGGCAACAATGTTATGTGGATAAGGCGATGTGATTCTTGCCTTTGCTTCACCGCGAAACCATTGCGTACTGGTAACTTCCTCGGTCCAGACTTTATCAAAGCCTAAACTTTTCATTTTATCAACGGCCCAAACAATCGATTTGGCGTCACCCGGTGTGCCCATCATTCTCGGGCCAACTTCCGTGGTAAGTGACTCAACCAATTCATACGATAAATCAGAGTTTAACGTGGTCTTTTTCAAGGCGGCCATGCCAGCTTGTTGCTGCTTATTTAAGGTTTGTGCTGCAACAGGTTTAATAAAAGCTATAGTGAAACTAGTACACATCAGTACGACAGCACCAAACCTAGAGAAAAAGCGTTTAATCGATAAAGTTGAACTCATGAAAATCCTCTTAAAAATAATTTTAATTACCAAGCTAACAAAATATTTCATCGCTGATAAATAAAAGCTCGTGGTTTAAATAGTTAAACCACGAGCTTAATTAAGGGTAAAATAACATGAAGCTAATAAAATACCTAGGCAGCACTACTCACTTTTCTTTGTACAACTTTACTATTTTGTACGTTTATCTTTGCTGCTTGTTTACGCTCTGTACGCTTGTCTCTTAGCACAAGTAAACAAGGTGTTAATACCAAGGTCAAAACAGTCGCAAACGCTAAGCCACCGGCAATCGCTGTGGCTAACTGAGTCCACCACTGTGTTGACGGTGCGCCAAAAACAATAGTACGTTCAAAAAAGTCTAAGTTAACTTGTAACACCATAGGTAATAGACCCAAAATGGTAGTGATAGTTGTTAACATTACCGGGCGTAAACGCTGAGCACCTGTACGTAAAATAGCATCAACAACCGGGTAACCTTCCTTGCGGAGAACATTGTAGGTATCAATAAGCACAATATTGTTATTAACAACAATACCCGCTAGCGATATAACGCCTATTCCCCCCATTACGATACCAAAAGGCTTTTGCACTAATAACAATGCGAGAAATACCCCAACGGTTGAAAATATTACCGCACTCAAGATTAACAGCGCTTGATAGAAACTATTAAACTGAGTCACTAAAATCATCGCCATAACAAATAAAGCAATAGCAAAGGCATTAACTAAGAACGCTTGTGACTCTTGTTGATCTTCATTTTGCCCTTTAATTTCGATATCGACAGAAGGGTGTAGCCCTAAGGTTGGTAATTGCTTTTGCAAGATTGGCAGTTCATTGAGTAATTGGGCGCCAGCAATCAAGTTAGCTTGAATGGTAACCACACGTTTAGCGTCAACACGCGTAATGGTATCAACTTTAGGGGCAGCTTTTCGTTCGACAAAACTGCCAACGGGAACTAAGCCCGATTGGGTTTTAAGGCGTAATGAGTCAAGTCGACTGATATTACGCTTTTCTTCAGGAAAACGTACGCGAATATCTAATTCGTCATCAACATCATCGGGACGATATTCACCAAGCTTTAACCCGTTAGTAACCATTTGCACACTTGAGCCAACTAACGCCGCATCAGCACCATAAGTGGCAGCTTTATTTCTATCAATAATTAGCTGCCATTCAATACCTGGCTTTGAACCCGTATCTTCAATATCGGTAAACTTACCGGAATTATTTAACGCCGCTCTAATAATTTCTACCGATTTATCAAGCTCATTAGGAAAACGAGAACTCAACTCGAGTTTTAAATCCTTACCACTTTGTGGGCCGTTTTCATTTTTACGAACTTCAATTTCCACACCGGCTAAATCATCGGTAAGCTGATGAATATTTGCAACAATATCATCGGCTGTACGTCTCAACTGCCAATCAATAAAGTTAACTTTAAAGGTGCCTATTTGGTTATTGCCACCGGTTCGAGTATAAAGCGTTTCAATATCTTCTAGCGGTAAAATACGTTGCTCAATGCTGCGCATAATGACATCTTTTTCTTTAACCGATAAATCACCGTGAGAGCGAACTACCATGGTGGCGCTTTGCGGCTCGACTTCAGGGAAAAAGCTAACGCCTAACCCTGATGCGCCATAAAGCCACATCACCACAATCGCGGTTGCGAAAGTGCCAGCGACAATTTTCCAAGGATGCTTTATTGCCGTCATTAACACGCGAATATAACCGCCAGTAAAGCCAGCTATTTTATCTAAGTCACCTGCTTCAGCTTGCTCAATTTGCTTTTGCTCTTTTTTACTGACAACACGCGCTTTACCAAAAACTGAACCTAGCGTTGGTACAAAAACTAGTGCCATAGCTAATGAAGCAGTCAAGACGGCAATTAAGGTGAAAGGCAAATACTTCATAAACTCACCCATAATGCCTGGCCAAAACATTAACGGTGCAAAGGCTGCCAACGTTGTTGCCGTTGAAGCAATAATTGGCCACGCCATTCTACGCGCTGCTAAGCCATACGCGGCAACTTTATTGTGCCCTTCATTCATTTGTCTGTCGGCAAACTCGGTGACTACTATAGCGCCATCAACTAGCATACCTACCGCCATAATGAGACCAAAAAGCACAACAATGTTAACCGTCATGCCAGCTAATGCGATCACTAAAATACCGGTGAGGAATGCTCCTGGAATTGCCAAGCCAACTAAAAGTGCGCTGCGACCGCCTAAGGCAGCAATAATAACAATGACAACTAACAGCACCGCTGAGAAAACATTATTTTGTAAGTCTGTTAAGGTGTTTTTTATTTCAATTGATTGATCGCCGACATAATCAACTTGTACCTGTTGTGGCCATTTAGCGCGATTTTCTGCAACAATCACTTTAACTTTTTCGACCGTTTCAATGAGGTTTTCACCCGAACGTTTTTTTACCTCTATAGACACCGAACGATGACCATTAAGTCGCGCAAAACTGGTGGGATCTTTATAAGCGCGACGCACTGTAGAAACATCTTGGAAGGTAATAACACGATCGCCATCGACCTTAATTGGCAGTTCTAATAAATCTTGAATATTCTCAAAGACTGAGGGTACTTTTATAGCAAAACGACCTTTACCAGTATCCATAGTACCCGCAGGCACCAAGCGGTTATTGCGCTCAACTAAATTATAGATATCAGCTTGATCAAGGCCATAGCTCTCCATCAATAGCGGATCAACAATGATTTCGACCATATCTTCTCGGTCACCACCAATATCAACTTCCAGTACTTCTTGCATCGCTTCAATTTTATCTTTGAGGTTTCTTGCTAAGGTGATCAAGCCTCGCTCAGTAACAGCGCCAGATAAAATAACGGTGAGCGCTGCTTCCTGATTGGCCATAGTCACTTCATGCACTTCTGGCTCTTCAGTATCATTTGGCAGTTTTGCTTTGGCCAATGTCACTTTATCACGCACATCAGCCAGTGCTTCTTTAGGATCTAAGCCGGCAACAAATTCTAAAGTTACTGAGGCATGACTCTCCCCAGCACTTGAGCGCATTTCTTTTATGCCGGCAATGGATTTCAGTTCATTTTCCATTGGTCTGACTAACATACGCTCCGCATCTTCAGGAGAAATGCCATCATGAAACATAGAAACATAAATAATCGGGATGGTTATATCTGGGTTAGCTTCTTTAGCGATATTGCTATAGGTGATAGCGCCAGAAATAAGCAATAAGACAAATAGCATTAATACCGAGCGAGTTCGAGTTAATGCAGCTTCAATAAGCGATAACATATTAGCTCCTACTCTTTATCTTCAGTGCTGTCAGCATCTAGTTGCACTGTTTCAGCAACGTCGAAAATAGCTTCAACTTTGTCGCCTGCCCGCACAAATCCTTGCCCTAACACTATGACATCGGCTTGTTCACCTAGACCCGTTAACCAAATACCATCACTTTCACTTTTTATGATGTTAATTGGCGTAAAATGCACGATGGATTCTTTAACGGATTTCACGCCAATATTTCCGCGCTCATCTAAAGCAAGTAAGGCAGGAGAAATTTTAATTGCAGACATTTGGGCTAACTCAATAGTCAACTCACTGCTTAATCCTGCCAGAAATTTAGCGTTATTGTTATCAATTGCCACTTCAATTTTAAAGGTGTTGGTTGAATCGTTACCAACGCTCGCAATGTAACGTAACTTACCTTCAGCTTGCTGACCATTAAGTAAGCTCACTTGAGCTGCTTGACCGACAGATAACTGGTTAATTTGTTGTTCGGTAACGTGGGCACGAACAATTAATGGCTCTAAATCGGCAATCATGGCTATATCATCACCCGATGCTACATAGTCACCTACTTCAACGTAGCGAGTATTCAAAATACCTGTGAACGGTGCTTTTATGATGGTATTGGCAATATCTAGTTCTAACTTTTGTATTTCTGCTTTTACCGCTTCAAGTGCCGCATAAGTCTGCGCTAAGTGAACCTTACCTTGATAGCCTTGTTCATTTAATTTTAACGCCCCTTGATATTCAACTTCTCGTTGCGTTAGTAATGCTTGGCTTCGGGTTAGCTGCGCAGGTAAATCATTTTGAGCAATTTTAGCGATAACTTGCCCTTTGGTTACTTTTGAGCCCCTTTTGGCTAGAACTTCAACTATTTTTCCTCGTACTTCAGCTTTCAAGGTAGTAATGCGATCAGGCTCTGTTCGCCCATAAAGCTCAATAGTTTTATGAATATTTTGTCCGTGTAGTGTTTCAACCTTCACTTGTGCCTTAACTTGTTTTTCGTCATGGCTTGGTAACTTTGCACGCATCGCTGATTTTTGCTCAGCTGAAGTAGGACCGGATGCCATCCATAGCACTAAAATAACAGTAATAAATGCGGCAATTAGATAAGGGCGCTGTGAAAACCAGCGAGAATTTCGAATAAGGGTCATCATTATATCTCCATTTGATGGCCGCTATGATAACGCGTTTTATTTGAACAGGATAAGTTAACTTGCAACAAATTGTATCTATTAGCTAGACATTGCTATTTACAACAATAAACAAGGAAATTAAGGAGTTTTTAACAACTGTTTATCGGTTAACTTTGATTTAAAACCAGAGACTAATTGCAAGTCGGAGCTAATTATATATATAACAGCCCTTTCCTTGGGTTTTTGCTCGATATAAAGATTTGTCTGCGCTTTCAAGTAGTGCTTGGGTATCAATATTCAGTTGTTCTGATTGTGCAACACCAATGCTAACACCAACAGAGATGGTTTTATCTTGATAGTTTATTTCACTAGAAATTAAGCTAATTACCCGCGTTAATATCCCTGATAAATCGTGTGCTAGGACTTTATCATTAAATAAAACCACGAACTCATCACCACCAAACCGTGCAATAATGTCATGTTGGCGAAAGCAGCTGTGTAAGCGTTGTGCGGTAACTTTCAATACATGATCTCCACATGCGTGTCCGTGTCGATCATTAATTGTTTTAAAACCATCGAGATCTAAAAAGGCAATAGCAATATGAGTTACTTGCCTCTGGCTTCTCGATTTGAGTAGGGTCAATTGGTCTAATAGGTATTTACGGTTATATAGGTTGGTCAAGCTATCATGAAAAGCAAAGAACTTTAATTTATCCTCCAGTAGCTTACCTTTAGCAACTTCATCTTGCAGTTTAGTCAAGGCATCTTCGAGCTTAGCGGTACGCTCGTGTACTTTTTCTGTTAACTGATCCTTATGAAATTGAAGTTCATTGAGGGCATCACTAAGTTGAGAGTTACGTTTAAACAAAGAAAGCGCCGCTGCGATAACATGGCTGATCAGTACCAGAACATCAACATCATGCTGGCTGTATTCATCTTTTGTTCTATATGATTGAACAACAAAATTCCCTAAATAAGCCCCTTGATGATGCAGCGGAAAGCATAACCATTGTTCTGGCATAGTTCCGATCACTTCAACCTCTCCTGCAAGCTCAAGTGTCTCTATTTCACTTCGTGTTAAGCAGACTACTTTTTTCTTTTTTATCGCATAAAGTGTCAGAGTTTTGGCTAACTTTTCTAGCGGTACTAAATTGAGTTCATCCACTGAAATATCATCAATAACATCACGATAATAAGGAAAAGTAGCAAATCGCTCTGCCCCACTCATTACTACCACATAAAAATTATCGGCATAAATAACGGTTTTCAGACTTTGGTGAATAGATTTAAGTAAGTTATCCGTGCTTTTACTGCTGCCTAGGTAGGCAAAAATTTTTTGCATAAAAGCTATTGTAGAAGACTGAGATTCATCAACCATATTTTATCTATGCGCGCTAGCCATCGAAAGGTAGCTTTTACTATAGCACATAGAGAGGAGTGGCTATTTTCAGGAACAGGCGCTTAGATCTAAAATGCCGACAAGTAGTCGGCATTTATAAAGTCATTTTACTATTAGGGAGCTAGCTTAGACAACTCGCACTAATTAATTGCTTCAATGATTAAATTGAAAAAGAAGAACCACAACCACAGGTAGTTGTCGCATTTGGGTTGGTAACCACAAATCGACTGCCTTCTAAGCTTTCTAGGTAGTCAACTTCACCATCAACTAAGTATTGCAGACTCATTGGGTCGATCACCATAACAACACCTTGTTTTTCTATGGTCATATCACCGTCATTCACTTTTTCATCGAAAGTGAAACCGTACTGGAAACCTGAGCAACCACCGCCAGTTACATAAACTCTTAATTTAAGTTCTGGGTTTTCTTCTTCAGTGATTAACGATAGAACTTTATTTGCTGCAGCATCGGTAAACTTAATAGGTAATTCTGGGTTAGACATGGTGCTCTACTTAGGACAGTTAACTAGATTAAAATACGCTATTAAAGCGAATCAATAATAACAGGGGGGATTATCTTAAACCTGACTAATTTAATCAAGTATTATTCGCTAACGCCTACAGACTTAGTTGCCAAGGTACTTGCATATCTTTCTTTAAGTACTTTTGCCATCGAGACTTAGTTAATATTGCTGAAACCAAAACTGTTTCGGGGGAGAAATCTTCAGGTAAGGTAAAAGTGCCGCTAATGATTTGAAAATATTGAAAACTAAATTTAAGATCTTTAGTATCAAGTTTGGCAACGTCTGATAACTTCAAAGTTATCGACTTTTCACTCGTTCTTCCTTGAAACGCAATGTCGATATAGCCTTTACTATAGCGACGCTTCAATTGTTGTTGCACTAAAGTCACTTGAAAATTATATTGTCGAGGATTATTGGTTGCGGTTAATTTAACATTTTCCACCAACAAGCCCGCAGCTTGTTTTTCTGGTGCCATCACTTTTTCATAAAAAGCCAACTGTTTTTTTACTTCAAACTGCTCTTGTGCGGCTGTTTTAAGTAAAGATTGTGCTTTTTTATTCGCTAGTTGCTCTACAGCCAATTCAACTTCTAGGGTATGAATTCTCGCGATGCTTTCTTCTTGTTGCTGATAGAGTTGCTCTAATCTGAGCTTTTGCTGTTCAAGGCTAGTTAATTGAAAATGATGATAATAATTACCTAAACGATAACCGGTAAACAAACACAGGCTTATTACAGTTATTAAAAACAAAGCTGATTTAAAGGTACCTAAGCGCTCAATAACAATACCTAGATTTATTTTTGCTAACCATTTCATTTGTAAAGTATTATAATCCTATAATGATAATATCAATTGCAGCAATCAGAAAACATCTCGCTTTGCCAAAAACAACTTGGCAAATATGTTTGCTTGCCATTATTGGTGGCTGCGCTTCTGCGTTATTAGTGGTACTTTTTACCTTAACTATTGAAGAGATCCAACAGCTCTACTTAATAAAGCGCGACAACTATAACAGTTTAGATGAAGTAAGTCGTTTTGATTTACCGATTATTGGCTCTATTATCATCTTATTAATTGCTTGGATAACTGGATATAAGTACCTTCGTACAGGCATTCCCTTCGTTTTACATCGTTTAAAAGTCGCCCATGGTGTTATCCCTTTTAAGAATACCTTGAATCAGTTTTGGGGCAGTGCTGTAGCGCTGGCTTCTGGTTTTTCTGTTGGCCGTGAAGGGCCTGCTGTCCACCTTGGAGCTGCATGTAGCAGTTATTTGGGTAGTGTTTTAAAATTACCTTACAATAGCATACGCACTTTATGTGCCTGTGGAATTGCCGCAGGCATAGCAGCAACGTTTAACACCCCTATAGCGGCAGTAATTTTTGTGATGGAAGTCATCATGCGGGAATATAAAATTCATATTTTTGTCCCGGTAATGTTAGCGTCAATTGTTGGATCACTAATCACTCAAAATGTGCTGGGTACAAGCCATAATTTTAATTATTTCCATACGGTTGCTTTAGAGCAATATCATTATTTTACCTTAATCATATTAGGTATATTCCTTGGATTACTGGCCGCATGGTTTAATAAATACCTGGTATTAATAATCAAGCAAAGTGTGAAATATCATATTGTGCCAAGATTGATGTTAGCTGCAGTTATCACTGGCGCTTTAGGTTATTTAGTACCAGAGGCGATGGGCACAGGTACAAGTGCCATAGACCTTTCACTGACTAGTGACTTACAACTTGGATTGTTGTTAAGTTTATTAGTGGCCAAGTTATTAATGACCATGTTTGCTTTAGGATTAGGAATACCGGGAGGAATTGTTGGGCCTACTATTGGAATTGGCGCTATTGCAGGAGCCTGCACTAGTGCACTAATAGTGTTAATTTTCCCTGAAGAGCAGATTAGTACGGATTTTATTTTAATGGGGATGGCAGGCTTTATGGCGGCTAGCTTAAATGCGCCATTAGCCGCTCTGTTAGCTGTTGTTGAACTCTCTAGCCAACTTGAGTTAGTGCTACCTGCCATGATTGTCATCACTATTGCCACCATCATTTCTAGGCAGCTTTGTAAAAATGAATCTATCTTTACTATGCAATTAGATGCGCAAAACTTGCTCTATCGCAAGCCGCCCATTGAAGAATCATTGCAAAATATCGGGGTATTGGCTGTGATGAAAGATAATCTCACCATTTTGGAGAACGCAAGTAATAGAACAATTACCGGTGAACTGATAAACACTGGTGAATCACAATTAATTATTAACAAAGAACCTATTGAGAATAGTGAATATCATGATTTTTATTGGGCGCAAATTGATACTGATATAGTTGATGAAACGAGTGAAGATATTAAGCACAGTTTAGCTCAGGAATTAGTAATACATAAACTCCTGCCATTAAATCATCAAGCGACATTAGCTGAGGCCTACCTCGCGTTAGTTGAGCAACGCTGTGGGGCGGTATACATTTATCATAAAGACTTAAACCACTGTATTGGTTTAGTTACTTTCGAACAACTTAGAGTTTATTTAGTAGAAGGAAAATTGCTTTAATGACTAGTTTTTTAATCAATAACATTCTTTGGCTTAAAGCCTTTCATGTTATTTTTATGGTGGCATGGTTTGCCGGCATATTTTATTTACCCAGATTATTTGTCAATCATGCTGAAACAAACTCCACCGAGGTCGCTGAGCAATTAAAAGGCATGGAAAGACGTTTACTGTATTTTGTTACGCCTTTTGCTTTGTTTACTCTTATCTTAGGACTAGCAATAATTCATGCCTACGGGCACGACTGGTTTGTTGCGGCGAAATGGCTGCACATAAAACTAACGTTAGTTATTGTGCTTTATATCTACCATGGCTATTGCTTCAAATTAGTTAAAACTTTTGCTCAGGATAAGAACCAACGGTCAGGAAAGTTTTATCGAATATTTAATGAAATACCGGTACTGATATTATTTGCCGTCATTATTTTAGCCTACGTTAAACCCATGTGATGATGAATAATTGATAACTCGTTAAGGTCCGCCATGCTTTATTTATTTTTAGGTTATGTAATCACTCAACTTTATCCCATTGCCGAGGTTTTTTCGCGCACTGACATAGCTCCCTCAGCTATGTTCTTTGCCTTAATTGTTTTTATTATTTGGTCATTTTTTCCGGTGTTAGGTTACGCTTTAGCCAAAAAATTAGGTGCTCTTGGTCACTCTAATCATATTGTTTTAATTCTGGCTGGTGTTGTCATCGCGCTGTTAGAGAACAGCTTAAGTTATTTTAATTTTTTAAGTGATACACAACACGACATAGGTACTGCTATTGTATTTATTTTATTCTTTGCTTTTGCATACTTACCTTTTAAAAGGGCAGAATTAGCTAGCTTGAAATAGTCACGGTATAAAAATGCTCCTATACTTTTAAACATTGCAGTTATAATCAGAGTAAGATAACTTGCCTACATGTTAATACAGTGTTAACAAATAAATTAGGGTCATTGTCATGAAGTACTTATTTTTTACCTTATTAGTAATATCATTAATAACACCTGTTGCAAGTGCAACTCAACAAGCAAACTCCCCGTTAATCAAACCGAAAATTGTCGGCGGCGAACTAGCCTCGGAGGGTGACTGGCCATGGATGTCTGCCCTCGTTTTTACCTATAACGATATTGTCAGCTCTCTGGATGTTGCCGGGAGCGCTATTGATAGCAACTATTTCTCAAATAGTCCCGCAGGACAAGCCAGTGCCTCAATGGTAGATTGTGGTCTAGGTGATAACCAATGTAGCTTAGCCACAGATAAAATATGTTTAATTAAACGTGGTGAAATAGATTTTTCGGTAAAAGTTGATAACTGCCAAGCAGGGGGTGGCATAGGCGCAATAATATTTAATAATATTGCTGGCGAAATCAATGGCACGCTTGGCGATGGTTTTACTGGTTCCATACCCGTAGTTGCTATTAGTCAAACTGACGGTGCTGCTTTACTAAGTCAACTTGATAGTACTGCTACACTAAGTGTATCTGAGCAATCAGCACTAGTGCAAAGCTCAAGCTGTGGTGCTAGCTTTATTGGTAGTAAGTGGGTACTTACCGCTGCGCATTGTGTTGAAGACGCAGATATTACAACCTTAAAAGTTAATGTGGGTGAATATGATTTAAGTAATGGTGCAAACAATGCTAAAGCCGTTAAACAAATATACATGCACCCGCAATATCAAGAAAGTGCTTCGTTTAACAATGACATTGCCTTAATTGAATTAACAGAAAGTCTAAACCATCCGTCCCTTACCCTTGCTAGTGCAGAGCTAACCAATCAATTTGCAGACATGGCAAGTTATGCAACGGTAATTGGCTGGGGCAATCGCACCGCTTATGGTGCTGATGATGAACAGCCGGCTAATAGCCAACCAGATATACTCCATCAAGTAGAGTTGTCTTTACTTACCAATACCCAATGTAAAGATAAGTTAGCGCAAGGTTATAGTAACTTGCAAAATACTACGGTATCCCCAGAGCAAGTTGGTATTACTGACACCATGCTTTGTGCTGAGTTTTCTGGCGGTGGCAAAGGCTCATGCCAAGGTGACAGTGGCGGCCCATTAGTGGTTAATACCAACGAAGGATGGCAACAAGTTGGTATCGTTAGCTATGGAATAGGCTGTGCCGATGCTGCATTTCCGGATGTTTATGCAAGAGTAGGTGAGTTCACCGAATGGATTCATAGCATTACTGAAGGTATAGCAATCGAGCCTAATTATGACTTTGCTATTACCCCACAAAATAAAGTACAAACGCAGCAACTTTCTGTAACTAATAACAGTGCTTTTACTGCTAACCTCACATACACCTTAATGGTTGATAAAGTCGGCAGTACAGGTTTCGAATTAAATACCAATAATTGTACCACTTTAACTGCTCAGCAAACGTGTCAAATTCAACTCTCTTTCGATGCAAAAAACCTTGGCGAGCAAAAAACACGCATTGTCATTAATAGCGATAACGATAGTATCCCAGCCAGTCAGTCTTATATAACGGCTCAAGCCATAGGGAGTAGCAGCAATATCGCGACTCAATTAACAAACGGCGAAAGTGAACTACTTTGGTTCAGTGGCGGTGCTGAAAATTGGCAACTAGATAATACTGAGGCAGCGATAGTCAGCGGGAACATAACTGATGATCAAGAAAGTTCTGTTATGTTAACCTTCAACGGTTCTGGCAGCTTATCGTTTGATTGGGCAGTATCTTCTGAGGAAAACACTGACACTCCTGATGAGCCATATGACGCACTTTATTTGATAGTTGATGGCGAGCAAAGAGCATTTATCTCTGGCGAAGTCGACTACACAACAGTGACTATTGATGACTTAGCTGCAGGCGATCATCAAATAGTATGGCTTTACCAAAAAGATGAGTTAACTTCTGCCGGAAAAGATAAAGGTTACTTAAAAAATGTTTCCTTTACTTCGGATACAATTGTAACCGAGCCAGTACCGTTACCAATGCCAGTGGCTCCAGAAGAAACGAGTTCATCAAGTGGAGGTAGTAGCTCTTATTTACTATTAATAATGTTAGCTTTATTAAGAATACATCGTCGCAACCGTTGATACTTGATATCACTTCCCTAAAAGGCAGCTAAAGCTGCCTTTTTCATTTTTAATCTAGGGGCTGTTGATCTTTCGAGATTTTTTTTGCAGCGAATTGTTGGGTATTTATACAAGGCAGAGCTTTTGTAATGTGGTTA
>OLII01000076.1_pt1 | contig 34628 bp, 30 predicted proteins | sample 1609481 | NCBI WGS metagenome assembly OLII01 (sample SAMN05416859, study PRJEB24817) | seawater metagenome | isolation source: Sea water | place: Canada:Atlantic | collected 2013-11 | reverse complement strand
ACAGAGTAGATCGTCGGCAGCGTCAGATGTGTATAAGAGACAGCGTGTAGGTCGCTAAGAGATAAGTTTTGCTTATCTGCCAAGGCGTGTTCTTTAGGTGTTGCCAAAACTAGCGGTTCATCAAAAAGTTGATAAGATTCAAATTTTTCCATTTCATCAAGGTAAGGCAAAATAAGTACATCAAGCTTACCTTCATCTAGCTGCTGCAATAACACTTTGGTTTGGTTTTCATGCAGAAAGAAGTTGATATTAGGCAAGCCCTTGTTTAAATCAGCCATAATATGCGGCAGTAAATAAGGTGCTAAAGTCGGAATCAAGCCGAGATGTAAGTCTCCTGCCAATGGATCTAATAATGCTTTAGCTGACGATTCAAATTCATTAGCTGCTTGCAGTACTTTACGCGCTTCTTTAACCAGCTGTTCGCCAGCAGGGGTTAGCATCACATTACGGCGGTGTCGCTCAACAAGCTGTAACCCCAATTGTTCTTCAAGCTTCATTAGCTGACCACTTAATGTCGGCTGGCTGACAAAACACGCTTGCGCGGCTTTACCAAAATGCTTGTGCTCATCAATGGCAGACAAATACTCCAAATCACGTAACTTAACCATAGCTACAACCTATTAAAAAATTAAAAATTACAGCAATAACCTATGATATTCGCTTAACGTGTTTAAGGCGAGCAACTTTATGTAAAAAGTTTTATTGTTGTAAAAGGTGAACTCAAAGAATACTGAATTGAGTTATCCAATAGACGTGAGCGTACAGCAAGTATAGGGGCTCTTATACCAAGCTTGGATTGGTTAAGACTGAAAAAAAGCATAAAAAAAGGAGCTAATGCTCCTTTTCAATTCATCGCAAATGGCGATGAGAATTTTTTACTTTTTGATTAACGTAATAACGTGAACCAGCCCATTAACATTGGCAACAAAGGTAAAGCAACTAATGCACCAAGCATAGCTACGATATTAATTGTAGAGGTTGTATCTTTAAAATCTTCTTCGTGGTGAGACATGGTCTAGTTTCCTGTACAGCGATTAATCAACTAAATAAGGCGCGCATTCTAGCCGATCTTTGCCGCTATAGACAGAAAAACTTGATCTAGATCAATAAAACAAATAGTGACATCTTATAACCACTTATATTCAGTCAAACAAATAATTGTTTTTACAGCAGTTAATATTTTAAACAGTGTCGACTAGTCGTCTTTAAAAATACCAACGTAGGTCTTTTGACCGGAAGCTTTACTCGCTCGATACATGCCTTTGGTATTAAACGGTAAGCTAATATTACCTTTGGCATCAATAATAATAACCCCACCAGTGCCTCCAACAGGTTTAAGTACATCATGAATCACTTCATTACCCGCTTGTTCAATAGTTTTGCCTTGGTATTGCACTCTGGCACAAATATCAGCAGCGACGTTATAGCGAATAAAATATTCACCATGCCCTGTCGCAGAAACAGCGCAGGAAGCATTATCAGCAAAGGTGCCAGCACCAATAACAGGCGCATCACCAATACGACCAAAGCGTTTATTGGTCATACCGCCTGTTGAGGTACCAGCAGCAATATTGCCATATTTATCAAGTGCAACAGCGCCGACAGTGCCAACTTTATATTCAACCGCTAATGACTGATGAGCCGCTTGATAATCTTTATTGGTCTCTTTGGCTTTTTTCATTTTAGCTTTAGCGCGTTGCAAAGACTTATATCTATGTTCGGTATCAAAGATGTTATTGCTAACTAATTTAATGCCTTGGCTTTGAGCAAAGGTTTCTGCGCCATCACCACTTAGCATCACATGGACAGATTCATCCATCACCAAACGGGCTAAATCAATAGGGTTTTCAATATGTTTTACACCAGCAACAGCACCTGCCTGACGATTTTTCCCTTCCATGATAGAAGCATCCATTTCATGGGTTTCATCATGGGTATAGACCGCACCTTTACCGGCATTAAAAAATGGTGAGTTTTCTAGAATATTTATCGAAGCGGTTAATGCATCTAAACTTGTACCGCCGTTTTCAAGAATGGCATAACCTGCTTCAACAGATTCTTGTAATTTAGCACGATAAGCCGCTTCTTTTTCTGGAGTGAAGCGCTCTTTTTTGATGGTCCCAGCGCCACCGTGAATAGCGATAGCAAATGGAACCTCTTTGGCTAGTAAGGTATTGGAGTGTGCAGACAGGAGTATACCCGTTAGCATGGCTAGCGTTTTTTTCATTATTATTATCCCTTATTGAGAGCTAACAGATTACCTCAACTTGCATTAAAGTGAGCGATTTTACAACTCACTCACGATAACCTGCATGATTTTTCTGGCTAATAACTTAACCTCAGCTCACGTTGAGGTTAGATAAATAAAAGATATTGTTGTGACTAAAGCATCACCAGGCTTGCTACGAAGTAGGCCGCTAACGTTACTGCACCACCAAATAATGCATACGGCATTTGAGTTTTAACATGTTCAAGCAGATCACAACCCGATGCAATAGCTGATACTGCGGTAGTGTCTGAAATTGGCGAACAATGATCACCAAAGATGCCACCACCTAAAATAGCGGCAATAACCAATGATGGCGGCAACCCTAATGCTTGGATAAGTGGTACACCAATAGGTATTAAGATGGCAAAGGTTCCCCAAGAAGTACCAGTACTAAAAGAAATAACCGCGCCAGCTAGGAATAACATCGGCACTACTAACACCATAGGTAGGTGTTCACCTACTACACCGGCAATAAAAAAGCCCGTACCTAACTCTTTTAGGCTTGCGCCAAGGGTTAATGATAATAACACGATTGTCACTAACGGTAGTAATTCACTGATGCCTTTAAAACCAATATCAACCAGTTCTTTATGTTCAAAGCGCTTTGAAAATTTTAATAACAGATAACTCACCGCAAGCGCTAAGCATGTAGCATACAATACCGACTTACTGCCACTACCTTGGGTAATATCACCATTACCACTCCAATGCATAAAGAAGAACATGCCAACGATCATGGTTAATAAAGGTATTAACATAAATCGAGCTTTGGTGGCTGGTACCATCGCTTGTTGGATAGATTGCTCTGCAACTGCTTGTTCAACCTTATCTTGAGATGCTGACGATTGACTCATAATAACGTCTTCTGCACTATTATTAATTAACACCTCTTCAGTGGCTTTCATTGGGCCATGAACCTTATCGGTGACAACAGTATAAAGCACCATCAATAAGGCAATAATAGCGTAGAAGTTAAAGGCAACGGAGCCCCATAAAACCGACACAGAAGATTGCCCTAAATCATAGTTATTTAACAAGGCTAAAACATACGCGCCCCAACCATTTAATAGCACTAAAATACATACAGGTGCACTGGTACTATCAATGATATAAGCAAGGCGAGCACGGCTCATTTTGAATTTATCAAATAAGTCTCGAGATAAAATACCCGCGGTTAACACACTTAAATTAGACTCAATAAAGATCACCATGCCGGTAAACATGGTCAAGCCTCCTACTTGTCGTTTGCTTTTAGCAATGCCTTTATTGACTAGCTTTTCAACCGTCGCGGTAACACCACCCGATTCTCGAACATACGCCAATAAAGCACCGATAAGTAAACTAAAAATTAAAATGCGTGCGTTACCGGCCGAGCTAACCACACTAATAACCCTTTCTACAGAGCCAATAAATGCATGGAAAAGCGCATTATCCTGATGTCTAAAGGCTAGCAATAACTCAGAGGTGAATACCGCAGAAAGTAAGGCAAGAATGACTTCTTTTTTCCAAATAACAATAATAATTGCCACCAAGGGCGGTAGCACTGATAACCATTCCATAAAAAGCCTTAACGCATATGATTTAAAACAACGCAGGCAGTGTGGCAAATAGCTAAGTTAGATTCAATATTTTCAGTGCGCTAGCGTCAAAAAACCCGATAAATAAATGCATTATCGGGTTTTTTAGCTTCTTTGATGATGAGATTAACAGTTAATTAGTAGAAATCATCTTCTTTATTGTGTGCTTGTGGATCTTCAATTATATCGCTGATATTCACTTCAAAATTAGTATTGTTATTACAATCAACCATATAAATGGTATGTGTTGAACCATCAACCCAAGTAACAGTACCACTGCCCTTTTTACTGCCACATTTCATACCGATATGAATATCTTTAAACTCCATAAGCCCTCCTCGACGCCAACAAACCAAGGTATGTGTTGTTAGATCTAACCAAAACCAGTTAGTTTATTTTTTAACCACTCAATTGCTAAGTATAGTGCTCAAGTAATGGAATGCGAGTCAATTACGCTCAGCTTTTAACTTTGCAAGGAACAAAGTTGCTCAACTGTTTCTAAAATATAAAAAAATTAAAGTGAAAAAATGAAGAGAATAAGTGCAAAGGTGAACGACTGTTAGTTTTGCGAGTTTATGGTAAAAAAAGACTACCTAAAGTACACGTTGTCTTAGCGCCAGTAACCGCAGGCATATTACTCACTAAGTTATGATCATAAGCATAAGCAAACCAAGCAAAGGCCATAGCCTCGAGTTGATCACCATCTATAGCTAGCGCGTCCATGGTGTTTAGCTCAAACCTTGTCGTGAGATATTCAGATAATTGTTCAAGTACTATAGTGTTATGGGCACCGCCACCACACACATAAACATTACCGTGTTGGGCTAAAGCATGAATACTCTGTGCAATACTTTTACAGGTAAAAGCCACCAATGTTGCTTGAATATCTACCGGGGTAATACTTACGTCAGAATCATTGTTTATTGAGGATAACTGCTGAGTTAGCCAATCAAGATTATAATATTCTCGTCCGGTACTTTTAGGTGCTTTGGCTTGAATGTAATCATCTTGCATAAACTGAGATAGCAGTGCTTGATTAACTTGTCCTGCTCCTGCCCAAGCGCCATTTTCATCAAATTTAGTGTTCCCTTGATGATGTTGATTAAACCAATCATCAAGCAGTGCATTACCTGGTCCGGTATCAAAACCTAAAACCGTATCTGAACAGCCCTGTTTAGGCAAATAAGTCACATTAGCTATGCCGCCAATGTTAACCACAAAGCATGCGCTATCTTTTTGTGGTACTAACTGTTGATGAAAAATAGGTACTAAAGGCGCACCTTGTCCACCTAAGGCCATGTCTTTACGACGAAACTGGCCAACTACACGAATACTCGTTAAAGTCGCTAATGTTTGGCTACAGCCAATTTGTAAGGTGTAAGGGTTATTGCCGCTAGGTCGATGACGAATAGTTTGTCCATGATTGCCAATCGCAATAATATCGCTTGGGTTGAGCGCTTCTTGCGTTAAGAAGTCAGTCACCGCTTGAGCAAATAAATGGGCTAACGCTACATCTAAATGAAAGGCATGGTCGATTTCATTATCCCCCGGCACATATAAAGCGGTGATTTTTTCAGCGAATTCACCACTATATGCTTGATAATAGCTAGCGACTAATTTGGGTTTAGCTTGCTCATCACTAAAGTCAACTAATGCTAAATCGATTCCATCAGCACTGGTGCCCGACATTAAGCCAATATAATACTTTCCTGATGTCGAGCTTTGACCACTAGTCATTAGGCGCTATGTCACTTGCTTGCGTTGAAAGCAGGGCATTTTTGGCACCAGATAACGCTTCAAGACGTTCATTGGCCAGTAGCATAAATTCAGCTTTATACTTCTTGGCTATCGGTCTAGCATCAGGCAATTTTACCGTACGAGGGTTACGATGAACGCCGTTTAACAAAAATTCATAATGTAAATGAGGTCCCGCCGCTAAACCTGTCGCACCAACATAGCCAATGGTTTGTCCTTGTTTAACGCGTTGACCTTTTTTCACTGAAGGGCGCTTAGAAAAATGCAGATACTTAGTAACTATGCCATTGCCATGTTGAATAAAGACATAGTTACCGTTGTATTTATTATACGTTGCATGAGTCACCTTACCATTGCCGGCAGCGACCACTGGCGTTCCTCTTTTCGCCGCATAATCAATGCCTTTATGTGCTTTCCAGCGTTTTTGTACTGGATGGAAACGTCTTGGTTTAAAGCTTGAGCTGATGTATTTAAAACTAACTGGTGCACGTAAAAAGGCTTTACGCATACTTTTACCATCAGGACTATAATATTCATCATCGGTAAATCGAATAGCCTGAAATACTTCACCTTGGTTGGTTATTTCGGCTGCGAGAATATTCCCCGTGCCGATGTACTCACCTTCAATATATTTTTTTTCGAAGGTAATATGAAAGCTATCGCCTTCACGAATATCTAGAGCGAAATCAATATCCCAACCAAAAATATTCGCAAAATTAATGATTTGGCTGTCATTTAACCCTGCTGTTACCCCTGCGTTCCAAAAACTTGAGGTAATAGTGCCAAAACTAAAGGCTTCTCTGATATCCACGGTTTTAGATTCACGATGTGACTGATAGCTATCACCCACTAAATTAATAAATAAAGTATCTGTTTTAGATAGCGGATACTCTAGCGCGGCCAACTGCTTAGTTTCATTGCTAGCAATACGTAATTTATCGCCAACGTTTAACCTTTTCAGTAACTTACTATCCTTTCCTTTTGCTGTACTAACGGCATAAGTTGTTTGAGCACTAAAACCAAGACGTTTTAAAATGAGCGCTAAAGAATCACCACTTCGCACTTTTACTGTTTGCCAACTTAAGTGGGCTAACTCTGTTAAAGCATCTTGAGCTTTCACTTTCTTTTTTAGCGTTCTGCCAGATAAGGTGCCGCTTTGCTCAATACCATCGGTATTTTCAAGGGAAGGCAGCGGTTGGATTGCTGTAGTATTTTGACTACCAACACTGCGTTGCGGCAGCACACTTTGGCTAGGTTGGCTTCCCCCAGGGACAATATCTTCTGGTAGAGCAAGCTGAATCCGTTTACCGACTTTAATATCATCGCTAGCAGAATCTTCATTACTCGCAGGAATAATAAGTAACAGTACTAGGAAGGCACTACTGCCGATGATAATGGAACGATGTAGTTTAGGTAAGTTTTGGAAAATAATTAATAGTTTTTTCAACAAGGTACGACTCGAAACTTTTATATTGGAAGAAGATAAATAAATCAAAAATTCAGGTAACTTTATGACTATATCAAAACTTTTGATGAAATACCGCTACAAGAGGCGTTATTGCACGGCAAATTTTTAAACAAATTTATTAAAAAGTGACCATAGAAATGACTTTAGGGTTTTATCCTACAGCGAAAGTAAAGTAGAATTCGGCGATAAAATATATTTTGCTTAGCTAAGAAATCAACGCTTACTAGCTTTCACCAAACATAACTTCTCCTTTGCCGGATACTTTTTGGTGAAATGCTGATTTTTCTAGGCAGTTTCAATCCAGTCAGTGGAGTTCTAAATGACCGAAGTTAACCAAGCATTTGCCGAGCTAAAACGCGGTAGCGATGAGATATTAGTAGAAGAAGAGTTACTGGAAAAGTTAAAAACAGGAAAGCCACTTAAAATTAAAGCAGGTTTCGATCCTACCGCACCAGACCTTCACTTAGGCCATACGGTGTTAATTAATAAATTACGCCAGTTTCAACTATTAGGCCATGAAGTTATTTTCTTAATTGGTGACTTCACTGGCATGATTGGTGACCCAACTGGTAAAAATGTTACTCGTAAGCCACTGACCAAAGAAGATGTTTTGGCGAATGCTGAAACCTATAAAGAACAAGTTTTCAAAATTTTAGATCCGGCTAAAACCACCGTTGCCTTTAACTCTACTTGGATGGAAAAATTGGGTGCTGCTGGCATGTTACAACTTGCCTCTCGTCAAACGGTTGCCCGTATGATGGAACGGGATGACTTCAAAAAGCGTTACGCTAATGGTCAAGCTATTGCTATTCATGAATTTATGTACCCATTGGTACAAGGCTGGGATTCTGTTGCATTGGAATCTGATGTAGAGCTTGGTGGTACCGATCAAAAATTCAATTTATTGATGGGTCGCGAGTTACAAAAATCTGAAGGCCAACGTCCACAAACCGTATTAATGATGCCATTACTTGAAGGTTTAGATGGCGTACAAAAAATGTCTAAATCATTAGGCAACTACATTGGTATTACTGATACGCCAACGGATATGTTTGGCAAGATCATGTCAATTTCTGACGTATTAATGTGGCGCTACTATGAACTTTTAAGCTTTAAGCCTTTGGAAGAAATCGAAAGCTACAAAGTTGATATTGAAAACGGTAAAAACCCACGTGATGTGAAAATTGACTTAGCAAAAGAGTTAATTGCCCGTTTTCATGACGAAGCTGCTGCACAAGCTGCGCACGATGAATTCATCAACCGCTTCCAAAAAGGTGCATTACCTGATGAAATGCCAGAGTTAGACATTGCGACTGAAAATGGTGAAATTGCTATCGCTAACTTACTTAAAGAAGCCGGGTTAGTGGCAAGTACTTCTGATGCATTTCGTATGATCAAACAAGGCGCCGCTAAAATTGACAGTGAAAAAGTTACTGAGCGTAACTTGATGATAGCTGCAGGTACTACAGCGGTTTACCAAGTGGGTAAACGTAAATTTGCCCGTATCACGGTAAAATAAAGCAAAGCTATTAAATTATAGAGTACTTAGTTACTTGTTAGCTCTATTTAAAAACCAGTCTTATGACTGGTTTTTTGTTTTTAAACGGTAATTCAATCATTAACATTTATACTTTCGACAATAGAATAACTATCCTCTTCTCTTGATGCCTTGTCTCTAAGGCTTTTAACTCTCGCTGAGTGAGAAGAAGCTTATTGGAATTGGTATAACTTCTTATCATAGTATTTTTAATTAACTAGTTGTTAAATCCAACAATTCAGCTAATGTAGACTTCATACTAAGCATTAACTAAGCAAAAGGACGGCATAAAATGACTAAACGAAAGCACCTTGCTGCAACCCCTAGATTTTTAAAACCAACTCATTACCTTTCATTAACTGTTGCTGCGCTATGCACATTCTCATCTATCAATGCCTACAGCCAAGAAACAGACCAAGAGCGTATCAAAAATCTAGAGCAACGTTTACTAGAGTTAGAGCAACAGGTGCTGAAAAATAAAAAGGCATCACAATCTGAAATCACGAAAGCCAGTAACAAGAAAAAGGTAATTATTGATAAGAGCGCAAAGCGACCTAGTCATAAATTCGAAGCTCCTGATAAAAGTATTGTTTTAAGCCACAGTGATACCACACTTCAACTGGGTGGTCACATTTGGTTAGATGCCATTTATAATAACGGAGAAATGACTAATAGAGCCGGCTTTCAACCCTCGTCTATAGCTTATTCAGCCAATACCACCAAAGATAATACCTTGTTTCATGTTGGTCCTTCGAATCTGTTTGTTAAAAGTTACACACCAACCAAATATGGTGCGATGACCACACGTTTTGAGTTAGATTTATTTGATTCTCAAGGCGATGCCGGTATTAACCTGACGCATATTTGGGGTGAAATTAACGGTTTTGGTGCAGGTCAAACCTTTACCGGATTTATGGATATTAATGCTTTTCCCAACATTCTAGATTTTTGGGGACCAAACTCAATGGTTTTTACTCGCCAGCCTCAAGTTCGTTATCGAACCGATATCAGCAAAAATGCTCGTTTATCATTTACTATTGAAAAATCATCCAGTGATTTTGCCGTACCTAAAAATTCCACTGGCGCTGCTTACAATGACATAACTGAATTGCCCGACTTTACCGCAGCTTACAAATACAGTGGTGATTTTGGCTACATAAATACCGCCATGATAATTAGAAAGCTTGGTTATGAAACAGCAACAACTAAAGATACCACCATGGGTTGGGGATTAAATGTCTCAGGAAACTTAACGGTCAGCTCTGAAGATTCAGTGCAATTTCAGCTGGTTTATGGTGAAGGTATTGGCCGCTATATCAATGATACGTGTTGTAGTTACTATAGTGACGAAACCGGGGGTATTGATGGTGGTTTAGATGGTAACGGTGATTTAGCCGCAATACCGGTCACTGCTGCCTACGTATATTACAACAAGCAATGGAATAAAAAATGGAGTAGCGCCATTGGTTATAGTTACCTAACAGTAGATAACCTAGTAACGCAAAAAGATTTAGCACTAAAAAATAGTAGTTATGCCAGCAGCAACCTTATTTGGTACCCCACCACTCAAGTCAAAGCAGGCATTGAAGTACTCTACGGTGATGTGCAAAGTAATGCTGGCTCAGAAGCCGACAATTACCGTCTGCAAATGTCGGTTGCCTTCAAATATTAAAAAGGAATACATATAATGAAGTTATCTTATTATGCCTTAATTGTACTGCAACTCTTTGTAATGGTTTTTGCCAGTCCTAGTGCTGCCAAATCACCACAAAAAGCTTCTATACAAGCAATCATTGACCAAGCTTATCATAAGTATAAAAGTGATAATTCAGGAAAAAATGCTGATTATATACCTGCATTAGCTAAGGTGGATTCCAGCTACTTTGGTTTAGCGCTAGTCACGACAGATGGTAAGGTTTATACCAAAGGGGATATAAACCAAGCTTTTTCAATTCAATCTATCTCTAAAGTTTTTACGCTTTCTCTAGCTATGGAGCAACAAGGGCAGCAAGTGATTTTAGATAAAGTCGGCGTAAATGCCACTGGCTTGCCCTTTAACTCCGTAACCGCAATAGAGCTAAATACTGCTCGCAGTGTCAATCCATTGGTCAACGCAGGTGCCATCGCGACGGTAAGTTTGCTTGACGGCAACGGTAAAACAAAATGGTCAACGCTTTCTTCATGGTATGATCAATTTGCTAACCGAAAACTCTCTGTTTTAAAAGATGTTTACCAATCAGAATCAGACACTAATGGACACAACCGTGCAATCGCTGAACTATTAACGTCTTATAATCGATTCTACGGTGATGTAGATCTCAATTTAGATATTTACACACGCCAATGCTCTGTTGCCGTAAACGCAAAAGATCTCGCGATAATGGCATCTGTTTTTGCGAATAACGGTATCCACCCAATAACAAATAAACGTCTGATGAAAAGTAACAATGTTTCACGAGTTCTAGCGGTAATGTCGACAGCAGGACTTTACGAAAATAGTGGTCAATGGGCATATCAGGTCGGTTTACCAGCAAAGAGCGGTGTCGGCGGTGGTATTATTGCCGTAGCACCGGGTGAGTTTTCCATTGCGGTATTTTCACCGAGACTTGATCAAGCAGGAAATAGCATACGTGCACAAAAAGCAATTGATTACATCGCAGAGCAATTAAATAGCAATATTTTTTAAGAATTTTTCACCCAATGTAGTGTCAAAGCAGCTATTAATCACAAAGTTGCTTTGGTACTGCACTTTATTAAATACTTGAACAGTTACAAATATTTATTTAATGACATCTTCTAAGAAATTTCCAACATCTATCTCAAAGTGACATACTTTCATCCAAGCGATAGCATCATCTTCGCCACAAAAAACTCGGCGCTCATAATTTCCTTCGGTATGAGGGATCATCTTTTCAAGTTGCATGCTTTTCGCTGCTGTTCGACTATAAATATGGCAATCTTTGCTACAGCCATTTGCTTTAAAGAGTCGGCAATGCTCAACAACATGAGGCTCTATTTCTGGCACCCCAAGCTCCCAATCATCGAAAAAAGAAAAAATAGCCCACTCGGTTCCCTTTAGGTGTGCAGTTTTATCTTGAAACTCTTGGCAATATTGAATAGCGGCCTCTTCATTCCAACAACCACCAAACCACTGTAAAACATAGTTATCTTTAACTTGTATTTTCCATTTACCATGAATTTTAAACACACGAATCACCTCTATTATTTATCCTAACTCAAATTGCCATAAAAGAGCTTAAGAGATAAAAAATATATTCTCATTTACTTATATACCCCTAATTATTATAGGGTTTTAAGCTGAAATTTTCTCAAATTACATTTATTTCGATAATTTGATCTACATCATAACGCCAATGCAACTAAAGCGTAAACTGTGACATATTGTCGCAGTTGCTTATTGTTTGTGCACACTGCTTAAGGAAATTTTAACATAAACGTTGGTTGTTCAATGTTATTAAACAGCATGTTCAAAGCGGTAAAGCGCCAAACAACACATACTTGTAAAAAACTATTACCTTCACTGGCAAAAATGCTGGTGTTGTCTATGTGCTTAACATTACCTGCGCACGCCCTCTTTGTAAGTCCCCCAAAAGATCCTATGCCTTTGATCAAAGAGATCTTTAGCGAGCAAACCAAAATAAGTGAAAAAGTTGCCACCAAAGAAGGCGGTTCACTCGTTTGGACTATCTACAAAAACGAAGATATTTTGGGTTACGCCTTTGAAACCAATGATCTCGCTAAAATACCAGCCTACTCAGGTGAGCCGGTAAACATGTTGGTAGCCATAGACCCTCAAGGTATGTATTTGTCAGCCAAAGTATTAGAGCATCATGAGCCTATTATTCTTGCTGGAATCCCCGAGAGTAAATTACATGCTTTTACCGAGCAATATGACGGTTTAAGTGTCCAAGATAGATTAAAAGTAGGTGGTAATCAGACAGAAGGTATAGTCCATATTGATGGCCTTTCTGGCGCTACGGTGACAGTGATGGTGATGAATGTCGCCATTGTTAAATCTGCCACCATAGTTGCTCGCGAACTAGGTATTATCAGTGCTAGCCAAGAAGCCATTCAACCTATGGGAACTATCTACCCAGATGTTTATAAGAAAGCAGACTGGACCACGCTGACCGGTGATGGCTCTATTCGTAAACTTTATTTGAACAGAAAAACTGTTGATGAAGCCTTTGTTGGCACTGAAGCGGAACATGTAGAAGAAGCAAACGCTGAGCAAAAACAAGATAAGTTTGCTGAAATTTATTTTGCTCAAGTGAATATTCCAACGGTTGGCCGTAATTTGCTAGGCGACAGTGAATACGACTATTTAATGTCTCAAATGAAGCCTGGTGAAAATGCCATTATATTAATGGGCACTGGGTATTCATTTAAAGGCTCGGGTTATGTTCGTGGTGCTATTTTTGATCGTATTCAAGTGTTACAAAATGGCGAAGCCATTGCCTTTAGGGATTTAGATCATAGTCGTGTCCCTGATATTTATATTGATGGCGCGCCAAGATTTTCAGAACGCTCTGTTTTTATAATCCGTGAACACCATGAATTTAACCCAGCATCAGATTGGCAACTAGAATTATTGGTACGCAGACAAACTGGCCCACTTGATAGTATATTTACTAGTTTTAAAGCAGATTATCACACCTTAGATCACTACCTAGATCGTCCTGCGCTTATCCTACCTGAGCCGGAACTGACTTTAGCCCAGCAAGTTTGGTTAGAAAAAGATGCTGAAGTTATTATCTTATTTATTTTATTAGCTATTTTGCTAGTAGTGTTGTTTTTACAAGATATTCTAGTCCGCTACCCTAAGTTTATGCATAACTTCCGTCATCTTTACCTAATAATTACCGTGGTATTTATTGGCTGGTCTTGGGGTGGGCAACTATCCATAGTTAATGTCTTTACCTTCTTACAGGCTTTTATGTCTGACTTCTCTTGGGACTTATTTTTACTAGACCCGGTAATCTTCATTTTATGGGGTGCTGCCGCAGTCACCATGATTTTATGGGGTCGCGCAGTTTACTGTGGCTGGTTATGTCCATTTGGCGCTCTTCAAGAATTAATCAATGTTTTTGCCCGTTACATAAAAATTCCGCAATTTGAATTGCCATGGGCTGTACATGAGCGCTTATGGGCAATTAAGTACCTTATTTTATTAGCATTATTTGGTATGTCGATGGAATCACTAGCCACTGCTGAGCAATTTGCTGAAGTTGAACCATTTAAAACCACCTTCTTATTAAAGTTTGATCGTGAATGGCCATTTGTCTTGTACGCCAGCACCCTGCTGATTATCAACATCTTTAATCGTAAATTCTTCTGCCGTTATTTGTGTCCGTTAGGCGCTGCTTTATCTACCAGTAATAGTATTCGTTTATTTAGCTGGTTACGTCGTCGCCCTGAGTGTGGTCAACCTTGTAAAACCTGTGCCAAAGAATGTGAAATTCAAGCAATTAACCCAGATGGTGAAATTAACATGCGTGAATGTCATTACTGCCTTGATTGTCAGGTGACTTATTACGATGAACAAAAATGCCCACCGCTTAAAAAATTAGCGAGAAAGAAAGCTAAATACAAAGAGACAGAAATAGAGGCAATCAATGTTGCCTAAAACCAAAGAACAAAAGCAATCATAAGTAAAAAATAATTAACAAGTTTAACTAAATTAAAAGCAAAGTGGAGAAAACCAATGAGTAAAGAAGAGTTAAGTTTACATAACGACTCCAATGAAGTGAAATTGGAAGATGAAGGACGCCGTAAGTTTTTCGGTAAAACTGCACTATTAGGCGCAGGTGCTGTTGCAGCACCAATGACTGCAGCTATGTTTGCTTCTACAGCAAAAGCACGTGCATCAGAAGCAAACAGTGCCGTTGTTCACCCAGGTGAGCTTGATGAATACTACGGTTTTTGGTCAGGTGGCCATTCAGGTGAAGTACGTATTATGGGCATCCCATCAATGCGTGAATTAATGCGTATTCCTGTATTTAACACTGACTCTGCTACTGGTTGGGGTCTAACAGACGAATCTAAGCGTATTAAAGGCGATAGCGCGGATATCATGATGGGTGACTCTCATCACCCTCACATGTCAATGACTGATGGTCGTTACAATGGTAAATACGTTTTCATCAACGATAAAGCGAACTCTCGTGTTGCACGTATTCGTTGTAACGTGATGAAAGTTGACAAAATGATCACCATTCCAAACGTACAAGCAGTGCATGGCTTACGTGTTCAAAAAGTTCCTCAAACTAAATACGTTATCTGTAACGGTGAGTTTGAAATTCCAATGAACAATGATGGCAAGAGCAGCATGGAAGATGTCAGCACTTACCGTTCAATTTTCAGTGTTATTGATGCTGAGAAAATGGAAGTTGCTTTTCAAGTAATGGTTGATGGTAACCTAGATAACACTGATGCTGATTATGACGGTAAATACTTCGCCTCAACGTGTTATAACTCTGAAATGGGTATGAACTTAGGTGAAATGATTTCTGCCGAACGTGATCATGTTGTGGTATTTAACCTAGCACGTTGTGAAGCAGCCGTTAAAGCAGGTAAATTTAAAACTTACAATGGTAACAATGTTCCAGTAATTGACGGTCGTAAAGGCTCTAAAGTTACTCGTTACATCCCAGTACCAAAATCACCACACGGCATGAACACTTCACCAGATGGTAAGTACTTCGTAGCGAATGGTAAATTATCTCCGACCGTATCAATTATTGCGATTGATAAGTTAGATGCCTTATTTAACGATAAAATCAAGCCTCGTGATGCTATCGTAGCTGAGCCTGAATTAGGTTTAGGTCCATTACATACTGCGTTTGATAACAAAGGTTTTGCTTACACCACTTTATTCTTAGATAGCCAAATTGCTAAGTGGAATATCGAAGAAGCGATTCAAGCGTATAACGGTAAAAAAGTTAACTACATCCGTCAGAAATTAGATGTGCATTACCAACCAGGGCATAATTCAACCTCTTCAGGTGAAACCCGTGATGCTGATGGTAAATGGTTAGTATCACTTTGTAAGTTCTCTAAAGATAGATTCTTACCTGTTGGTCCATTAAAACCAGAAAACGATCAATTAATTGATATTTCTGGCGATACCATGAAACTAGTGCACGATGGACCTACTTTTGCTGAACCACATGACGGTACTATCATTCACCGCTCAAAAGTTAAGCCTGATAAAGTTTGGTCTCGTGACGATTCAATTTTCGCTCCAACATTAGCGCAAGCTAAGAAAGATGGCGTTAATACCATGACAGATAACAAGGTTATCCGTGATAAGAAAGATCCGAAGAAAGTACGTGTTTATATGACGTCTATTGCACCTAACTACGGTATGTCTGAATTTAAAGTTAAACTTGGCGATGAAGTAACCGTTATCGTTACTAACTTAGATATGGTTGAAGATGTGACTCACGGTTTCTGTATGACTAACCATGGTGTACAAATGGAGATTGGTCCTCAAGCGACTGCTTCGATTACGTTCACAGCTAATAAGCCTGGCGTACAATGGTACTACTGTAACTGGTTCTGTCATGCACTACATATGGAAATGCGTGGAAGAATGTTTGTAGAGGCATAGCTGAAGCATAAGCTTTAATAACAATAACAAGTAAAATCGTTATTGGCCCAACACTGCAAAGTGTTGGGCTTTTTTATGCGCTAAACGAAGAGGAAACAGAACACGTTCTGTCAGGTGACTATCAAACTACTGCGCTTTGTCAGGAATTAACCAGACAACAGCGTTACGTCATTCCGGCATTGTCTTGGCCGGAATCCATTTTATTAACGTATAGTTGATGGCCATAAAACAGGTGATTCCCGACAAAAACCTCGGGAATGACGTCTCCAGCAATTTTTGACTGCTAAGCCATTAAAACTATGGGGTTTTTATGCGCTAAATGAAGAGAAAACAGAACCCGTTCTGTCAGGTGACTATCAAACTACTGCGCTTTGTCAGGAATTAACCACACAACAGCGTTACGTCATTCCGGCATTGTCTTGGCCGGAATCCATTTTCTTAACCTAGATGCTGATGGTCATAAAACAGTGGATTCCCGATAAAATATCGGGAATGATAAGGTTATCACTAAATTTACCAGTGTTTTACACTTGAACTGATGCCGTACTTTTCAAAAACTGCTTTCAGTTTTTCTTGGATCGGTATCTGGTTAATAATTTTATCGAACTGATTAGCTGTTATTTTCTGGCTTTGTTGATTCACTAAAAACGTGGTATTAAAAATTTGATCTGGCTTGCTACTTTTAAATAAAAGACTCATATCCATGCCATTGGTTTTTTGCAGGTACTGACTCGCCAAATTACCAACAACTCCCACATCCGCCCTTTTAAATAACAGCATTTTTATTACATGCGTTTCGCTTTGCGTTAAAGTCATTCTGTGTACATTACGCAGATAATTTTCATCCGTATTATAGTCAGCAAACTTGTATGAATACCCTAAGACCCCTGCCTTTGTTAAGCCCGCTAGGTTATCAAAATAAGATTGATCAGCAGCATGCTCTTTTAACGCATAAAAACCATTTTCTACCGTTACCGAAAACTGAGATTTTACCAGTGATGAATGAGATGTTTTCGGCAACCAGTCAACAGCCATTAAAAACAACGCATCAAAGCTGCCTGCTTGAACGGCTTTAATCAACCTTTTAGTTGGTAAGGCATTCATGGTAAATTCAAATTCAGTCTGCGACTCATTTAAGATGTCAACAAACTCAAATGCTAAGCCTTGCTGACTTTGAAGATTTACAATCAAAGGAAAATAACCTTCTTCAATCAGCAGGTTAACTTCAACTCCTTTCGAGTAACTTGATACTGAAAAAAGAGTGCTATAAATAAATAAACATAAAACCGTGTAATATCGCATCCAGTTTCCCTAGAAGTAGAGCTACAAAGGTATAGCAGCATAAAGGCCTTAATTGCTAGCAGCGCTTAATACTTAAAAATAGCTATCGATAAATAATGTAAACTAAAAAATAACAAAGTTGTAGAGTTATTAGCCATAGCTTTATAGCAACAATTTCTTCAATAAGTTAATACAAGTTATTTAATCAAGATCAACAGCAATTGTTTTTAATAATGGTATGCTGCTGCTAGTTACCACTTTTAAGAAAAATTGCTTTGCTACTTTTGAATAAACTACTCGCCATAACACTTGCTTTTAGCTGTTTATTTAGCCAACAATTATGTGCACAACAAATTCAACTATCTCCTAGTGATGATTTACAACAAGCACTTGATAGTAGTCAAAATGGCGATGTCATCACGCTGTCACCCGGTAGCTATCTAGGTAACTTTGTCATATCCAAACAAATTACCTTACGAAGTGGTCAAGATAAGTCTGCGATCATTGATGCTCAAGGCAAAGGGCATGCTCTACAGTTAAAAAATGCCCATATCACCATAGAAAACTTAACCATCACTAATTGGGGTGATGATTTAACTGAGCAAAACTCTGGCATTTACTCACACGATAAAATTGACAACAACAAAGTACCAGGTTTAATTATTCGAAATAATCACTTGATTGGCGATGGTTTTGGCATCTGGGTAAACCATGTCGATAAAGCCAAGATTATTAATAATCGAGTCAAAGGAAATTTAACATTACGCTCAGCGGATAGAGGCAATGGCATTCAAGTTGCCAATGTCACTAATAGTCATGTTTTCAAGAATGAAATCAGCGAAACTCGAGATGGTGTTTACGTGATTTCAAGTCAGAACAATATAATTGAACAAAATACCATGCATCACCTACGTTATGGCGTGCATTACATGTATTCGTACGATAATACCGTGAAAAATAATGTCGCCTATAACACCAGAGCTGGTTATGCCTTAATGAGCTCTAGGCGTTTGACCATAACAGGTAATAAAACCACCGACAGTGAAGACTATGGCTTCCTACTTAACTTTATTACGCAATCAACCTTTAGTCATAATCACATTAAAAATGTTTGGACTAAACCAGAAAACAAAGTGCTTGGCCGCGATGGTAAAGGCTTATTTGTTTATAATTCCGGCTACAACACGATAAAACACAATATTATTGATACTGCTGAGATAGGAATTCACTTAACCGCGGGCTCAGAGAAGGTCAAAATTTTCGGTAACAGCTTTATCAATAATCCCACGCAAGTTAAATATGTTTCCAATAAAAAACAAGAGTGGAGTCAGGATAATAAAGGCAACTATTGGAGCAATTATCTTGGTTGGGATATGGATAACAATGGCATTGGCGATACTATTTTCGAACCAAACGATGGTATTGATAAACTCGTTTGGCAATACCCTGAAATGAAAATGATAATGGATAGCCCAGCTATTTTAATTTTACGTTGGGTACAACGACAATTTCCGGTACTAAAACCGCCGGGTGTTAAAGACAGTTTCCCGTTAATGAGTGCCCCACAACTATCAGCTGTTAAAACACCAAAAATCGATCAAGTCGCTAAGCAACTTAACTCCGCGCAATCGTTAGATAATGCTAACGCAAGCTTGAAGGAATAACTTTATGAACACCCCTCTTGTATCACTGACCAATGCAGGTAAAAGCTATCAACAACTTGATGCATTAAAGTCTGTCACCTTGGACTTGAGCCAAGGTGAAGTCATGGGTTTATTTGGCCATAACGGTGCAGGTAAAACGACTATGATGAAGCTGATCCTCGGTGTTATTTCACCAAGCAGAGGTTCTGTTGAGGTCATGGGTATGGCGCCTGACTCTAAAGAAGCTTGGCATTGTCGAAGTAAGGTGGGTTATCTGCCTGAGAACGTCAGTTTCTATGAACAACTAACTGGTTTAGAAGTACTTACTTACTTCGCTAAACTTAAAGGTTTTAATAAAAAGCAAGCGGTTGACCTACTTGAACAAGTTGGCATTACGCACGCAATGAAAAGACAAGTAAAAACCTATTCAAAAGGCATGCGCCAGCGTTTAGGTTTAGCGCAAGCTTTTATTGGCGAGCCAAAGTTATTATTACTTGATGAACCGACTGTCGGCTTAGATCCCATTGCCACTCGTGATTTTTACCAAACAGTTGATCAACTAAAGTCGAATGGCTCAAGTGTGATTTTATGCTCACATGTTCTACCCGGCGTTGAACAGCATATCGATAGAGCGATGATATTATCAACAGGGCAGTTACTGGCAATGGGCACGCTAAAAGAGCTCCGCCAACAAGCAGCACTTCCTGTAGCTATCAAGCCTTTAGGTTTAAATGGCTCTGTAGCAGCTGATACTAAACTAAACAGCTTCTTAACCAGTCATTGTCCCGATACATTGATGGTACCAGAAGATGAAAAATTGGCGGTATTAAAGCAATTACTGAGTCATGACGCTTTAGATGATATTCATGTTGAAGCCGCTAATTTAGAGCAAGTTTACCAACACTTTCTTTCACTGCATGAAAACAAGCAGCAATCATCAAAGCAGCAAGGGGCTCAAGGCTAATGAAACAAATATTAACGGTAGCCAATAAAGAATTCCACGACGGTTTACGAAATCGCTGGTTAGTGTCTATTACCCTTATTTTTGCTCTACTTTCCATTGGTTTAACGTATTTTGGTGCCGCTGCATCAGGTGCTGTTGGTGTTACTTCGCTGTCAACTACAGTAGCAAGTTTGGCCAGTTTAGCGGTTTTTCTTATTCCGTTAATTGCCCTACTGCTAAGCTATGATAGCTTTGTTGGCGAGCAAGAAAGTGGCACCTTACTGTTATTGCTAACTTATCCCTTAAGTAAAAGCCAGCTGTTGCTTGGTAAGTTTCTTGGTCAAGGCAGTATAATTGCCCTTGCTACCTTTATCGGTTTTGGCTCATCTGCCGTTTTACTGTATTTCCAATTAGGTGATAGTCAAATATTTACCAGTTTTTCAGTGTTTATTTTAAGTGCTATTTTATTAGGCTTAAGTTTCACAGCAATTTCATATTTAATCAGTTTATCGGTCAGTGAAAAATCAAAAGCCGCCGGTTTTGCTTTAATTACCTGGTTCTTATTTGCCCTTGCTTTTGATCTAGCTTTGTTGGCTCTGTTAGTTGGTGTCGAAGAAGGTATTAGTCAAAGCTTTTTGACGCAGCTGATGATGCTTAACCCTGCTGATATATTTCGCTTAGTAAACCTTGCAGGGCTTGATAGCAGTGATGTAAACGGTGCGCTTGCTGTTGCTATCAATGCCAGTTTATCTCAAGGACAACTTTTTAGCGCTTTATTGGCTTGGGTTGCCCTACCGTTAACCGTTGCCATATTTATTTTCAGAAGGAAGAAACTTTAATGCTACGTTTTTTAAAAACTATCACCGTAATTACTTTTATCGCGACCCTTGCTGCTTGCTCAGATAACTCAGCGCAAAAAGCAGTGGTTCATCAAGCCGTCGCTATGGAAAGCAGTGATGAATGTCACTTATGTGGCATGTTAATTACTCATTTTGATGGTCCTAAAGGGGAAGCATTTCGAAAAGAGCAAGGCGATAAAGTTTTTAAGTTTTGCTCTACCCGCGACATGTTTAGCTATTACTTAGATCCTGAAAACAAGCGCAATGTTAGCCAAATGTTAGTGCATGATATGAGCAAGATGCCATGGGGCAGCGACAGTATTGATGACAAACACTTTATTGATGCTAAAAAGGCTTGGTACGTGCACGGTTCAGAAAAAACCGGCGCTATGGGTAAAACCCTTGCTAGCTTCAGTTTAGAAAAAGATGCACAAGCATTTGCTAAAGAGTTTGGTGGTAAAGTACTGGGCTTTGAAAGTATCAACCAAGATACTTTATGGTAAGTCCTGCTTGGCTTAGCTATTAAGACTTAAATGTTAATGGTTAAAAATGAAAAAAGCTTGTTGAATTTACTCAACAAGCTTTTTTGTTTTCATAACGCTCAGCTTTTCGCTAAACCTTATAATTTTTCAACTTTATAACCTTTGGCTTCTAAAAGTTGTAAAACACTTTTATCACCGACTAAGTGGGCAACGCCAACTAAAACAAATTCTTTATCTTTATCGCCAAACATTGCTTCTATTTGCGGGATCCAGTTTTGATTTCTATCAGTCAGCATAGCTTTTACTGTTTTAGGGTCTTCACTCATTGGCTTAACACCTAACTCATAGATTTTATCTTCATCACCAGTACGCCATGCCGATAACAAGCCTGAGAATTGCTCTTTAAAGCCTTTCATTTGTTTAAGGTTAGATTTAATAAAACGATCTTCATCACCCTCGCCCAATTTAGCAATCATATCTAGTTGAAACTCGACACTTTCAAAATAGTTAATCGCTTTTTTATCATTTTTTGCCTGTTTGCTATAAAAAATATCAACGCCTTCACCAGAAAGCTGAGCACGTTGTGCTTCAAGCATGGCAAACATTGTCATTAAAAAACCAGGTTTAAATTTCTCAACCATAGGTAACTGCATACCTAAACTTGCTAAATATTCGGTAAGTTGCTTTTCTGTTCCAGCAGAGATTTTATTAGCGATAGTTTTACCACCAGAGTAAGAAACTTGCTGCATCATTTTCATTTGAAATGCAGTGTCACCTTCATCAGGTAATTTTGTTTCTAAAACAATAGAATCACTTTTTTTGTATGCTTGGCTGAATTCATCAGGCAGTGGGAATTCAGATGGCGGTAAAATATGTACCGTACCGCCAATGTAGATGTGGTCGTTGCCTTTGCTTACCTGCCAAACAGAAGATTGGGCATAGCTAGATAATGAGGTGATGCTAGTCGCTAGAAATACCGCACCCAATGAGAAATACTTTACAGTATTTTTTAACATGTAAATATCCTTATAACTTTACTAATAAAATGAATTGCTCAAGCTTTATTGAAAAATGAGCAGCTCTTTATAACCCATTGCTCGTACTGCTGCAAATTTGCTGACAAGCACTTATGTAGATAAGGCGCTTATTTTTATCGTGCTTTTCCTGTTAAAAGCGATCGACAGTTGATAGGCTAGAGCTTTATTTATCAAGATATAGTTAGTCCTGTGTTTACCGACGTTGCCTTTATCACTTCAAAACCTGCCAAGTTACTTATGCTAATCGCTTTACTGCTTAGCTTAATGAGTTGTAGCTCGAGAAAGAATCCGGTTATTTATTATAATAACTTTGATTTCTCACAGGTAAAAAATTACAGCTTTTATAACTCGGGATCCGCTTTTTTTGATAGCCAAAGTCTAAATCATGCACAACGCAATCGCGTTGAATTGGCGATTGAAAAAAGCTTAAACGCACAAGAGTTTAACTACACTGCAATAGATGATGCCGACATTATTGTTACCTACCACTGGGTGAAAAATAGCCCTGCAGATTATCAAGCCTATAATAAATCGGTATTATTTTGTCCTCATTGCCTCAGGGCTAATACATGGCAAAAAGTTAAATATGATTGGGTGGTATTCCCTGGTGGTTTGATCATAGATTTAGTGGATCCTAAGAATAATCGTTCGGTATGGCGCAGTATTCATCCACTAAAATTTAAGACCAAAGATAACAGTATGATACGGAATGAGAAGCTAACCTATGCCGTTGATGCCATGTTGTCGCAATACCCAAGAAAGTAAAAACCTAAAAGATAATTATTTTTTGCGCTAACACCTATTCAAGTAGCTGTTCACGTTTTATAATACGCCGTCCAATTACCTAACAATGTTACTTTATATGAACTTTCCAAATGATGAAACAGGCCAAGTATTAGCCGAAATGCACGAAGCGGGTATCGACTTAAGTCAGTCCCACGATGTAGTATTTTTTCATTTGTTTGAGCAAGAGAGTCAAGCAAAAGCAATGGCTGAGCATATTAAAGCGCAAATGCCTGAAGTAGCATGTAATTTACATCCCGATGAAACCCCTAACGTTTGGGATTTAGACTGCACTGTTGTTATGACACCTTCACATCAAGCAATAGTAGAGCAAGAAGAGCGCTTTGAGAAAATTGCGGCAGGCTTTTCAGGTTATAACGATGGCTGGGGGATTGAAGCCTAATTTTTGCTTCTGTACAGATTGATGTTTGCCTTCTACCTAAAAAAATACACCATGTATGTCACCATAGCTGCAGAGTCTGTAGCGCTTTATATGTGCAAACAGCATGGTGAAACATTTAACAAATTTCGACGTTTTTTCGCTATCCGAATAGTGCGTAGCATTGGCGCTCAAGTCAATTTAACCGGTACTATCGATGAAGATACCGATATTTTGATTGTTAACCACCAAAGTATGATTGATATCTTCTCTTTAGAGGAAGTGGTTGGCCTTGATGTTCGCTTCATCGGGCGTACCGGCATTATGGATGTTTGGCCTGTTTCTCGTATTGTCGATATTGTTGGCCATATCACGGTTGATCAAAAAGACCGTCGCGCCATTATAAAACTTCTAAAAGATGTCAAAGTCTGTAAAGGCAAGAAAGTGGTTATCTTTCCTGAAGGTACGCGTTCACGTAGTGGTAAAATAGAACCTTTTGAAGCTGGGGCTAAATTACTGGTAGAAAAGCTTAAATTAAAAGCTCAGCCTGTGGTTATCAAAAATGTCTTAGACATTTATGATGAATCGAATAAAACAGCCACTTCAGGCACTATTGAAATTGAAGCTTTACCTGCGGTTACCGCGACTGAAGGTTGGTATGAAGAAATTCATCAGCAAATGAGTAAAACCTTCAACCAACGATAATTCTTTGTTGGTTATTTCTTATTTTTTACCTTTACTTGGCTTTTCAATAATATGAAAAGCCGGTAATGATACATGCCAATAAATAGCCGCTAAGCGCAACAATAATGCCGCTGACATAGAAGCGACAATCGCTTGTCTATCACTCCAACCCAACCAATGTAAAAAGATGAACAAACTACCACCAAGCATTGCCGCTAAAGCATAAATTTCTTGGCGTAATATCATTGGAATTACATTACATAAAACATCTCGGATCATACCGCCAGCCACGCCGGTGATCGTTCCAAGCACAATAGCAACAGGAACAGGCGCTCCTAGGTACAATGCTTTTTGTGTACCGAGCACCGCAAACAAGGCAAGTCCGAGTGCATCAGCAATTAATAAGAAACGCTTAGGGATTCGTTTTGGCTGCCTGATCAAGACGATGGTAAGTAGCGCAGTAGCTAAGATAACGTATAAGTAATAAGGCTTTTCCACCCAAAAAACCGGGGTTTGCAATATAACATCACGAATGGTTCCACCGCCAACAGCCGTAACCGATGCCAGTACCACCACGCCAAATGGATCCAATTGATATCGCCCTGCCATTAACGCGCCTGATAAGGCAAATACAATAATACCAAAAATGTCTAAATAGAATAAAAGTTCATTCATCGTTGTGCCTATTCACAAAAGGTTTTAGCGAAAAGTGATTAATTGCCAGGTAATAGCGGCAAAGGAAAGTAACATCAAACTACTTACAAGTATTAGCTTTATTTTACTACTGGCCTTAATAATATCTCTAGGCTCAGGTTGCTTGGCAAGATCGTTAAATGCCGTTTTTCTTAGCTTCACTTGCTGATACATAGCCACTCCACCAAGGCGTACGCCTATAGCATAGGCAAAAACCGCAATAACATAGCTAGAATTGAGCTTAAAGAAGTGTACCTTGGAAAGACGCCAAGACAATTTAGTCGAATTGCCGAGTGCGCTGATAAAAATGAACAGTGCCATTAAACGTGAAGGCAGCCAAGCAATTAATGCAATAAAAAGTTGGCTATAAAAGCCAAAGTGACTAAACGTTGCAAGTTTATTATTCCAACTGTAGTGCATTTCTAACAGTAAACGATAACTTAGTGCAGCTAATGGTCCAAAGAATAAAAAAACAAACGCCACAACATATATTTGCTGTAAGCTCCTAAGCAATTGCATTTCAATGCTAGCTTTACTTAAACCAACTATGGATAGCTGCTCAGTTTCTCTTAACACCCAAGGTTTGAGTGTTTGTTTAGCAAGATAGTTTTGTTTGGCAACTAACGCCTGAGCAATGGTTTTATTTACTTGCCCTAAGTCTAAAGCGCCTAAGGCCAGATAAAGTAACAGTCCTTGCCAGACATAATCTACTGCTACAAAGTCAGCAAATAACCATAAAATAATGACGATAGGTGTCAGGGTAACTAATACCGCGAGTAGGCCAGCAATCACCTGTTGTTGACTGCTATTTTTACTATTATTTACCTTTTTGCCTAGCTGTAGGCAATAAAACTGAAAAAACCTAAGCGGCTCATGCGCGACAAAGTGGCTAATTACAGATTTAATCATCAGCACCGCCATGAGTATCAACACATGGTAACTAAAGGGTGTTAATTCTGTCAGTGCTGTCATTGGTTATCCTGCCGATTCAAACTAAGCTGCGCTAAGTGTTTTGCCCTTAAGCTGGTTAAGCATATTTAGCACCAACTGCGATGAATTAACCGCGGCGGTTTCTAAATACTCTTCGAAAGTATGCGGCGACTCTTTACCGGCAATATCAGAAAGCGAGCGAATAACAACAAATGGCGTATTAAGCTGCAAACAAGCTTGAGCTATTGCTGCACCTTCCATCTCAACAGCGGCCATGGTTGGGAAGTTAGCACGTGCTTTAGCAACATCATCTTCCTTGGTCATAAAGGTATCGCCTGTAGTAATTAAACCAACAATTGCTTGAATGTTTTGCTCAGCCGTTTGACTTAATTGCTCAATACCTTGTTTTGCTGCTGCCACAAGCTCGCTATGTGGCATAAAAGCGGCTGGATTTGCTGGCAGCTGTCCTACTTCATAACCAAAAGCCGTTAAATCAACATCGTGATAACGCACTTCAGAACTCACCACAATGTCGCCTACTTTTAAGCTAGCATCAAAGCCTCCAGCTGAGCCAGTGTTGACTAAATAATCAACGTCAAACCTGTCAATCAGCACAGCCGTCGCTAGCGCAGCGGCGACCTTACCAATACCCGATTGAACAATAACAACATCGCTGCCATCTAATTGTCCTTGATGGAAAGTGTAACCCGCATGCTCAGTTGATTGGGCACCTGTTAGTTTAGCTTTTAAAATGGCAACTTCTGGCTCCATTGCGCCAATAATACCTGCTTTCATGATTGTTCCTAATCTGTTGGAAAAAATAAATAATTATGACTTACTATAGCGTTACTACGTGCTATTCGCAGTATTCTTGTAGCCCATAAAATATAAGGTTATTAATGACTCTATTCTTGGTGATTAAGTCATTATCTTCTGAAGTTAATAAGTCAGCTAATGCCGAACCATTCCCCCCGGTAAAAATAATTTGCTCAAGTTCGCCCAACTGCTGAGCTTGGCTTATGGCTTGTTTGATTAAACCTAACGTCGCGGCCCAACAGGCATTATTGACATTATCTGAGGTGTTTTTACCAAAGCTTACACTTGCTTGTGCTTTTTCCTTAGCAAAAACTAGGGTGCTATTAGCAAGAATACTGTCAAATAAGGCCTGAATACCCGCTAATATCCAACCGCCTTGATGTTGACCAAGATTATCAACAAAGTCGACTGTAGTTGCGGTTCCTGCGTCAATAATCAGCACATTCTGATTGGGGTAAAGCCGTGTGGCGCCAAGTAATGCCAGCCAGCGGTCAATACCCAGTGTGGTCGGCTCTTGGTATGCTGAAGTCAGGGCATTTTTTTGCTGCTCGCTATGCACTTGAGTAAAAGCAATAGTATTTTCATCACACCAGTTTTTTAATTGTCTGGTTAGGTTTTCATGAGCAACATTGGCGAGCACAACCTTGCTTGCACGACTAAATTTGTCTTTAAAATAATCCGTACTAAATGCTTTATTGCTCAGTTGAGTGGTCTTCGAAAACTGGCCCTCTTTAAGCTCAACGTATTTGGTTCTGCTGTTGCCTATGTCTATTAAAAGAATCACTCATCCATCCTCAAGCTTACCTCTCCACCGTAAATCAGTTGTAGCTGACCGTTGACTTCAAGCAGCAAAGCACCTTGGTTATTGACTCCCCGACATATGCCATGGGTGGTGCGATCACCGGTGATTAACTTAACGCGTTTATCTAAAAAGGCATCATGGTTATGCCACTCATCTAGCATGGGAGCTAAACCAGATTGTTGATACTGGGTCAATCGCTGCTGCAAACACGCGATCAATTGAGCACTTAAGGCGTTTCTATCAATTTCAACATTACTGTGAGACTGCAAATCAGTCCACTTTTGTTCAATCAATTTCCCAGCATCTTCAGGCATGTGAAGGTTTAAACCAATGCCGATAACACTATGGCTAGGCTCCAGCGCTTGTCCTTCTAAATCAATTAATATTCCAGCTAATTTAACGCCATCAAGGTAAATATCATTTGGCCACTTTAGCTGAACTTGTATATCACTGTGCGCTTTTACTGCATCACTTACTGCCAGTGCTGTCACTAAACTTAATCCCATGGCAGCAGATAAGCCTTGCTCTAAATACCAGTACATAGATAAGTAGATTTGTGAGCCAAATGGTGAAATCCATTGACGACCACGTCGGCCTCGACCCGCACTTTGATATTCAGCTAAACATACTTGCCCTTGAGAAAGTTGATTGGGTAAGCGACGCATTAAATAATCATTGGTCGAATCAATCAAGCTATGCACTTCAACCAACGGTAAAGAATTATGATTACCTTTGGTATCAATGGATGCAGCCAACACGCTAATAATTTTTTCTTTTTCAAGCAAGTTAAGTGGTTGCGCCAACTTATAGCCCTTGCCTGTTACACTGTAGATATCTAACCCCATCTCAGTCAGTGCTTTTACATGTTTAGCAATGGCTGTTCGGCTAATACCTAGCGCTTCTCCAAGTAATTGCCCTGAGACAAATTGACCTGGTGCTAACGACTTAATCAGGTGCTCTTTTACTGTTTTAGTCATCACTGTTTCTACTTATTGGCTTGATATCGCTAAGCGATGAAAAATCTTTTTCACCTTGCTCGGTAATCATCCTTACCTCTGGAGAAATATTAATAGAAAACTTATCAAAAACTTGCTGCTGAACATATTTTGCCAAACTGATGATATCTGCGCCATGTTCGCTAGCATAATTCACCAAAACTAAAGCTTGTTGTTGGTGAACCCCAACGCCATGGTGACGAAAACCTTTTAATCCGGCTTGATCAATTAACCAACCAGCCGCTAATTTAACCTCGCCATTGGCTTGTAAGTAATGCGGCATTGTAGGGTATTGTTGCTGCAATTGTGAGAATTTTTCAGCACTTACCACCGGGTTTTTGAAGAAACTGCCAGCATTGGGCAAGGTTTTAGGATCTGGTAGCTTGCTACTGCGTAAAGCGATGACCTTTGCCATAACTTCATCAGCGCTGCAGTCCTTATTAAGCGTGTCTAAACCTGCATAAGAAAGCTTTGCTTGCCACGCTTTCGGGAATTTAAAGGTGACTTGGGTAATTAAGCCTTTATTGTAAAGTGCTTGCTTAAAGATACTGTCTCGATAAGCAAATTGGCATGCTGCTTTACTCAATGGCAATATCGTTTGGCTGGAAAATTCGAACCATTCCACTGTTTGACAAAAGTCAGCAATATCGACGCCATAAGCACCAATATTTTGTACTGGTGCTGCACCAACACTGCCAGGGATTAATGCTAAATTCTCTAGACCAAATATCCCTTGTTCAAGACAAAAGCATACTAAGTTGTGCCAATTTTCAGCCGCCCCTACTTGAACAATAAAGTGATCATCTTGCTCATTAACTTCAATGCCGGTGAATTTAGGCTGAATAATAATCGGCGCTTGTGACTCAACGAATAGTGAATTACTGCCCTCTCCAAGAATATAAAAATTCTCTGAAGATAAGTCAGGTAATTGCTGTAACTCTGCCAAAGACGATGGAAAATAAATGCGTGAACAACTTACCTTAATATTGAAGCTGTTACTGCTTTGTAGCGAGTAATCTAGGTTTGAGTGCATAGACTTGAAAATGAAAAGCTGAAAGAAGCATTATTGTACTTTAATATCAGCTTAACACCAGTTATTAGCTAGGATTAGTAAAGAAGCTGCTGCAGAATTTACTTGCGTGCAGCTTTGGTTTATATGCGCGTTAATACTTCAGTTAATGCCAGGCGTGATTTTGGTAACTTGGCATTAAAGTCATCTTCTGGGTGATGATAGCCAATAGCTAGAGCGACATCACACTGGTAACCCGCTAGCTCCTCGGCGAATTCTTGATTAACCAGTTCAGGATCAATCCCTTCCATTGGCGTAGCATCGATTTTTAACCGCGCTAGAGTATGTAAAGTATTACCTAAGGCTAAATACGTTTGCGCTTTGGTCCAGGTACTGGTATCGCCATCTGCTTTGGTATTTAACTCGGCAAATAAATATACGCCAAAAGCCGCTTCTCTATTTTCTGCCTGCGTACGATTATCTTCAATACCTTTATCAACTACCTTGGCATAATCCTCACGGGTATATTTAGGATTATGCGCAAAAAGAATCACTTGTGAGCTATCAAAAATATGCTTTTTATTATACTCGTGCATATTAGCGAAGGTATTGGTCATACGCTGTTTAGCTTTACCGCTTTCAATAACAATAAACTTCCATGGCTGTGAGTTAATTGATGAAGCCGAAAGACGCATCGCTTCAAATAATACCTGAAGGTCTGCCTCTGGTATTTTACGGCTAGCGTCATACTTTTTAACTGTGTGACGGGAGTTAAGATCTTCAATAATAGGATGAGTCATGGTGTTTTCCATACAAGTAAGTTCAATACTCGGGTAATTAATATTCAGCTAGTGAATAAGTAGTTAATTAATAGCGCTTACGAAATCGTATTAAGGTCAATAATACCAGTAACCAAGAAAAATGCATGGCACCACCTGAAGATTCTTCTATGATATCTTCAACAATACCATCAGGCGTAGCATCGCTGTTATCACCCGTACCATCACTATCTGAATCTTGAGACTCAGTGGCATCTAATGGAAAAACATCTTCTTCATCTGTAACGCCATCACCATCATCGTCAGTATCAGCATTGTTACCTATTCCATCACTATCTGTATCAACAGACTCAGTTGCATCTAAAGGCAGCGCATCTTCATCATCTAAGATACCATCGCCGTCATCGTCAGTATCAACGTTATTTCCAATAGCATCTTTATCGGTGTCAACAGATTCAGTAGAGTCTAGTGGAAAAACATCTTCTTCATCTGAAACACCATCGCCGTCATCATCAGTATCAGTATTATTACCAATAGCATCTTTATCAGTATCAACTGACTCGGTTGCATCTAATGGAAAAGCATCTTCTTCATCTAAAACGCCGTCGCCATCATCATCAGTATCAGCGTTATTACCAATACCATCTTTGTCAGTATCTAATGATTCAGTAGAGTCTAGCGGGAAAGCATCTTCCTCATCTTTAACACCATCATTATCGTCATCACCATCTAATGTGTCATTGATATAATCGCCATCGTTATCTGAAGCGGCATCAGTTAAGGTTTGTAAGGCCATACCATCAAGTCGACTTTCCAAAAATTGTATTTGGGTTGCAGAGATTAATGGTTGAATCCAAGAACTCACCGCTAATAATTCATAGCTCTCAAAATCTTTGGTCTTAAATAACACAGAACTTGATGAAGGCGCTCCTGTGTAAAGGCTAGCATTGCCAATATAATAATCACCAACTACACGTAAATTATCAATACGACCTCCGCTGATATAGGTTTCTAAATTTTTGTCCGCACTTACTAATATCGAAGGTTTAGTCTTTGTTTGCCAAGTTATGCCCTTATCATGACTTACCAACAAAGCATTATTGGTACTATAAATAATTGTATTTTCACCGATATGTTGAATGTCATAGTCAGAGCTGATTTCATCGTATAACCCTAAGTCGGTCCAAACCCAATCAGTACCATTATCAGAATAACCAAAAACTATCTGCTCATTGTCCCAACCTGAGTCACCCACATCGGTAAGTTGTCTAATCGCTGTAGTAAATAAACGATTATTGTTTTCCCATACTCTTTGCGCGCTGAATTTGATGGTTCCAACATAGTCTTCGTAACCTTCAACTGAAGTGATCTCAACGGGATTCCATTGATCTGTGTTAGCGTCACGGATCCAGTAGGGATCATTTCGACTTGAGGTCTCAACAATGGCAGTTCCATCAGCAAGAAAGGCAACGTTAGGAGATTGAAAATTCACCCATGATTCTTTCGTCCAAGTAACGAGATTATCAGATACATAAGTGGCATTATCTGTTGGCGAGTTATAGTCATTGGTAAAAGCGATATACTGCTGTTCACGTGGATCCCACTGAACTTGAGCTATTCTAGGTAGAGTAACCGCATCTGACCAATCAGATAGATCCGTTGAATAGCGAATATCTGTCCAGTCTTGTTCATCGCCATCAATGTCAGCGTTATAAGTCTTATGCGAAATATAAATACCATTGACTAGATACAATGAATCGCTTTGTGGGATTTCAGCAATTTCTTTTAGCCCTGTTTGATCAAAGCTAAAGAGGGTAGTTAATTCAGACGATAAATCTTGATATAAAGCATTGCTAAACAATAAAGTTTTATCTGCTAATTCAAGAGTTTCTATATTAGAAAGCTCTACGCTCTCAGCTGCTTTTACCCAATGGGCATCAACTGTATCACTGGTTAACATTTGATGGCCAGCAAGGTTACCATAATAATGATCATTTCTAGAACCATCAGCAACGATACCCAATGTAGTATAAACCATGGCGCTATCTGACTGTGGCGTTAAACTAAAAGCAATTTTTGCACTATCACTACTCAAATAATCGCGTGCAATATCTGTAAAGCACTGCCAACTATGATCAGGTAATCCGTAATGGTTTTCGAGCTGAGTAACTCCTTCAGGGTATGCTTGTGGTGTCACTTCAAGGGCTTGAGTTTCACCGTTTACTTGATGACTACCTGTAGCAGTCACTTCAATAGCATTATCCCAAGTTGCAGGTACGGCAATACAGGAAGCTATTACATAACTGCCATCATCAGAGCCAGTGATTGTTCGCTCAATTAATGAAATGTTATCTTCATCCTGAAATATAGTTCGTTCGCCGGCATCAAAATCACAACCCGCAAGAAGGGTAATTGCACTTATTAGACTTATCGTTTTTTTCAACTTCATAGACTGCACCAAAAATGTAATTTTCTGTGACGAGTCTACTATATTGGACAATTATGCACAAAACTCATTGATAGCAATAACCAGCGCTAACAATGAGTTCGAATATAAGGGCATGACTTTATTATAAATAATATTTCTGCCTTATTACTTATTCACATCTACCACGATACGACCAGTAACATCACCCTTAAGTAATTTTTCTGCCACTGTAATCGACTCTTCTAAACCAATGACATGCGCAATTGATTGCATTTCATTTTCAGTTAAAAGTTCAGACAGTTTCTGCCATGCTGCAACTCTGTCTGCTTTAGGACGCATTACGCTATCAATACCTAACAAAGAAACACCGCGTAAAATAAACGGTGCTACTGATGCCGGTAAATCCATACCTTGTGCAAGACCACAAGCAGCAACACTTCCGCCATATTGAATACTGGCGCAAACATTAGCTAGCGTATGACTGCCAATTGAATCAACAGCTCCTGCCCACTGCTCTTTCATTAACGGTTTACCAGCAGATGATAATTCTGCTCGATCAATGATTTCACTCGCGCCTAAATTAGTTAAATAATCATGCTGCTCGTTACTACCTGTTGAAGCAACAACGGTATAGCCCATTAATGACAATAGTTTTACAGCAAAACTTCCCACACCACCGGTCGCCCCGGTAACGAGTACCTTGCCATTTTCAGGGGTTAAACCATTTTTCTCTAACGCAAGAATACATAACATTGCAGTATAACCCGCGGTGCCAATTGACATAGATTGCAATGGCGAGATGCCATCAGGTAAATGAATTAACCAATCACTATTTACTTTAGCTTTTTGAGACAAGCCACCCATGTATTTTTCACCGACACCAAAGCCATTAAGTAACACTTGATCGCCCACATTAAACTCATCAGTTTCGCTTTGCTCAACAGTCCCGACAAAATCAATGCCTGGCACCATAGGAAAGCTTCGAATTACCGGCGCCGTCCCTGTAATAGCTAAAGCATCTTTGTAATTTAGCGTGCTGTATTGAACGTTAACTAAGACATTACCTTGAACTAATTTGTCATCTGACAACTCAGCTACTGATGCGCTGTAACCTTTGTCATCTTTATTTACTAGTAAACAGTTAAACATATAACCCTCCAAATATAGACCGGTCGTCTATTAATTAACAAAAAAATTTTACTTTCTAATCAGCTGTAAAAAATGCCCAATAAAAAGGTCAATCGGCTGTATGCTTTTAACTAATTTGCAGCGACTTACCGCACCTTCCCAGCCGATCCAAAAAAATTCAGCCAGTGATTCACTCTCTTGCTGGCTAGTTGTACTATTAATAAGCTTTATATTGCTCGCCACTTTACGTTGCCACCCCTGCATAACCTGAGACAACTTGTCCCGATGACTTGGTGGTAACACAGACACTTCTTGTTCTAAATTGCCTACTAAGCAACCACGGCGGTACTGATACTTTTCAATGCCTGACTTAGCATCTTCAACGAAGCTTAATAACCTTTGCTCCGCTGACAGCGTTTCATTATTTAAATGTATTGCAAGTTTACGAGAAAAATAACCATCGTAATGGCTAATTACCGCTAAACCAAAATCCTCTTTATTGGCGAAGTAATAATAAAAAGATCCTTTTGGTACTGAAACCTTCTTTAAAATCTTATCCAAACCAGAAGAAGCAAAACCAAATTCAGTAAAATGTTCAACACCACTGTTTATCAGTGCCGCCTTCGTTTGTGCGGTATCTCTGCCTGACTTCGCCGGCCTGCCTCGCGATTTTTTATCATGTGTTATTTTCATGCGCCCATATTAGACCTGTCTCTTATACACATCTGACGCTGCCGA
>OLII01000075.1_pt1 | contig 34700 bp, 34 predicted proteins | sample 1609481 | NCBI WGS metagenome assembly OLII01 (sample SAMN05416859, study PRJEB24817) | seawater metagenome | isolation source: Sea water | place: Canada:Atlantic | collected 2013-11 | reverse complement strand
TCGTCGGCAGCGTCAGATGTGTATAAGAGACAGATTTTAAATACTTAAGAGGGTGTTATAATTTATCTTAGAGGCTGCTAAAAATAATTTATTACTTCCTCTGCTCCTTGTTCTTCTGGGTAATCTCGGTATTTTGATCTGATTCTTGAATATGATTAATTAACCAACCCGCCAAGAAGTCGGTAACTTGTTTTAAAGAGTTGTGGCCTTCTTTACTATAGATTTTTAAGTATTCATCCACAGTATCCATCATGGCTTTATGCTCTTGGTCAATAAGTTGAGTTTGTCAGCGATCTCTTTACTGAGTATTGTGATTAGCAAAAAATAATTTGATAACTTAGTGCAACACTGTGCTGCTATTGCGTTAGAATGGCCACTTTCCTTCATCACTTCTTATTTGAGAATCTTACTAGATGGTTTCAGCGATAAAGAGCTTACTGCCGATGAGTGCTTGGTATATGTTACTCTCAGCATTGGGCTTCGCCTTGATGGCTGCCAGTGTAAAAGAAGTGAGTGCTTTGGGCATTCCTGTCCTTGAAATTGTCGCGGCTAGAGCGATAGTGTCGGCCATTATCAGTTATGGTGATATCAAGCGTAAAAAAATCTCCGTTTGGGGAAATAACAAGCCGCTGTTAATTGCCCGAGGCACGGTGGGCGCCTTTGCTTTAATGTTTGTTTATTATGCGGTAACCACACTACCCTTGGCAGAAGCTACTATTTTACAGTACTTACATCCTGTTTTTACGGCTATTTTGGCGCTAGTCTTTTTGAAAGAAATGATACAGCGCTCAACTATTGCCTGTATTGTTATTAGCTTGGTAGGTTTATTTATCATGATTCAACCTAATTTGAAGGTTGATGGTGTTGTTGAGTATCCTTGGCTTAGTATTGGCGCTGCAGTACTTGGCGCATTTGGCAGTGCAGTTGCCTATGTTATCGTGAAAAAATTGACTAAAACTGACGATAGCTCGGTCATTGTTTTTTACTTCCCCATGGTATCTCTGCCTATTGCAATCATTATGCTTGGTGATAATTTTGTCGTACCGAGCATGGCGGCAATTGTTTTATTAATTTTAGTCGGTATTTTTACCCAAGTTGGACAAGTAGGTCTAACTAAAGCGCTGCATTGTGAGGATGCTAGTAAAGCTACGGCTTATGCTTATGTTCAGGTGCTTTTTTCGGTGATGATTGGTTGGGCGTATTTTAGTGAGGTGCCCGCTATCACGACTTTTATAGGTGGTGGCTTAATCATGTTTGGCGCATTAGTGAACGTTCTTTGGAAGCGTTAATATTTATCGTTGCGCAATCTGTAAATCGCTACAATTACATTTGAGGGTTATAATTAACAACTCGATGAAGCCCATCTCCGCCTTCATCTTGTTGTCTCACTTCGTCTTTGAATTTATCATAAAAAGTATGATTTTTTTCATCAATTACCCCAGAAATACCCTCATTAACTAACTGAAGCTCTTCGACTTGTGTGTTAACAAGTTCTGTAACACTCTCATTGTCACATGAGATGGTGACTAATAATGCCATTGCCTTGTCACTTAACGCTTTTGCTTTACTATAATTTTTTTTCTCTAATGTTTGCATTGCTTGTAAGCTATAAATTGAAGATCTTAATCGAGTACTTAATATGTCTAACTGATTGAGTTCGTCTTGAATACCATCAATTGCGGCATAACCATTTGATTGTTCAACTTTTAAAATCATTGATAGTAAGCTGGTGTTCTTCAGCATATTAACTTGTTCTTTCAGCAAGCCTGGTAATGGTAATAGAGAATAAAAGTGTGCTTGTGTTGCAGGTAAGGAATTAAAGTTATTTAGTTTTCTTTCTAGGTCTGCTTTTGCTTCAAGACGGCCAGGGGTAGTGTTAAGTGTTAGCAAAGCATTGAGTGCTGCGATGCTTCGCTCTAAGCAAACCACAGAGCTCATCACTGTTAAAGGCAAACATAGTCGACCATTGAGCAAATGCTGTCCCCGAGAGAGTGATGATTGTAATCGAGCAATTTTCTTATTTTTGCTTGCTTGATTTTTTTCTCTTACGGTTGTTACATAATCAACAAAAACACCAAACATAAGTAAGGCAAAAACAATTATTGAAAGGATGAACATACTAGCGACATTACCTTAAAAAAATTAAATAAATCCAAGATAGGATTTTACCGAGCACTAAACTTATCAAATGCTTGGTAAGAGTCAATGACTGAGTTTAAATAGTTATAAAATCTTTGATCTTGTAGGTTTGTGTTAGTGCATAATGCTTTCTTTTCATCACACTTGATTAACCTAAATGAAAGGGAGTGCTATGGGCTCTTTTGAAAATAGCTAAAGAATAGTGCCATGCTATAATCTTAACAGTGTAGAGAGGCTTTCCTTGCTTAGAGACTTTTGGTAGTGCGCTTAACGTCGTTTCATTCACCTTACTTTATCAATATTTGAGATTATGCTTAAAATAATGCTTTTGATGGTAATGAGTTTGATGGTTCATTCTGCAAATGCAGAATCAAAATCAACTTATTTATTGAGCCAATTATCTGAAGCTAAAGACTACTTACGGGTAAAACCTTCCCTTTCATCAAAAATACTCAAACAGCACCTTGCTGACATTGACCAGTTAACATCTACAGAGCAGTTAACATGGCTCCAATATTTATTACGCTCATCCATTGCGTTAAATGATATGGCATCAGTTGAAAGTACCGTTAGGTTAATGCTTACTTATCCGGAGCTAGCAGAACTAACCGATAAATTTGTCTCACTACTGAGCAGTTTAGGTATATTTATACGCAGATCAGGTCACCCACATGAGTCTATTTTGTTATTTGATTGTGCCTTAAAGCAAGTGGGCATTAATGATAAGCAAAAGATCAGTTTACTTATTAGCAAAGGCAATAGCTTGAGCTCCTTAGATAAGAATAAACAAGCTAAAGAGGTCTATGCTCATGCATTGGTGTTAGCTGAGCAGAGTAATGAACAGGTTCTACAAAGCGCTATTTATAATACTTTAGGTATTTTAGCGATTAAAGAACAGGATTACCCGTTAGCTGAAAAGTATTTAAAGGAGGCTTTACAGCAGTCTCAGCGAATTTCCAGGCGCTCAGGACAAATCGTCGCAGGATTACAGCTGATGATGTTGTCTGTATTACAGCAGGATGATGAATTGTATCAAAAGCTGCATTACCGAATCAGCCGACTTACCTTAGCCAGTGAAAGTGTTAGTCGACACGCATACCTTTATTGGATTGAAAAGGCACACAAAGTATCGATGGGGCAACGTCTTACTGAGCAAGAACAGCAGGAGCTATCAGCCAAGTTGCAGCAAATAAAATCGCTAAGTATTGCTTTATATAATGAAGTTGTTAAAGAGCTAGCTAAGCCTCTAGGGGTAAAGTCTGATCTGGTCATTCAAAAAAACAGTGTATATCAAGGGGATTTATTAAATGATATACACCAGTGTAAAGCGCTACGTTAAAGCTAGAACCTCAGCTTTGTTAGAAAGCAGGTAGTGGGTTTTCGTTTCTAGCATCTTCAATATCTTCAGCATTACTGAGCCTACAAGGATAAGAGGTGCTACCACAGGTTTTGCCTTTTATCCTACTGCCTGTTGCTGGGGTAAACTGAGCTTTGTATTTGTTTAATCGGGCAAGCTGGCTGGTCATTGCTTCTTTAAAGCTCATCGCATGATAATTTACGGTAATGACTTCAATATCAAGGCTGGCATTAAGTTTACTGATAAAGTCTTGATGCTGACTTACTGTAGCTTTTGTCAATGTTGAGGTACTTGCTTCCATCTCAGAAATCAATTGTGCTAGTCGTTGACGACTATCTTTATAGTCTTGTCTCACTATGCCTTGATAGTAACGAGCAGATTTCTTTATATCCCTTTCAACAAATTCACCTTGCTGATAAATTCTTGCTAAAAAGTAACTTGCTTCTGAATGATTGCTGTTACTTGCTTGCTCAAGCAACTTGATACCTTGTGTTAAATTATCTTGCTCAAATTCAACAAAGGCTCGATCAAATAACACTGGCCCGTATTGTTTTTCCACCAATTTATCAAAATACTTTTTTGCGAAGGCTATATCTTGCTCTACACCTATCCCTGTTTGATAGAGTTTTGCCATCGTATGAAAGGCGCTTAGCGAGTATTTAGCAGCACCAGGAGAGTGGTTATAAGCAACACGTTTAAACCAGCTGATAGCGTTTTGAGTATCTTGTTCAAAGCCATCGCCATAAAGGTAGGCACTTGCCACGACTAGCTGTGATTTTGCATCGCCCCAGCGGCCAAATTTGCGTATCTGAATCAATTGGCTATGACATTCCTCTGAGAGGCAAATCTTTTGATAGTTGTTGATTAATGCGGTTAATTTTTCGTGTGATGTAAGTGCTGGATTGGCTGGTTTTTGTGTTGGTTCAGATGCAATGGTTACTGGTGAAATGGCCAGCAAGCTAAGCGCAATAATAAATGTAACTACCTTTATATACATAACTCATTCCTTGTCGTTCATTGCCGGCACTGTAATGAATAATGCAGTAGCGCTTTAAGCAATATGGTAAATATAATTTATAGGCTAACAGGTTTAGTTAAGAAAAAAAGTCGATGTAGTAAGAATCGAGAAAGAATAGATATCTATTTTAACAAGTAGAGATAAATAACCTTAAAAAGGCTAAGTCAGCGTTAATTTAACTGCGAGTGGATGATGCAATTTGCAAAAGTTTTCGATAGAAATGCAGGCATTAACTGTCTACAAACTTATTGATTTAGCTTTTTTATTTCAGACGAGGCAAAAATAGCACAAGCGCCGGCAATCAGATAAAAGATGATATTGTCATGAGGATTGTTAAAAATGGCTTCATCAATAAAGTAATACGATGCCATAAATATCCCCGCAATGCCGCCGCCAAATAATGCGCCAGAAACAGTAGACATCAATAAGTTTTTGCTAGCAATTGAGTTTTGCTTAAGTGAATTGTTACCAGACATATTTTTCTCTTTAAAGTACCGGCCTAAATGGCCTTGGTTTAGCTTAAGCTTTGTTTTAGTAATTTTTTTATAGCGAGCTTTATTATAGTAAGCTTTATTACCGCGAACCCTTATGCAGCTTGGTTGTCAAAAGAAGCCTTGTTCCAATGTATATAGCCTCTGATATTGAGTAATAAAAAGGCAAAGTTTCCTAACGCCATGCCATAGCTAGACATAAAAAACACCCCAAGAATAATCCAAAAGACATTAGAAAGTGCAAATACAATAAAGCCAACTTTGCGCTTATTACCCAGTAAGTAGGCGGCAAATAAACTCAATGATATTGCTAACCAGTCAATACCATAATGCGCGAAAATATTTTCCATGAGCTGAAACTCTCTTTTGTAAAATTAATGTATATTAGTGTCGTAATGATAGAAAGCTAAGATGTTAAAAACGCTTTTCATATAACGGAATAAATCTTGGTGCATTAAGACAGACTAGGTTTAGAATGACTAGATGATTGGCTTAGCTAGCGTTACTTCTACCTTGGCTTCGCGAAGTACTTTTATTATAAACTCTTCAATCGCTAAGGCTTGCTCTTCATCGATTAACGCATGATTACAGTCACTATTGCAGTTTTTCAAATCTACAGCTAACTGATTAACTAGCGTTTTAGCGGCTTCAGTATCTTGCTCAGCAGCTTCAATATTTGTCCAGAAATCAAGTAGCAGTTGCATGCAAGTAGTTACATCGCGAGCAGTGTAAGCCGGCTCATTGCCATCGTCATCTCCCGTTTCAATAAAATCTAACATGTCATATTGAATGGCTTTAAGTAAACTTTTCATAGATTATTTCCTTTAATAGCTAGCCATTGCCAGTGTTGTGTCATTGTTTATCGTGTGATTAAAGTGCATTAAACTGATCTAACCATTCAGTAAAAGAATTTGATACTTTTTCTACTTCAGGCAAACCATGCTGATAAAACCAAACAGCGGCATCGTCTTGTTTTTGTAAACAATCACTTAATTTAAAACAAAACATACTGCCTTTGCTATCTGAGGCAAATAAAATATGTCCTTTGGGCATGCCGCTCATCTGATAAAGTTTTGATAGCGAATAAACATCTTCTACACTCAAAAAGTCTTGAACTTCAGATATATCGACACTTAAATCACACACTTTGCTTAATACATTTGGCGAGTGCACTAAACCATAGTTACACAGTAGATATTTGTAGCTGTCTGGTAAAACAGCATGCAATTGCTGTTCTAATTCAGCGATATCAGCAGAGCTGATCGGTACCATGTTGTCTTTACTACTCCAGTTTTTAACAAACAGATCTATGCTTTTCATTTGTGCTCCAGTACCGTTTTTTTCTGAATAAAACTCACGGCTTAAAATCGTTACTTTTAGCTTACTATTTTACATTATTTGCTGATGAGTAATGCATGATTAGGGTTAGTGGTTTGCTGTAAATATTGGCTTATTTCTTGGTGAGCTTGGCGAAACGGCTTATATAAATGGGATTTAAGTTCTTTTTTAACCTGTTTAACTTCAAGGCCTTTGATAACACAGAACAAGGCTAAGGCATAAACGGTTTCAAGCTCAGGCAGTGCCGCTTGGCGATTGAGACTGCGGTTGTTACATGAGCCACAGCCGCCTTTAAATTGATAAGCGGTATTGGCAAAGATAACGCCAAAGCCCATGAAGCAGGCAACTAAATCGATAGTTTGCGCCATCACTTCTTTACCACCAGGGGCGCTAGCGGTAACGGTTTCATGTCCTGAGGTTGATAGCCCTGAAGCGGCTAGCCCAGAAGCTTGTTGAGCAACCAGTATACCGGCTTGGTGTTGTACTAAATAAGCAATTAAGTCTTGTGGTTGATTAAGCTGGCTTTGATGAAATGCGATTTCGATAGCGGGTACTTGGTTAACTTGCTGCCCTTCAAGTTTGAAGCTTATTTCACTTCCAAAAGTTATTTGAGCATTGTCACCGCGCAGTCTGTTGCTAAAAGATAACTGCGGCATAGTCTTAGCAATAAAGGTATCGGCATTAACAAGCTTGATTGGCCACTGACTCATGCCAGTATACTGACAGGTATTAGTAAATATATTGCTAGCCATTTCATCAACACTGGTTGAACTTCCAGGATAAAAATGATTATTGGGTAAAACTAGCTCACTTTGATCTTTAAAGAACTCGCCATCTAGCTGTTGCATGCACCAAGAAAAACTATCATAAATCCATTCTTTTGATGATTCATCAATAACGGGTTTGGTTTTGAATAAGTTTGAAAACATTTACACTGTACCTTTTTATCTTTTAACTTTGAGCGCCGCTATTTATTGGCCAAAAGGATGGACTTTCGATAATTCGACTAGCTCATCTCGCACATTTGCCAGTTGCTTAGCGTAAATGGCTAGGCTTTGTAAGCCAACGGATAATCGAGATTGTACTTGAGACACTCTATTATCGAGTTGAGGTGCCCAAGCTTGATTTAAAAAGTCATCAACATTTTCAATGATAGCGTGTAGCGGCAGCCAAGTAAGGTGACTATTTTTTGCTGCATAGCCCTTTAACAGTGAAATTGGATTGCTACCCCCACCAGAAGCAGAAATACCGATGGCAAAGGCAGGTTTATGACCTAAAGGTAAGCCATTGGCTGAGCCGTTTGCTGTCAGCAGTAATAGGTTTACCAGTGCCGGCGGGATCATTCCGCCCCATTCAGGCACGACAAAAACTACAGCGTCACAAGCATAAAGCTGCGCTAATACCTGCGCTTTATTTTGAGCTAATGATTCAGCGTTATCTCTGCCTGTACCGTAGTGATCTAATAAAAAAGGAAACAGTGAAATATCGAGTATTGACGAATCAATGTCAGCCTTGTCATTTAATAAATGCTTTTGCACGGACTGAGCTACAGCAAGGCTTTTAGAGTCTGCTCTTTGGCTGCTAGCGATAAGTAAAATCTTCAATGTTATCTCCAATGATTAAAGCACCAAGGGCATTTTTCTAGTGGCTTTAAAATTGGCTAAAGGGTATCGAAGAATCGCCAACAAGCCAAGCAATTGCTTTGATTTTTAGCTTATTCAGTGAGGTTCTGGGCTTTGCAATCAATAAATGGTTTACTTTAAAATTGATTTTTTGCTAATTCAGAAAAAGCAAAGCCTGAGATACTGAGTATCACAGGCTTTATAATATGCAATTCAGCTGCTAGGTAATTAACTTACCCTAATGACTGGTACCTTTCTCATAGTTAATTTTATTGTAAACATTATATTTGCCAGAGGGTTTCTTCATTGGCATACGTTTTACAATTTCTAGGGTTTGGGCATCATAAACGATTAACTCGCCGTCTATATCCCAGACACTGAGCAAGACAAACTTACCATCTTTGGTAAATTCAACATGAGCTGCATTTTTACCCGGTGCAGGCGCTAAGGTTTTAACTATTTTCAAAGTACTTTTATCGATAACGTGTACTTTGTCATTATTCGGGCCAAAAAACACATCAGTCCAAGCATACTTTGACTTTTCATGGCTACGCATAAAGAAGCCTGGGCCTTGGGTTTTTATTTCTTTGATTATGTTCCAGTTTTCCATATCAATAACGGTAATCTTACCCTCTTTGATATTGGGTGATGCAAAGACTTCCTTACCTTGATAGTCCCAGGTAATACCTGAGCCTAAATGCGGCATACCGGTTAAGCCAATCGAAGCAATTTTTTTCTTAGTATCTAGGTTTATCACTTGGCCGTTGTGGCTATTACGTGCGGTGCCAATAAGGTTGATATATTCAGGGTCAAAAAAGAAGTCATTTAAATAATCATCCGTTTTGATACGGCGAATAGGAAATTGATGGCCTTCCTTAGATAAGTCAACTTTCCAATCCTCGGCTTTAGCTTCAACACTGTAATCGTGTGCCCAACCTTTAAATACTTCTACGCCACCTTCATCACTGTAGGGGATTTCCCAGACTTCTTTGACATCTTTCAAGGCCACAATAAAGCTGTAACGAGGTGGTGCGTTATAAACAGCGCTAACCCGTGAACTATTGCCATCCTTATCTGTTGCTGCAATCACTTTTAATGGCGATAAATCTTTGGTATCAAGAATAACGACATTGTTAGGTAAGTAGTTCCCCACCATCAAGTATTTTCCATCGCTCGACATCGCAATATTGCGAGTGTTAATTGCCGCACGTACTTCACTGACAGTTTTACGATTATAAATATCGTACTTGCTTATCCAGCCATCACGTGAGGCAAAGAAAACAAAGCGGCCATCAGGTGAATATTTCGGACCGCCATGCAAGGCAAAACGGGTTTTGAATCGATCTAAGCGCTCGAAAGTATCACCATTTAGTAAGGTTGCGCTGTGATCACCTAATTCAACCACAATAAATAAATTCATTAAGTCGGCATCGAACTGAGCGGTATTAGGCAATTTACTCTGATCAAAATGCTGCACTTTAGAGGCAGTAATATCAGCTTTTGTCCAACTAAGTGATGCTTTTGATGGTGTATAGATATAGCTAGCCAATTTAGCAATTTCACCCTGTGTTAAGGTCTGACTAAATGCTGGCATTTGTGTCGCAGCTCGACCTTTATTGATGACCTTAATCGCTTTGTTTTTACGAAATCTAGCAAGATTTTCAGGTAGCAGGGCAGGCCCCATAGCACCTAGTCTATCTATACCATGACAACTTTGACAATGTACTTGATAGAGTTTTTTCGCTGCTGCTTCATTGGTTGCGGTCATAGTCACTTTTTTCTTACTACCTGAAGCGGCTTGTGTGGATGTGCTGGTGGTAGCTAATACCAATGTCGCTAAAAGCATTGCAAGGGTTGTGCTTAGGGTAAGGAAGTTTTTCATGCGCTAAACCTGTTGAGATTGAGCTTGCCTCTATAAGACTTTTATAAAGGCAAGCTGGTAATGCAAAGACAATTTATGCTGATTTAATATCTTGAACTTGTATGTAGTCATTAGCATCTAAAAAGCCAGGAGTGGTCAACTGTTGTTCCGTTAACTGATTAACGACATCACCAATAACAATCAGTGTTGGCGGTTTAATATCATGCTTTTTAACAAGGTCTGCTAAGGTGTCAATAGTGCCACGGTAAGTTTGCTGCTCAGGTTGAGTGCCTTTATAAATAAGTGCTGCCGGAGTGCTTGCTTTTCTACCATGGTTAACCAACTCTTTAGCAATGGTAGGTAAGGTATTAATACCCATATAAAAAACCACTGTTTGTGCATCTGAAGCTAAACTTTGCCATGGAAGATTTAATTGACCGTCGTTTTGTAAGTGTCCTGTGATAAAAGTACAACCTTGAGCCACACCACGATGAGTTAAAGGTATGCCTGAGTAAGTAGTACAACCTGATGCGGCAGTGACACCTGGACAAACATGACAGCTAACACCGTTTTGTAATAAGTACTCCGCTTCTTCACCACCACGGCCAAAAATAAAGGGGTCGCCACCTTTTAAGCGTAAAACTCTTTTACCAAGTTTTGCTTGCTCAGCTAAGATTTCATTAATTTTATCTTGAGGTACACAGTGTTTAGCTTGCTCTTTGCCGACATAAAAACGTTCACAGTTTTCGGGAAGTAAATCGAGGATCTCATCACTAACTAAACGATCGTAAATGGCAATTTGTGCTTGCTCAATAAAGCGCATAGCTCGAATGGTTAGTAATTCAGCATCTCCAGGACCTGAACCGACTAAAGCAACTTCACCTTGCCTTAATACTGACTTTCCTCTTACCGATGTTTCTAATGCTTTGTTGTTATCTATGCTTTTCATGCTCTCGCCTTATTCTTTTAAAGCCCTATATAAATAATTAATAGCTAGGACGGCTTTATGGCTAATTAAAATGGTTCTTTGCCACTTTCAAGGTGGCTTTATCGTTATTATGAAACTTCTTTAAACTGGATTTGCTGCTCTGCTTGGCCACGATCTGTTGGTGCAGTGTAGCCAATTTCAATATCGTCTAAATAACAGCCGGGATCTTCAGCCCAAGCATCTCCTGCTTGTGCAAAAGCGCGGGTACGGGTATTTCCGCCACAAATGTTTAAGTATTTACATTGTGCACAGCGACCTTTCACTGGGCGTGGACTCTGTCTAAAGCCAAGCATGAGTGGGTCTTGGGTATCGCGCCAGACATCAGAAAACTTTTCAGTTTTCACATTACCAATAGGATGATTCCACCAGTAAGTGTCAGGGTGGATGGTGCCGGTGTTATCAATGTTGGCAACATTAACGCCGCTGGCATTACCGCCCCAATTAACTAAGCGTTGTTTTAAATTTTCAACGCATTCAGGGTGAGTTTTTCCAAACTTCTTGGTAGCCCACCGCAATAAAAAAGGACCGTCGGCATCATTATTACCAGTTACAAAGTCGGTAACTATACCCTGATTGATGTGTGACCAAGCACGCTCGAATAATAACTCCATGGCGTCTTTAGTCATTTTAAACATGGCATCTCTTTCAGCGTTTCGCTTACCACGTCCAGAATAGTTTAGGTGTGAGAGATAAAACTTATCTACTTGATTCTCTTCCATTAAATCTAGCATGGCAGGTAAGTCTTTTTCGTTGTCTTGGGTTAAACAAAGGCGCATACCAATTTTTATACCGGCTTCTTTACAAAGCTTGATAGCGTGCATCGAAGTTTTAAAGCTGCCTACTTGGCGACGAAATTCATCATGGAACGCTTCTAAACCATCAATGCTGATGCCAACATATTGGTAATCTGCAGCTTTTATTTGTTCGATGTTTGATTCATCAATTAAGGTGCCATTAGTTGAAAGAGCAACATAAAAGCCTTTCTCTTTGGCGTAAGCGGTTATTTCATAGATATCAGGACGAAGTAGTGGCTCACCGCCTGAAAGAATTAACACTGGCACATGCGCTACTTTCAAATCATCGATAGTTGCTTTAACTTGCTCTGTTGAAAGTTCATCTTTAAAATCAATGTCTAAAGACGTTGCATAACAGTGTTTACAACGCAGATTACAACGACGAATTAAGTTCCAAATAACGACAGGGCCAGGCATTTTTCTTGACGCCTTTACTGGCTTAAATTCCGCCATATCATCATGAAGTGTTTTTAATAACTGTGAAATTCTAAACATTTTATATTTACCTTGCCGTAGGGCGTTGCTCTCGGTTGGTTTAAAAATGAGTTTTCCCAGAAATTAGCTTTCTTAGGTTATCTTTTTAAACGCAAACCTGTTTTTTTCAGTATCTCAGTGCTTGTTAACATATCATTACTTTTACTGGGGATGTTTTGACTTGAATCATTGTTGCGCGTTACCAATACCTCTTTTAACAATTCTTTGATCTGACCCCGATACTTAGCTATTGCTTCGGGCGTCTTTCCATGCACCATGGCAAATAAGTTGTAATTCCAGTGAGGTAAATGGCGAGGTCTAAGGTAACAATGACTTACAAAAGGTAGGCGACCAACGGCGTCGCCAAATTTTTCAGCTTGTTCATCATCAATATCCCAAACGGTCATACCGTTAAATTGGTAGCCTAACTTATAGTGGTTTGGCACTGCGGCAATGCGTCTAATAATGCCGCGTTCTAGCATATCCTTGGTTAATGCCAGTACTTGTTCGACACTAATCTGCATTTGTTCGGCAATAGCATGATAAGGCTTTTCAATAATGGGTAAGCCTTTTTGGGTGAGAAGAATGTACTGGCGCTCTAACGCTGTTAAACTCGGTTTTTCTAAAGTGGTTATTTCGTCTGACATAATCTGCCTTGCCATGGTAAAAATGTTAAATGTGAATTTTATAAAGAGTTGCGATAACTTCTGGCTATCAAAACTTAAACCGGTAAGTACAAGCCGACGTAAAACTCTTTAAGTTTTGGTGTGTTAAGCACACTCAACCCTGTTTTTTCTTCTATAGCTGCAATAACTTGTTCAATTTCATCGGCAGCTTCGGTGGCGATAACAAACCACATATTGAAACGGTGCGTTCGGCGGTAGTTATGTGCAATTTGTTCAAAGGCATTGACTTGTTCTGTCACTTTTTCAAAGTCTTCTTCTGGGACCGCAAGGGCCGCAAGCGTAAAAGCACCACCTAAATAAACCGCATCAAACATAGGGCCAAATCGACTTAATACTCGACTGGCTTTTAATTCATTTAAATGTTGAATAACCTCTGCTTCAGTACTGCCTAGTTCATTCGCTATTTGCTCGAATGGACGTTCGCACACCGGCAAGCCGTGTTGTAATAAGTTAATCAAGCTTTTATCTAACGCAGAAAGCTCGGCTATTTCATGACAAATTTTTTCTTTGTTCACCGCGGTAGAAGCAGAAGAAACTTGTGTCGGCGGAGTGGCCTGCTGAGTTGTTTGCTCTAAAGTGACGCTGTCCATCTGCTTATCCTTGCTTTTTGTTCGCAGCTTTATTAGACGCTACTTTTGCGTAACGAGCGCCGTGCTGCTTGTAGGCTTTAAAACTAAAGAGAACATCTTTTTCGATTGCCTCTAAGGAGAGTTGTTCTGTGATTTGGGCTATTTGCGCTAATACTAAGGATCTATCTGTGCCATGTATCATGCAAAACAAATTATAAGGCCAATCTGGCAGGCGGCGAGGACGCTGGTAACAAAGCGAGACGGGCGCACACTTTGCTAATCGTTGTGCAATGCTATCCATGTCTTGGTTAGGAATATTCCAAACCACCATGGCATTGGCATCATAACCAAGCTTTCTGTGTTTGATGACTAGACCAAAGCGACGTATTAGGCCCTCTTGCTGCCACTGTGCAATTTGTCCAATGACTTGTGCCTCAGTTAGTCCAAGTTGCTCTGCGACCAATTGATAGGGAGATAAATGATCGGGGAGCCCTTTTTCAATGAAAGTGCGTAAGGCTCTTTTCTCTATTTCATTTAATGCATCATGCTGGCTTTTGGTTTTTTTAGCGTCAGCGTTAACTGTAGTTATAACGGGACTTTCTTTACCTGTCACATTGATACTAAACGCCAAATCAATATGGTAAGACGCTTCCATTGGCAGTACTAATACCGGTAAACCTGTCAGTAATTCAATGTTGGCAAGTGTGCTTTTTAGCGCCACCATGTCGCTGGCCGTAACCACAAACCATAAATTGTAGCTGTGCTCTCTACCATAGTTGTGATTGACCTGGTCAAATTGATTCACTATGCCGGCGACTTTATCTAACTCTTCTTCAGGAACTGCGAGCGCTGCTAACGTGCTGGCACCTGCTTTTTTATGATCAAATACCGGTCCTACTCGTGATAAAACTTGCTGCTCAGCCAGTGCTGTTACTGCGTTAAAAACCGCTTGTTCATCAGTAATAATATTTGCTTTTGCTAACTGCGTGGCAATTGCTTGATATGGCCTAGCGCAAAGCGGGAAACCCTTTTGCGAATTATTAATAATATCTTGTTGTAGCTGTGAGATAACGGCGCTATTACTTGTCATCTTTATAGCCCTATATGATGTGCACGTTTGTGGAAAAGGTTGAAGAAAATTATGTTGAGGGTATTTGGGAGTAAACAACCAAATAAGTTTTCCTTCGATGAACTGTGCACTTGCACTTCAATATGAATCATTGTTACAACCCTATGTGATGAGCACGATTGGTAAAGAAAATGCCACTTGGGCTTTTCGAGGGTATGGTTTTTAATAATGCTTGAGTTTGTGTATCGTAAACCTGTATTTCATTACTATCACGGACCGACATCCATACATGCTCGCCACGTGGCGTAAACTCCATATGCAACACTGCCGGACCAGGTGTTAGCGTGTTAACTAGCTCAAAGGTTTCAGAGTTAAAGACTTGAATGGTATTATTGTCAGGGTAGGCAAAATTAACCCAAATTTGTCGGTTATCAGGTTGCGCCATAACAAATATTGGTTGGCTATGCGCCTCAATTTCAGTGACTTGTTGCCAAGTTTTAGTATTAACTACTAATACCTTGTGTTGACCTACTGCAGGCATAAAAGCGTAGTCACCAGCCATTGCCCAACCTTCTAAGTGTGGCATTTTATAGACAGGTAATTTTTTATCGCCTTTACCATAGTCGCCTAGGATACGTTTAACACCTTTATCAAGATGCCATAAATCAAGTAACGCCATTCCATCTTCACCAAATAGACCGGCAATGTAGTAGCGACCGTCAGGGCTAATTAGTGCATCATAGGGAAATAAGCCAATATCTTTAAATTTGGTAATTTCTGCTTTACCACTTGAGAAGTCAGCTACCCAAGTTTCATGACTATCAAATAAGCTGAAAACAAATTTATTACCGGGGGCATCAACCAAACCAACCACTTTTGAGCGGTAAGCTTGTCCATCTTTAGTTTTCCCTTTTGAAGGGACAACCGTCGCTTCAATATTAGCGACAAGTTCTAGGGTTTCACTATCAAATACTTTCACGCCACCCGGCGTGTAATTGGACACCGCAACTAACTTGCCATCTTGGCTGATGGCACCGCCAATGCTGTTGCCTGATTGAATAACTCGTTTGTCGATTTTGTCTTTAAGAATATCTATTTTAGTCAAACCACCATCGCGGCCAAAAACATAGGCGTAACGTTGATCGCGAGAATAAACGATAGAAGCATGAGATAAATCGCCTAATCCGTCTATTTCAGCTAATACATTTTTATTGGTATGGTTAACGACTTGTACTTGACCAGTAGCTCGTTCAATAATAACGCCCATATCACCGGTAGAACGTAATGCCGAGGCACTGGCTTGATGCTGGTTAGGCACGTTCGAGCTAGTACACGCACCAAGCATTGTTGCGAGTAAACTGATAGCTGCGACTTTTATTAATGGGTTATTCATTCGCTTTCCTATGATTAATCTATTCATTATTCTTGTTTACAAAATAAAGCTAAGGATTTTTCTTGGCTTAATGATCAACAACTGTTCCCGCTTTTAACTGCTGGGAAATCCATAAGGCTTCTTGCTCTGTTAGTAAGCTCTTCCATGGCGGCATAGCAGTACCAGCACGACCGTATAAAATAGTATGTTGTAAAAAAGCTACTGTTTTACCTTTGAGGTTTTCGGTTAATAAAGCTGGGCCTAAGCCCCCTTTTAGCGTCATACCATGGCAAGAACCACAGTCTTGTTTAACAATATGATTTAGTTGAGCTTTTCTTTCATTAGATAACGGTTTTTCACTCGCAGCAACATGGCTAATAGTCAATAAATGAGAGAGCAAGAGTAGGGCGAATAACTTGATTATTTGAGGACTCATTCTATTTCTGCTGTGCTGTTATTAAGATGTTTTAACCTTACAGCGCTTAGGGAATTAGTTTTTTGTTAAAGATCATGGTTTGAACAGGAAAGGAAACGATTATTTGATTTAAATCATCTAAGGGAGAGTTATCGCCAATATTTTAAGGTTTTTTAGGCAAAAAAAATGAGCTTTCTAGTAAGCTCATTTTGTTTTCAATTGTAACTACTGGGTGATTAACTGTTAATAAATTCCTTTATTATGTAAATGCTCAGAATATTGCTTATCCGTGCCATTTATATGATTTATTAACCAGTCAGAGAGGAATTTTGATATTTCATCTAATGCATCATGACCTTTTTCATTGTACAGCTGTACAAAGTTTTCTACCTGCTCAATCATCACTTTATGCTGTGCTTTATGGGCTACTAAATCGGGATACTCATTCTCTTCCATTAGTTTTTCTTCGCGATTGAAATGATACTTTGTGTAGCTAATTAATTCGTTTAACGCTTCCTTTTCAAAACTCTCACTCATGGCGTAATCGTAAGCAATGGTGAAGTTGTTTAATAAGCCGATGAGCTTTTTATGGTCGTCATCAATATGTTCAATACCTACGCTGTAATCCTCGCGCCACTGGACTTTTTCAGGGTTTGCTTTTCTTTTATATAGCACAGGAATTAGCACTAATACCGCGATAAGAATCCATGACACTGGATTTGCCAAACTCGATAAGAAACCTAAAAATATTGCGACAATTATTAGACCGATAATAGCCGCATAAATAAACGACTTAGTACGATTCTCCATGAGTAATACCCCTAAAATAAATATGGTTTAATGCTGGTGATGTTGAGGTGAATAGTAGCGCTTAATATTGATGAATAAGAGTTTTTTTAACATAGAAAGTACCATTTGTTGACCTTGATCAACTTGTCTAGTCATTAACCGTTATTTTTTTTTAAACTTGATCTGAATCACATTTCCAAAAGCTAAATTAGTTGATAGTTACATTCAGTTACATAAATGAGGCATTGCTGTTCGACATAAATCGTGTCAACAAATTTCCTGAAGATGGCTTATTTTGACGAGTTTCAGTTATTTATTTAACAGATAAATCAATAACTGAATAAGAAGAAATTAATTAAGCCTCTATTACATGGCTTATTAAAGTATAGAAGTATTTTTATAATATCTGGAGAGTAACCAATGAAAACAGTAAAATATGGTCTTTCAGCTCTTGGTCTTGCAATTGGTATGGCGGCTACGGGTGTTAGCATGTCTGTGGCAGCAGCTAAACCAACGTTATCTGAAGCTGACTTTGAAAAAGCGCAATTACATTACTTCCAACGCTGTGCAGGTTGTCATGGTGTTTTACGTAAAGGTGCTACGGGTAAAAACCTTGAGCCAAAAGCAATGCTTAAAAAAGGCCAGAAGCGTCTAGAGAAAATTATTTCTTTAGGTACTGAAGGTGGTATGAATAACTTTGATGATTTATTCAGCAAAAAAGAAATTGCTAACTTAGCTACTTTCATTCAAATGACTCCACCAGTGCCACCAGAAATGTCTTTAGAGCAAATGCGCTCTCACACTAAAGAATTTGTCGCACAAAAAGATTACCCAACTAAACCATTACACGGCTTAAACTGGAAAAATTTCTTTGTTGTAATTGAACGAGATGCAGGTACCGCGGCAATCATTGATGGCGATACTAAAAAAATCGTTACGCATATCGACACAGGTTACGCAGTACACGTAATCAAAGGTACTGAGAAACATAAAATCGGTAAAGCAAAAGATGTCGGTCGTTTCTGGTACACCATCGGTCGTGACGGTAAAGTTAACAAAATCGATTTATGGCAAAAACCTGAAAAAATGTTAGTTGCTGAAACTAAAATGGCATATGACGCGCGTGATATCGCTGTTTCAGGTGACGGTAAATACGTAATTGCTGGTGGTTACTGGCCTGCGCATTTCGTTATCATGGATGCTGCTACGTTAAACCCACTTAAAGTTGTATCTACTCGTGGTTATAACACCAAAGGTGAATTCATTAACGAAGCACGTGTAGCGGCTATTTACACTGCGCCAAACGCATCTTCTTTCATCGTTGCGGTTAAAGAAACAGGTCAAATGTTGCAAGTTGATTATGATGATTTAGAAAACTTAACCATCACGTCAATTGCTTCTGCTGAGTTCTTACACGATGGTTTCTTCGACCCTTCAGGTCGTTACTTCCAAATCGCTGCTAACGCATCAAATGCGATGGTAGTTGTTGATACCAAAGAACGTTCATTAGAAAAAATTATTAAAGTTGATAGCTTACCGCATCCAGGTCCTGGTGCTAACTGGGTTGATCACAAATGTGGTCCAGTTGGCGGTACTACTCACTTAGGTGTCGGCTTAGTATCTGTTTGGGGTAATGATCCAATTGGTCACCCAGATCAAGCATGGAAACTTTGTTACGAAGTTGAAACTGATGGTGCTGGTGTATTCATCCGTACTCACGAAAACTCAGACTACGTTTGGGCTGATCAGTTGAAACACCCTGAGCCAGAAGTACAACAATCAGTACAAGTTTTCGATAAGAAAACGCGTGAGATTGTTAAGACTATCCGTGTTACTGAAGAAGAAGGTAAAGCAGCGCTTCACATGGAATTCAACAAAGGTGGTACTGAAGTATGGGTTTCTGTATGGAACCGTACCGATGCTAAAAATCCTACGGGTGAAATCGTAGTATACGATGCCAAAACGCTTAAAGAGAAAGCACGTATTAAAGGGTTAACTACACCAACGGGTAAGTTCAACGTATATAACCGTATGAACCACAAAACCTAACTAACTGCTCACTTTGTTGCTGTATCGTCTAATTTATGCGGCAAGAGTACTCATTGACTAGCGTCAACTCCGTGCTCTTTTCTTTAAATAAAACGATACAGCTTAAAAGTGAAACAGTAGTTATAAGTTTTATAGATTCAAACTAAAGGCATGGCTGATGCCATGCCCTTTTTATGTACAGGATGTACGGTATATCGCGGTGCTATGGATAGCAAAGAGCGTGTATTTTCATTTGATAAATCGTGATAGTGAAAATAAAAAGGGTTGTAATAGTAATTTTATCAATACGTTACTACGCCTTATAGCACTGTTGCTTTCTGAATAACGCATAACAGCAAGCCAGTGGATAATAATTTCCCAAACGCATATTGCACATGGGAAGAGAGCTGAATTCATAAAGAGTCAATTATGGCAGATAACACTTTTTTAAAACCTAGTTTTTGGTCACGCAGACTAATTTGGGGCACTACCGTTTCAGGTGCCGTTATCTTTTTTGTCGTGGGTATTATTTTCTGGGGTGGTTTTAATACCGCGATGGAAGCAACCAATACCACTGAATTTTGTATTGGTTGTCATGAGATGAAAGACAACGTTTACAAAGAATATACTCCAACTATTCACTATACCAACAGAACGGGTGTTCGTGCTGGTTGTCCTGATTGTCATGTTCCAAAACCTTGGATACATAAAATTGTTCGTAAAATTCAAGCATCTCGTGAGGTGTTTTTCTGGTTAACCGGAAAAATTGACACGCCAGAGAAGTTTGATGAACATCGCTTTGAATTAGCACAAAATGTTTGGCAAGCGATGAAAGATACCGATTCAAGAGAGTGTCGTAATTGTCATAACTTTGAATCAATGAATCCTGAATTTCAAAAGCCTCGTGCCCGTAAACAGCACATGAATGCCTTTGAAACAGGGCAAACCTGTATTGATTGTCATAAAGGGATTGCTCATACCGATGTCCGTCATAAGCTTTCAGATGAAGCTCTTGAAAATATTGAAGCGCCAAACCCTGATTATATCCGTGAAGTGCCACAAGAGTATATTGACGGCTTAGCGCGTGTTGAAGCAAGGGAAGCAGCTGCTGCGGCAGAAGCGAAAGCTGCAAAAGCGGCAGAAAAAGCTAAAAATCAAGAAATGTTAGACGCTGCGGTAGCTCAAGCTATTGCCAATGCTGGTGCAACACAAAAGGCTACTAAGTCAGCAGCTTCAGCAAAAGCAGCGCCATCAGCAAGTAATATCAATGTTGATTGGGGCAAAGCAAACTCAAAAGATATTGGTGTTTTCTATCCTGGTACGGCTTCAATTGAGTGGATTCTAGGTCGCAGGCACGGTGGCAAACGTGCCTTCACTAAAGGAGATCGCTGTACTGAATGTCATGCAGAAGAGATAGCAGATATTGGAAACAATATTGTTTCTGGTGAAAGTGAAAAAGACTTAGAGCCAAATGTTATTCCGGGTAAACGTGGCTTTATTGATGTCACCATTGATGCGACTCATGATGCTGAAAACCTTTACTTAAGATTTAGCTGGGCTGATGGTGAACATGCTGCCGTACCTTTTGTCGATGGCGGTAAAATGGATCCTGAAAACCCAATGAAGTTAGCTTTCATGATTGCTACAGACGACGCTGAATATGCCGATAGAGCCGGTTGTTGGGGCACATGTCATGCTGATGCTGCAACCATGCCATTTGCACCCGATGCCGATACCTTAAAAGGCTCAGACTTAGCCAAGCGTTTAGACTTTAATACAGTGCCAGGTACAGGTGTTACTAAATACCTGACAGAATCTCGTACTAAGCTTGAGCTGAAAGGTCGAGGCGGTAAAGCGCTTGGTGGTTGGGATAAACTGAAAGAGCAAGGTGAAATTGATGCCGCTCAACAGGCTAACCAATACATGGATATTGTTCGCTATAAATCAGGCAGTAAAAAAGTTGAAGATGGTCAGATTCTAGCGCAGCGTGATATGCACGGTGGTCAAGGCGCTGAAGTAGAAGCATCACTAAAAAATGGTACTTGGTCAGTCATTGTTAAGCGTAAGCTTATATCTGACAAACCAGGTGATGTCAGCATTGAAGCAGGCAAAGTATATAACTTTGGTTTTGCTATCCATGATGATTACTCAAGTGCGCGCTATCACCATGTATCTTTTGGCTATAAATTAGCGCTTGATAACGCTGATGCTGAAGTGAATGTGACTAAGCAATAAGCAAGCAATAACTAAGCAATAACTAAAAAATAGTTAGCATTGCGAAAGAATCAAAGCCTGTTACTTAACTCGTAACGGGCTTTTTTATTTATCTTGTTGATAATAGTCATGACAGAGGGGTTGCAAGTGGTATAATTACGGCTAATAAAGCCAGAACAGCTTGAACTTCACCGCAGGAACAATCATGGATAAAGACATTTACAAAAATAACCCGTTACATGGTACTAGCCTTGAAACGGTATTAACTGAGTTGGTTAAACATTATGGCTTTGAGATTTTAGCGGCTTACATGAATCTAAATTGTTTTAAGCAAAACCCTAGCGTTGCTTCAAGCTTAAAGTTTTTAAAGAAAACACCTTGGGCGCAAGAGAAAGTAGAAGCCTTTTATATGTATCAATATCACAGCCTACCCAAAGCTGATGATGCTAACTTTGAATTACCGCCAAGAGATCGTATCGTGCCGTCGGGTTTAGAGCAAAGACCACCAAAAGAACTTACTCTAGATGACGCTGAAGAGTTACGTATCAAAAAAGCACAAAAAACCCGTGAGCGAACAGCACGTTCTGGTCCTGCTAACCCTTGGGGCAATCGCTAATCTTTAATTTTTAATCTTTAAATGATAATTGATAATTGAGCTAAGCGAGATTGTTTCACCTTTTTAATAAATTCATAAAGTGTTACAAGCTAAGTCGGCTTTAACTTGGTCATTGATAAAACACAGGGCATACTGTAGTTACCTGGTATTGCTCTCACCTGCAACTAAACTAAACCAGTGACTTTTAATCTGCTGTAATCTCTAATTCAGTAATCAGTAAGGATACTTATGAAAACACATAAAAAATGCTTGTTACTTGTTGTACTGATAATTGCCGCTATAAGTTCATATAGTTACGGTGTTTCAGCGGGGATACTTGCTTTTGTTGTTCTTGGTATGACGTTAGAGTTGATATTTTGGCTTCAGTTATTCAAGAAGAAAAAACTATTCTTAAATAGGAAAACTTAGAGCCCCTATGGACTTATTTTCATCACTGCTTGATGAGCCAATTAATATTTTACCCTATGACGGTATCGTTAATTATTACGGTGAAGTGATATCGGCAAGTGATAGCGATTATTACTTTGACTGTTTGTTAAATAGCATTGATTGGCGCTGTGACCAAGCCCTTGTTTTTGGTAAGTTAATTGAAACCAAAAGAAAAGTTGCTTGGTATGCTGATACCCGAAATGGTCAGCCTTATTCTTACACCTATTCAGGGGTGACAAAGCAGTCCTTACCTTTCACCCAAGCACTTTACGCACTAAAGAACTTAGTTGAGCAACAAACTGGTGAGCATTATAACTCTTGCTTGTTAAACCTATACCATACTGGTGATGAAGGCATGGCTTGGCACAGTGATGGAGAAAAGGATCTTAAAACCAACGGTGCCATCGCGTCACTTAGTTTTGGTGCCGAGCGTAAGTTTGCCTTCAAGCATAAAGCATCTAAAGAAGTTGTGGCGTTACCGCTAAAAGCGGGCAGTTTGCTGGTTATGAAAGGAATCACTCAGCAGCACTGGCTTCACAGGCTTCCACCCACCAAGAAAGTCCACTCACCTCGCATTAATTTGACTTTTCGCACTATCGATAAACCTGAGTTTAGCTAGCACATCATTGGCTTGAAAAATGCAGTATTTCTGTTAGTGACATTAAATAAACGTAAAATGCGAAACAAAGTCTTTGGGTGTTATTTTATCTTGAACACTGCCGATAAATAAATAGACGAATAGTTTATCAGCAGTGTAAATCACTCAACAGTTACTACTGTTTTCGTGTCATGCTAACGGTGAATATTATGACTATCGAAAAAAAGCGTCATTACCTGCTATATGGTAATCGAGCGATAATTTATGTGGCCAGTTTGGTAGGACTTTTCTTTGATGTAAATATTGCATACGTGGTAGCGTTAACGCTATGGCTGTGGCTACCACAATGCTTATTGCTTGAGTTGAGTTTACTTAAGGCTTTTAAGCACTAATACAGTTAAATGTATAGGTCATTAGCTATAGTAAATTACCTACCTTAAGCACTCAAATGAACATAAGATGAAGTACTAGGCATCATTAAGCCATTATATGCTTCAAGTTGCTTTTGCGATAAAGGGCTTGGTGCAGTGCTTTCTGTTACTGTTTGAGGGTTATTTGCCATCATAGGTAATGTTTCTGGTTTTTCTACCTCAGGAAGTTGGCCCACGCCTTCCTTCACATTTTGATGTAACTCATAGAGTTCAGCGTAAGTGTCGGTCAGTGTGGAAACTGCGCTGTTATTGCTAGAGTTATTATTGTTAGTACTGCTATCAGTACCTGTTTGCATATAGATATCAATCACCTTTTGCTGCTGTTGATAATAAGCATGCATCAAATCAATGTCTTTGGCTGTTTGATAGTTTGATTTTATATCTTCAACTTGTTGAGCCATTTTTGCATCGGCACTATCTTGCAAAGTATTCTTTTGCTCAGACGATAAAAACTCACTTGGGTTTGTCTTATCAATGGCAATAATTGCATTGCTGCCAGCGCTAATCTCTTGCTGGCTTGAAGAAAATAGTTGAGTGTTTAATGAAGAAATCGTTGAAACTGTCATGGTCATTACCTCGCATTCAATCCAAAGTTGATAGGATTTGTTTATGCTTAGATAATAGCCAATGTCATTAAGAGTAATTGTAGTACTTTGTAAACTTGGCGAAACAAAGTGTTGTTAGTTTTTGAACGATTTACCTTGAGTTATTTTACTTAACCTCAGTTCTGGTTAAGAGATAAGCTAATAGCTTTACATAATTAGACTTATCGTTATTTTCAAACTCACAGGCAGAATCCCCTAACAACGTTTACTCGCACTGTTAAGTAACAGCTTTGTGGTTTTGAACCGCTTGCTCAGTCGGTGAATATTGTGTTTTGATTTCTTTAATGGCATTAAGCCTGGCCTCTGCCATTGCTTCTTTAATAGCGAGACCTTTTAAGCCCTGTTCAACAAATACTTTTGCATTGACACTTGTTGCAGCTCGCATCGCAGATAACAAATACTGTTCCTGTGGGTAAGGGCGATTTTCAAAGCCTAACCGACCCAAAAAGTCAGCTTTACTTGCCATCAGAAAAAATTCAAATTCTTCAGGTTTACGCCAAACATCTAACTGATTGAACATCTTAAATATCGTTGTCGCTTTAAGCTCAAACGCTTTGTGACAATGTAGGTGGAATTCGCACACTTTAAGTGCCAGTTGTTTATATTGATTCGGGACTTTTAGTTGTTGGCAAATTCGTTCAACTAATGGCAAACCCGCGGTTTCATGGCCTTTGTGACTTGGCCATAAATGCTCCTGAGTCACTCCTTTACCAAGATCATGACATAAGGCAGCAAAGCGAATTGCTGTTTTATTGTCTGACTGCTCACTGGGTAATTGCTCTGTTAATAATACTGCCTGTTGAAGGACCATCATAGTATGAACACCACTGCATATTTCTGGGTGCCAAAGGGCAGGGTTAGGAATGCCCCACAATACATCCAGTTCAGGCCAAAGCTCTTTTAGGGCACCACATTGGTGTAATGTTTGAAAAAATACTTCGGGATTACCTGAGTTAATGTCTGAGTTAGCGCCACCATCAGCAAGGCTGAGCTGCATTTCTTGCCATACTCGCTCAGCAGTTAAGCTCTGCAATTCGCCGCTGTTACTTATTTCTTTCATCAAGGCAAGTGTTTCAGGCGCTATGGTAAAACCATATTTGTGATAGCGAGCAGCAAACCTTGCAACGCGCAATACTCGTAAAGGATCTTCAACAAATGCATCACTCACATGGCGCAATATTCGATTGTTTAAATCTTGCTGACCATTGTAGGGATCAATAATTTGCTCATTTTCATCCATTGCCATGGCATTAACGGTTAAATCACGTCTGAGTAAATCTTGCTCAATGCTAACATCAGGGGCGAAATAACAACTAAAGCCAGTATAGCCTTGTCCTTGTTTTCGTTCGGTACGCGCAAGGGCGTATTCTTCCTTTGTCTCAGGGTGCAAAAATACAGGGAAGTCTTTACCAACTTGTTGAAAGCCTAGTGTCAACATTTGCTCCACTGTACTACCAACCACTAAGTAATCTTTATCTTTTACAGGTCTGTTGAGCAATTTATCACGCACAGCACCACCAACAAGGTAACTGCTAATTGTGATAGTTTTCTTCGGTGAACTGGTACTAGACAAATGAAATCCTAATGTTGTCGGTTATAACTATCAGTTTACCATAAAGCGAATTAAGCTTGTGATTAAACATTGTTACTAAGATAAAATAGTAGCAAATACCCTGGCCTTATTTAATCAATTATTACTTAAACTCGGCTCAAGTTAATGGATAATATCAGCTCGGGTTACTGATTAATCCACTACAATTTTGACATCTGCAAAACAAGCAGGTAGTTTCATTGGCAAGATTTCTTGTTTTGTAAAGCTGATGTACCGTAACTTCTTCTCCTTAAGTGAATTACCTTTTTCTATATCTCCTGATCCTAAGTATTTATTTATGAGCGAACGGCATAAAGAAGCCTTATCGCACTTAACTTATGGGCTAGGTGAGGTAGGTGGCTTTGCGCTGTTAACTGGCGAGGTTGGCACAGGAAAAACCACGGTCAGTCGTTGCTTGATGGAGCAATTGCCAGAGAATACGCAAGCAGCTTTTATTCTTAATCCAACACTATCAAGCCAAGAGTTACTGGCGACAATTTGTGATCAATTTAAAATTCGCTATCGAAAATCCGATGCCAGCTTAAAGATATTAACGGATAAAATTTCAGAAAAGTTACTGAAAAACCATGAAAACGATATCAATACTTTATTAATCATTGACGAAGCTCAGCATCTGCAACCCGAAGTGCTTGAACAGCTGAGACTGCTGACCAACTTGGAAACTAATACTAAGAAGTTACTGCAAGTTATTTTAATAGGGCAACCTGAGTTACAGCAATTATTACAGCGTCGAGATCTTCGTCAACTAGCTCAGCGAATTACTGCGCGTTATCATTTAATGCCGCTAACAAAGCCAGAGCTTCAACAATATATTGAACATCGATTGCAGGTGGCCAATTGCGCTCGACCAGTTTTTGATAAAGCGGCTTTAACTAAGCTTCATCAATTTTCTCAAGGTATTCCGCGGTTAATCAATTTACTCTGCCATAGTGCATTAATGCTGGCTTACAACCAAAATGACAGTGTAGTAAATAAAAAAACGGTCATTGCTGCTGCACAGCGCGCTTTGGGGGATGATCTTAACCACCGGCAAAATAATACTGGTTCAAATAAAACGTTGCTAATTACCACGGCACTGAGCATTACTGCGTTTGCAACGTTAGCGGGGTTTTGGTGGGGCCAAACGCAAACATCGCAGCAAGCTGAAACTGTTGAATCTGTTGCTATGGAATCTATTAAGAAGCCTGTCAGCAATGCGTTAACTAAATCAGCAGCGGCAAAGCTTGAAGTCAATCCTGAAGATGTTAATCATAAAGAAATTAATCATGAACAAGCGCTTTCTAACGCTGAACCTAAGCAAAATGACAAACTAACAGATAATCAGATAGATAATCAAACAGGTAAGCAAACAACAGAGTCTTTAGTAGAAAAAAAAACTCGCCAAGCTGTAATAGAGTCTGCGCCTGAGCCACAACTTGTTATCAGTTCAAAAAGCAATCAAATAGTGAGTGACAATACTCTATCGAGCCAGGTTGTCGATTCAAGTAATAGTACTGAGCTGTCAGAAAATACTAACGCGAAAGTTGATAACAACCAGCAGTATCAAATAAGTGAAGTTGATGGTGTTTCCGATGATTTAATGGCGCGCTTTCAGGCCGCTATTGATGCAACAGCGCAGCCGCAAGAAAATACTGCAGGTGACTTAGCCGCAACAAAGGCGGATGATTTTGTTGATTATGCAAATACCGATGTTGATGGTGCAGAGAATATCAAGCCGCTAAGCCAAATGTCGTCCCAGTTACAAAATGCTTTACCTCGATTGCAATTTGAGCAACACATTTATGCGTCTGATGGACAAGGTTGGGTTAATGTGAATGGTAGAGATAGATATGAAGGCGATTACATTAGTGATAATTTAATTGTTGATAAAATTCTTCCACAACATGTAGTGTTATCATTTCAAGGTGAAAAATTTACCCTGCCGGCGTTAACTAACTGGTAGCGACCAAGGCTTTCTCGTTATAGTTTTATTTGGAAAAAGAAAGCCCCGATAAGTAATCACTTAGCGGGGCTTTCGTATTGGATTTAATCGCTTATTGCCAAGCAGGCATTTTATCTTCAAATGCCTTGATAGTATCAAGTTTATTCAAGGTCCAACCAACACTATCAACGCCGTTTTCTAGGCTGTATTGTTGAAATTCATTTAAAGAAAATTTAAATGATAAATCACCGCAAGTTACCACGTTGTTTGGTAAGTCAACTTTTAAGGTTAACTGCGCGTTTGGTGCAAGTTGAAATAATTGCTCAATTTCATCTTCACTTAGTTTAATAGGCAAGATGCCAATATTAATTGAGTTACCATAAAAGATATCAGCAAAGCTTGGTGCAATGATTACTTTAAAACCATATTCTTGCAATGCCCAAGGCGCATGCTCACGCGATGAACCACAGCCAAAGTTTTCACGAGCTAGCAAAATGCTCGCATCTTTATATTCTGGTTTGTTGATTATAAAATCAGGGTTTACTTGCGTGCCTGCATGATCAAGATAGCGGCTATCATGAAATAAGTGCACACCAAAACCAACACGCTCGGTTTTTTGCAAAAACTGCTTTGGAATGATTTGGTCTGTATCGACGTTAGCAACATCTAAAGGGACAACCAAACCTGTGTGTGTATTGAATTTTTCCATTGTTCTTTCCTTAATCAGGTTGTAGTCGGTTACGCATTTAAATCGACAAAATGACCGGTAATCGCAGCAGCGGCTGCCATTTCAGGGCTCACTAGGTGAGTACGGCTACCACGGCCTTGACGGCCTTCAAAGTTACGGTTACTGGTTGATGCACAGCGATCACCTTCAGCTAAAACGTCATCATTCATGCCTAAGCACATTGAACAACCCGGTAAACGCCACTCAAAGCCAGCACCGATAAAGATTTTGTCTAAGCCTTCATTTTCGGCTTGTTCTTTTACGCGGTATGAACCTGGAACAATAATCGCATCAACATTAGCGACAACTTGTTGCCCTTGATATTGCTCAACAATACCAGCAGCAGCACGTAAATCTTCAATGCGAGAGTTGGTACAAGAGCCGATAAAGACTTTATTCACTTGAATATCGGTAATCTTGGTACCCGCAGTTAAGTCCATATATTTCAGCGCATTAATGCATGATTCTTTTTCAACGGCATCACTGAAATCTTCCGGTGAAGGAACAATACCGTCGACACTGATCACTTGTCCTGGGTTGGTGCCCCAAGTCACTTGTGCTTTGATATCCTTAGCTTCAAGGGTAATAACTGCGTCAAACTCTGCGCCATCATCTGATTTTAATTGCTTCCAGTCGCTAACTGCTTGGGCAAACATCTCACCCTTAGGTGCGTATTCTTTACCTTCAACATAATCAAAAGTGGTTTGGTCTGGTGCTACTAGTCCTGCTTTGGCGCCAAACTCGATACTCATGTTACACACTGTCATACGCTCTTCCATACTCAGCGCTTCGATAGCTTCACCACAATATTCAACCACGTAACCGGTTGCACCAGCACTGCCAGTTTTACCGATAATGGCTAAGATAATATCTTTAGCACTAATGCCAGCTCCGACTTGACCTTTAACTTCGATTTTCATGGTTTTTGCTTTATTTTGACGCAAGGTTTGCGTGGCAAAAACGTGTTCAACCTCAGAGGTACCAATGCCAAAAGCTAATGCGCCAAACGCGCCATGTGTTGCCGTATGTGAATCACCACAGACGATGATAGTACCTGGTAAAGTCAAGCCCAACTCTGGCCCCATAACATGGGCAATACCTTGGTTTTTATGGCCCATGCCAAATAACTCAATACCAAACTCTTTACAGTTTTTTTCTAACGCGCGTAATTGGTTGGCAGCGCCTTCACCGGCGGCATCAATTTTTATTGATCGGGTTGATATATTATGATCCATAGTCGCGATAGTACGTTCAGGATGGCGAACTGGGCGATTATGGAAGCGTAAGTTGGCAAAAGCTTGTGGTGAGGTCACTTCATGAATTAAATGACGGTCAACGTAAAGTAATGGCGTCTCGCCTTCAGCTTCTTCAACTAAATGGTTTTGCCATAATTTTTCATACATAGTTTGTGCGGTAGTTGTCATTTTATGCGCTCTCTTTTTTCTGGGCAGTGATTTGTTGACAAATATAATCACCTACTTCACTGGTGGATTTGGCATTTGCTCGTTTATCAGCAGGTAATAAATCAGCTGTTAATATGCCGTTATCTAATGCACTTGCTACAGCATCTTCAATAGCTTTTGCTGCTACATCTTGGTTGAGGCTAAAGCGTAACATTAAGGCTGCTGATAAAATTTGCGCAATAGGGTTAGCAATGCCAAGCCCGGCAATATCTGGTGCACTTCCACCGGCAGGCTCATACATACCAAAGCCTTGCTCATTTAAACTGGCTGAAGGCAGTAAGCCCATAGAGCCGGTAATCATCGCACAGATATCAGATAAAATATCACCAAAAAGGTTAGGGCAAAGCATTACGTCAAATTGGTTAGGATCACGTACTAATTGCATTGCCGCATTATCAACATATAAGTGTTCAAGCTCTACTTCTGGATATTCAACGGCAACTTCTTCAACCACTTGACGCCATAGTTGGCTAGTCGCTAACACGTTAGCTTTATCAACAGACGTTACTTTGTTATTACGTTTTTGTGCAGCTTGAAAGGCAAGGTGGGTAATTCGTTTGATTTCACGACGCGAATAAAACATTGAATCAAAACCTGTTTCTTCTTCGCCTTCACCTTTACGGCCCTTTGGCTCGCCAAAGTAAATGTCACCCGCTAATTCACGAATAACTAAAACATCAAAGCCTTGCGAAGAAATATCGCTACGCAATGTTGATAGTGATGAAAGCGCAGGTTGTAATGTCGCTGGACGCATATTACAAAACAAATCGAAATGACCACGTAAACCTAATAATGCACAACGCTCAGGTTGCTCGGTTGGTGGCAAGTTAGCCCATTTAGGGCCGCCGACTGAGCCAAACAAAATGGCGTCACTTGCCTGACAACCCGCCATTGTTGAGTCGGGCAGGGCAGTACCGTGATTATCAATGGCAGCACCACCGATGTCATAATCTTGAGTTGATATCTCAAAGTCGAATTTATTCGCTACCGTGGTTAATACTTTCTTAGCTTCAACCATGACTTCTGGGCCGATACCATCACCGGCTAGTATTGCTATGTTGGACATGTTAATAACCTTATAATTTCAAAAATTTTTAGAGCATCACGATTAATGTCGCAATGCTTTTTGTTATCTATTACTTATCTATTACTTATCTATTACTGATTTATGCTTGCTTTGCCGACTTTAAATCAGCAATAGTCATCGCGCGATGAATGCTGTTAAGACCGTTGATTAATGCTTGGCCTGATGCTTCGATAACATCGGTTTCTAAACCATAGCCATGGAAATTTCGACCTTGCCATGTGATCACTAAATCTGCTTGACCAAGACCATCTTCACCAGAGCCTTTATTTGATATTTTGTAATCACTGACTTCAAACTCAATATCAACACTTTGTTTAATTGCTTGATAAAGTGCATCTACTGGGCCATTACCCGTTGCCGCATGAACCTTAGCTGTATCATCACCTGCTTCTTTGCTGCCAGAGATTAACTTGATGCTGGCGGTAGCAAAGCCACCATCGCCACACTGAACATTGATGGTGTCTAATTGGTAGAAATCTTTTAAGTCTTTTTGCTTTAACTTAAACACTAACGCTTCTAGATCATCATCAAATACCTGACCTTTTTTATCAGCTAAAGCTAAGAAGTCAGCATATAGCTCTTCAATATCATAATCAGACGTTTGATAGCCTAAGCTTTCCATGCGGTGTTTGATAACGTGACGACCACTTCGAGAAGTTAGATTTAATTTAGTTTTGGCAATACCGACACTTTCTGGTGTCATAATCTCGTAGGTATTACTCGCTTTTAACATGCCATCTTGGTGAATGCCTGAAGAGTGGCTAAAAGCGTTGCCACCAACAATGGCTTTGTTTAATTGCACTGGCATATTACAAACCGTGCTGACTAATTTCGAGGTACGCGCTATTTCTTGATGATTGATGTTGGTATTAACGCCAAGTAGCGCCTGACGTGTTTTCATTATCATGGCAACTTCTTCTAATGAACAGTTACCTGCGCGCTCGCCAATACCATTAATAGTACATTCAATTTGACGGGCTCCGGCTTGTACTGCCGCCATAGAGTTGGCTACCGCTAAACCTAAGTCATTGTGACAATGAACAGAAATAACGGCTTGGTCTATATTAGGTACGCGGTTAAATAAGTCGGTAATAATTCCTTGAAATTCAAACGGTAAGGTATAACCAACAGTGTCAGGAATATTTACTGTCGTCGCACCGGCTTTAATCGCGCTTTCCACCATACGACATAAGTTATCAATTGGCGTACGACCAGCATCTTCACAAGAAAACTCTACGTCATCAGTGTATTTTCTCGCATGTTTAACAGCGTGAACGGCCATCGCTTCGACATCGCCAAATTCTTTACGTAGTTTTTGTTGAACATGGACATCAGAAGTTGAGATAAAGGTATGAATTCTAAATTGATCTGCAACTTTTAAAGCTTCCCCACACGCATCAATATCGGCTTCAACAGCACGAGCTAAACCACATACGCGAGCATTTTTAACTTCGCGAGCAATTTGCTGAACCGACTCGAAATCACCCGGTGATGAGACTGGAAAACCAACTTCCATGACATCAACGCCAAGGCGCTCTATCGCTAGAGCAATTTGTAATTTTTCATGTACTGATAAACTGGCATTAAGTGCCTGTTCACCATCACGTAACGTGGTGTCAAAAATGATGACTTGATCATTATCTATTTGTGGGTTGCTCATGGTTGTTTCCTTGTAAATCTTTGCTGATGCCTTTAATAAAGTTTTACCAATAACAGCGGACATAAAAAAACCCGCGATTGTTAGCGCGGGTTTTATGAATTCTACTTAGTTCTAATCTTTAAACTTTTGAAGAAGCAACAAAACCTAGCCGCGCACGATGAGTGCGAGGAGGAGGTTGGTGTTAATGTGCTTAATCAATTTAATCATTATCTTCTTTTATGATATTTAACACGGTAAATCATTTTTATCGCGTTATATATATTCAATATTTTACTTATGTTTATTCAATGTACTATTAATAGCGCATTTGTCTAACTGATGTCAATGCGCAAAAGGTAATATGATAGTTAATTATTTAAGGTAGTAGAGCGGGAATGATTATTTTGCTTAACTTGCCTGAGCCTTTTCTGTGCTGTTAAATGCGCAACTAGCAAGTTTATAGAGAGCTAGGTGCGGTTTACGTAAAGGTAAGTTATAGCGATTTGCTCTAGCTATTTAGAGTAGGCTCTAACTATTATTTTTAAAGCAATGTAAATACCAGCTTTACTTACATTGCTATAGCAGTAATTAATTTTAAAAAGCCGATTAATTACGACTGGTGGCGATTTAAAATAAATTGAATAGATATACTATTAAAAATAAATTTTATTTATGTTGTTAAACTAGAATATCAGCTAAAAGTCTAATTTCTTGCTCAATATCATTTTGATGATTACCAACAAATAAACCATGCTCTTCTATATACTCCGCCGCTTCCATTGAGCTACCGACTTCATAATCAAAATACTCTAACACTTCTGAGTTTTTAAGGAAGTTTCCAGTAACAATAGGTCGACATTCAACGCCGTTTTCAGTTAATTTTTTCACTAACGCTGCACGGGTATATGGTGAGTTTTTCTTCAATACTAAGGAAAAACCAAACCAACTACTTTGTCCTGTCTCTTGCTGAATAGTTATGTAAGGGTGGTTGACAAATAAAGACTGAAATAACTTAGCGTTTCTTTGTCTTGTCTTTATAAATGTAGGCAATTTTTTAAGTTGTTCTATCCCTAAGGCTCCACTCATTTCTAATGGTCTTGCGTTGTAGCCAGGTAGCATGAATTTAAAGGACTCTTCAAAAGGGTCATCACTTTTTTCTCCGCTAACCTTATTAAATTTCGGCAAGTTACGGGTCCAGCCATGAGCACGAATGCACAGTAAAATATGGTATAGCTCTTCATCGTCTGTGATGATGCAACCACCTTCCATCGTGGCAATATGATGAGAGAAAAATGAGCTAAAGGTTCCCATGATGCCAAAGCTACCAGCCTGCTTTCCTTCTAGTGTAGCCCCCATAGACTCACAATTGTCCTCTAAGATAAATATATCTCGATCACCGATAATCTCTTGCATTCGCCCATAGTCGTTAGGGTTACCTAAAAGATTGACGGATAATATTGCTTTAGTTTTGTCAGAGATTGCTGCCTCGAGCTTGGCAAGATCCATATTCAAAGTATTAGGGTCAATGTCAACAAATTTAACTTTTAAGCCGTACTGCTGCAGAGGGAAATAAGTTGTAGACCAAGAAACAACGGGTACTATGATTTCATCACCTCGCTTTAATTTAAAACGATTATTTTTGGTAAAAAATAATGATGCAATCATCAACAAGTTTGCAGTAGAGCCAGAACTGACCATAAGCGCATACTTACTACCAAAAAACTGGGCAAAATCTTTTTCATACTGAGCGACTTGCTTACCCATAGTAAACATATCGGAATCAATTACTTGTTGAATTGCGCTGAATTCATTCTCATCCCATGTACTGCTTGCTAATGAGTACTTAGTTTGGGCTTTAGTCATGTTTTTGCTCACTTAAATAAAAATCTATCGTTTTTTGAATGCCATCATTAAGCTTGGTTTTATGGGTCCAACCAAATGCTTTTAACTGGCTGTCATCAATCAGTTTTTGTCTCATACCTACAGGTTTACTTAAATCATGTTTAAATGTGCCTGGATAGCCAACAACTTTGGCTATACGTTGATAATACTCATTGATAGTAAAGTCTGTACCTAAGCCGACATTGAGGTTTTGAGGCATTGCGGTGAAATGCTCTATAGCATAAAAAATAAATTCAGCTAAATCACCGGCATACATAAACTCACGCCTAGCTTCGCCATCTCCCCAGATATCAATTTCGGTTTGCTTGCTTTCTTTTGCCGCAATTATTTTTTTGATTACTGCTGGAATCATATGGGAGTTATGTTCTGAGAACTTATCGTGGCGTCCATACAAGTCTGTCTCTTATACACATCTCCGAGCCCACGAGACCGTACTAGATCTCGTA
>OLII01000074.1_pt1 | contig 34806 bp, 30 predicted proteins | sample 1609481 | NCBI WGS metagenome assembly OLII01 (sample SAMN05416859, study PRJEB24817) | seawater metagenome | isolation source: Sea water | place: Canada:Atlantic | collected 2013-11 | reverse complement strand
GCTACTGCTGGAATTATTGGCCAGTCTTGCCAGTTAAAGCCTTCACGCTCTTTTTGGTTTATTGATAGCGGTTGGATAATTAGCTGTACTGAAGCAGGCAATACTTGTTCAACGCTAATTTGCGGGTAAGGCGTCAGAACATGTTCGAATGGGTTGTTTACTTTGCAAATATTAAGGAACTGCTGTGGCCAGCTGTCTTTTGCTACCGTGGTTAATGGTCGTGACCAAAGCTCGTAAAAGCCTGTTATTTCTGTTTTGTTTTCATATAACTTGGTGATTTGAGCTAGCTCTTTTTCAAATTTTTCGGCGACTTGTTCACCTTGCTGAGTATGGCCAGTTAACCGAGCAAACTGTCTCATTTCTTTAGCGATATCTTTAAAGCTATTAGGTTGGGAGTAAACAATAGTAAAACCAAGCTGCTTTAGCCGTGCTAAGTCATCACTCGGGTTACCACTTTTCCAAGCAATAATTAAATCCGGCTGTAGTTCAATCACTCTTTCAATTTGCAAGCGGACATAATTACCTATTCTTGGGATTTTTTTCGCTTGCTCAGGATAGTCAGCATGGGCAGTGGTACCAATTATTTGCTCTCCTGCACCAACATCAAACAGCATCTCAACTATATGAGGCGCAAGGGCAATTATCGATGGCTTGGCTCCACTGTTACTTAGCTCTTTATCGGCAAAAGCTTGCGCTGACATCAGTAGTAAAGCGAGAGAGAGGGATATTAGTTTCATTATTTTTTTCATTTTCGTTAAAGTAAAGTTGTCACAGTGTTTTACTGGCTAAAACTGGTAAGTCATCAATAAACTGCTGTTACCAGTCGATGCCTTTTTGCGCTTTAATACCGTTATCAAAAGCATGCTTTATTGATTGCACTTCACTCACGGTATCAGCTATTTCGATAATTGAGCGATGACAAGCACGGCCAGTAATAATGACATGTTGATGTTTAGGACGATTATTTAAGGTTTCAATCACATCATCTAAATCAAGGTATTTATACGACAGCATGTAAGTCATCTCATCGAGTAAAACTAAATCAAGACTGTTATCGCTAAGTAATGTCTTACACTTTTGCCAGACTTTTTTGGCGGCCGCGATATCTTTTTCTTTATCTTGAGTATTCCAAGTAAAGCCTGTGCCCATGACACTAAACTTTACCCCAGCATTTTCGAGTAATTGTCGTTCACCACAGGCCCAAGTACCTTTAATAAACTGAGCAACAGCAGCATTCAAACCGTGACCAACGGCTCGTGCTACCGTGCCAAAGCCTGAGGTGCTTTTACCTTTGCCATTACCCGTGATGACAATAAGTAAACCACGCTCGTCCGTTGCGCTATCAATGCGAGAATCCACTTTATCTTTGAGCTTTTGCATTCTCTGCTTGTGCTTATCCGTTTTATCGCTGTTAGTGTGGTTGCTATCAGTCATGTTATTACCTCTATCGTGTTAATTTATTAATTCATCGCGCGTGAGCGATACATGATAAATAAGAAGAAAATACTGCCTAAAGCAGAAGTGATTATGCCAATTGGAATTTCAGCGTGGGGCAGTGATGATCGGGCAATGACATCGACCCAAATAAGGAATATCGCGCCGATAAGCGCGCTGCCAATAATAAGCTTTAAGGTAGTCACACCGATAAGTTGTCTGACGATATGAGGGATCATCAAACCAACAAAGCCAATACCACCGCAATAAGCAACTATGGTTGCGGTTAGCGCCGCGCAAATCCCGAGCATCAATAAACGCAACTTATCAACATCTACCCCTAGGCTAGCGGCGCTTTCATCCCCTAGTAGTAATGCGTCTATTTGTCGATGAAAAGCGATAACCGTGAAAATTGCTATCAGTAAAATGCTGGCGATAACATAAAAGTTGCTCATTTCAACACGAGCTAAACTGCCCATAAGCCAAAATATAACGCGGTTTGTGGCAAAGGGCTCACCAAAGTATAAAATGAACTGAGTGACTGCTGCGAGCATAAACGAGACGGCAACTCCGGCAAGTAGCAGTTGCTCCATTCGCTGTAAAACTTTAGCGATAAAGACCACAATAATAACTGAAAACAGTGCGCCAAGAAAAGCAGCCAAGGGTAGGGCAATGCTAAGGTTGTCCGCTAAAGATATATTAGCAATGGTTGCCCCTAAACCTGCACCTGAGACAATACCAAAAAGGTAAGGGTCTGCGAGTGGGTTACGGGTAGTATTTTGTAAAATAGCCCCGGCAATGGCTAATCCCATTCCGGCAACTAAGGCCACGAGTACTCTTGGAATTCGTACCTGCCAAATAACAACATTGGTAACCTGGCTTTGACAACTACTTATTAAACACGTTATCAGCTCTGAACTTTTTATATCTGCAGGGCCAAACGTAATGGCACTAATAACAGATAAAATCAGCATTAAAGTTAAAGCGCCCCAAAGGGTAAAAGCTTTACTCATTGTCAGACTCCAAAGATTGACTTCCTTGCTGATGACTATCCTTTAAGTAAAAGGATACTTGCGTTGCGCCAGTAATTTCATCCGTACTTTGCTGACAAGGTAAGCCGAATACTTGGCTTAATGTTTCTGAGTTTAGTACGGCTTTTGGCGTGCCATCTAAAATCAACTCACCTTTATTGAGTAGTAACAAACGTTGGCAATATAAACTAGCTAAATTAAGATCATGCACAGTCATGATTACCGTGATATTTAATTTATTTACCAGTTGTAATACTTGATGTTGGTAATAAACATCCAAATGGTTGGTGGGTTCATCAAGCACCAATATTTGACTGGCTTGCACGAGTGCTCTAGCAATTAACACTCGTTGTTGTTCACCACCAGATAATAAATTGAAAGCTGTATTAACTAGGTGAATTAAACCTACTTTTTCAAGTGCTAATGCAATTTGCGCTCTATCATGGTCACTATCGATAGAAAAAAGTGACTTGTGCGGCAATAATCCCATTTTCATTACATCGAGTACAGAAAGCGCAAAAATGCTGTCATTTTTTTGCATCACTAACGCAAAGTGCTGTGCCAACTCTTTAGCGCTATATTGGGTTAAATGGGTATTTTTGAGCTGGACGCTACCGCTAACGTTTGTTTGATTTAGCATGTTTGCTTGATTAGTCAAACAACGAAGTAAACTAGTTTTACCCGCGCCATTAGGGCCGATAATGCCTAGCACTTCGCCTTTATTAACCGTAAAGTTAATATCTTTAAGAATAGCTTTGGTTTGTACCTGCCAGCTAAGCTGAGAGATCTTGAGTAATGCTGACATAGTTAAACTCGTGTTTTCCCGCACGGTAATTGAATGAGTATAGTGGTTAGAGTTAGCTATCTGACTTTGAATTTATATCTATCTAAAGCTAAATATATTTTCATTTACAGTTGCGGGTACAGTGATGGAATTACACCATCTTCGTTAACTCAAACTACTTGATAGCGAGATTCTAACTGGCTTTTCATTGAACCGCAAGTTATAGATGTTTAGATGGCTATTTGAATGTGGTTCATTATCGCTATTTAGGTAGTGCGACAATGAAGTTTACTCTAGGTTTCTTAATATAAATCGCAAGTGTAAATGGGAACTATTTTCACTTAAAAAATAAAGACTTAGAAATATTTTTTTTCGACAATAAATTAGATAAAAAACCCGCGCTCTACTACGCTATAAACAAGTGATTTTAAATAATAATTCTTGAAGGTAATCAGAGGTGAAAGATGAAAGGTAACGCAAAGGTTATAGCTAGTTTAAATGGATTGTTGCACAACGAGTTAGCGGCAATAGATCAATACTTTACTCATTCTCGAATGTATCAAGACTGGGGCTTAGATAAACTCTATGAGCAACTAGATCATGAGATGCAGGAAGAAATAACCCATGCTGATGCGCTAATCAAACGCATTTTATTTCTTGAGGGCACACCAAATCTAACCGATCGTCGAGATCTACTTATTGGTGATGATGTTCCTAGCATGCTTAAAAATGATTTAATTCTTGAGATGGAAGTTGTTGCAGCGTTAAAAGCTACAATTACTCTATGTGAAAGTGAAGGTGACTATCAAAGTAGAGAAATGCTTGAGAAACTGCTGGAAGATACTGAAGAGGATCATGTTTATTGGCTGGAACAACAGTTAGGTCTCATCGATAAAATTGGCCTGCCAAACTATATTCAATCGCATATGGGACAACATTTACCTGGGTAAGGGGATATCTAATGAAAGGTGATAAAAAAATAATCGCTTTATTAAATGCCGCGTTAGCAATTGAGTTAATAGCCATCAATCAATATTTTTTACATGCACGTATGTATAAAAATTGGGGCTTGGATAAGTTAAATAAAGCAGATTACAAAATTTCGATTGAAAAAATGAAGCAAGCCGATGATCTTATTGAGCGGATTTTGTTTCTAGAAGGACTTCCTAACTTACAAGATCTCGGTAAACTGCATATCGGTGAACATGCACAAGAGATGTTACAGTCGAATATGGATTTAGAATATGTTTCCCGCAAAGCTTTACAGAGCCTCATCGTGGAAAGTGAAAAGTTGCAAGACTACATCAGTAGAGACTTAGCAGAAGATTTACTTGAAAATGTTGAAGAGCAAATTGATTGGATAGAGTCGCAACAATACATTATCGATAATGCGGGTATTGAGAATTACCTACAATCAATGATGAGTTGATTTGTCCTTGGGATTAGCAATGCGGTTTAGGTTCAACGAAAAATGCTGATAATTAAGCGCTTTAGAAACTATGCGACACAGGGCTGAGCTTCAGCTATTTGATATAGTTTATTATTTAGTACACGCTTAGTTGATTTACAGCACTTACCGCATTGTGAGCCAACACAAAGTTCAGATGATAATTGCTTCATGGTTTCTGCGCCATTGTCTATTGCAGCTTCAATTTGTGTATCAGTAACACCATGACAAATACAAACGTACATACTTCTCTCTACTTAAAAACAACTCTTTGGTAATGATGCTTATAATAACCGTAATGATAATAATTATCAATAAGATTGTTTTCTTTTGAAATTAGGTAGTTAGTCTATTTGTTCAAAAATTGTAACTAGTTTCGTTGTAATAAATTTTGTGAATACCATGCTTTCGCGGTTATTTGTCAGCTTTTATTAAAGTTGTATTAATAACATGCCAGTCTTTTACTAGTGAATTTTGAAAGCCAGACTCTCGGTAAGCTTTATTGATGGCGCCTTGTTTTCTTAATTGCTCCATTCCTTTTTGTAATGCAATAAAGGTTTCTCTGCCAAGCGGGTGCTTTTTAGAGACGACAAAATGCCGGCTGTCGTTTAATGCAACTTTTACCTTATCTATGGCAACAATCTTGTAATCATCACCTTGATAGGTGAAAGGTTGCTTTAAGTTAAAGGGCGCTAACATGACATCTACCCATTTCAAACTCACCAGCTTTGCCATGGACACCCACTCTTCATCATGGATTAATACTTTCGGACTGATTTGATTAAGAGTTTTCCAATCAACGTACCAGTTATTATTTGAAATAACCGAGAGCTTTTTTAAATCACTCAACTGTTTAGTTGCGAGTGCCTTATTATTATCTACCGCGGTATATAAACCGGCCCAGTACTCTCCTTTATTAATAACAGGGGCTGATATATAAACATCATCACTGTATTTTTCTACTTGTGACAACCACATCGAGTCAAAATTAATAAGCAGTGAGCCATCGAGTAGCAGTTTAATATTCCTCGCGTCGTAATTTCCAAGGATAAAAGAAAAGTTTAGATCAGCGCCACCTAAAGCAAGCGCTTGTTGAACTAAAATAAACTCTACAACATCACGTTGCGCGGAAGGGGACGAAAAGTCTTTTACAGCAAGTATATCGCGATCGGCAATAATCTGCTGTGCGATATTATAGACATCGGTTTCGACGGAGATAGTCACTTTTTCAGCGTGACAAAAGGCACTGAAAATACATAAAACAATGCTCGCTAAATGTGAAAAGTGATGGCCCATTGGCATCCAAAAAGATTGATACTATTAACTGTTGTTAGTATAGATGCATTTATGGCTTTTACTTAAGATAAGTCGTTACCACAATTACTCATGGTAAATATTCACGGCAGTTTTTTTGAAAAAAAAGGAGCCTAAGCTCCTTTTGAGGATAGTTAACTTTTTTAGCTGATTGTTACGCGCTAAAGTTTGAAGGTAGTTCGGCAATCGTTATTTGTTTACTTTATAATTTTAAAGCGATTAGAGTGTTTTACCGTGAGGTAACACTGCATTTGAGAAAATAATACCGGCCACCAATGACATAAATATCAAGAAAGTTTGTGAGCCTAAATCGGGTACATTAAGCATATTCTGTCCTGATACAGCGCTGTTTAAACCAATATATACCTTGGAGCCAGGTACCAGTACAACTAAGCCTAATAAGCGAACGATACTCGAAGGTAAGTTCATGATTCGAGAGAAAAAATTACTATACAAGCCTAATGCAAACGCACCAACAAAAGCGCCAAGCGCAATACCTAAATAAGTGCTGGCCCAGATACTTACACCAAAAGCGATATAACCGGCAATCATGCCCCAAGGCGCATCTTTAAGCCTCACTTTAAAAAGAATAACCAAGCTGGCGGACAGCGTGGTAACAGCTAACCATGAAGTCCAAACGGGCATAGTTTCTGGCGCGACAAAGGTGACATCTCCCCACAGCAGCTTACCTAAAGCCATTCCTAAAACAGCGCCAAAATAAAGCTTAAAGAGCATCATAATACTATCCATGATGCGAGCAGTACCTGACATTAAATGTCGCGCTGCTAACTCTGACAAACCTACCGTTAATGATAATCCAGGTATAAAGACGATGATGGTTGAGAGGATCACCATAGGAATATTGATGCTAGGATCAAAAACTGAAATTGCTGAAGCTAATAATGAAGCAGTTAACGCACAAAGTGGCTCAAGTAGATCGGTGACACGCTTGGAACGTTCAGACCAAAGTACAAAGGCGAAGATGACCCAGCCTAGTAGAGTTGACCAAAATACATCATGCCAACTGGTGTGCATAAGCATGGCAAAAGCACCACTTGATGCGCCAAATGCAAGGAAAGATAAAAAGTTGCCATAAGGTGCTGGTTTATTTTTAACTTCTGCCAGACGCTCAATTGCTTCATCTAAGGTACGTTCACCGTTGATTAACTCATCTACCAACTCATCAATACGTGCTAAAGAGCCCAGATCTATATCCCCAGGGCTAACACGAACCAAATGATTGTATTGCTGATCATCTTCATCATCGGATAAGATAAAGGTTAAAGCTGTCGGAGTGATGATAAAAGAAGCACGGATATCGAGAAATTTAGCTATTGATAATAAGTTATCTTCTAAACGATATGCAGTAGAGCCTAGCTTATGTAAGGCTTTACCTAGCTTTATGATAAAACGACGCTTTTGGTAAAAATTATCGGTTGGCTGCATTGCTAAATTATACGGTGAGTGGCACTAAACGCTATGGTAATCGATTTTGCCAAAACTGGGTATAAAAAACTAACTTAAAAGAGTAAATAATGACATTAATAATCATACTAGCTTGTGTCTTCTTAGCGGTCGCTTTAATGGTGGTCTTAGGTGAACGTTTCGGCTCGCCAATGACTGATGAACAACAAGGTAAATTTGGCAAAATCACTTGGATTTTAGTCTTTGTCATCCTCATTGCCGCTATTATCAAGGCAATGTTTTAAATGGCTTTATTGCCAATAGATCATCAGGTAAAATTGACTAATCAATATTGTTCCCCTCATAAAGAGTGACGGTTATGCTACAAATTCCCAAATTAAATTTAAAAGATAAAGTCTCACCACAAGAGTGGCAAATACGTGTTGATTTGGCCGCATGTTATCGTTTACTACAAATGCATGGTTGGGATGATTTAATCCATACTCACATCTCTGCGCGAATTCCCGGTACTGAGCATATTTTAATTAATGCTTTTGGCCTTGCTTTTGAAGAAATCACCGCATCTAATCTCGTTAAAATTGATATTGACGGTAATATTATTGATAAAGATTGCCCGTTTGAGATTAATCCCGCAGGTTTTACGATTCATAGTGCTGTGCATGAAGCCCGTCATGAAGATATTTGTGCGCTGCATGTTCATACCAATGAGACAATTGCGGTTGCCAGTGTTGAAGAAGGACTATTACCCCTTAGCCAATATTCGATGTTTGCCTTGGCATCAATGAGTTACCACGACTATGAAGGGCTTGCGGTAAATGCAGAAGAAAAACGTAGATTACAAAATGACTTAGGCGATAAAAACTTCATGTTGTTACGTAATCATGGGGCTTTAACTATGGGTAAAACCATAGGAGATGCCTTTATGCATATGTATGATTTAACCCGAGCTTGCCAAGTGCAGCTGCAAGTGATGGCAACAGGCATGAAGCCTATTTATGCGCCACAAAGTATTATTGATGGCATCAAAGCACAGGCTAATATTGTTCACGATGGCGAAACGGGTGGTCAAAAAGCATGGCCAGCCATGCTAAGAAGGGTATATCGCCATGATCCAACCTTCGCGGAATAATAGCTTTTCTTTTTGATATATCTCACAATTTATTTGTCAAAGGTACTCATTGACTAGCGTCAACTCCGTGCCATTTCCGCTAAATTGAATTATATAGCTTCAAGAAAGGCAATTATTGATTGAATAAATAGCTTTAATAATTAACAGTAATTTAAAAGAATTAATTTAACCGAGAAATACATGAAAATTACCCATATAGAAGTTTTTGATATTCATTGTCCTAAGCGCACTGCTTGGAATCCTGTTTTTGTTCGCATTCATACTGATGAAGGTATCAGTGGTGTTGGTGAAGCAGGCCTTGCTTACGACTGGGGACATAGCGCTGCTGCGGCAATGATTAAAGAAATCAGTGAAGCAGTATTAATTGGCTTTAACCCTTTTAATACTGAGCTGTTATGGTCACGTATGTTAAGAGAAAGTTTTTGGGGCTTAGGTGGCGGACCGGTTTTATATTCAGCGATGAGCGCAATCGATACAGCACTTTGGGATATCAAAGGTAAAGCGTTAGGTGTACCCGTTTATCAATTACTTGGCGGTAAAGTAAATGACAAGTTACGTACTTATGCCAGCCAATTACAGTTTGACTGGGATAGCGAAATCAATAAACTCATTGAACCTGAGCAATATGCCGAGGCGGCATTAAAAGCGGTTGCCCAAGGGTACGATGCCGTTAAAGTTGACCCGATTGTTTATAACCAAGATGGTAGTTCATCGTTTGACCGTACTAAGCTATTTACCAGGCCGCAAATGCGCTTATTTGGAGATAGATTACGCGCGATAAGAAATGCCGTTGGTGATGATGTTGATATTATTTTTGAATCGCATTCATTAATGGGCGCAGCATCGGCGATTCAAATGGGCAAAATTGTCGAAGAAGTCGATTGTATGATGTACGAGGAGCCAGTTAATTACTTAAACCCTGCAGTACACAAAAAGGTATCTGATAACGTTAATGTACCTATTGCAGGTGGCGAACGACTGTATCACCGCTGGGATGTTAGACCTTATTTTGAAGACCAAAGTATTGATGTACTACAACCCGATGTGGGTTTATGTGGTGGTTTTACTGAGGCAAAGAAAGTGTGTGATTATGCCGATGTTTACGATATCAGAGTACAGGCGCATGTTTGTGGTGGTCCAGTAGCAACAGCCGCTTCATTGCATTTAGAAACCGCTATTCCAAACTTCTTAATTCATGAACATCATACCTATGCGATTAAAGATTGGAACAGAGAGTTATGTTTACAAGATCCACAACCTGTTGATGGTTTCTTCCAAGTAACTGAAGTGCCGGGAATCGGCATTGAGCTAAATGATGCGGTAGTGAAAAAATCGCCCAACGTCACGATTAAGTAGCTAGCTAAGTAACTAGGTAAGTTACTCGTTTGTTCGTTGATAAATACGAAGCGCATTGTGGTATAACAATGCGCTTTTTTCTTTTGTATCAAGCTGTTTAATAAAGTTAGACGCTAAAATATCTTGCCAATACGCGTTGTAACTTTCTTTACTGAATAAACATAGCGGAAAGTTACTCGCTAGCATTGTTCTGTACTGTGAGAAACTCAACAAACAAAAATTGGCAACATCACTAAACCACGCCAAGGAGTATTGACGGTCAATCATCTCCATGCCTGAACATTTAATAAAAACATTGGGGTATTGGGCAAGCGCAGTTATATTTTTCTGCCATAACTTCCACTGCTTGCCATGGGGATCTCTGGGCGGAAAACCAGCGTGGTTGATTATAAAACGTAGTTGGTTATTATCAGCAATAGTTTTAGTTAATAAGGACATTACTTCATTACTGCTTTCTTCGGCTAGTGGCAGCTGTAATTCAAAAATTAAATGTGCTATCTCATTTAATTGGCTAAAGTTTGCTTGTGTGTTTGACTCAGATAGAATACTCAGCGCCTGCTCATCAAGGATATGCCTAACACCAACAAGGCTTGAATAAGACAATACTTTTGCAAGTTTTATTTTAAAGTCTGCTGGTGAGTCTACTAAATTTATCGCCGCAATTGTTCGCGCGTTTTCACTCGCTAACTCTTCAATGTAATCAAGTTCACGCCAAGGTTTGTTATTATCAAAGCCGGCCTCGATATGAACAAAGCCTTCTAACATCATACCTTTAGACAAAGTTAAATCATGCGGAGTAAAATCTCGTTGAATTATTTTTTTATCAGACCAAAAAGGTGGGTTATCACTTTTTAGCCAGTGATAATCACCTGCCTTTCGGGAAAATAGGTGGATATGCGGGTCAATAATTTTTACTGTCATAGTAGTGTGCTTACCAAGTTTAAATAGCTTTTACTGTCATAGTGGTGTACTTACCAAGTTTAAGTAGCTTTTACTGTCATAGTAGTGTGTGCTTACCAAGTTTAAATAGCTTACTGCGCGGTGTAACCACCATCAATGACTTGCAGACTTCCGGTAATAAATTTGGCTTTATCTGAAGCTAAAAATAACACTAACTCGGCAACTTCTTCTGGTTGGCCTAAGCGCTGCAAGGGCTGTAGTTTTTCTTCTTCTAAATGCACCGCGGCTTTATCACTACCCGATTTTTGACAGTAATTATCGATGGCTTGATGGTAAAGTGGCGTTTCAATAGTGCCAGGACACACTGCGTTAGCGCGAATGTTAAAGGCGGCATAATCAAGCGCGGTAGTTTTTGCGATAGAGGCGAGGGCAGTTTTACTCAAGTTATAAGCGAATGAGTTTTGCTTAGCAATTAATGCCTGATCAGAGGCCATTAAAATAATTGCGCCCTGCTTATTGGCTTTCATATTTGGTAGTACAGATTTTATTGCCGCATAGGCACCTTTAACATTAATGGCAAAAACCTTGTCTAAATCTGCTTCACTGGTATTTTCAATGGTTGCTGAGAAGTGAACCCCTGCATTTGATACTAATACATCGATATTATGCTGGCTTGCGATGTCATGAATAATCTCACTAACTTGCTCGAGGTTAGTCACATCACACTGTCGAAAGTCACCTTCAGTGCCGGGAGATAAATCTAAATTAAAGACCTGATAGTCATTTTCAATAAAAAGTTTAACAATGCTTAGGCCTATTCCTGAGCTACCACCGGTAATGACACATGTTTTTTTCATTTAATTTATCCAGTAAACGTGATTGTCATAAATGATACCTGTTAGCTTGCTTAATACCAACAGCATTCAGCTATTCTACCTAAGCAAGTAAGTATTTTACTTTCTTAGAGGAAGTCCATTTACTTATATTGATAGTTTACGTGTATAATAACGCTAATTAATTTATAGAGGTTATTCCATGAAAGCTTGTGGCGTTGAAATTAAAGGCAATGAAGCAATTATTTGTATCATGTCAAAAGAAAATAATTTGTATGATATTCCTCATACTCGAGTTCAAAGAGTAAGTCTTGATAATGCCGGTGATGCTGAACAAGTACAAAAATTTCAGTTTACTTTTGCAAAGCTAATGGAAGATTACCAAGTAACACATGTCTTCATTAAAGGTCGTGCGTTAAAAGGTAAGTTTGCCGGTGGCCCAATTGGTTTTAAACTTGAAGCTGCAATTCAGCTGATCAGTGATCTTAGTGTTGAAGTGTTATCAGCAAGCTTCATTAAAAAAGAATTGGCGAAAAGCCAAGTTGATATTGATTTTCGTGATACTGGCTTGAAGCAATTTCAAGAGCAGGCGTTCTCAACGGTTTTTGCTCATTTAGAAAGCCTATAACTCGCTTTTATATACTTGTGCTTAAAAAGCTTAGTGATGAATAATCACTAAGCTTTTTTTTACACTTTTTTTGAAGAAAAAGCCGAAATATTAACAAGATAGCTTGTGACTTGGATAGCTAAGAGTTAAGAATAAAATTAATTTTTACTGTAAAGATAAACAAAAATATTAGTTTTATTGACAAATTCTATTTAAAAATACTCAATTACATGATTTAATCAAACAACTGTTTGAATCTGGTCTGACCTCAGGCTTATTTGTTCAAACTAAAAAATTAATCATTGGAGAGAGTCATGCCAGAGTATAAAGCCCCGATCAGAGATATTAAGTTTGTTATGCAAGAGCTGCTTAATTGCGATAACCATTATCAAAAGCTTGGTTATGAAGATGCCAGTTTAGATATGGTTGATGCCATTATTAGTGAAGCGGCTAAATTTACTGAACAAGTTATTGCCCCGATTAACCAAAGTGGTGATGAACAAGGTTGTACTTGGCATGATGGTGAGGTTACTACACCTGATGGCTTTAAAGATGCTTATCAACAATATGTTGACGGTGGCTGGCCTACGTTGGCGCAAAACATTGACTTTGGTGGTCAAGGTTTACCACATTCACTTAATACCGCTATTACCGAGCTCTTCTCTAGTGCAAACCATAGTTTTGCCATGTACCCAGGATTAAGTCACGGTGCATTGGCAACCATTGAAGCCCATGGTAGTGAGCTACAAAAAAATCAGTTTATGCCTAAATTAGTTGAAGGCTCTTGGACAGGTACCATGTGTTTAACGGAGCCACATTGTGGTACCGATTTAGGCATGTTACGCACAAAAGCTGAGTTAAATGATGACGGAAGTTACTCATTAACGGGTACTAAGATTTTCATCTCTGCGGGTGAACATGATTTATCAGATAATATCGTTCACATTGTCATTGCAAGGATCCCAGGCTCTCCTGAAGGTAGCAAAGGCATCTCACTCTTTATTGTTCCTAAGTTTAATGTCACGGATGAAGGTGAAACTAGCGATAGAAATGCTGTTTCTTGTGGCTCAATCGAACATAAAATGGGTATCAATGCGAATGCCACTTGTGTCATAAACTTTGATGGCGCCAAAGGTTACCTTATTGGCGAGGTAAACCGTGGCTTAAACTGTATGTTTACCTTTATGAATGCTGCTCGTTTAGGTGTTGCCTCTGAAGGTGTTGCAGCGGCAGAAGCCTCTTTTCAAGGTGCTTTAGCATACGCCAAAGATAGATTACAGATGCGTTCGTTATCTGGTGTGAAGAACCCTGAAGGGCCTGCAGATGCAATCATTGTTCATCCTGATGTTCGTCGAATGTTGCTCACACAAAAGTCGATTGCTGAAGGTGGTCGCGCTTTAATCGCCTATTTAGCTCAATTAGTTGATATTGGTCATGCGGGTACTTGTGAAGAAGAAAAGGCCGCTGCGGAAACTAAGCTTGCTCTATTAACTCCTATTGCTAAAGCATTCCTAACTGAGCTTGGTTTAGAGTGTACTAGTCACGGTGTACAGGTGTTTGGTGGTCATGGCTTTATCAAAGAGTGGGGCATGGAACAGCTGATGCGTGATACTAAAATTAGTTGCCTATATGAAGGGACTACCGGTATTCAAGCGTTAGATTTATTAGCGAGGAAGATTTTAGGCTCTAAAGGGCAAATACTAAAAGCCTTTGGTAGTGAAGTCACTAAGTTCTGTTTAGAGAATGCTGAAGACGATGCAATGCAAGAGTTTATCCAACCAATTATGAGTTTTGGTGGCGATTGGCAGAAAATGACGGAAAAAGTCGGTGAAAAAGCGATGACTAACCCAGATGAAATTGGCGCTGCTTCAGTAGATTACTTGATGTATTCTGGTTATTTAACCCTTGCTTATTTTTGGGCGAAAATGGCTAAAGTTGCACAAGATAAACTTGCAGAAGGTAGTGATGATGATGCCTTTTATCAAGCAAAAATCAAAACTGCGCGTTTCTATTTTCAACGTATATTACCACGTGCGAAAGGACATGCAGCCTGTGTTGAAAATGGTGGCCTATCAATGATGGATCTTGCTGAGGATGACTTCTCTTTTTAATATAAAATCTGACTGCAGTAACGGATAAAAAAAGCGCTAGTTGAATTACTCAACTAGCGCTTTTTTAATGCTTAATTTTTATTGTCAGTACTTTATCTTACTAAAGACCTAATACTTGTTTGCCTTGTTTAAAGACAATATCAACAGGGATTTTTGCCGCTTCTAAACGTGCTAAGTCAGCCGCTAAAGTATCGCCAATAACACCGCTTTCTTTGACGAGTGTATCAACACCTTGATAGTCACCATTACCTTGTAACGTTAAAATTAGCTCAGATAACGAATCAATAGCCGCAGTCATTTTAGCGACATCTATGCTATATAAACCTTGCTCATTTCGACTAAAGGCACCTTTTTCTTGGAAGTAATTAAAACGTACCATATTGGCTTTACCGTGTGCTGAGCTGGCGCCAAAACGAATTGAACGAAAGATGCCTGCCATAAAGGTGGTGTAATAGTCTTCAAGCTTACCTTCAGTAATCGCATCTTTTTCAAGTAACTGACGAATCATATATAAACCAAGAATATCCGCTTTACCTTCTTCAAGGGCAGAAGCATGCTCTTTTAGTGATTGGCGGACATTGCCTTTACCATTAATGGTATTTTTAATGCCTAAACCATGAGCAACCTCATGAAACATGGTGTTAGCAAAGAAACCATTAAAGGTGACGTTTTTACGCTGCTCAGGCACAATTAAAGTCTCGGCAATAGGCAGCATAATGGCGTCAAACTTTGCCTGCATGGCGTTTTTAAGTTGTAAACGTCGAGTACCTTTTTTAAGTTGTACTTCTTCGTCGTTTGGCAGGTTGATAGCAATGGTTTTACTACCCGCATTTGAGTGGCCAGCATAGTAAATAACATCATAAGCATTTAAGTCAGCATCAGAGCCAGGTACTTCAGCTTTATACTTTCTTGCAACAGGTAGACCTTTTTGCAGCTCAGGTAAAAACTGTGCATATTTGGCAAGTTTTTCACTCCAAGCTAAATCTTTAATAAGTACATATGATTCAAATGCTGCTCGGTAGCCATAAAGTTGATCTTCATAACTTTCAATAGGACCAATGACTACATCAATTGGATTGTTTTTCATATCCATCCAGGCGAAATCTGAAGCTTGATACTCATCAGTACGTAATGCTTGAGCACGCATGGTTAAATAGTTGGCAAACTCTTTGTCATCGGCAAACTTTGCTGCTTCATCTAAAATAGCAGCAGCGCGGGTTATTTTGTCATGATATAGCTCAGAATAAGCCACGCTCATTAAGTTACCTTGGTCATCTCGGCGTACAACAGAGTAAAGGCCTTTCTTATCAGCGAATTCGTTTTGCTCAAATTCAGCTTTGCTCATATCACCCGGATAGAATTCAGCACCATGATTTTTTGTCGTTGCTTGGCTTAAGAATACTTTATCACCATCTAAGCGATCCCATGGACCATAGTTAATCTCGGCAAAACGTCTCACTTTTTCATCAGTAATGCTTGCTAAAAAGCTTTGTTTATCTTGTGGGAAAGCTTGCAGCCAAAATAAATCATCCATTATTTTAGATGCATCAATAAGCAAGGCGAGCATTTGTTTTTGGTTGGCCGATAGGTGACTTAAATCAGCGGATAAAGTCACTTCTTTGTAGATATTTAAACGTTGCTCAAATCCTGATAGTAATTCAGGTGAGCTCACTTTTTTGCTCTGGGCGCTTTCGCCTGAGGTTTTACTGTCGCTAGTATTGTTGCATGCCGTTAATGCTGTACAGCTTAGTAATACAACCGCGGCTATTTTTGTTAGTTTTAATGCTTTCATCGTCGATCTCTATAGATAATTTGCTAAGAGACTAAGAAAAAATGCCGGTAAGTGCAAGAGCGTGAGGCAATAAACCCCAGCAGTGGCTGTAAAGTTAACGATTTAGTCTAACAACTAAGAAAACACTGAATTTTAGGTATAAAAAAACCGACATAAGTCGGTTTTAACTGTGCTAACTAGACAGGCTAGTTAACACTTACTTCATAAAAAGTAATACAACTAAAAGCAAAAATTAAAGTGCTTTGATTGCTGCATTTAAACGGCTCTTAGAACGAGCAGCTTTATTTTTATGAATAAGACCTTTACTTGCGTAACGATCTAAAATTGGTGTAGCGGCAGCTAATTCTGTAGTTGCTACTTCTTTGTCACCAGCTTCAATTGCTGCTAATACTTTTTTAACTAAAGTACGCATTAATGAGCGACGACTTGCATTGTGTTGACGGCGCTTTTCAGATTGTACTGCGCGCTTCTTAGCTTGCTTTGAGTTAGCCAAGGTGAACTCCTAAAAGATTGATTATAAGCTTAAATTTAAGGCGACGAAATATGCCTTTTTTTTAGCTGATTGTCAAATGTTTTAATTGTTTAATTAATATCTTTTCTAATGAAAAGCAATAATCGCGCAATTAAAAAGAATTTGGATGCTATTTACGGCTAAAAGTTAGCCCGTAGAATAAAACTTGTTGTGAACAGCGACAAGTATACATTGTTTAAATGGGTAAAATCATCACATAATACACATTATTTATTTTCACATTGTTTTTGCAGCTTTTTTGCTTTTCCTAGCGTGCTTTAATAAAGCCAGAAAAACCTTAGCTGAAGGGGATCTTTTTGAGTAAGAAGTTAATAAAATCTGGGTTGATAGTCAGTATCATGACCTTGATTTCACGTGTGCTTGGTTTAATTCGTGATGTGGTTATCGCTAATGTAATGGGCGCAGGGGCTATGTCTGATGTGTTTTTACTGGCCAATAAAATCCCTAATTTTTTACGTAGACTGTTTGCCGAAGGTGCTTTTGCTCAAGCTTTTGTACCAGTATTAAGTGAATACCAAGTTAAAGATGAAGAGCAAGCTACGGCTAGCGAACAACAAAACCATCATCAGCAGACTCGCCTGCTCATTGCACAAGTATCAGGTACTTTAGGCGTTATTATTACTTGGGTTACCTTATTTGGCATGATTGCTTCGCCTGTTGTGGTGGCATTGTTTGGTTTTGGTTGGTTTATTGACTGGTATAACGGCGCCCCAGGCGGAGAAAAGTTTGATCTGGCAAGTGACCTACTAAAAATCACTTTTCCTTATTTATGGTTTATTAGCTTTACTGCGTTAGCAGGGGCGGTGTTAAATACTATGGGGCGCTTTGCTGTCGCAGCTTTTACGCCGGTATTATTAAATGTTGCCATCATTAGCATGGCAATTTGGGGCGCACCGTATACCGAAAGTCCTGCTCATGCACTTGCGTGGGGGGTATTCTTAGGTGGTTTAATCCAGTTTATTTTTCAAATTCCTTTTCTTTATAAAGCAGGCATGTTGGTTAAGCCTAAATGGGCTTGGCATAGTGAAGGCGTTAGTAAAGTTCGAAAACTGATTGTACCGGCGCTTTTTGGTGTTTCAGTCACGCAAATAAACTTACTTCTTGATACGCTTATTGCCAGCTTTTTAATTACAGGCTCTATTAGTTGGCTTTATTTCGCCGATAGATTATTAGAATTTCCCCTTGGCTTATTCGGCATAGGTATCGCTACGGTAGTATTACCTCGATTGTCAAAACTTCACAGTAAAAAGAACCCCGCAGAGTTTGCTGCGACTTTAGACTGGGGGATTCGCGTCATCTCACTCTTTGGCTGGCCTGCGCTCGCGGGCTTAATGGTATTAGCACAACCTATTATTATGGTGCTTTTTATGGGCGGTGAATTTACTCAGCAAACGGTCATTCAGGTTTCCATGGCGCTGTTTGCTTATTTATCTGGCTTATTAAGTTTTATGTTTATTAAGGTGCTCGCTCCTGGTTATTATGCGCGCCAAGATACTAAAACCCCAGTTAAAATAGGTATTATGGCGATGGTTGCTAATATGGCATTTAACTTAATGTTGGCGCCTTTTTTAGGTTATGTCGGCCTTGCTTTAGCAACAACCCTCTCAGCAACTCTTAATGCATGGTTACTTTATCGAGGCTTGAAAGCTGCAGGCGTGTATCAGCTGCCAACGAATACGCTTATTTATATTGCAAAGTTAGTTATCAGTGCTGGGGTAATGGCAATCGTTGTTTTTCAATTGTCGAGCGACTTTGATGTTTGGTTGGCTATGAAGTTTATTGAACAAGTTCAACAGCTTACTTTATGTATTGTTGTGGGAATGAGTAGTTACGTACTCATGATTGCCCTGTTAGGGGTACGTTTGAGTGACTTGAAGGTAATAAAAGACGAAAAATAAGCGTAAATAAAGTGTTAGAGCTACTGATTATTAAAACGTGCTGGTATATAATTCGTCGATTTATTTTATACGAATATCAAATTTTGAGTTCGTCAGTGACTTATCTAAGACATTTAGTGTCGGATAAAGGGCAGAAGAATAGCAAATGCAGTTAGCACGTGGAATACATAATATTCGATCACAAGATCAAGCTAATGCGTGTGTATTAACTCTTGATAACTTTGATGGCGCGCACATAGGTCATCAAGAAGTAATTAAAGCACTGGTCAGTAATAAAAGGCAAAATATCAGCTAATGCAGTTAGTACGCGGAATACATAATATTCAGTCAAAAGATCATGGTTGTGTATTAACTATTGGTAATTTTGATGGTGTGCATTTAGGGCACCAGCAAGTTATAAAGGCGCTGGTAAGTAAAGCAGACGCGTTAAACTGCGTTGCTGCGGTTTTGGTCTTTGAGCCTCAGCCGCAAGAGCTTTTTTCTCCAGAAACCGCCCCTGCAAGATTATGTCGATTACGTGATAAATATAGTTTACTGGCAAAACTTGGTGTGCAGCGTCTTATTTGTGTTAATTTCACAGCAGAGTTTGCTAGTCAAAGCGCGCAACACTTTATAGAACAGTTATTAGTAAACAAGCTCGGCATTAAGCACCTTATTGTAGGTGATGACTTTCATTTTGGTAAAAATCGAGCAGGTAACTTTGACATGCTTTGCCAAGCCGGTGATAAGTATGGTTTTAATGTCTCTGATACTAAAAGTTATAAAATGGCAGATTGTCGAATAAGCTCTACGGCAATTCGACAAGCACTAGAGCAAGATAACTTAGTTGATGCTCAGCAAATGCTTGGTAGAGAATATTCAATCATAGGTCGTGTTTTTCATGGTGATAAACGTGGCCGAGAATTAGGCTTTCCTACCGCCAATGTACTACTAAAAAGACGCGTATCACCGCTTAGTGGTGTTTTTGCTGTGATGGTAAAAACGGATACTGGCGAGTACAAAGGTGTGGCTAATATTGGCGCTAGACCGACCATAAATGGTGTCAGGCAACAACTTGAGGTACACCTTTTTGACTTTAATGAAAGCTTGTACGGACAATGTATTGAAGTCGTGGTTAAAAAGAAGCTTCGCCCAGTGATAAAATTTGAAAACTTAGAAGCGCTACGTCAGCAAATACAAAAAGACAGTGAGCAAGCAAAGAAAGTATTAGCCTAGCGCCTACTTTTAAAGTGTATTTACAAAATAGATTTGAAAACAATATAGTTTAATAAACAGTTATAAATCGGGTTGATATTTATAACTTTTCGTTACAGTTATCGGCCAACATAAACGGATAATGATTTACATGAGTGATTATAAACAGACCTTGAATTTACCTGCCACATCCTTTGCAATGAAAGGTAATATGGCTAATCGTGAACCTAATATGCTCAAAGATTGGGCGGCTAAAGATCTTTATGGCAAGATCCGTGAAGCTAAAAAAGGTAAAAAGTCATTTATTTTGCATGACGGCCCTCCGTATGCAAATGGCAATATTCATTTAGGTCATGCTGTAAATAAAATCTTAAAAGACATCATAGTTAAATCAAAAACCTTGTCTGATTTTAACTCGCCATTTGTTCCTGGTTGGGACTGTCATGGTCTGCCAATTGAATTAATGGTAGAGAAAAAAGTCGGCAAGCCGGGTCATAAGATCAGTGCTAGCGATTTTCGCCAAAAATGTCGTGAATATGCTGCCAAGCAAGTAAACGGTCAACGCGAAGACTTTAAACGCTTAGGTATTTTTGCCGATTGGGAAAAGCCTTACTTAACCATGGACTTTGATACTGAAGCCAACATTATTCGTTCATTAGGTAAAATTGCTGAAAACGGACACTTGCATCAAGGTTTCAAACCTGTGCATTGGTGTACTGATTGTGGCTCATCTTTAGCAGAAGCTGAAGTTGAATATAAAGACAAGCAATCACCAGCCGTTGACGTGAAATTTGTTATCAGCGATGAAACCGTCGCTGATAAATTCTCTCACCCTGAAGGCCATAAAGGCGAAGGTGAGATTGGTATGGTTATTTGGACTACAACGCCGTGGACACTTCCAGCTAACCGCGCTATCTCAGTACATGCTGATGTTGAATATACGTTAGTGCAATGTGATGTTGAAGGTAAAAAGCAACGATTAATTCTTGCTTCTGATCTTGTTACTGCGTGTATGGATCGCTTTGGTTTAGACAAATATCATGCTTTAGGTTTCTGTAAAGGTAGTGAGCTAGAGCTGGTGAAATGTCAGCACCCATTCTACGACTTTACTGTACCGGTTATTTTAGGTGACCATGTTACTACTGATTCAGGTACAGGCTGTGTTCATACCGCTCCTGGCCACGGTGTAGAAGATTTCGTCGTTGGTAAATTATATGATCTTGAAGTGGCTAACCCTGTAGGCGCTAATGGCGTATACCTTGAAGATACGCCACTACTTGCTGGCCAGCATGTTTTTAAAGCCAACGCGAGTGTTGTTGAGTTATTAAAAGAGAATGGTGCATTAATGCATCACCATGCGTTAGAGCATTCTTACCCACACTGTTGGAGACACAAAACGCCACTGATTTTCCGCGCAACACCGCAGTGGTTTATCAGCATGGACAATAAAGGTTTACGTCAAGATTCATTAAATGAGATTGAGCAAACACAATGGATCCCAGATTGGGGCCAACGTCGTATTGAATCAATGGTTGAAGGTCGTCCAGATTGGTGTATTTCACGTCAACGTACGTGGGGCGTGCCTATGGCATTATTTATTCACCAAGACACTGGTGCTTTACACCCACGAAGTATTGAGTTGATTGAAGACGTTGCTAAGCGTGTTGAGAAGTCAGGCATTCAAGCATGGTTTGATTTAGAGCCAAGTGAACTTATTGGTGATGATGCAAAAGAATACATTAAAGTGCCTGATACTTTAGATGTATGGTTTGACTCAGGTACAACCCATCACTCTGTAGTTAATGCTCGTGAAGAATTTGACGGCATTGCTGATTTATATTTAGAAGGCTCTGATCAACATCGTGGTTGGTTTATGTCATCGATGATTTCATCTGTTGCGATGAATGGTAAAGCCCCATATAAGCAAGTGCTTACTCACGGATTCACCGTTGATGTTAAAGGCCACAAAATGTCTAAATCATTAGGCAATGTGGTAACACCATCAAGTATCACTAATAACTTAGGCGCAGATATCTTACGTCTGTGGACTGCTTCAGTGAACTACACTCAAGAAATCACGGTTTCAGATGAGATCTTTAAGCGCCAAGCCGATGCTTATCGTCGTATCCGTAATACCTCTCGCTTCTTGTTATCTAACTTAAATGGTTTTGAGCCAGCACAACATACTGTTGCGTTTGACGACATGGTTGCACTTGACCGTTGGGTTGTTGATAAAGCAGCACGTTTACAAGAAGAAATCATTGCGGCTTACGATGAGTATGAATTCCATGTAGTAGTACACAAGTTAATGAACTTCTGTACCAACGAATTAGGTGGTTTCTACCTAGATATCATTAAAGATAGACAATACACGGCTAAAGCAGATTCCAATGCACGTCGCTCTTGTCAAACTGCTATGTATTTAATTGCAGAAGCAATGACTGCATGGATGGCACCAATCTTATCATTTACTGCGCAAGAAATTTGGCAAGCATTACCAACGCCAGTAACAGGTGAGCGTGATGAGTTTGTATTTACAGGTGTATGGTTTGACGGTTTAGCGACAATGGATGAATCTAGTGTTGAACTCGGTAATGACTACTGGACTGAACTTCTAGCGGTACGTAGTGAAGTAAACCGTGCCTTAGAGCAAGCGCGTAAAGAAAAAACTGTCGGTAAAGCACTTGAAGCACAAGTAACTTTATATGCGACAGCTGATTTAGCCGCTAAGCTAGAAAAGCTTGGTGAAGAGTTACGCTTTGTGTTGATTATTTCAAAGGTAACCATTGAAACCGTTGCCACAGCACCTGAAAACACCCTTGAAACAGACGTTGAAGGTTTATGGTTAACCGTAGCGCCTGCCGAGGGCACTAAGTGTGATCGTTGTTGGCATGTAACGACTGATATCGGTGAAAGCGAAGCCCACCCAGAACTATGTGGTCGTTGTATCACTAACGTTGATGGTGACGGTGAAGTAAGACAATTCGCTTAATTTACCAAGCTTATTGAACGACTAGAGCTACTAGGTGGTGTACTACTTAGTAGCTTAATTTTTTGTGCGAAATGAGAGTCAGGTCCATTGAAAAAATTATTTTCTGAAACAGGTTTACGTTGGTTATGGATAACCGTGGTATTTTTAATCATAGATCAGGTTACTAAGCATTGGGTTGCAGGTACGTTTGAATACCGTGAAACGTTGGCTGTTTTTCCGTTCTTTAATCTTACCTATGTCCACAACCCTGGCGCCGCGTTTAGCTTTTTAGCTGATCAAGGTGGTTGGCAGCGCTGGTTTTTTACCGCGATTGCCAGTATTGCTAGCATTGTATTTCTTGTTTGGATGGCAAAAACACCAAAGCAACAACGTTTATTAAGTATCGCTTTTGCTTTTATTTTAAGTGGTGCTGTTGGTAACCTAATTGACCGAGCTATGCTTGGTTATGTTATCGACTTTCTTGATTTTCACTGGGCAGGTTATCATTTTGCTGCATTTAATATCGCTGACTCGGTAATCTTTATCGGTGCTGCACTGATGATTTTTGAATCATTTACCCACAGTGATAGTGATGAGAGTGATAAAGCGAAACATAATAGTAAAACAAAAAAAGTAGAAGGCTAGTAATGACTAATTCAACTCATTCAACAGAACAAATTCAAAGTGACTCAAGTATTCTAGTGCATATCACTATGAAACTAAGTGATGGCTCTGCCGCCGACAGTACCAAAGTAAACAACAAACCTGCTAAAATAATTATGGGAGATAACAGTATTTCTCCGGCATTTGAAGCTGAGCTCATTGGCATGAAACAGGGAGAATCAAAAGAGTTCACCCTTGAAGCAAAAGATGCTTTTGGTGAGACAAATCCTGACAATATTCACTACATGGATATCGACAAGTTTAGTGCTGAAGTACCGGCAAAAGTTGGTAATATTATTACCTTCACTCAGCCAGGTGGTGAACTGCCGGGTATGATTAAAGAAATAAACGGCAACTCTGTCACCATTGATTTTAATCACCCATTAGCAGGACAAACAGTGACGTTTGTTATCGACTTAGTAGATATCCTGTAATATCCGTTTAAATTCTTCATGCTCTTTGTTGCGAGGCTTTACTTCGATAAATGGTACATAGAAAAACTATGCATCAGTCCTCGCGCCGCGATCAAGAAGTACTTAATTCGGATAAATTATATATATGAATGTCCAAGCGACCTTAATTAAAAAGTTATTAAAAGGTAAGTGAATACAGTGAATTATTTGGCACTTGATGCTTCAACGGAAGCATGTTCTGTAGCATTACAGGTAAACGATAGCGTTTATTCGAACTTTGAGCTATGTCCTCAGTCACATAGCTTACGACTATTGCCAATGGTTGATGCATTATTAAAAGAAGCAGGTATTGAGCTCAGTGATCTTGATGGACTTATCTTTGGTCAAGGCCCTGGTAGTTTTACTGGCGTTCGCATTGGTGTAGGTGTTGCTCAAGGGTTAGCTTTTTCTGCAAACTTACCAGTAGTTGGTGTTTCTAGTTTGCAAGCAATGGCGCAAACTGCTTTTACTAAGCACGGTGAACAGCAAGTCATCTCAACTATTGATGCGCGTATGTCTGAAGTGTATAACGGCTATTATCAGCTTGATGAAAATAATATTATGCAAGCACAATGTGATGAAGCGGTATTACCTCCTGAACATTTGGCAGAGCACTTAGCATCGCTAGTTAATAAGCCTGTCTATGGCGTAGGCACTGGTTGGGATGCTTACTCTGATAAGTTAAGTGAACAATTTTCATCGCTAATTAGTAACCAAGGTGAACTTGATATTTTATTTCCAAGTGCACAAGCTATGTTAGATATTGGCAAAGTTTTGTTGGAGCAAGGGCAGGGGGTCAGTGCTGAACAGGCACAACCTGTGTATGTACGAGACACGGTTTCTTGGAAGAAGCTTCCGGGTCGTTAAGGTCAGCCATGACAAATTCCACAGCAACTCCTTCAGCAAGTTTTTGGCAAAAATATCAGTTATATTTCCTTTTACTTGCTGCTGTCTTTATTAGACAAATTCCAATAGTTTCTATCCCTTTAAATTGGCTTGAAACTTACTTTCATGAAATAAGCCATGGTATTGCCGCATTAGTAACTGGTGGTGAAATTATGCGTATTCAGTTATTTCCTAATGGCTCAGGACTCTGTACTACTCGCGGAGGCTTAAGCTTTTTTATCACCTTTTTGGGATATGCAGGCGCAACACTATGGGGTTGGTTAATTTTTAAAATTGCCAATAGTCATCAGCGCATCGCTCAAGGTTTTTCAGTTTTTATGATTGTACTATTATTAGCATCCATTGCTTTTTGGGCACGGGATCTATTAACCATGATCATTATAGGTTGTTTAGCGGTCTTGTTTGTCTTTTTGATAAAGATGCGACGACTATACTACTTACAATTATTATTAAAGTTTTTTGGTTTGAGTATTTTATTAAACAGCTTATTTAGCCCGACCTATCTTTTTGACGGCAGAGATTTAGGGGATGGTGCGGCTTTAGCCTCAATGACGATGATCCCTGAAATGGTGTGGATTGCCTCATGGTGTTTAATCGCATTAGTCGCTTTATATTCATTGATAAAAAATAATCAAAAATCTTATGCTTAGCCAGAAAACCTAGCCACTTGACCTATTATGGATAAAATAGCACCGCTTAACTTTACACTTAATAATTTAACCTTAGCAGCACTCGCTTGCGGTGATGAAAACTTACCACCAGTGTTATGCTTGCATGGTTATTTAGACAATGCTGCAAGTTTCTTACCCTTAATGCAGCAAAGTAAATTATGTGAAAATCAGCGTATTATTGCTTTAGATTGGCCGGGACACGGACATTCTGATCATAGAAGTGCTGACGCTCATTATCATTTTTTAGATTATGTTAGTGATCTAGTCAGTTTGTTTGCATTAAATGACTGGCCAGCAATAGATATTGTCGCTCATTCTATGGGCGCTATGGTTGCTAGTGCCTTTGCGGCGGCTTTCCCTGAAAAAGTAAAATCGTTAACACTGATTGATTCGCTAGGCTTTATAACTGCTCCTGCAGAGCAAGCGACTAAGCAATTACGTGATGGCTTGTTAAGTCGACAAAAAGGCGCAAACAATCAACGCAGCTTTACAGAAGCTACTGCGGTCAAAGCCCGCTTACATGTCTGTGATCTACAAGAGTCGCATGCCAAGTTAATTATCAATCGGTCAATAATAAATCAGGCAAGTAACAAGCAAGGTTTAGATAACAAATTACAATATTGTTGGCGCTCAGATCCTAGATTACGGACGATATCTCCTTATCGACTAACGATGGCTCAAGGACAGCAATTACTGAGTGATATAAAGTGTCCATTACAACTGTTTTATGGTGATAAAGGTATGTCGCTTGTCACTAAAGCCTTAGCAACGCTGTCAGCATCTTTACCACAGCTTAAAGTCATTAAAGTTTCTGGTGGGCACCATGTGCATATGGAGCAGCCAGAGAAACTTTCATTATCACTTGAAAGTTTCTATCGTGACAATAAAATTAAAACAAGCGTTTAAAATTGTGGCGTATTGCACAAAAATTTGCTAAAACTGTGTTATTAAAATAACAGTTGCTGCATTTGAAACAATTGTTCAAAAAATAATAACGAATTTACCTACTGAGGAAGGCCATTGTGGAAAAAATTTGGTTAGAAAAAAGTTACCCTAGTGAAGTACCATTTGAAATTGATGCTGACAAGTATCCGTCCATTGTGGCCATGTTCTCCAAATATACTACTCAGTTTAGTGATAAAACTGCTTTCATAAATATGGGCGCCTCTATTTCTTATGAAGAGCTTGCTGCTCAAGCTACCGCTTTCGCCGCTTATTTACAGCAAGACCTTGGATTAAAGAAAGGCGATAAATTTGCCATCATGGTGCCTAACAGTTTGCAATATCCTATTGCTTTATTTGGCGCATTATTAGCAGGTCTTACCGTGGTAAATGTTAATCCACTTTATACTGCCCGTGAACTTGAGCATCAATTAAAAGATTCTGAAACTAAAGCAATGTTGATTATTGAAAACTTTGCTCAAACGTTAGAAAAAGTCATTGATAACACACCGGTAGAGCATGTCATTATGACATCTTTAGGTGATCGCTTAGGCTTAGTTAAAGGGGCTGTGGTTAACTGTGTAGTAAAATATATTAAGAAAATGGTACCTGCTTTTAATTTGCCTCATGCGGTACGTTTCAATGAAGTTTTAGCTAAAGGTAAAAATCAACGATATACCCCTGTAGAGCTTTGTGGCGACGATTTAGCTTTTTTACAATACACCGGAGGCACTACCGGTGTTTCTAAAGGTGCTATGTTAACGCACCGAAATATGGTTGCGAATTTACAGCAAGCTAAGGCAGCAATTAGTCCATTAATGGAAGAAGGCAAAGAGCTAGTGGTAACCGCATTACCGCTTTATCATATCTTCGCATTAACCGCTAACTGCTTAACCTTTTTTACCCTGGGTGGCACAAACTTATTAATTACTAACCCGCGAGATATGCCTAACTTTGTTAAAGAGTTATCAAAATATCCATTTACCGCAATAACGGGCGTTAATACCTTATTTAATGGTTTATTAAATACTCCTGGTTTCGGTGATCTTGATTTTAGTCAATTAAAAATGTCACTAGGTGGCGGTATGGCAGTACAGCGACCCGTTGCGGAGCGTTGGAAGCAAGTTACCGGTACGCGATTACTTGAAGGATATGGCTTAACTGAATGTGCGCCGTTAGTAACATTAAGTCCTTATAACTTAGAAGCTTATGATGGCAGTATTGGCCTGCCTGCCTCTTCTACTGACGTTAAAATTATGCGTGAAGATGGTACCAGAGCTGATATTGGCGAGTCCGGTGAAATGTGGGTTAAAGGTCCGCAAGTCATGCTGGGTTATTACAACCGTCAAGAGGCGACAGATGAAGTGTTAAAAGACGGCTGGTTTGCGACTGGTGATATTGCCACAATGGATGATAGAGGCTTCTTCACCATTGTTGATCGTAAAAAAGATATGATCATTGTATCTGGCTTTAATGTTTACCCGAACGAAATTGAAGAAGTGCTTGCGATGCACGAAGGTGTACTTGAAGCTGCTGCTGTCGGTGTGCCGCATGAAGTCTCTGGTGAAATAGTCAAAGTCTTTGTGGTAAGCAAATCTGATGACTTAACAGAAGAGGCGTTAGTTAAACATTGTCGTGATAACTTAACGAACTATAAAGTACCTAAACTGGTTGAGTTTAGAAAAGAGTTACCAAAAACCAATGTTGGTAAGATATTAAGAAGAGAATTACGTTAATTTTTAGCATCAGATAAAAAATAACGTAAGATAAAAATGAAAACGGCAAACTATTTAGTTTGCCGTTTTTTTTTAGTTATTTTTAAATTGCTTTTCAGTTATTTTTTAGTAAATTTTTAGCTTTGAATTTATTGGGCGTTCAAGGTTTGGCCGTTTACTTGTAAACTATCGTCTGACATTAAATAAACATATAGCGGCATAATGTCTTCAGGCTCGGCTATGGTATTTTTATCTTCAGCAGGGAAGGCCGTTGCCCGCATACTAGTTCGAGTTGCACCTGGGTTTATAGCATTGGAACGTAAGTTGGTATTTTCATATTCATCAGCAATAACTTGCATCATTCCTTCAGTGGCAAACTTTGAAATACTATATTGCCCCCAAAAAGCACGACCTTTATGACCAACACCTGACGAAGTAAAGACTAAAGAGGCGTTTGGCGCTAACAGTAAGGTGGGAATTAATGTTTGTGCTAATAAGTATTGTGCAGTGACATTCACTTTCATCACATCATTAAATACTTGCTCATGCATTTGGGTAAAGGGTGTTAGTTCACCTAATATAGAAGCGTTTAGCAATACACCATCTAGTTTACCAAATTGACCTGCGATAGTAGCAGACATATCAACATAGTTTTGTTTTGTTGCCCCTTTCAAATCTAAAGGAATAATGGCAGGCTCTGCGCCGCCAAGCGCGACTATTTCGTCATAAACGGATTCAAGCTTACTAACTGTTTTTCCAAGAAGAATTACCGTAGCGCCAAGTTTGGCGTAAGTTATTGCAGCAGCTCGACCAATACCTGCTCCGGCACCAGTAACCAAAATAGTTTTGTTTTCTAAACAGGTATCTTTTATTGAATAATTAAACATAGTGAGTTCTTTTTACTGTGAATGAGAAAATACTACTCTATTCTACTCGCTGCTATTTTCCTTGACGAGAGAAAAGTGAATTAACATGAAAAATTAATAGCTAACCACAGTAAAACAGCACAAAAGAATACAAAAGAGCACAAAAAAGTAAAAAATCACTAGCACCTAACTTCATCTTGCGGTAACTTTGACTGGTCTAACTAGTTATTCAAACGTTAGTTTGAACTTTGCTTTTAGTTTAGGATTAACACTAAAAGAAAATAACTTAACAATTATACATAATAAAAAATTAAGGCATTGGGGAATATATATGAAAAAGCTAGCTCTCAGTCTTGCTATTGTTAGTGCACTTGGTTTAAGTGCCTGTGATAGCGAAACTATCGAAGATATCCAGAAAGAAGTTGCAGAAAATGGCTCAGCGGTTAAGCCGTTAGCACGCGTTGTTTTTGACCCTTCAAATGGCGTTTTATCCGTCCCTAATGATTTATTATTCTCTGGCTCACTAGATGGTACTTTAAACTTACCAGTTGAAGACGCTACTGATTTTAGTGACCCTACTGTTGCAATGAGTGCACTTGATGGTTGGTCAACGACTAATCCATTTGTTATTGATTTAGCCTTTCCTGCAGGTACTTCTTTAGATGCTGCCTCAGTGATGAACCCTGCATCAATTAAAATTTATGAAACATTGATGGGTGGTGATGCAGGTTGTGAATCAGTGCCACGTGGTGCAGCATGTAAGGTAGTGGGTGAATTAACTTTTGGTGTAGACTTTATTGCACAAGCAAAAGGCAATAACATTGCAATTGTGCCAATGAAACCACTTAAAGGTAAAACCAGTTACGTAGTTGCACTTACTAATAATTTAGCCGATAGTGGTGGAAACTCAATTGCGGGTTCACTCACTTATGAAGCTGTTAAACAAGATATTACTACTCATCCGCTTGTCACTGAAAGTCAGTTAATGCTGCAAGGTTTAGTTAATAGCTTTGAAAATGCAATTGTTGAAGCAGGCGCAAATAAAGACAGCTTAATTTATACCTTTGCCATGACAACTCAGTCTACTGTAGATGTATTAGCCACCTCTAAAGCATTAATGGCTAATAACGTACCAGCAATGGTAGAAAATGCAATGAAAGGCATCCCAACTATTGGTATACAAGATACTGGAATGTCTGTTGCGGATATTCTTACAGGCCAAATTCCAGATTCTTTAATCCCTCTATATTCTACTGCAAACTTCATGCAAGGTAGTATTGAACTACCTTATTACTTAGGTGTACCTAGTGCTGAAAATGGCATGGCTCCAGTAAATGATTGGTGGAAGTCATTATGTGATTCTGGAGCCATTTTAGCGGGTGTAGCTGCAAAGATAGCTGCAGGTGAACTACCTCCAGAAACTATTCCTGCAGAGCCTGTCAGTATTGATGACGGTACGTGTATGGCCATTTCAGCAGCCAAAGAATTACCTGCTCCAGGGTTAAGAGCGCTCGGCTTTGATGCAGAAAGAAATTTAACTAAATTTAGTCCTGTTCCGAAAGCTAATGCAACTATGCCTGTTGTTGTACAAATGACAACACCTGATGTGGCAGTCGCAAGTGCAGTTCGAGCTGGTTTAGAACAACCGTTACCACCATTAGAAAAACCAGAAGCAGGCTGGCCAGTTGTTATTTTACAGCATGGTATAACCTCGAAAAAAGAAGATATGCTAGCTATTACCGGTATTCTGTCTACATATGGTTTTGCCACCGTTGCAATTAACCACCCACTTCATGGTGATCCTGATGCTTTAGGTGGTTTATTACCAGGCGGTAGCCGTGGTTTTGATATTACAGGGCCAGACGGAGTTCCAGATGGTATTGATGATATAAATGCTACAACTGTATCTTCGACTCATTATATGAATTTAGCTAGTTTGCTGACGACACGTGATAACTTAAGACAATCCACCTCAGATTTAGTGGGCCTTCGTCTAGGATTAAATTTCCTAGGTGGGGTAGATTCAGACGGTGCTGCTATTAAAATTAATAGCAATAATGTTCACTTTTTAGGACATTCTTTAGGTGCAATTACCGGCATGAATTTTATTGCAATGACAAACAGTCCACTTGATGAACAAGTCGATCCGTTATTTGCTGTAAGCACAAATACACTTGCTATGCCTGGTGTAATGGTTGCTAACTTTTTGATGGAGTCTGGTGCTTTTGGCGATGTTGTAAAATCTAGTCTAACTTATGCGGCTTCAGAAGACTTCCAAGCTTATGTAGCACAAGTACATATGAGCCCTGTAGCGCCTACTACAGAGGAATTAGTTGGCTACTACAGAGACTTTTATTTATTGTTAACTCCTGAGCAACAAGAAGGGTTAAACGCGACCTTTAGTGAATTTGCATTTGCGGCTCAAACAGTAACTGATTCAGGTGACCCTGCTAACTATGCTGCTATGATGGCTGCAACAGCTACTCCTACTCATTTAATTGAAGTAGTTGGAAATGGCAGTGATAACCTATCAGATCAAGTTATTCCTAACTCAGTATCTACCACGCCATTTGGTGGCACGGAAGGTGCTATTGCTTTATTAGGGCTGCCAAGTGTAAGTTCTACAGCTGAAGGCTCTGGTGCTGTAAGGTTTGCTTTTGGCCATCATGGTTCTATTTTAAGTCCTACAGCTATTCCTGGTGTTGCACCTGATGCAGAAAAAGTAGCTGCTGCAACACAAGAAATGCAAGGGCAAGCTGTTGGTTTCTTCGCTTCAATGGGACAGCTAATTACGGTTACAAATACAGATCTTGTAAAGTAGCCCCAAAATAATCGTTTTGGTTAAAGCCCTCTTTTGAGGGCTTTTTTTTGCCTATTATTTATCTCATTTGCTCAAATGTTTTCAAGGGGGGAAAATAGTGTAGAATTAGCGCAATTATTATTACCTTATAATCCACCAATAAATCCTCAGGAGTGCTCTTGGAATTTTTATATGAATACGGTTTGTTTTTAGCGAAAGCCGTAACCTTTGTTGTTGCGGTTGCCGCGATAGTTGTTGTAATTGCTGGTGCTGCTGTTAAGCAGCAACATAAAAAAGGTGAGCTTGATATCACTGATTTGTCAGAGCAGTTTCATGAAACGGAAGAAGATATCATTCATGCTTTATTATCTAAGGAAGAGTTAAAGGAAAAAGAGAAAAAAGATAAAAAAGCTGAAAAAGAAAAAGCCAAGGCTGATAAAAAAGCCGCTAAATCAGATGATGACACTGCAGAGCATAAGTCTCATGTATTCGTGGTTGATTTTAATGGCAGCATTGATGCCAAAGAGGTTGCTTCTTTACGTGAAGAAGTAAGTGCAATACTTTCGGTTGCTAAGTCAGAAGATGAGGTGTTTGTGCGCTTAGAAAGTGGCGGCGGCATGGTACACGGCTATGGACTAGCTTCATCTCAGCTTGACAGAATTCGTCAGCAAAATATTCCATTGACTGTTTCAGTTGATAAAGTTGCGGCAAGTGGTGGTTATATGATGGCGTGTGTTGCCAACAATATTATTAGTGCACCATTTGCCATATTGGGCTCTATCGGCGTAATCGCTCAAGTGCCTAACTTTAATAAGCTATTAAAAAAACACGATATTGAGTTTGAACAGTTTACCGCTGGAGAATTTAAACGCACTGTTACCATGTTCGGTGAGAACACTGAAAAAGGTAAAGAAAAATTTATTGAAGAGCTTGAAGAAACTCACGTGCTGTTTAAAAACTTTGTTAGTGAACGTCGACCGAGCTTAGATATTGCTAAAGTTGCTACGGGCGAGCACTGGTTTGGTACTACAGCGCTTGAACTTGGTTTAGTTGATAGTATTCAAACGAGTGACGATTACTTGCAAGGTAAAAGTAAAAGCCACAAAGTGGTAGCGATTAAATATGAAGTTAAAAAAGGTTTGGCTGAAAAGTTCTCAAAAGCTGCATCACTTTCAGCTGAAAGCTTTTTAGGTAAATTATTACAACGTAATAATGTTTTTCCGGGGTAGTATTTCTTAAACCTTAAACCTTAAACCTTAAACCTTAAAGCCTGATACAAAAAAGCCTTGTTGCATCTTCACTAATGAAGGTTGGCAACAAGGCTTTTTTATTAATGGTTGTAAATGAGTTAGCTGTTAATCATCTTTTAAGTGCTTAAAGTCTATTTCTTCAATGCTTTGACCGGCTTTAGCATCTAAATACATCTCTTCATCAAACTGATCTTCACTTTTAGCAACAACAACGCTAACCATACTATCACCTGTGACATTCACAGCGGTACGGGTCATATCAAGTAATCTATCAACACCGATTATAAGCGCAATACCTTCAACAGGTAGCCCCACTTGTTCTAAAACCATGGCAAGCATGATTAAACCTACGCCAGGAACACCTGCGGTGCCTATGGAAGCTAACGTTGCGGTTAATACAACTGTCAAGTAATCAGCAAGTGTTAGATCTTGGGTGAATACTTGGGCAATAAATACAGTAGCAACACCTTGCATAATTGCGGTGCCATCCATATTGATAGTAGCGCCTAATGGTACAGTAAAGGAGGCTATAGAGTTTTTAACCCCCATTTTTTTAGTTGCCGTTTCTAATGTTACTGGGATGGTGGCATTTGAGCTGGCTGTTGAAAAAGCGAAAATTGCTGCATCACGCATCTTCTTTAAAAATACGATTGGGTTTAAACCAGTTAGCAATTTTAAAATTATTGGGTAGGTAACTAATGCATGAAGTACTAGTACAAAGAAAACGACTAAGAAGTATTTCATTAGGTTGCCAAAGGTATCTAATGAAACACTGGTAAATAAAGTCGCTAACAAGGCAAAGACACCGTAAGGTGCAATATTCATTAAAATGGTTACCAAGCGCATCACGACTTCACTTAAGTCTTCGAAAAATAAAGCGATACGTTCACCAGATTTACCCGAAAGAGCTATTGCTATACCGAACAATAAAGCGAAGACAATGACTTGCAACATATTACCTTGGGCGAATGAGGCAAAAGGGTTAGTAGGAAACATTTGAATAATGACTTGCGCTAATGAAGGTGCTTCACGCCCTGAAAAGCTACTATTAGCCACCATGTTAACGCCTTCACCTGGGGCAATAAGTAAAGCAATAAATATTGCGAAACTAATCGCTATTGCGGTAGTCGCTAAGTACAAACCAATGGCTTTGCCGCCGATGCGACCGAGCTTACTGGTATCTTTTAATGAACAAACCCCGCAAACCAGCGAGACAAAAACTAAAGGAACGACAAGCATACGTAAGCTTGCCATAAATATTTGGCCAACGACTTCAAAGATGCCATCAACCAATAATCCTTTTAATGAGAGTTCGAATAGGTAAAGGTTAATAACTTTATCTGAGCCATTAGGCATTAACCATTGTAAAAAAGAGCCAACTAAAATACCGGCAACCATACCGATAACAATTCGGCTAGTTAAACTGGTTTTATGCGGGGAATGAGGGGTAACTTGCTCTGTTGTCATAGTGTCTATGCTACTTATGCTAGGTTTAAGTGAAGTTGTAATTATTATATGCATTACAGGCGTATTTATCTTGTTAAGGTTATCAATATTTCCTTTGATTAAAAACCTCTTTATCACGCTAATTCAAACTCGTTACAAAGATGATAAAATAGTTAACTCACTAAATGAATGTAATTTTTTTTTAATAAGCAGTACCTTTTTGTTATTTATCAGTTAATATGGGTTATTAAGTATTATTAAAAAAAGAAACTGAGGATGCTTTTATGCAGTTACTTCGACGTTTAAGTTTTACCATGTTACTCATGTCAATGATGAC
>OLII01000073.1_pt1 | contig 34994 bp, 43 predicted proteins | sample 1609481 | NCBI WGS metagenome assembly OLII01 (sample SAMN05416859, study PRJEB24817) | seawater metagenome | isolation source: Sea water | place: Canada:Atlantic | collected 2013-11 | reverse complement strand
AGCCGACGATAGAGCCTATGTCTATTCCATATTCTTCTGCCAATAAATCTCGATATATTGTCATGCTCTATTCCTTTAATATTTAGCTTTTCTACCGACTAAGCCCGCAAGAGCGAGCAGGGTGGTTAAAGCATATCCCTTTATATTATTAAGCCATTCTTATAGGTGATAGATAAATTGTGTGCACCATTTTAAATGCCTTTTTACAAATAGAATCCATATCGGTTTCTGATTTATCTACATTTTGATAGTTAACGAATTCACACTCTTCGTTATGTACTATTTTATTTCGTAACTCTCTAAGCCAGTCTAGATCTTCTTCATAACCTGATTTTTTTATCATACTTTTAAGATTTTTTTTATTCCCCATTTCTTTACCAAAACTAGACTCAATAGCAATGCAAGCTAATACAACACATGCGCTGTATGCTTTTGCTGCATAGCACGTTTCCATATCGCTTAATAATGAAAATGACTTATAGCTACCATCACTCCCATTACGCAATGTATTGCTAATTGCTTCACTTTCAATTCTACGAAATTCTTCAAACCGCTGATCGAATTCAATCTCCCATGATGATTTATTCATCTTATTTTCCTTTAAGTTTCTTTGATTGATAGATTTAAGCTATCTACTTAATATGTGAAATAAATATGGTTTATAGCTATACAGCTATTTTATCGCTGACATAGAAACTTTCGTGATTGAGTTTTTAAAATTAGCTCCAATGTCAAAAGCCGTTACATTATATGATATTTCAACACGCCCATTACTGGATGGAATGCATTCAGATATTGGTTCCAGTTCGATCCCACTATAAGCAGCTAGCGTATTGCTTCTATCTAGACTGGGTGAGCCTGTTATTACCTCGGTAAGGTCAGTGATCTTAAAAAAGCCAACTGGATTGCCTTCAGCTAATATATCGACTGTACCGAGGCTACTGTTTTCAACGAGATCTATCTTATCTGGAAGGTTAATGTTGAAATTGTCAGTTAATTCATTATTTGCTGGAGAGACTATACAAATTTTATTATCCGAACCTTTAAACACCTGAATATTAAATAGTCTTGTAACACAATTGTTAGAACGCCATTTGTCTTTCAACTCTTCAAGACTAATAGGCTTGTCAAGATTACTTAGATTGACCTCAATCGTAATAGTTACCCCGCAGACAGATTGATTCAGTCTCTCCTTATTTTTCTTTTCTTTAGATTTCCACATTTATAATCTTACCCCCCAAAGCCAATTCAAACTGTATGCACTAGTCAATTCCTTCTTTTTTAAAGTTCCCAAACATGGTTTACCCCATAAAATTTATGTTAGTAAATTAACCTATACTTAAACTAGATGCATAACGCCTAGCACAGGGTTGTGAAAATTGGCGCAGATTTTGGTACAAATGTTGTGACACTTTTGACAGTCCATTGCTACTACTTGTTAAATGAATTATGACGAAACGTATTTGATAGCTTTATCGATGTTATCATCTAAGTCATCCATAGAGTCTAATATTAGGTGATTCTCTTGTAGAGGCTGAAAAGCCTTTTTTGTTTTTAGAACATCATTCCAAGTTAGTTCATACCAGCCAGAGATATGTCTATTTCTTGATTCAATACGCTGCTTATGAATGTCTAAATTTGAGCAAGTGCATTCAATGTACTTAAAGTTGCTGCTTAATAAGCCTGGCCACAACTCTTTTACTCTTTGCTTTGAGGCAATGAAATCGATAATAGCGCTATTATTATTTTCAATTTGATTTTTCACAAGAGTAAATAAAATTTCATAGCCAACATTTTTAGTATCTTTATTATTGCACAAGCCTTTCCTTGATACAGCTGCTTCTAATTCATCTTTTGAAAATGCAGGGATGCTTAAAGCTTTTGATAATTCTTTTGCTAAAGTTGATTTCCCTGTTCCTGAAACACCGCCGATAATAATTATTGTTGGATTCACATGATTTCCTTTAGCATGTAACAGTGCGATAGAACGGACTCTGCGGTCCGTATATTCGCTTTTTATGCATTTACACAAACCTAATTTTATCGGGGAACTGTAGTGCTAAAGGCGCAGGTGTACCACCTACTTTATATTTAAAATCGCACTCGTGCGCCCCCAGTCCAATGGTACCGCTACGACGCAATCCCTGATTATTATTTTTACTATCTATATCATCACCTGCACACATATATGGTAGTAAATCCATAGCTGAGTATTTTGTATAGATAACACATAGGGCACATGATTTTACATTCATACCCCACTCATTAGGTGTGCCATCTCCTTGAACGAATTCAAATACAAATTCATTGTCTTTAGCCTCAACTAAAGATTTTTCAGCATCCGCTATAAATCTATGTGCTGAATCCTTTGCTAAACTCTCTGCTGAAGGCGTAGAATATATCGCCTTACCCCAAGTGTGAGCATCTACACCTCGACTTCGAAGTGACAAAAATATTGCCAAATAACTACAACAAATAAACGTTGCGGCTGCCATCGAGTGTTCAGGATCATCAATGTAAGGCATTACTGAAGCCACCTCTTCATATTCAAGCCTTGATTCAGATAATATTTCTTCGGCTTCACCGACATTTAACTGCTTAATAACTTCTCGAAGAGAGTCACACTCGGCATTGAAAACCTTTAGATAAAGCATAAGTTATCCCTTCTTAGTAAATTATTTCGTCTGCATAATGAGGGTGTATAAAAATACGATATTTAGACATGTTTTCCTACTCTTCAAAATTTCCTTCATATTTAAATTAGTTTTTCTGACTTGTATTATTAACACCCTGAAGTAGTATTGAATTTTATGCCAACGTGGGTTTCGTCTAACTTTGAAAGTCTTTCTGCATACTGAGAACTGCTCATACCGGTTAATTTATCTTCAATCGCCATAACTGAATAGCAGCTTAGGGTTTTTGATCTATCATAAGGCTTGCCATTTATCATTACAGTAAATAGAGCTAAACCCCGATCTTGCGTGCACACTAGCGTATTCAACCCAGTTAAAATCGCTCCATTTTCAATATTGAACTTCCCTCCAATTTTAGTGCAATACTTACTAAATGTAAGATTGATATTAGCACGTTCAACAACCTCTCCTTTAACTTTAAAGGCAACGGATCTGTATTCTTGATTTTCAAATTCAGCTAAATTCATGCCGGTATATGTCATGATCTTCATTACACCTGGAGTATAACTTTTAGCTATTTTCTCAGATAAGTAAGTAATATTTTTGGCATCAGTTACTTCCAATGGAGAAATTGCTGCGCAACCTGATATTGCAAGGCATGCAATTATGAGTAATTTATTCATTATATATTCCTTTAAGTTTATCTCAGTGTTCTTTTAACTCAAAAGCCCGTGCCATTTCTGGCTATGGGCTTCCATACATATGCATCAGTAATGGCCTCGACCTTGCCAAAACATCCAATATCTTTGGCCAGTTAATCCTGGCAACTATATCATTGCGACGGGGATGATCTTGGTGCCATCCCTCATATAGTTTGCAATAGACTTCCTTTTCTCGGACTGCCTCAAACCTTTAAAAGCCTGTTTATAGTCTTCGAAAAAATTAACGGCCCTTTGTATTTCGTTTTGGGTGAACTCTCGATCTAATTGATCAAGCCCGCAGCCGACGATAGAGCCTATGTCTATTCCATATTCTTCTGCCAATAAATCTCGATACATTGTCATGCTCTATTCCTTTAATATTTAGCTTTTCTACCGACTAAGCCCGCTAAAGCGGGCAGGGTGGTTAAAGTAAATTTCTGGTAAATACTGAGTCCACTGCTTGGTTTGGTTAAGCACTGACTTTTCCGTATTTTTTATATAAGTCAGCTTTACTCCCTATGCTATCCATGAAAGGGACTAATAAAATATTGTTAAAACCTGCTTCATTCATTAGGTTATAGAAAGTTTTCCTCCGTCGTTGTGGATCGGACAAATTCTGTAATTCTTCAGGGTTAAATGATAAATGCGCGGTATAAGCTGGGTAAGGATAAATAACTGAAAGACGGCTCATTAGGTTACGATCACAACTTGTTATCTCCATTTCTTTAAAGTGATAAATTTTAGCTGTTTGTTCTGGTGATAAACAATATGCGATATAGTCAATATTATGAAACTTATGAAGTTCGCTATCCTCATCGTGATGCATCCCAAGCGCCCCGGGATCGTATCGTCCATATAGTTTACCTGCTTTAACAGCTAACGCTACACAGTCCCTTGATAGATCGCTTCCTCTATCATTATTGGAGGCAAGCATACCTGCTTCACTTTTCCCATGCCCTAGGATCATCCAGTTCTTTTCATTGATACGAAATATGTCTGCATAATATATAGAACTTGCATACTTACTCTTTGTAAATCCCTTCACATTTTTTCCAATATCTACTGAAACTTGAAATTTTTTAATCGTAGCCATTTTTCAGCTAATTCTTTTTCAGGTTTGTCAGTTGTTTCAGCATAAATATAATTATTTGACCAATAAAACCAACAGCAAGCCAACTAGCTACCCCAACAATAAAAATTGGGAAGTCTGAATTTTTAGTACCATATTGCATAGATTTAGCATCTAATATCCAAGCCACTAAAATAGTGAACGAAAACAAGATAACAATAAACCCGATCGTACAAAGCCTTCTAAAATGTTTGGACACCTGTATCTCTTTTTCCAATACCAATTCTGCCAGTTTCGCTCCAACTAGACCGATAAATATTGTAATTGGGTATGCTGTCACCGGCCAAAATAGTGCGATAGCGGATAACACTGGGAAGATTAAAATAAGCTGCCCAGCACTACTAATTCTAGATTTTAAAGTACTTAGTTTTTGGTCTTGGCCCCCACCCTTTACTTTATGGTATTGGTTCATGAGAAAAGAATAATAATAATTATCACGGCTCGCATTGAAATTTGCCTGCTCTGCCTCATAAAAATAAATATAAACTAATGAAGCGAAAATAACAGAGATTACAAAACCACCATAAATATTAAGCGAGGGTACGCTGGAAAGGATAATCCAAAGACACAATGATCCATATAGAGCAATAACCCTCCCAGTAAATCGCCAATGACTCTCCAATATACCAATGCATTTCAGATTACATTCAATATTCATTAATTTCCTTAATTTCTAAACATTCCTTTACTACCGAGAAAGCCCGCAGAAGCGGGCAGGGTGGATACAATAATTTTCCTTTAAGTTAAATTTGAGTGCATAGTACTGCCTTATCCTATTTTTCAATACGAACCCTAAAGTTCTACCTCTAAATCGCCTTTTAAATACATTTCAGAAACCACTTTAGCCTGTTCGCCTTTTAAGACAAGGCTATACCCTTCAGAGTATTTAGTTTGAAGCTCCGGTCGCATAAAGCCACCCTTATAATGCACATCGTTCAAAGCAGAAGCGCAATCGTTAATTTTCATGTCGTAGATTTCTCGCTCTCCAGGTACCAAATATTGTACCAACTTTTCATGCACCATTTGTTCACAAGCATAAGCAGCCAACCCACTATTGTGAGGTTGCGCTATGCTCACTACCCACTTCAGGCCACTAATGGGTGTAAGTAATCCTGAGTTAAGCTCTTTTATTCTGCGTTCTATATTGTTTGTATAGCCGACCTTTACTACATTCCTTCTCTTAAGACCTTCTAGTGAAAGAATATAAGTTACTGGCCATCCCTTTTTAATTGTACTGCCACCGCGCTCACTCGTAGGCCCAGGCCCAGTCGCACCACGGTACTCACGCCTCACCCTTTCTAATTGCTGCCTAATAACTTCTTCTTCAAATTCTGGAATTGAATGTATTGAACATTCAGTTATTGGTAGCTGATCAATTATTTCAACAATATTGTCAGGAACATCTTTGGCAAGTTCAATATTTCGAGCAGTAGAGGCCCAAACAGTACCAGCAAGGCCATGGCCAAATACATCGGAGATATATGGCCAACCATCAAATGTATAGGCTTCTAGCATTGGTAAACCGAATGGCCATCGATACCTACCTTCTAAATCACGGTCTTTATGTTCAATCTCAACATCAATTGCCCCAAGAACAGCTTCAGAGTCGACTTGATTACGACCAAGTTTAACCATTCCAAGTAACCGCCCCCGTTGACTTTCAGAAGTACTTTCCCCTTTCGTACCTGCAATTAAAAGCCATGAATCCAAATCGGAATCTTTAAGGTAAGTACGCAAAGCACCGTCATTTCCAAACCCTAATAACGGATGAGTTTCTGGGTTGAAACCCCATGTTTTAGTAAGAAAATATTTAGTCATATTTTAAATTCAGTTATTAAATAATTATTATTGGAATTCACATACTTAAATTGGAACATATTGCCCCACCAGCGGGTCCAGCATCACGGCTGGCATTGATATGGATAAAGTTGGCATTTTTCCTTCAATTCCAAAACACTGTATTTCTACTGAAAAGCCCGCAAGAGCGGGCAGGGTGGTTACAGTAATTTTCCTTTATGCTTCTTATGCGATAGTCATTGAAATGATTCTACGCCAAATTCCAGCCTTATTACCATTCCATTAATAAAACTGTCCTGTAATCCTTGTTAGCTAAAATTTATTTAGTCAAACACATCTAGGCATGTATCTAAATGCCCAATTTCTGATTTTTCGTAGCTGGTGTACCACTGAGGCCATTGCTCATCTTCATCATGGTCGGGATGACCAAAAACCATTGTTTCGAATAATACGAGTTCATCGGGGTAAACAGGGTTCTCGAAGTAAAAGAAGCTTTTGTCGAAACCTGTAAAATAAGTTACAACTGTAACGCCATTAGTTTCATGGATAAAAACAATCCTACCGTTGACAAATTTATCGAATTTTAACGGATTGTACAGATCTAAATACCCGATTCGTTCTTCGTTAGTACATTGGATTGGTGTACTACCATCCGTATCTAGTTTGTAGAATTTGCTTTCCGATGGGGCATTACCCTCCATACCATCTCTTATGGCAATTTTTGACAGTATCCAGTCATCAACTTCCGACTCTATCCAACCTGAGATTTTTGAAGTTAGTTCAATTGGACTGGGGAAGCTTCCATCTGCAATTAATTTGTTCATCGCTGAACGAGACAAGGTAGTCTTCTCGGTGACGGCTTGAAATTTAAGGATCTTCATTTACTTAGCTCTTTAATAATTTCAGCTTTGGTTGGCATAAGATAGGGCTGTATAGCAGTCAAATTTTGACTCCTCATCAACTGAACCACATCATCATAAAATTCATGCTCAACAGCTTTACGTTCAACTATACTAGCAAGCCGACTAGCAAAATATTTTCGACCGCTGTGCGAGCTAAACACAGTTTTATCTCCAAACGCTCGTTTGTAAAAACGCTTAAAAGCCCGCTCTAAAACATCACACGCCTTATACTCGACAATGATTTCCTTACCATCCTCCATTTTGGTTCTTTTTTTATTGCTCATGGCAAACTTTCTACCAGTCTCAGTTAGAAAAACTTTGCCATCAGGTTTCAACCCTCGATATTTTTCAGGGCACCCGCTTACTAAGTGTTTCTTTTCAATCCTGTATTTGAAGTATTTATCTAGCGCTTCTTGTAGTTTTTTGTTGGTAACAAAAATAGCTCCAGGATTGCCCGACTTGGTGAACTCTCCTGGTATCCAGCCTTCTAGTAGGTAGGTGCCATCTTCAGCCATTATGTGGCTGATCTCAAGATGAGCTATTTCTGTAACTCTTAAACCGGTAGTTGCCGAACACAAAATTAATGCAGCATCTCTTACAGGCGTTCTTCCTGATCCGTTAGCAACCATGATTGCGTGCTTTAGCTCTTCCTTTGTAAATGCGGGGGCACCATCACCCCCTTGAGGTGCAGGATAGTATCGCTTATGTGACATATCGGAATTTAGCTCTAAAACTTCTATTTCCTACTTATAGCAACTTCAGGTGCTTGCATCAAGTAAAGCCCGTCAAATATGGACTTATCGGAAATCGTGGGGAAGGTAGGCATTGCCGTACCCCCGCTCCATGACTTGCGAATATTTCGAATATTGATACTTTCGAATATTTCGAATATGCTGTGCTCTATGAGTCATTTAAATCAACGGTGCACGACATGAACACTCATACAACCAAGCTGCCCTCTGCTGAAGAGGCTGCGCTGGCCAAAATATCAAGCCAAGAGTTATCGGGATTTATTGAAACCAAGGCGGAGACACAGCAGCTGTCTATTACTGACGCTAAAGGGGTAGCTCATGATGTACAAATGCCCGTTGCCGCACTCCAACTTTTGGTTAATGTCCTCACTGAACTTGGCAACGGCAATACCGTTAAGCTGGTACCGGTCCATGCTGAACTAACCACTCAGGAGGGGGCGGATATACTCAATGTGTCGCGCCCTACCTTCGTGAAAATGTTGGATGACAAGTTGATTCCCTTTACTCAGGCGGGAAACCGCCGCAAAGTTCGTTTTTCAGATGTACAGAGCTACAAAAATAGACTGGAGACTGATCGGCTAGCCACTTTAAATGAATTGAGTGCGCTTGATCAGGAGCTGGGGTTGGGGTACGAATGAGCTCCAATTTTACGGTCGTGTTTGATGCCAACGTCATGTATCCAGCCCCATTACGTAGCTTTCTGATGTATTTAGCGGCCTCTGGTGAGTTCCGGGCTCGATGGACGGACCTAATTCACGAAGAATGGATACGGAACCTGCTAATAAACAGACCCGAAATTCAAAGGGCGAGTTTGGAGCGCGTGCGATCGCTTATGGATCAAAATGTACCTGGTGCTCTGGTGACTGGGTATGAGCCTTTGATTGACTCGATTGACCTCCCTGACAAAGATGATCGGCACGTTGTTGCAGCCGCCATTAGGACTAGAGCAGAAGCGATTGTTACGTTTAATCTGAAAGACTTTCCAGTCGAACAATTAGAGAAGTACGGGATAACGGCTGTTCATCCTGACGACTTCATCTGTGACCTTGTTGGTCTCAACATGGGCTCTGTGATCGAAGCTGCACGTCAGCATAGAGCCGGTTTGAAAAAACCACCATTCACGGTTTCTGAATACTTGGATCTTCTTCAAAGGCAGAAGCTGCCTAGATCAGTATCTCTTATTCGTCCATTCGAACTGGCAATCTAAAGCCGCAACCCGAATACGCCTAATATGGGATTCCGAAAACTCCACTATCAGTGCCGGTCAGCCCTTGATCGGTAGCTTCCTACCATTTCGATCGCTTCCCGAAAACCACTCATTTGAACGCATTTTATTCTGGCTCTTGATCTCCTAGGAATATAAGTGGAGCGGGGTATTCAGAAAACCTAGGCTCAAAGTTCAACTCAGTAATATCACCAAAGGTAACCTTGTCGAAATCAGAGCGATGAGGGTTAACAATAACATTTGATTCGCGGCGATAACTGCTGATGGTATTTGGAGTATTAGTGGGAGCCTTCCTTCAAGCCGAGGGTCGCCAGTGGCTTGTGCATTTCTGAACATAGCCTGCTTCGACCAGTTTTCAGGAAGTTTTGTAACATCTATATCAAAGCAATCTGAAGGATACTTCTAACTCGGTTGCCAAATTTAGAGTGCCACTACAGTGTTTTATCAGCGCAACTATAGGCTGTGTAGTTGTTGATCAGACATAGCTTACTGGAGCTCCTTTATGGCGGTTATCTACTTTATAGTCATTTAGGCCTGTGCACCCTGAATCACGTAGGGCTTGTAGCATGGCAAGGGACATAAATGCTGTTCCTCGTTCAATAGGAAGCTTCCAGATGGGGATATCCGCCACTACAGCTCTGATTCGGGCGTCATTATATAATGCAGATCTAACCGCTCGTTCAATCTTTGTCATTTGAGGAATCATTTTATCAATTGGAGCCGCATTAAATTCATCGGTGAATTTAATAAAACGCCTTACTGACATTAAATAATAAGGCGTTTCACTTATTGGTAAACCATTCTTATTAACTATTTCAAGAAGCTCATATTGATGAGTCATATCATCAAATTTATCAAACTCATCTTTTGCTTTACCAGATATTATCAACAAATCGCCAAACTGATAGAAGTCAAATAATTTTACAGATTTTTTCTTGATTATGATTTTCTTTTTCATTATCCAATCACCCATTACCGGAGCATGAAATATTTTCACCTGCTCAATTGGGTTTGAATAACTAATTTCTGTAAATTTAATTTCTAAATCATGTGGCTGTATACTCACTAACCCCATATCAGGATGTGCAATTAAATGTATTTGTTCAAAGTTCCACTCACGATATAACTCAGGTGATTGTAGGCGGGCAACTTTCTGATTATCTTCCATGTTTATTTTCTCACCATTAATATTGTCACCAACTAAACATTATTTATATCAGATTTCACAGATTTAGCTTGGGCTTATGACAAGTGACCATAGACTTTGACTTGAGCCAAAATTTTTCGAATTTGTTTTGATGACTGTATGTACCCGAGGTCATTAGAACGTAAAGAGCGTAATAGGAAACCGTCATCATTAGAGTCAGGCAATACTGATAAGGATAACGACTTTCGGTAGATCGCCAAAGACGCCATCACATTAGGGTCAACGTGTACAAACAGGCTTAGCTTCGATCGTTGAACTTCAAACATCCAATTCCCATCGACAAACCGAAAAGAATTCATTCTCGGCGGCGGCGCCTTTAAATTTGGGGCAAGGTCAGTCACCTTAATATCCATGTACGCCAGAGCCATAACGATGAACACTGTGCGATCATGCTTGCCTGGTTGATCTGCTGCCATGGCTTTGGCATTTCTAAGCATCAACGCCTTGTCTTCGCCTAAGGTCCCAACAGAAGTCAGTTGATCACCTGCAGGTGGCGCCTGAACCGGGTTTTTCATTTTCATAAACGGGTTTACTGCAGTGTGGCCACAATCAATCAAGTGATAATAAAGCCCACTGACCGCATTCATCGCTGCCCTGACAGATTGTACCGAGGCTTTAAACTCATAGTCGTGACGGGATGTGAATGGCCGCCACAATGCATTGGCTTCGCCATTAGGTAGAAATTTGTTCATACTGCCACCCCGCGCTATCCAATGATGCGGCGGCGCCTGGATAAACACGAGATAGTCTTGAGCATCAACACGGGTTAGCTTAAGCAAGGGCTTGTCTCGTACTCTCCACAACCACTGTAGAAACCGCTCCATCTCTTTTGTGTAGTTAGCCAAAGTAGACTTATTGCCGGTGTGTTGCTTCAGAAAATCGCACACCAACATCATTTCACCTTTGGCATCCATGCCAGAATCATCAAGGTCCAAGGGAAACTCAAAGGGATTGCCTAAAGCGGTATTTAAGATTTCATATGACTGAATATACGATGGTTTGATTAGTGGCGATAAGTTGGGCATGGGTTAGCGGAGTGCTTTCTAGGTTCGAGTGGATTTAATCAGGCAAGAGTACACGAATCTAAGGGCTTATATCAAGTGATATAAGCCTCCAATTATTTCAGATTAAAGCTTGGCTTAGTTCGAGCTTGGCTAGACTTACGCCATTCTACACGCCTGCTATTAAGAAGATATTATTGCCAAGAGGGATATGGAATTTACATGTGCTTTGCAGTGCCGGCTAAAGGTGTTCTAATTTGGGAAAAGCCAATAGCTAGACTTTGGATTTTCTGTTGATGGTAGAATAGTTATATTTATAATATATCCGAAGACCCAGTTAATGCCTATACCTACAAAAATTCTGTAGCAATGAACAGTGGCCAAAGTGATTGACCACTACAGATTAGGTGCCTAGGAAATTAGGAGGGCTCACCGACGTGGGTATGTTCAACTACATAATCCTTTACCGATTTACCTTTAAGCGTTTCTAGTGCTAGAATTTCAGAGTCTTCAATTGGTGCTCCATTTCTCGCCATTGTATGAGCGACACTAAAACCAATTGTATTTGTACTTAATTTCAAAATTTCATGGTCTTGAAAAATATAACCATGCCTAGCCATCTCATGCGCCACTGTATAGCCAACGGTAGTAGCAATTTTTTGAATGCTCTTATTCTCAAAAAAGCAACCCTTGATCGCCAACTCTAGCGCAATAGAGAAACCTCTATCATTAGTAGTTTTGACCTCATCGAAAGAAAGGTCAATATTGTATTCTTTGATTTTCTCAATAAATAGCTCTACTACATCCATTATAATATCTCTTTTATACAAAAATTAACCAAGTTACAGCCTGCCAACAATCCAGAAAAGATAACATCCTATATAGATGTTAAATTGCTATTCATCAATAAAACCAAGTAGTTGTTCCATTACCTACTTTGAGTGACGATGGTTTTGGGAAAGCGTCATAAAGCAAAGGAAGAGGCTTGGAGATGTTATCTAGAAAGTCAACCGAATAAATCCAGTGGGTAAAGTATATTTCAAAGTTTGGATGGTTTTTTCTAGCATCTGTTAAGCAGCGTTGAACGGACCTAAAGAAATGTGAAATAGCCACGCTAAGCATACCATTCAATACTATGTCGGCGTCATTGACCAAGATCTTATTGTAAGATTCATTGTCATTAAAAGTTTCATTTCCCATCGCATTGCTTAAAGAAAAGTATATATCATCAAAATAGGGGGTTGAGTGAATGACCCCGTCATTGAAAACATCTAGGTAGATGGATTTATGAATTTCTACAGTCAAATGCTGTTTGAAGTTAGGGTTTCTATTTCCGAAGTTAGGATCATCTGTAACGGATAATAATAGTGCCTGAGCGGTAGATTTAATTTTTTCAATTTCGAGATTAACAGAGCTAAGCGTATTATTTTCTAGGGCCTTGGACTGTGATCGCACATCGTGATAGCTCTTAAAGCCAGATTCAATGCACAAAATTTCTCTGGCCTGAGATAGACTAATCCCTTCTAGCTTAGATCGTTTCTTTGATAGCTTTGTTAAATTATTTTTTCGAGTTTTATTAAGGGGCAATACGATCATAATTATCTTCCAATACAATAATTAAATATTCAGTCCGTCCTATAACCAATACTTATTGTTTTAAAAGTAATTAAGTTGGGTGGTGGTTCCTCGGTTCACGAATGAATTTGCAGCTAGGACGTGCATGCTTCCGATGAGCGAGGCAATACTAAACCAGTATAAAGATTAGTGTCAACAAGCAATTATGTTATCAACATATATGACTTTTGGTAGTAGCTAATTGTAGTATTATGGTGGGATTTAAAAGCATGACTGCGTTAATGAATAGGCATGGGTAGTAAATGAAAACAATCAATATAAGTGCCGCTGAATTATCAAATACTCTTAAGGAAAACCTAGCATCTCAAGGGCATGTATTTAACAATGCGAACCCTCAAGGTGAAACGATTGATTTGAGCAGTCTCGTCTCCGTTCATGCCGGCGCCACCTATTTATGGGTCATTGGTAAATCACTCTCGTATGCCATGCTAGAGCGAATCAACGACATCATTAATGCTGAAGGCCCTACACCGCATTATATTAACTTGGTGGTCATTAGCCGCGGGGCCCTGCACCCATTCAAAGCCCGTAACTTAAAACAAGATCGCCTCGGCATTATCTACTTCGATGCTCACAAGTGGCACCCTGACAAACCCAGTACCGGGTTGTTTCACCAAGATAGCGACCATATTGCGGACACTCAGGTTACGGCGCCACCAATGGCCGACCCAAATCTTGAGCCTGTCTTTGATATTGAACTCCCTAAAGTTCTGGAAGTTCCAGTGGCAAGCCCGTTGCCCCACCAATACCAAACCTGCCTGCGTAAATTCAAGATGTGGGGAGGGGAGTTACCGACCAATACCGATCAAGTGATTCAGTTCTTCGAAGACAAGGGCCACCCAGATAAAGTAGAGCGCCTCACTGTGCAAACACTTAAAGGGTATATGTCGGCCTTAAAAGATTGGCATGACCGCTATAGTGAAGAGACCCCCTTTAAAGATAAGAGGGTGATGGACTGCCTTAAATCACTGAAGCGCCAAGAGCGAGCCAACGGGGTATTCGGCAATAAGAGTCGCGACCTAACGCCGCATGAGTGTCTGAAACTTGTGGCCTTATTGTGCGTTATGAACGATACGGCAAAAGCCAAAAGGAAGCGGGCACTGGCCACCATCGCGTATATGACCGGTTACCGCGCAGGCATGGTCGGCGACATCAAGGTAGAGTGGCTGCGCAACCTTAAATACAGCAACCAAGAAATCATCATCGATCGGCCGCCATTCAAGACCGACAAACATATCAAGTCCACCATTCCTTATACCGGTGCCGAGTTTTGCCCAGCCACCTTCGTGCGCGAATACATTGAAGTGTACGATATCAAAGGCGGGTACTTGTTTGAGAAGCTAGGCCGCGGGGGAATACCGGTGCATTCGGATAAGCCATTTCATCGCTCAAGCGTGAATAGCATATTGCAGGGCTTACTAACGGACGCCGGCATTGACGGCGGCACGCTTACGGCACACAGTTTCCGTAAAACACTTGCCACCATATCTATCATGCAGAATGTGCCCGTGGCGGACATCGCTGCCCAGGCAGGCTGGTCGGATGTGAGCACCATTCAAAACCATTATGTATCCGATGCCATCTCAATGCTCGGTAGGGCACCGGCCGCATTAATTGAGGCAACCAAAGCAGCAGCCAAGAAGATTGAATTGTTTGAGAGTAATACAAACACTTTAACCTCTCCTTAACCGCTTCACTTAAACCAGCCACCTAGTGTTATAGTGGCTTGGGCACTTGCCTCAAAGCGTTCCTTCTCAGCTTTATCCACTTCCTCCCTCGTATCCTCACACTCTGGTTCAACTTCCATAGCAGATGTAGAGTCTAAGCCCTTGAAAATCGAGTTCTTTAACAACTCAAATATTCCTTTAAGAATGACGGTGCTGCCATTTTGTCTGTTCAATATAAGGCTAGTTGAAAAATGGAAAGGAGCCGGTCGATAGGGTCGATTTGTATGAAGGTGATGCTATTGATTCAATAATCAAATAAAATTAAGCAGCTTTAACGAAATTTATAGTCACCTTTTGTATTGAAATGGATTTTTAATGACTGCAAAACGAAAGAGTATCTTCATTGGTGCCACACTGGTTGTAACGATAACACTCCTTAATCTAACGAATGATAAAAACTATTTTTCATCTCTATTCGCAATTGAGGTAAAAGATAAAGCTTTATTAACGTGCATCAATAAGACTCTCTTAGATTCAGAAAATAAAAGTACGCCTCTTACTGAATTGACATGCGAAGACAAGGGAATAGTGACATTGGAGGGCTTAGAACAATATACCGGCCTAATTAGTTTAGACCTAACCGCGAATCCAATCGAAAATGCCACAGCAATAAGTGCACTCCAGCAATTGGAGGCTCTAAAGATAAGTAAGACGAGGTTTTCTGACTTAACCCCAATTTCAGGTCTTACACGCTTAAAGCAACTTTCATTTAGTCAGGTTAAGGTCCAGCTAGCACCAAATGATTTCAATAAATTAGCAGGGTTAACCAACTTAGAGTATTTGTACTTAGTGGCTAATGATATTGTAGAACTTGGCTTCTTAGCTAACATGTCGAACTTGAAGAAATTGAACTTATCCCTTAACCGAGCCCTTAAATTGGAATCAATGCCTGATCTACCAAATCTGCATTGGTTGGCAGCTGGATTTACAGGTGTAAGCTCTTTAGATGGAATTTCGCACTTAAATAGGTTAAAGAATATTTCATTTCACAAAAATATAATAACTGATATCTCACCGCTGAGATCATTGGTTAACCTTGAAGATATTTGGCTGACAGATAACAATATAGAGGATCTAAGTCCATTAAGCGAAATGGTTCATCTAAAAGCTTTAAATCTCGCTTACAACCAAGTTTCAGACATTAAACCTTTGAAAAACCTTAAAAGCATCAAATTCGTTCAGCTTAATAAAAATAAAGTAAATGACCTAACACCACTAGCGGGCTTTAACGAAATGATTTCATTGTCTGTAGACAACAACAACCTTGATTGCGGAGATTATGATTGGGCAAAAAATAATATCAGTGGCTCCATTTATATGAGCAGCACTTGTGATCGCGCCACCCCCTCACTCTATATGAGAAAGGGGAATTAAATTGATCATCATTCATTGAGTGAAATACAATCCAAATCGCTCTTTGAAATTAACTACAGGCTTTTTTAGTGGATTCCTACTCAACGGCCCAATAATTTTCAGTTGTGTTATAAGAAAGCATTATATCGTTAATACCCTCCATGCGTTTCTTAATCGCTTGTGTGATTAGCGCTAGTTCAGCCTTAATATGTTGAATAGACATCTAACTAGGCTCTTTCAGGCAATTCCGTTAACTTCAGTCTCGGCGCCGATCTACTCCAGATCGGCGCTTATCCTAAAGAATGTTCAAAGCTGTAATTCTGCCCATTTGAACGCACCAGATTATTGGTCGATAAGCTCTCGGGAATCGTAGGGCAGGGAATGCTTGACTGATCAATACACGTAATGAGGTATAGAGGGAGGTGGGGTTAATCCCAAGGAATAGAGTTTTAACACAATAGCGCGCCAGCCCGTTTTCGCTCCACTTAACTGTAGCGTCCCCATTTTATCTTGTGAACCTTCTGGCAAGTTAAAATCGCATCCAAGGAGCTTTTAAAAGTGATCAAATTAAGCCACTTAATGGTGCCATTCACAGCTCCCAAGAGCGTTGGTCAAATTCACTGCTACAGTTTATACCTAAGTCCAAAATTTTAATTCACAAGGATGTGTTATGAAGAGTGCATTAATAATCTTTTTTTCAATCATATTAATTGGTTGTAGCAATATCCCATTCTTTAATGCAAGTGCTATTAATGATCAATCAAAATTTGGAGCAACAAGGTTCTTAGATAGGAAGTTAAGAATTGCATCCTGGAATATGTACAACTATTCCAAAAAGCGCGGGGAGGATGCTGAAAACGTCTCAGGGATGATTGATATTCTTATGGACGGAGGTAAAGAAACTTTTGACATTATATTCGTTCAAGAGCTTGTTAGTAATTCAGATGGATTCCATCTATTGTGTAAAGAAATACCCAGTACATTTGAATGTGAGAGTGGTGAGAGATTTGGGCAAGATGGTGGGTTTGAATCCTACGGGCTTATTTATAATAAAACCAAGATTAGCGATGTCAATTTATTCACTGCTGATATAAAAAAGGGTCAGGGAACTAATGAGATGGTGAGGCCCTCACTTGAGGTTGAGCTGCAGTTCAGATTGAATAATAATCAATACGTGAACCTTCTCGTTTTGAATAACCATATAAAGCCATCCAGTAATGCCGAAAAACGAGAAACAGTTAAAGAGTTAACTACTCTAGAAAGATACGCTGCGAGTACGTTCAGCCAGGACCCTATAAATGTCATTGTGCTGGGAGATCTTAATGCAGATAAGCCTTTCCTACCTGATAAGCTTAGAAGTTCCTTAAAATTTTTCAGTTCTTCTAAATGGAGGAACCTGATCTATGAGCGTACTAATTTCGGGAATAAGGCCAGTACGTTTGACAGAATAATAGTTAATAAATCAGTCTCCTATGCGTTTAATAAAAGTACTTCAGTTAACGGTAATATGGTAACCATTGATAATGGAGCTTCGTTTGACCCCTTCGGAAATAATAGATATCGATTGGGTGATTCTGCTATTTCTGATCATAGGATAATTTCAGCTGAGTTTATGTGGGGCGGGATAAAGCCCTATCAACCTCTTATAAGTGAAATTATAAACGGCAAGCAAAAAAAGAAATTTAAGAAACGCGTTGATAAAGATCCCGTTAACAATTTAATCATAAATAGTAATGGAAAGGAATACAGCCTAGTTTTGATTGGAGATGGGCCGGTTGAAATTTTCCATAAATCCAAACCTGATCAAGCTTGTGCTGGACCCAAAGATCTAGCTATTAAGTCAACCCCATTCGCGAAAAATAGTAAAGATATCGATATTTACTTTATACCCCATCGTGCAAAGTCTGAAATCGAAAAAAAAGGAGGGTTTAGCCTTACAAATGTAAGTAGGGGAGGGTACAAAATGGTTAACAAGGGAAGTCACGGGATAAACATTGTCCCTGAAGAAGAACTCTTACTGCTTGAAAGTGGCGATTACAACCTTTTGGTTGATATAAATAAAGACGGACACTTTGATTATGGCGTTGATTTGGTAGACAACATAAATGAACCAAGTTTCTCCATGGTCTCTTGTAAGGATCGTAAGAGGCCAAAGTGTCCATGGTATGACCTTCAATGCCAATGGAAAAAGATACCTATTATTCCAAAAGAAATTATTTCCATATTGCTTCCGGACGGGATTGGCACAATACTAGAGGTTTCAAAGGTGTCTGCTGAAATTTTTGGAGGATTCGCTGAAGGTGGAGTTGAGGGGGTAATTGAAGTTGTTTCTCAGCCGGAAGTTTGGATTGAAATGATTGAACTTACTATTAAGGTTATTGAATAGTTAAAATATATGCGATGATATTTAAATTTTTTCAATCCGTCCTCGTTAAAATGTAGTAGCTCAGATTTGATCTGACAGCTACCCATTTTCAATGGTGTCTGTCAGGTTAGATTTGAGTCAAATTCTTTTCGGCCCAAACCGATTTACCATCAAGTAATGTATCTAATGGTGTTCGGCCACAGCACATTTTACCCTGATGAGTTCATTCATTATTGTAGTACGCCATCCAGTCGTCCAGACCTTTTGTAAATCCTTCATATTTGTATACAGCTTTTTCCGAAACGTAATCTGATAAAACTCATTTAAAATGGTTTTATAGAAAAGCTCACAGATGCCATTTGTTTGTGGTGACATAGCTTTCGTTTTGGTGTGATCAATGTCGTTGATCGCAAAGTATAGTTGATTACCTGCTGATCTACACGACCGCAATACTCCGTGCCTCTGTCCGTTAAATTCACAGCATAGGTAAATCATGCTGCTCAAAATAAGGCAGGACTTTATCGTTTAACGTGTTGGCTGCGGTGATCGGAGTTTTGGTTGTGTAGAGCTTGGCGAAGGTGATTTTACTGTAGGTATCCACGAAGGTTGACTGATAGAACCCTTAAGGTTAGCAACAAAAAAGTGTCTTGAGTCCCCAGATAGCCTGGGTGCAGCGTTTCTATCTCACCGCAGGCGTCGTCATCGTATTTCTTTTTCTCAAGCGCCACAGCTTGTGCATCACTGAGAATAATGCATTCAGTGGCTACTTTATCTACCAGTGCTTTAAGGCGCTTTTTTAAAATTTTCTAAATTGTGTCTTAACCAGGTTGAACGCACGCCACTACCAGAAACAAAGGTGCCTTCTTTACGAAATTCATTACTGGTTCAATGCTGACCGTGAGCTGGTTGCTGAATGGCGTGTTCAATTACAGCTTGTTCAGTCTGGTCGTCTACTAGATTTTTAACATTTGGCGAGCGACGGATTTTTGAAATGAGACTATCGATACCGCCATCTTCAACCAGTTCTTGGTAGTAATAAAAGGTATCTCGTGAGATGCCCATTATCTTACAAGCTTTGGACACATTGCCGAGTTCCTCAGCTAAATTGAGCAAGCCGGCTTTGTGTTTGATGATGGGATTGTTAGTATGATGAATGAGATTTGCCTTTGTTTTGTTAATTGATTCGATACCAGTTTCAAAACGGATAGCTATCTCTCTTTTTCAACTCTATATGTGATGTTCTTTTTAGAGTTTTATATATTAGGTTATCCTGATCTTTCTTAAGAGTAGATTTACTATGAACAAGTATTTATTAACTGAATATACCCGTTACTAATGATCATGATTGTAGCTGTAGTATCTAATAATAAACTTTTAGACATAGGGTGTTATGCGTTACCACAGATAAAGAACCGCTTGCTAGTTTCATAAGCTAGGGTTAGATTTTGGCTTCATCCTCTCCATAAGGCGTTTGCTTCTCCTGCGGCTTCTATTCTTTGAAAGCGTTTTTTTTACTATTTTAGTATTCTGAATTGAAAGCTCATCAATACCTTTTTCTTGCACAAATATGATACCCAGATCATCCTCACTGTCACGTATCCGTTGAGCAATTCCAAATACTTTCGATGCACGATCACCCGAATTCTCTTCTCCAAGTGTAATATAAACTTGGCCACTGACGTCTATTGTTGCTTTTATTGATTTGTATGGCGCTACTGAATACTGGGCGTCTTGAGTCAAATACTTACTACATGATAATGTTAACACCCTTCCTACATATCTGCCTGGTGGTTGGTTAGTGCAGCTCGACATCCAGTGCTCGGGAAAACCCTTTTTTACGTGTGGTTCATAAAATTGTGTAATTCTAGAAAACGGATGACCAAATTTGTCAGCTGAACCGGTGCCACTTGGATGAATAACAATTTTTGGTTTAATAAAATCTGCCCATTTTCTGTTATTTGATCCATGACCGTGTGCGCCATGATGCGATGAGACTAATATTGTGAAGGGAGATGATGTCCGGTTGTTGTTAATCCATGTATTTGCCTGCTCCTGTGTTTGCCCCCAAGCATCACCTGTTAAAAGTACTCTCATTCCTTTATATTCTAGAAATAAAACGATACTATTTAGATTTTTCTTATTCTTATTTCTATCTTTAAATGCAGATATGATAGTAGCACTAGCTCCTCCACATTCTATTTCCTGATCAACGGCCCCAGGTTTTGCGATTAGTTCTCCGTTAATATTAAGCTTCAAAAACTTTGATTTCGGCCCATAATTACTGAGAATTCCCCCATAATAAACTTTAGTGACTTTATCTTCACGGCCTGTAATTACCGTATCAATTTGGTTGTAATGATCTCCATCGCCATGAGACACGACGACAGTAATATCACGATCAGCTGAGTATTCGGCCATAACAGATCGGATATTATCTTCGGGGTTATTATTAATACCAAAAAGTGACCTATTTTGAACAAATGACTTACCTCGACCTCCTTTCGTACCACAATCGACAATAATAATTGGGCTAGGAGTATTTGAATCTACTACAGGACAGCTGACAATCTGACAGGTTCCTACAGCTGTATTTACCCATGTTAGTTGAAGGTCACTCCCAGCATTTGCTGAACAGTATAAAGGTGTATATATAAGCAATAAATTGAGGAGTGTTTTCGACAGACGCATACCTATAACTGTGTTCCGCAAAGTATTGCATGTTGCGAAATCGAGGGGGACTGTGTAGTTGTTAGCTTCCATGTTATACCAGAAGCAGAAAAGACTTTGCCATCGCCGTCGCCGTCGCCATCGCTTTGTTTAATCAGTACGTAGCTGTCTCCAAGCTGCCAAAAAAATATAATGATACTTGCATCAATATAGGGATTCTCAAAGTATTTCTCTTGATAGCTAGTTTTCCTGCTATCTAATGTCACACTATGCTCATGGGTAGAATTTTGATTAATGCTGGCTGAAACCGAAGCCGAAACTGGGCCCCATCCACCTGACACACTAGTTGAAATTGATTTATCTAATGACTGTGATTCGCTAGTAGTTTCTTCGCGGCCTGCAGTTTCGGTGAACTGTATAGTTTTACTTTCCAATGGAGCTAGAGAGTGTGACTCAATTGATTGCTCCCAGTCTTGGTACGCTAATAGAAGGTAAATTCCATTTTCATCCTTAGTTATTTCTCCATCATTAAACAGTCCTGCAGGGTCGTGATCGATCACCGAAGCTGACATTAAAACCTTACGTGTATTTTGAATAGGACTAATAAAGGAACTCTCCGGTGGTAATCCTAGAGAATTTGGCCTTCTAAGTTTCATATTCGAAATAATTACTTTTGTTTCTAGCTTGTTCACTTCAAAAACTGAAATTAATCCTCCCATGATATTTTCTGTAACTAAGTATTTACCTGGAGGAATAGGGCAATTACGACATTCTTTATTAGCTTCAACTTTTATTGCAGCAAATGAATTGTCGACATCACTTTTACCAGATACAAGTCTCATTATTTTAATTGGTATAGGAAGATCATTCTTAATTTCTACTTCATAATCGTATGTCTTTAGTTCTTCATTATAGCTTGACGACGCTTGATCAAATTCATCTTCAATATTTATAATTTCCTTCTCTATGTTTTGTAGCTTATTTCCCAAGCTACTTAAGGTTTTTCTTGCTAATTCGATTTTTTCATTCCGGTTGATATCGCCAGTTGAGGGTCTTGAATAATCCACTAATTTTGCCAATTTTGTTTTGGTCTTTTCGATACTTCGTTTTATTGACTCTTTATCATTTTTTGCTTTATCTAGTTTATTCTGACTTAATATAACCGCTTCATTAAGCATCTCTATCTTGTCAGCTTTCTCTTTTTCTATGTCTTTAATATTTACTGGAGCCATGTCTAGATTGTGGTAAGCGAGTAGAAAATCATCCCCAGCATAATGATCTTTGCCTGACTTACTTTGTAGCGTAGATGAACCCTCTATGCATGCCTGCATCTTTTTTGGAGTGAAATCAATATCGATCTTTTTGTTTTCATCAGCATTAATTACTGCGCAAAACAGCGCTGTGTGAATGCTTAGTATTGTTATCAACCATATCTTCATTGTTAAACCCTAAAGGTTATTGCCATTTAATTGATACTAAGTTATGAGTTGCCCTATAGAAATAAGGATAAAGTTGTAAATATGCCAATAGTGATTATTTTTAAATAGTGAAAATCACTTGAAGATTTAACCATCTCATAGTCCCATTAAATAACTTACTACGTTAAGTTATGTTAAAAGTCCATGCAGAGCATGTCGTATTCTCCGGCATGCTTTGAGAATAAGAAAAGATTTATAAGTATCAATATATGTATCAATTGAAATTTCATGTTTAGACGTCGCTAACTGAATGGGATCCAAAATTCTGTAGGATTAGTTAATTAGGAAAATCCTAGCCAAAACGCCTATCATGCAAAATGAACTAGTGGTGGCATCGCGATTTAGACTGACTGGTCGGATGTAAGCACAATTCAAAACCATTACGTGTCGAATGCCATCTCCATACTAGGCAGAGCACAGGCGCAAATTGAAGCGACTTAAAAAAGCGGCGGACAAGATTGCCTTATTTGAGAATGATATTAGTAAAGCAGTACTAAACTAAGAGAGAAAAATGAAAGATTTAAAAACTACAATATGACTGAGGTAAGTATCCTGCATGCATTAGCTGAATATGTCGGCAACTCACTTGTCGCTCAAGACATAGAGTCAGTAGGCGGAGCGATATCACCAGAACAACTATCTCAATTACAGTCGTTAGTCCTAAAGGACGTAATGAAACTGCGATTTGAAGATGCTTGGCCCCCACAGCATATTGCCAACAATAAAGAATAAGAAATTGTTAACCGTACGGCTAGCCAGCAATACCATTCAACTTATTAACAGCTTTAATTGTCTATAATTTATTTGTAATTAAAAATTCTACTCTACTCCAAGCTTTGTTAACAAGTGCCTTCGGTTTACTATTAAACATATTAACTCTCACGCTTAATCCATCCAATATAACTACGATGTATTCAGCCAAATCACTGGGAGTGCGAACACCACACAGCTTTAATAATTCTTTGAGTGTTTCACTTAGCCATTGCTTGTGCCCTTGAATTATTTTTCTAATATTACTTTCACTATTTGAAAATTGCTCACCAGCTTTAATAAAGATACAGCCATGGAAATCATGATTTTCATACCTATCAAGATACCAATCAAAAACGGCTCTAATCTTTGTTAGTGGTGTACGTTTTCGTCTCATCAATTCATTAAGGCTTAACCTGAAGTCGTGGTCGCGTTTTAGAAGAACGATTTCAGCTAATTTCTCTTTAGAAGCAAAATTACCATATAAAGATGCTTTGGAACTGTTTGACATTTCAATGATTTTATTAACACCAACAGCATGGAACCCGAATTTTCCAAAGAGGGTAGTGGAAACATCAATTATCAAAGATCTTTTTTCGTTCATAGTAACTCTTATTAAATGAATGCGACAAAATATAGCTCACATAAGTGTCAATGGTTAGTGTTGCTCACTAAAGAAACGGTAATTTAAATGTTAGGTTCTTTTTATAAGTCTTCTTAGACCATAACAAAAATTACGCGATGTAAAACCAAAAAATTGTGTTTTGGTTAAAAAAGAAGTATTTATGCGTAGCTATTAAATTTAAAACTGCGACAAGATTCCAATCTATCGATCAATCTATCAATTAATTAATTAAAATACTCACACGCTATAACCTATAAACTCAAAATAGGTTCTTCATCATACTAAATTGCTCAATGATGTTACCGAGTTAATTTTTTGATTACTACCAATCCTACACTTCCTAAGATAGCGCTTATACTTATTAGAATAAAACCAATAATTATTATTTTTTGTGATATTAAGGTGATTAATACTTTTGGGTAAAAGACAGTCACATACAATATAGACATATATTTTAGACCTATTAGATTGTAACGAAGCAAAACAACTGACTGTCTTAGGCTGTCTATTGGTTCGCGCCTTGAATGATTCAATCGATAGATCAAGTAAATTAACCATGAGGACTAAATAATGACTGATAATGTATTAACAAAAGGGCAAAAAAATTATATTGCTTGGAAAGAGACGTTAAAGGATCTGCTACAAGGCATCTCTATTATCGTCATCTTTATGGGGATGATTTATGGACTATATTTATTAGTTACGCTCGTTATTGAATTAGATTTGGTATTCGCAATATTACAATGGGGAGCATTGATAGTTTTGATATTTATTTTTTTGCTATTTATGTATCTGCATAAGGAGCAAAAGCTTGAAATGTTGTTTGATTGTAAATACAGGTGGCAGCCAAATATAGGTTCAATACCCGTGTGCAATAGAGTCAGCATCGAATTTAAAAATGGCCGTAAAATGTGGAACATTGATCCAAAAGATTGTAATTGGAAATTGACCGTTAAAATTCCAATAAAGGAATATCGAATACTGCCAATAAAGAAAGAGACTGCATAATATGAATATTGTTAGTTCAAATTATCATAAAACTCAAATTGTCCTTAAGGCCATGACTGTGGATGCCATCACTGAAATTAGATTGGCAGCCCCAATTATAATTAAAACTACAATAGGCATTCTGATAACATTAATAGTACTTGGTTGGCTGTATTTTGCGGATAATATTGGTGTATTCGGCATGTCTATTTGGTGGTTATATGCCATATTGATGATTCTAAGTGCAGGATTGAAATTTCATGAGATGTTTGAAAAAAAGAAAAATAAATTATTTCCTTTAAACTACTCATGGCAAAACAATATCGGCATCACCCCAGAACAAAGAGAAGTCCATATCATCTTTAAGAATGGCGAACAAAACTGGTGTGTAGATCCTAATTCCATCAATTGGAACATTGAAGAAAATAATCCAATTGTTAAGTTTAGAGTTTTGAATAAGCCAATATAACGACTTAAATTAGTTAGTAGGTAACTCTGCATGATGGATAACTATATATTAATTACCAATCTGGAAGAAATATAAAGTTCAAGACAGTTATTTTATGAGAGGTTTGTTGATGCGCTTTTATTTCTGAAAAAGAATAATGGGAAAGCAACATGTTACATTGAAGATGGATGCCGATTTTATTCTCTTAGAATGGAGGATGAACAAGCAGTAGCGTTTCAACCCTACGATGACATCGATTCATTTTATTACGAGCCGTAGGGTTAAAACTTCGAAAATTACTATTCTTTTTTATCGAGTAGCTCACGAATTTTACTTGGTAAGTAGTGCCTGGTTTTTTCAATGATGATCGGCTCATTCTTTTGCCATAACACCCCGAGGTAAACAATGCCAAACCCCATTGCCGATAACGTTATTGGGAACAACCAGCTATCCTCAAAGACAGAGCGCGCTAAATGCCCCAAATAAAAAGCCGAGCCCAGAGCACCGAAGACCACGAAGACTCGCCTAACCAGTAACACCCCAATCCCCATCATCAGCAGGTTAATGTTGAAATAGATAAACTTTGACAGCTCGTAATCTGAATATTGGCTTGTCATACCACCCCAGAAAGCAATTACCCCAAAAAGATAAATCCAGAAAGGGTAGTCAGCAGTTCTATGTCGCGATCGAATGTCAATCCAAAAAGCTAAGCCAATCATTAATAGGCCGGTATACATAGACACCATAGACCGGAGCTCATGTTCTGGCCGCTCACCGGTAATCATGACAGCCATATCCATTGTCATGTACCACAGCGTGACGGCGATCGGCATGATGAGGAAAGGGTACTTGTAAATTTTTGCGATGATCACGGCAACAGCAAGGGTACCGAACTCCATATAAATCCAATGCCACTTAATTTTCCGATGATATTCACAGAATACAGAGTCCCCAGGCCACCAGCCTAATGCTTGCTGAGCCCATAGATGGCCATGAGTGCTAAGAAGACCGCGAACGTGGCACATATACCGGCGGGCACGGCAAGGCCCTACTCTGGAAGCGATTCGATAATGCTAGGCCTACACCCGCATACAATAAAGAAATAAAGAAAACACCCCAGCCACCAAAGGCTTCCCACCCTAGGTTCATAAACAGCGACATGGGGCCAATGGCTATAAAGCCCCCCCTAAGTAATAAAGAAGATGGGTGAAGTCAAAGGAGGGTCCGGTACCGGGTTTAGACGCCAAATAGGAGAACAGCAGATCGGCTTGTTCAGTAGTAATAATGCCTTCAGTAGCAGCTGAAGCTAAATCTGACTTAGCTATCTTCAAGGCGTTCACCTATCTAAATGGAAGTTCAAGAAAATAATGACTATCAAGTGACTTAATTGCAACACCGGATGCCGGCGACAACGCACCCTTATTCTCTCTGCTTCAGCTGAAAGAAATTCTATCAACCGTACAATTCAATCGACTTATACTATTAAACGGAAACAGGAAAAAAATACAGATAACATAACTGATGAGCTGAACGCTATGACTAGACAAAATAATACCCAATGGGTAGAGAAGATGAAGTCTATGATTCCAAACATAGATATCGACTATGGATATAAGCCTGCGATGGCCAGCTTAGAAAAATTATTGAAAGGAATGAAACAAATCAATGCAACGCTAACTGAACATGATGAGTTGCACATCAAGATCGGGCTATTAAAAAGTCATATTAATTTCGATAATAAGAAATACATGAGCACCCCATTACCAGCCGAAGCAATACAAGGAGCGGCTATGACTGCTCTATTCGTTAATTCGCTTGGGGTAACTGTTAACTGCCAAGAGGAACTTGAAGAGTTCAATATCAAAGTATTTGATGCAGCGTATAAGCCCAACCGACTGCAGGACTACATCTTTAAACTTGGGGTAAAGGAATTTGATGATTCGCACCTTCATTCTATAAAGGAAATTATAAGCACCCCTCTACATTAGAAATGTATCCAAAATTAAAGTCTTTTGGGAATACAGTAAAAGCCTATAACTACACTATCGAATCGATAGTGTGGTGGCGTCATGGCAATATGCGGAAACCCAGCCTGTAAACAGAAATACACCAAATCGGAAAATACTGGTTCTTTTTCCAACTGGTGCTCTGGCGACTGCAAAGATGCCATCATCCAAATAAAGCTCGCTAAAAGCTATGAAAAACAAACATCCAAGCTTGCAGCTGCTAAGGCTAATCCGAAGCCAATAAAGCAAAACAAATCACTTCGCAGCAAATCAATGCAAGGCAATAAAGAAAGTTATAGCTATAACTCGACCTTAAAGCGTGGTGGCCCGCTTAAAGGCAGTGCACTTGGCAGCCTCGCATATAAAATTGAAAAGAAGGCTCGATATAAGAAACGCAAAGAAAAGAGCTCTGGTAACATGCTGCAGCCCTTTGTGCCCGTTATGAGCATAAAGGAAGCCCATGATAAAGCCGTGAAGGTTTGCCATCTCTATATTCGAACTAGGGATTTCGGAAAGACTTGCCCATGCTGTGGTAAACCATTAGGTGCAAACTATCAGGCTGGGCATTTCATCCCCGCCGGCAGCTGCTCATTCCTCAAATTCTATGAGTTCAACATCCATGGCCAACGATATGACTGCAACATGATGAATGGTGGCGACAGCGGGCAATACAATCCAAATCTACGCATCATGTATGGCAATAAAGAGGTGGATAGAATGAAAGCTATTGCCAGGCGCAATCCAATCGTTAAGCGCAGCTTGCAGGACTATCTGGACATAATTGACTACTACACTCAAAAGCTAAACTATCTAATTCAAGCTAAGCCTGAAAGTGACTTCATTTATTAGTCAATAAACAAGCATTTTACACTCAAGCACAAAAGAAGAAAAAAAGGAGGGGGTTATGAAAAATAATATGTTAATTAAGGTATTAAGTCTGATTCTACTGCTCCCATCTCATTGGGTAGGGGCAATAACGTTAGTAGCTGGGAATGAATACAAGGTCAGCAAAGATGTTTTGTCACTCTTGGCAGACCTTGATGAAACAGGAAGCTTACAGGATAGGTGGAGATTCTCAAAGAATGGCATTCTTTTGAAGTCTCCAAGCTGGAAGGATGAGGACGTAAAACTATATAGAAAGCTGACATTCCAGAGCCTATCTTACTCTGAAACAAGAGTGGCTAAATGGAAAAAAAGAATTGAAAAACTGGAAAATATGAAAAGTAAAGAGCTGGCCATTAAGTCTACAATGTTAGATCTGAATAATGATGGCAACAAAGAAAAAGTTGTTAGTTTCTCGGTTAAATAAAAAAGTGAGCACTTAAACTGGATTTATTATAGTTATGTCGTTAATGAACACGATAATATAGATATGACTTTCTATGATTATTCTAGACCGCATGCGGTTTTCGGCGAGTTGTTTATTCACGATGGACGAAAATTTTACTAAATATTAATCATAATGGGTACTTGGCTACAGAGTTCTTTGAGCAAACCCATTTTGGCCGTACAGGGGATTATTGCTAAAGGTGGTGTTTGTGAAATTCGGTGGGAGCCATAATGCTATTGGCCGATTTAATATAAGTAGATGATTGTCTATTGAGGAGGGGCAAAGGTGATATTAGAAATCTTAAACACTTATTTTTGGTGCTGAAGATTAAAAATAATTTTTATTACTCCGTAGCATATAAATCATTGAAAGCATTACGGCCAGTATTATCACCACATCAGCGAAGTTAAATACAGCGAAGCTAAGATCGTCCCAATGCAGCAGAAAGTAGTCCACGACATACCCAAACAAAATACGGTCTACTAAATTACCTGCCACACCTGCAGCCATAAGAATGAGGGCAACCTTCTTAAGTGAACCCTCAGTTCGTGATAACAACAAAACTCTAAGGCTAATCATAATCACCAAACCAGCCGAAGTTATAAAAAAATATCTTTGCCAACCACCGGCATTGGCAAAGATACTGAAAGCCCCACCTTTGTTGTAAACAAGGAAGAAGTCGAGCACTGGAAGAGCCGACAAACGCTCACCATAAGGCAAATTGGTAATGGCTTGAACTTTTAGAAAGTGATCAATTGCCACAAGAAGAAGGACAGATGCCATCATTGAGACAGGAAATATTAAATTCTTAATGGTACTCAAAAACTCCTCCCATCAATGCCATGCCAGCTGGCGCAATACAACCACCATACCCATCTCCCCTCCAAAAATACAATGGCGAACAGGCCAAAGTGACCCTCAAAAATATTTCCTTTGGTTTAAGTTGGACTGAGTACGTTGTGAATGGTTTCAAATCTGGCCGTGAGTTAGATCATGAAAATACAGTTGCGGTAACTGCTTAGAACATTTCAATCAAATTCATTAAGAACACGCGATTATATTGATGATAATCCTCCGGCGATCATTAACTAGGAGTAGGGAATAGGAGAAATACAGATCATGAAGCTAAATTCGATACTAGCGTCAGCTAATAAAATACATGGCTACAAACAAAATTTCATGACCATCGCTTTGTGTACATTGTTTTGCATATTTGGCACGTCAAATATACCTGTAAATTCGGAATGTTTGATAGGAAGTTACCTCGTTCACCCAGGTCAGTCAATCGAAGTCACATCATCTGAGATCCGTAAAAATATAGATGATGAAAATCTTCCAGAAGTCACCTACACAGCCACCTGTGTTAAAACAGCGCGCTCCGCTAGTGTTGATGAGCCTCTAGCTGCCACTAAAGGTTCCTACTGGTCAATTTGGCACGGCCAAGTTGATGACTACCGCTTGGTACTAGAAGTCAGTACAGCGGATCACATCAATACATCAACAGTGAATGATCATCGATTTCATTTTTAATTATTAAAGGTTATTGATTATGAGTATTGCCAGTAACAGTACATTTATATGGTTGGGCAAGGTAAATGCCGGATTAATATTATTCGCGGCGGTATGCTACTCGATTGCTTGCCTAGTGGCAGTTCAAACACCTGCGAGGGATAAACAGATAATTCCAGATAAAATGGATTTTCTGGTTAGTAATAAGCTTAACGATGAAAATCAAACGCTATTAAAACGCATAGAGAGTAGTACGCCGGGTTTACCAGGCCCAACTTTAGGGGGCTCAGACCTAAATAAGATTGAATCGATTCTTTATGAGGGGGCCTTCAATGGTAACGAGAATGCCATTAACTTACTTCTTGAGCTGCAATTCGAAGAGCGCACATTAAATGCTACGGATATTGATGTGATAGCGCTGGCTGAGTTCCATGAAGTAACGGTCTCTGAATATTATTTTAAACTGAAAGACCGAATCGAAAAGAAAACTATGATGGCTTTGTTTAATCTTATTGTGTCGATGAAACAACCATGCAACATTATCAATAGAAAGCTACAGACCAGTAAAACTGAATGGTTGTTTGGAGGTTGTTATGAGAGGGCCTATTTGTCCTAAAAGTATCGTAAGAATCCATGGCCGTCACCCTGACTTCGAAATCTATCCAACTCAACATGAATTGGAACAAGATGATATAAATGATCAATTGCTAGCCATCGAATACTGGATCTTTATAAGTGACCCGCTATCGAAAAGCTTAACAATATACAGCCGGTATGAAAGAGGGTGGTTAATATGCGGTGATACAAGGTGGCCAATAGCTGAATTAAAACGAAAAAATCAGCTTTAAAATAATCAGCTTTAAAATAATCAGCCATTAATTATATTTTTCTCCTACTCCACGCAATGCCTCGCCAATAATTTCCTCAGGTGGTTCTTCATAAATAACGGTTGTAGAGGCATCTTTGTGACCTAATATTTTTTGAGCCACTTTAATGCTATGCCCCTGGCCATGAATAATATCAGTGGCCAGACCGCGGCGGCCAGAATGGCTGCTAGCTTTCTCAACGCCAGCCCATTCTTTTAGCATTAACCCGATGTGATCTTGTAAAGTATTAGGAGAATATTGACCTCCTTTTTGAGAAACAAAAAGTGGGTCATTAGGTTTAAGGCTAGGATTTTTTGTAAGCCGGTTTTCAATGTGACGAGATAAAGACTCACGCAATGCATCATCTGTCATGGGAAGGTCACGAGACGTCCCTGTACGAGAGTCTACTGCTGGGTAAAATTGCTTAGGATCGATAACGGCACCGGCTCTAGCCATAGCCGCGACTTGTTCTATTAAGTTATTGAAGTCTTCTACTTTAAACCTAATCGTACGGCGGTTATAAGTTTTATTTGATTGGCCATTACGAGTGGCATTTGCACCCTTGGTATAACTGGCTGGAAGACTCATAATTTCAAGTAGCTTAAAAGTCTTCGCTTGTGCGGGGCCCGAGAGCCTAGCGACTTCTTTAATGGTTAATAAAGATATTTCCTGCACTCGAAGACCAAGTTTGAAGCTAACTTGCATGATAGCGGCATTCTTTTCCGGGTGGCGGTGCTTTTCAATTTCCGCCATGAGATGCCGGAACTGTTCAGTGCTTAAAACGCGGGCTTGACCTGATTTTGCCATTTAAAATCCAAAGAAGAGTGGGATTAAATAATCCGTTTTAATCCCATTGTAACGGATTACAGAAGCTGCATTACGAGAAAGCTCTACTATTGAGGTAAATTAATTTTAGGGGGGGGGGTTACACAATCCAACCACTAAATTATTAAGAATTGTCATCAGATATTAAATGATGCATTCCATTCTGATGAAACCAGATAGGATCAGCATTTTGCTCAATGTATTCATCGCAGGGTATGCCTTCAATTGTTGGAGGCTTTTTAATGCGAACCTGCTTACCTCCGATGAAAGACCACTCAAAGTCTTTTTTTCGGCCTTCAGAAACTGAACTTTTACCTTTAGCTTTAGCTTTAGCCATATATTCACACCTCCGAAATTCTAACGCCTGCCATTACGGGTTTTACCCCGTAAATGGCTTTGTTAAAAATGTATGCCTAAAAATCTTCTTCAGCTTCCGTTTCAACTAAATCAGGAAAAGACTCTTTTACTGCATCTGGAATCAAGGAGTTCCATTCCTTTAATTTGGCTTCAAGCTCCTCATTGAAGGAATCCTCGTCAAAATCATCCTGATCCCATTCATCACTTTCTTCTTCGTAAGAGAATTGAAACCTCTCACCTTTGGAATTCAATGCACAAACTAGTTTAGTTCCATACTCATCTCCAAGACTTGCATAGAGCTCTATATTTTTTCCGTTTTTGGATATATATTGCGCAAGTTCAAGCCACCCTGAGTCAAAAGCGTCTAGGCAGATATAACCTGAATCCATTTTAGAGTCTTCAAAACCATAACCTACATTTTTGGCAAATGAAGGTTCTAAGCCTGAAAATTGAAGTAAATCAGAAAAGACCTGATCGTAATCATCAGAGTCTGATAGCCGAGAATTTAGTTCTTCGGTAGCTTTAATTACGACACTTCCAAAAGCAGACATAGTACTTCCTTATTTATTTGTAATTTAATTTTTTAACAGTGCGATAGAACGGACCCTTCGGTCCGTATATTCGCTTTTTATGGCTTTCCCCAGCAACCATTAGTTACTGGCACTGGCAAATCAAAATATCCTTTTTTTGCTTTAATATCTCTTTGTATATCGACTAGCTCTCCATTCTCATCAATTTTTGCACATACGAATAAAAGGCCAAATTCATTTGAATCCTTATAAGAAAAAGTCGCGGTGACAACCAAGTGCTTTTCTTTATTGAACTCTGGCTTTAAAGGATAAGGCCTAGGTTTGAGACCTTTTCTCGCCAATTCAGGGTAGTGTTTTTGTATGTGATTCAAGGCACTTGATAATACGTTATGTCTATCAAACGAGAACAAGCTCCCTGAATTTGCACAACAAGACAATATTAAGAGGGTTAAGAACATTTTTATTTTCATATAAAAGCCATAACAGTGCGATAGAACGGACCCTTCGGTCCGTATATTCGCTTTTTGTACGTTATTTTAATTCCTCAACTTTACCTTAATTATCAATACCTTACTATTCCAAACTAATTCCACCTTTTTGCTGTATATACGGACCGCCTGGTCCGTATATACACGCACTCAAAATTAGGTAACATGTAGTTTTTTCCTTCTTTATTAACCGCGTAAGCAACAAAAGGAGTGACCCTTATGGGGTAATATACAGACCCCGAATAACCCGCCTAAACTTTTGGACAAAATGCGGAACGAAATCCGGCGCCGACATTACAGCCGAAACACTGAAAAAACCTACGCATACTGGGTTAAACAGTACATTTACTTTCACGGCAAGCAGCACCCCAAAGACCTTAATAGCTCTCACATAGAACAATTTCTAACCAACTTGGCTACAACCAAAAATGTAGCGGGTACCACTCAAGCTCAAGCACTTAATTCAGTGGTATTTATTTATAGGCATGTTTTAAAACAAGATGTAGGAGATCTAGATTACTTGCGCAATGTTCGCCGATTTAAGAACATCCCTACCGTACTGAGTAAAGAAGAAGTCGTTCAGTTATTTCAGAAAATGAAGGGCACTACGAAAATAATGGCTGGTTTACTTTACGGGGCAGGGCTTCGAGTTAATGAGTGCGTAACCCTTCGGGTCCAGGATATTGATTTATCACTAAGGACCATCACTATACGAAATGCCAAAGGACAAAAAGCTCGAGTAATATTAATACCTCAGCGACTGCTTAAAGCTTTAGGGCGACAATTACTGAAGCGGAAACAATTACATGTTGATGATATACATAAAGGCTGGGGGGCATGTTGACCTTCCTAACGCGCTTAATCGAAAGTACAACAATGCTGCGACGAGCTTTCAATGGCAATACCTATTCCCATCTAGCGCATCGAGAAAAGATATAAAAACGGGAGTCACCAAACGGTGGCATTATTCAACATCGACACTACAGAAGGCGGTAAGGGGTGCGGTTCGAATACTTGAGTTAAACAAACGTGTGACATGCCATACCTTAAGACACTCTTTTGCAACACACCTTCTTGAAGCTGGAACAGATATTCGAACTATCCAGGAATTAATGGGACACAAAGATGTTCGAACGACAATGATTTATACGCACGTTCTAAGAAAGGATATGCGATCAGTTACGAGCCCGTTAGATCAGCTATAGTAAGCTACTATACATAACGTGAATACCATAAAATGGCCATTTTATGGTATCAAAAAGCAGACACTTTATGGGCGCACGAACACCATCACCTGCATGATGCTGTACCACTTAAAGCATTACAAAAAGCCGTTAAAGAATGCGGCTTGAATCGAAAGGAAATCAGTTGCCATACGTTCCGGTATTCTGTTGCTACTCAGCAAAAGAAAAATGGGTGAGACATCAGAACCGTGCAATAACTATTAGGACATAGCTATGTGGCCACCACACAAATTTACACTAATGTATTGGGAGAGCGTTTCGCGGGAACCACGAGTCCGTTGGATAACTTAAATATAAATCAATGAAGTTGAGTTTTTGATTATCTAGAAGACAGTGTTATATATTCTAAAAAGGTTTAATAATTTCAAGTATTTTTAAAATAATAGACCCTGACCAGTTCAGCATACATTCTGTCTCTTATACACATCTCCGAGCCCACGAGACCGTACTAGATCTC
>OLII01000072.1_pt1 | contig 35163 bp, 32 predicted proteins | sample 1609481 | NCBI WGS metagenome assembly OLII01 (sample SAMN05416859, study PRJEB24817) | seawater metagenome | isolation source: Sea water | place: Canada:Atlantic | collected 2013-11 | reverse complement strand
GAGTAGATCGTCGGCAGCGTCAGATGTGTATAAGAGACAGGCCCAGCTGCATCCAGGCCCGCGCATGTTCTTCGTCTGCCGCGTGCCAGCGCTCGAAATCGGCACGCTCCTCGGCGCTGCCCGCATCCAGGCACAGCTGCCAGGCGATGGCGGCATCGAGCACCTTGGCCGATACCGGCCTGCTACTGAAGCCGTTCATGTCGGCTCGCCGTACAGCGCCACATAGCACTGGCGCATGCCCTGGGCCAGGTACTGGCGCACCCGCGACACCGACACGCCCAGGCGCTCGGCGATCTCGGCATGGCCCATGCCGTCGAGGCGGTTGTACAGGAACGCGGCGCGGGCCTTGCTCGACAGCTTGCCCAGCAGGCGGTCGATGGCCTTGAGGTCTTCGAGGATCAGGTGCTGTTCTTCCGGCGACGGCTGTTCGGCTTCGGGGATCAGCATCAGTTCGGCGAGGTACGCTTGCTCCAGTGCCGCCCGGCGAAAGTGGTCGAACAGCAGGCCGCGCGCCACCGCGGCCAGGAACGCCCGCGGCTCGCGTGGTGCGGGCAGCTGCTCGCGCCCGAGCAGGCGCACGAAGGTGTCCTGGCTCAGGTCTTCGGCGCGCTCGGCACAGGCGACGTTGCGCCGCAGCCAGCCCAGCAGCCAGCCGCGATGGTCACGGTACAGCGCACCAACCAGCTCACCGTGTGGGCTTTGCACTGACGACAAGGTGTTCCCCGGAATAGATGCGTTAACTAACGAGAATTATTCGCGATTGTGTCAGAGCCGCTGGCACTGTGCAATTAACGCTCATCGGATGACGTATCCGGGGCTGGTCAGAAGCCGTGGCTGTGTTGCCGTCGCCGGCGCCAGCCTTGCAGGCGATGCTCCAGCAGCAGCGGGCTGTCGATGTGCTGGCGTCGCGCCTGGCTGAACAGGATCAGTGCCAGTTCGGCAGTGACCTGTGCATCGGCGCTGGCGTGGTGGCGTTCACCGGCCTGCAGGCCGAAGTGCGCGGTCCAGTCGTCGAGCCCGGCGTCGCGCAACACCACGTCGGGGTTGAGCAGCGGGGCCAGCTCGGCCACGTCGATGAACGGGTGCTGCAGGCGGTAGCCCAGGCTGTCCTTCAGGGCTCGGCTGAGCATGCGCTGGTCGAAGCCGGCGTGGAACGCCAGCAGCGGGCTGTCGCCGATGAACGCCATGAGGTCGAGCAGTGCATCGGCCGGCACGCAGCCGGCGGCAATCGCACTGGGCCCCAGGCCATGGATCAGCACGCTGGGGCCCGGCTTGTGGTCATGCCGGTGCAGGGTGCGCTCGAACTGCTGGCTGAAGTCGATGGCGCCGTCCTCGATCACCACCGCGCCAATCGACAGCACCTGGTCGCGGTTCAGGTTCAGACCGGTGGTTTCCAGGTCCAGCACCACCCAGCGCTGGGCGCGCAGGGTGTGGTCCTGCAGCGGGGCTGGGCCGGGCAGTTGGGCCAGACGCTGCTGCTGGGCGGCGTCCAGTGCGGGTTGGCTGGGGCGCAGCCAGGTGAACAGGCTCATGACAGGTCGCTCATAGTTGGTAGCGCAGGGCCAGGCTGCTTTGCAGACGCTGGGCCTGGCGCAGCGATTCGCGCAGGATGCGCCGGTCCAGGTCGTTGAGGCTGTCGGGGTCGACGCGGTTGGAGTAGGGCAGGTTCTGGCGGGTCTGCAACTGGTGCTGCTGCATGCGGGTCTGCTGGATGAAGTGGTAGGCCTCTTCATAGGCGCCGCCATCGAGCGGGTCGATCACTTCCTTGCCTACCAGCTGGCGCAGGCGCTCCAGGGTGTTGTTGGCGTGCACGCCATTGGCCAGCGCCAGCAGGCGCGCGCCGTCGACGAAGGGCGTGAGGCCCTGCACCTTGAGGTCGAGGGTGGCGGCCTTGTCGTTGCCGCTGCGGGTCAGCACGAACTCGCGAAAGCGCCCCACGGGCGGGCGCTGACGCAGGGCGTTGGCGGCCATCATGCGCTGGAACAGGCGGTTGTCGGCGACCTGGTCGAGGATGCCCTGGCGCAGTTGTTCGCACGCCTGTTCGTCGCCCCACACCACGCGCAGGTCGAAATAGATGCTCGAGGCCAGCAGGTTCTCGGGGGTGGCCTCGCGGATGAACGCGGCAAAGCGTCGTGCCCACTCGGCCCTCGACAGGCACAGCTCGGGGTTGCCGGCCATGATGTTGCCCTTGCACAGGGTGAAGCCGCACTGCGCCAGGCCCTGGTTGATGTGCTGCGCCAGCGGCAGCAGGCGGGCGCGAATTTCGGCAGCCTGGGCCGCGTCGCGTGCCTCGAACAGGATGCCGTTGTCCTGGTCGGTGTGCAGGGTCTGTTCGCGGCGGCCTTCGCTGCCGAAGCACAGCCAGCTGAACGGCACGCCGGGGTCGCCCTTGTCCTGGATCGCCAGTTCGATCACCCGGCACACGGTGTGGTCGTTGAGCAGGGTGATGATGTGGGTGATCTGGGTGGACGAGGCTCCATGGGCGAGCATGCGCTCGACCAGCTGGCCGATCTCGCCGCGCAGCGACACCAGGTTCTCGACCCGCGCGGCGTGACGGATGGTGCGCGCCAGGTGTACCAGGTCGACCCGCTGCAGCGAGAACAGGTCGCGCTCGGAGACCACCCCGCACAGGCGTTGGTCCTGCACCAGGCACACGTGGGCGATATGGCGCTCGGTCATCGCGATGGCGGCGTCGAAGGCGCTGGCCTGGGGGCTGAGGTAGAAAGGCGCGGCGGTCATGTGCGCGGCGATCGGCGCGGCGAAGTCGGCACTGGCATCGGCCACCACCTGGCGCAGGTCGCGCAGGGTGAAGATGCCGACCGGTGCGCGCTGCTCGTCGACGATCACGATGCTGCCCACCTGCTGCTCGTGCATCAGGCGTACGGCCTCGCGTACGGGCGTATCTGGGGCGCAGGTGACCGGATGACGCATGGCCAGCTCACCCAGGCGGGTATTGAGCGAATACTGGTTGCCGAGGGTTTCAACTGCGCGGCGCTGGACCTGCTGGTTGACCTGGTCGAGCAGGCTGCTGACACCCCGCAGGGCAAAATCCCGAAACACTTCTGAGAGTGCGAACAGGCGGATGAACGCCGCCTTGTTCAGTTGCAGGCAGAAGGTGTCTTCGGCGGCCAGGTGTTCGGTACGGGTGGCGCGCTCGCCCAGCAGGGCGGCCAGCGGGAAGCACTCGCCTCCGGTGATCTCGAAGGTGGTCTCGGTGCCGGTGGCGGCATGGTTGCGCTCGCCCACCACGCGTCCCTGCTTGACGATGTAGAAGTGCTCGACGGGTCCGTCGGCAGGCTTGATGATGCTCTCACCGCTGGCGTAGAAGCGCAGCTGGCATTGTTCCACCAGGTACGCCAGGTGGGCGTTTTCCATCTGGTTGAAGGGAGGAAAGCGTTGCAGGAACTGCATGGTGCCGTGAATATTCTGCAGTACTGCGGTTTTGCCGGCCTGGTCGAAGGCGTCCATCTTGCTCATGAGCTTTACCGCATCTGTGCGTCGGCGCCGAGGGCCGAGCATTTGTTTTTATCGTGCTGCATGGTCGGCCGCGGGGTGCGCAGTGCCCATTGGACGTTTGTCTAAAGCGGGTAAGCGTCAATTATCCGACGAAAGGCGGGTTGCGGCACATGCGTTTGCGGTCTGAACTTGATTCAACGGATATTTTTACGATGGAACAGCCATGCCCGAAGCCGACGACATACTGAGCGAAGCCGAGCGCAAGGCGCTGGCGAGCGTGACTGCGCGCGGGACCGCGCTGCCCAAGGTGCTGATCGTCGAAGACGACAAAGGGTCGCGCGAAGCGCTGGCGAGTTACTTGAAGGCCCATGGCATTCGTTGCCTTGCCGCAGAAAACACCACGGTGGCGTTCGACTACCTCAAGCGCGAACCCAGGATCGGGCTGCTGATTACCGACCTGCGCATGCAGCCGGTGGGGGGCATCGAGTTCATCGAGCAGATTCGTGAGTCGGACCAGGCCGCGTTGCCGATCATCATCGTGTCGGGCGATGCCAAGGTGCAGGACGCGATTGCGGCAATGCACCTGAGCGTGGTCGACTTTCTGCTCAAGCCGCTCGACCAGGAGAAGCTGGAAAAGCTGGTGAAGCTGGTGAGGCATGAGCTGGGCATCGGCTGAACCCCTTCGCTGGCTTGCCAGCGAAGGGGTGCGTCAGGCAGCGCTGTAACGAGCTTACAGCCCGTTGCGCGCCTTGAACTCGCGACGACGGCGATGCAGTACCGGCTCGGTATAACCGTTCGGCTGCTTCGCACCCTCGATCACCAGCTCGACCGCCGCCTGGAAGGCGATGTTGCTGTCGAAGTCCGGTGCCATCGGGCGGTACAGCGGGTCGTTGGCGTTCTGCTTGTCGACCACTGGCGCCATGCGCTTGAGGCCTTCGATCACCTGCGCCTCGCTGATGATGCCGTGACGCAGCCAGTTGGCCAGCAACTGCGCGGAAATCCGCAGGGTGGCGCGGTCTTCCATCAGGCCCACATCGTTGATGTCCGGCACTTTCGAGCAACCCACGCCCTGGTCGATCCAGCGCACTACATAGCCAAGAATGCCCTGGGCATTGTTGTCCAGTTCGTTGCGGATCTCTTCGTCCGACCAGTTGGTGTCGGTGGCCAGCGGAATGGTCAGGATATCGTCGACCGAGGCCGGCGCACGCTTGGCAAGCTCCGCCTGGCGGGCGAACACGTCGACCTTGTGATAGTGCAGCGCGTGCAGCGCGGCGGCGGTCGGCGACGGCACCCAGGCGGTGTTGGCACCGGCCAGTGGGTGGGCGATCTTCTGCTCGAGCATGTCGGCCATCAGATCAGGCATGGCCCACATGCCCTTGCCGATCTGCGCGCGGCCCTGCAGGCCGGTGGCAAGGCCCACGTCGACGTTGTTGTTCTCGTAGGCACCGATCCACTTCTGGGTTTTCATGGCGCCCTTGCGCACCACGGCGCCCGCTTCCATGGAGGTGTGGATCTCGTCGCCGGTACGGTCGAGGAAGCCGGTGTTGATGAACACCACGCGCTCGCTGGCGGCCTGGATGCAAGCCTTGAGGTTGACCGTGGTACGGCGCTCCTCGTCCATGATGCCGACCTTCAGGGTGTTGCGCTTGAGGCCCAGCACGTCTTCGACGCGACCGAACAGCTCGTTGGTGAAGGCGGCTTCTTCAGGGCCGTGCATCTTCGGCTTGACGATGTACACCGAGCCGGTGCGGCTGTTCTTGCGGGTGGTGTTGCCGTTGAGGTTGTGCACCGCAGCCAGGTTGGTGACCAGCGCATCGAGGATGCCTTCGGGCACTTCGTTGCCATCCTTGTCGAGGATCGCGTCGATGGTCATCAGGTGACCGACGTTGCGCACGAACAGCAGCGAACGGCCATGCAGGCTCAGCGAGCCGCCATTGGGCGCGGTGTACTCGCGGTCCGGGTTCATGGTGCGGGTGAAGGTCTGGCCGGCCTTGCTCACGCTTTCGGCCAGGTCGCCCTTCATCAGGCCCAGCCAGTTGCGGTAGATCACCACCTTGTCGTCGGCATCCACCGCGGCCACGGAGTCTTCGCAGTCCATGATGGTGGTCAGGGCGGCTTCCATCAGCACGTCCTTGACCCCAGCGGCGTCGGTCTGGCCGACCGGGGTGCTGGCATCGATCTGGATTTCGAAGTGCAGGCCGTTGTTTTTCAGCAGCACGGCGACAGGGGCCGTGGCATCGCCCTGGTAGCCGACCAGTTGCGCGTCGTCGCGCAGGCCGCTGTTGCTGCCACCCTTGAGGGTGACCACCAGCTTGCCATCGGCAATGCTGTAGCGGGTGGCATCGACGTGGGAGCCGGCCGCCAGTGGCGCAGACTCGTCGAGGAAGGCGCGGGCGAAGGCGATGACCTTGTCGCCGCGTACCTTGTTGTAGCCCTTGCCCTTCTCGGCACCACCGGCTTCGCTGATGGCGTCGGTGCCGTACAGCGCGTCGTACAGCGAGCCCCAGCGGGCGTTGGAGGCGTTGAGGGCGAAGCGTGCGTTCATCACCGGCACTACCAGCTGCGGGCCGGCCATGCGAGCGATCTCGTCATCGACATTCTGGGTGGAGGCCTGGAAGTCCGCCGCTTCTGGCAGCAGGTAGCCGATCTCCTGGAGGAAGGCCTTGTAAGCCGGAGCATCGTGGGCCTGGCCCTTGCGCGCCTGGTGCCAGGCGTCGATCTGCGCCTGCAGGGTGTCACGCTTGGCCAGCAGGGCTTTGTTCTTTGGAGCGAGGTCGTTGATGATCTTCTCTGCCCCGATCCAGAACTGCTCGGCGTTGACGCCGGTTCCGGGAATGGCTTCGTTGTTCACGAAGTCGAACAGGACTTTGGCGACCTGAAGGCCACCGACTTGAACGTGTTCAGTCATTGCTTGCCTCACTCTGCTCAGCTATTCAGCTCTTGTTTCAACATTTTTGTAGTGCGCGTCGCGGCATACTACATGAAGCGCTGCGCTTGGGAAAATCAGACTAAATACGCCGTTTTGCGACCATTTGGTCGCAAAACGTCGTTCTGGGAGCGGGCATGTTCTCAAAAATCGAGTGAATTGTTCCAGATAAATCTAAAAACAGTACACGATTTGTTGTTCGAGCCCGCTGCGGCAGGTTGCCGCGCCTTGCCTATACTTGATCGGCGCCCCCGGTATTCGGGGGCTGGAGAGAGGACTGGCGCGTGGATCATCTTGTCTTGACCGTGATTGCCCCTGACCGCGCCGGCCAGGTGGAGCGGGTGGCCGAATGCATCGCCGAGCATAACGGCAACTGGCTGGAGAGTCGCATGTCGCGCATGGCAGGGCAATTCGCCGGCATCCTGCGCGTCGCGGTACCGGCCGAATCCTATGACGAACTGGTGGAGGCGTTGCAGGCGCTGGGCAAGCACGGGATTCGCGTGCTGATCGCCGAAAGCGGCATCGAGCCGTCGTGCACCTGGAAGCCGATCGCGATGGAGCTGGTGGGCAACGATCGCCCCGGCATCGTGCGCGACATCACCCGGCTGCTGGCCGAACAGGGGGTGAACCTGGAGCGCTTCAGTACCGACGTGCGGCCCGCGCCGATGAGCAGCGAGCCGCTGTTTCACGCCGATGCGCTGCTGGCCCTGCCGCTGACGCTGTCGCTGGATGACCTGCAACAGCGCCTGGAGGCCCTGGCCGACGACCTGATGGTGGAGCTCAAGCTGCGCCCCGAAGAGTAGGCGTAGGGGGTGGCGTAGCGCTCAGGTGCGCCGGCGAATGCTCAGCCAGGCATCCACGCTGTACAGTGCCAGGCCGGCCCAGATGAACATGAACGCCACCAGTGTGCTGCTCGACAGATGTTCGTCGAACAGCAGCACCGCCTGCAGCAGCACCAGGGTCGGCGCCAGGTACTGCAGAAAGCCCAGAGTGGTGTAAGGCAGATGCCGCGCGGCGGCGTTGAAGCACACCAGCGGTATCAGCGTGACGGGCCCGGCGGCGGCCAGCCACAGCGCGTCGCTGGTGCTGTAGAAGCTGGCCTGGGCGCTGTGGGCCATGGGGTTGAGCAGCAGCCAGCCGATGGCCAGCGGTACCAGCATCCAGGTTTCCACCACCAGCCCCGGCAACGCCGCCACTGGCGCCTGCTTGCGGATCAGCCCGTAGAAGCCGAAGCTCAGCGCCAGTACCAGCGACACCCATGGCAGGCTGCCCACCTGCCACACCTGCTGCGCCACCCCCACTGCCGCCAGGCCTACCGCCACCCACTGCAGGCGGCGCAGACGCTCGCCCAGCAGCAACATGCCCAGCAGCACGTTGACCAGCGGGTTGATGTAGTAACCCAGGCTCGCCTCGAGCATGCGCCCGTTGTTCACGGACCACACATAGGTCAGCCAGTTGCCCGCGATCAGCGATCCGCTCAGGGCCAGGATTGCCAGGCGCCGCGGGTTGTCGCGCAGTTCGCGCCACCAGCCCGGGTGCTTCCAGAACAGCAGCAGGATCGAGCCGAACAGGGCCGACCACAGCACCCGATGCACGATGATTTCCACGGCGGGCACGTTCTGTAGGGCTTTGAAATAGATGGGGAACAAGCCCCAGATGATGTAGGCGGTCAGGCCCAGTATGTACCCGCGGCGCGGGTTGGCGGCTTGCATGCTGATTCCTTGCTTAGGCAGCTATCTAAAACCCGGCTATTGTAGACAGACTGGCAGCAGGTTCTAGAACAATTTCAGCGGCTCTTCGGCCAGTGCGGCGGTCTGCTCACGCAGGGCCAGGACCTGGTCGCCCCAGTAGCGTTCGCTGCCAAACCACGGGAAGCTGCGCGGGAACGCCGGGTCGTCCCAGCGGCGCGCCAGCCAGGCGCTGTAGTGCAGCTGGCGCAGGGCGCGCAACGGTTCGATCAGGGCCAGTTCGCGGGGGTCGAAATCGTGGAACTCGTTGTAGCCATCCATCAGTTCGGCCAGCTGGCCCAGGCGCTCGTGACGATCGCCGGCGAGCATCATCCACAGGTCCTGCACGGCGGGGCCCATGCGGCAGTCGTCCAGGTCGACGATGTGGAACACCTCGTCGCGGCACATCATGTTGCCGGGGTGGCAGTCGCCGTGCAGGCGGATGCTCTTGTACGGGGTGCGGGCGTAGGCGTCCTCCACGCGCTTGAGCAGGTCGCGGGCCACCGACTCGTAGGCCGGCAGCAGGCTGCGCGGCACGAAGTTGCCTTCGAGCAGGGTGGCGAGGGAGGCGTGACCGAAGTTGGCCACGCCCAGCGCTTCACGGTGTTCGAACGGGCGCGTGGCGCCGACCGCGTGCAGGCGACCGAGCAACTGGCCGAGGCGGTACAGCTGGTCGAGGTTGCCCGGCTCCGGCGCGCGGCCGCCACGGCGCGGGAACAGTGTGAAGCGAAAGCCTGCATGCTCGAACAGGCTCTGGCCGTTGTGCACCAGCGGGGCGACCACGGGGACTTCGCAGTCGGCCAGTTCGGCGGTGAAGGCGTGCTCCTCGAGAATCGCCGCGTTGCTCCAGCGGCCGGGGCGATAGAATTTGGCGATCAGCGGTTCGGCGTCTTCGATGCCCACCTGGTAGACACGGTTCTCGTAGCTGTTGAGTGCCAGAACACGAGCGTCGCTGAGAAAGCCGATGCTTTCGACAGCGTCCAGGACCAGGTCGGGGGTAAGGGTATCGAAGGGGTGTGACATGGGAACTCCTGCAGCGCGACGGGTGGCCGGGCGTATGAGAGCCATGGTACAGCACCCCGGGGACGCTGCATGCCCCATCGCGGGTCAAGCCCGCTCCCACAAGGAAATCGCTGAACCTGTGGGAGCGGGCTTGACCCGCGATGGGCTGTGCTGCAGCCCCAATAATCTAGAGCGGCGTACCCAGCAGCACATACGCCGGCGAGAACCGCACTGCCACTTCACTGCCTACCGCCACCCGGTTGTCCAGCAGCCACTGCGGCTCGGCAAATGCGCACAGCGTCTGGCCGTTGCTCAGGCTCAGGCGCACCTCGGTAGTCCCTTGCGGGTCATCGATCAGTTCCTGTACCACGGCGCTCAACTGGTTGACCTGCGCCGGCCCGGGCATCTCCACCTCCAGCCAGCCGGCCTTGATCAGCGCCACCACCGGCGTGCCCGGTTCCAGCTCCAGGCGCAAGGTGCTGTCATGGGTGATCTGTGCCTCGATGCGCAGCCCCCCGGCCAGGGTCAGCTCCACGGTGTCGATGCGGCCCTGCGCGCGAATGGCGCTGACCCGCCCATGCAACTGATTGCGCGCACTGGTGCGCAGCATCAGGCGCCCGAGCAGGTCGAGATCGTCGGAGTCTTCGGCCGCTTCCAGCACCTGCGCCTGCAACAGTTGCAGCTTCTGGTACAGGCGCAACACCCGCTGCCCCTCCAGCGACAGTTTCGCCCCACCGCCGCCGCGCCCGCCCACGCTGCGTTCCACCAGCGGGCTGGCGGCCAGGTTGTTGAGCTCGTCGATGGCATCCCACGCGGCCTTGTAGCTGATGCCGGCGCTCTTGGCCGCCCGGGTGATCGACCCCTGCTCGGCGATGTGGGCAAGCAGGGCGATGCGTTGCGGGCGACGGACGATATGTTGGGTCAACAGGGCAGGCAGGGACATGGGCGGGCACGCAGTCGGGGCAGGGATGGCCCAGAAAGTGCCCGCCGCCCCGGCGCAAGTCAAGCGCCGCCGGGCTTGGGCGTGCGTGCCAGGCAGTATACGTCCACCCGCGTGGCACCCGCCGCCCGCAACAGGCTGGCCAACGCCTGCGCAGTGGCGCCGGTGGTGAGCACATCGTCGACGATCGCCACATGCTGCCCCCTGATCGCCGCCGAATCGGCCAGGGCAAAGGCGTGGCGCAGGTTGCGCTTGCGCGCCTTGGCCGTCAGCCCCTGCTGGGCCGCCGTTTCTTGCGGGCGTTGGAGCAGACGTGGCTCGCAGGCGATCTCCAACTGCCCGGCCAACCACTGGGCAAGCATCGCAGCCTGGTTGAAGCCGCGTTCGCGCAGGCGCCGGCGCGCCAGCGGTACCGGCAACAGCAGGCCGGGCCGCGGCAGGTCTTCGGCAAAGCGGTAGGCAAGCCAGTTGCCCAGCAGTTGCGCCAGTAATCGGCCCAGCGGCCACTGGCGCTGGTGCTTGAAGCGGGTGATCAGTGCATCCACGGGGAAGCCGTAGTGCCAGGGCGCCTCGACCCGGGTGAAGGCGGGTGGGCGGCGGCTGCACTGGCCGCAGGTCAGGCCCCGCATCGGCAAGGGCAGCGCGCAGGTTCGACAGCATTCTTCCAGCCAGGGCAGTTCGGCTTCGCAGGCCACGCAAATGGGGTGTGACTGCTGGGCAGGTTCATCGCACAGCAAACATGCTTGGTTGATATTTAGCCAGTTGTAAACCAGTTGTTTAAGGTGTGGTTGACAGTGCATGGCGCTTCCTTAACTATGCGAGCTATCCGTGATGCGCTGGCGGGCTTTCCTGTCCCGGCGCCAGTACAAGCCTAAACAAGGAAACACCCATGAGCGCCAGCACAACTGCAACGCTTCGTCACGACTGGTCCCTGGCCGAAGTCAAAGCACTGTTCCAGCTACCGTTCAACGACCTGCTGTTTCAGGCGCAGACCGTTCACCGCGCGCATTTCGACGCCAACCGCGTTCAGGTCTCGACCCTGCTGTCGATCAAGACCGGCGCCTGCCCGGAAGATTGCAAATATTGTCCGCAGTCCGGTCACTACAACACCGGCCTGGAAAAACAAAAGCTGATGGAGGTGCAGAAGGTGCTGGAGGAGGCCGCCCGGGCCAAGGCCATCGGCTCCACGCGCTTCTGCATGGGCGCGGCGTGGAAGCACCCGTCGGCCAAGGACATGCCCTACGTGCTGCAGATGGTCAAAGGGGTCAAGGCCCTGGGCCTGGAAACCTGCATGACCCTGGGCAAGCTCGACCAGGAGCAGACCGTGGCCCTGGCCCAGGCCGGCCTGGACTACTACAACCACAACCTGGACACCTCGCCGGAGTTCTACGGCAGCATCATCACCACCCGCACCTACGGCGAGCGCCTGCAGACCCTGGCTTATGTGCGCGATGCCGGGATGAAGATCTGTTCGGGCGGGATCCTGGGCATGGGCGAATCGCTGGACGACCGCGCCGGGCTGCTGATCCAGCTGGCCAACCTCCCGGAGCACCCCGAATCGGTGCCGATCAACATGCTGGTGAAGGTGGCGGGCACGCCGCTCGAGAATGCCGAAGACGTCGACCCGTTCGACTTCATCCGCATGCTGGCAGTGGCGCGTATCCTCATGCCGCAGTCCCATGTGCGCCTGTCGGCCGGGCGCGAGGCGATGAACGAACAGATGCAGGCACTGGCCTTCTTCGCCGGGGCCAACTCGATCTTCTACGGCGAGAAGCTGCTGACCACCGCCAACCCGCAGGCCGACAAGGACATGCAACTGTTCGCGCGCCTGGGCATCCAGCCTGAAGCGCGCGAAGAGCACGCCGACGAGGTGCACCAGGCGGCCATCGAGCAGGCGCTGATCGAGCAGAAGAGCAGCGAGCTGTTCTACGACGCCGCCTCCGCCTGAGGTCGCCATGAGCTTTGATCTGAGTGCGCGCCTGGAACAACGGCGCGCTGCGGCGCTGTATCGCCAGCGCCCCCTGCTGCAGAGCCCGCAGGGGCCGCAGGTGATGGTGGACGGCACGCCGTTGCTGGCGTTTTGCAGCAACGACTACCTGGGCCTGGCCAACCACCCCGAGGTGATCGACGCCTGGCGTGCCGGCGCTGAGCGTTGGGGCGTGGGCGGCGGGGCGTCGCACCTGGTGATCGGCCACAGCTCGCCGCACCATGAACTGGAACTGGCCCTGGCCGAGTTTACCGGTCGCCCGCGCGCGCTGCTGTTCACCACCGGCTACCTGGCCAACCTGGGTGCGTTGACCGCGCTGGTGGGGCAGGGCGACAGCGTGCTGCAGGATCGCCTCAACCATGCTTCGCTGCTGGATGGCGGGTTGCTCAGTGGTGCGCGCTTCAGCCGCTACCTGCACAACGATGCCGACAGCCTCGGCAAGCGCCTGGACAAGGCCACCGGCAATGTGCTGGTGGTCACCGATGGCGTGTTCAGCATGGATGGCGACATCGCCGACCTGCCGGCGCTGGCTGCCCAGGCGCAGGCCAGGGGCGCCTGGCTGATGGTCGACGATGCCCATGGCTTCGGCACCCTGGGCCGCCACGGCGGTGGCGTGGTGGAGCATTTCGGCCTGGACATGGGGCAGGTACCGGTGCTGGTCGGCACCCTGGGCAAGGCCTTCGGTACCGCCGGTGCGTTCGTCGCCGGCAGTGAGGAACTGATCGAGTGCCTGATCCAGTTCGCCCGCCCGTACATCTATACCACCAGCCAGCCACCGGCCCTGGCCTGCGCCACGCTCAGGAGCCTGCAACTGCTGCGTGACGAGCACTGGCGCCGCGAGCACCTGGCTGCGCTGATCCGCCAGTTCCGTCAGGGCGCCGAGCAGATCGGCCTGCACCTGATGGACAGTTTCACGCCGATCCAGCCGATTCTGATCGGCGATGCCGCAAGGGCCATGCGGCTGTCGGCGATGTTGCGCGAACGCGGGCTGATGGTCACGGCGATCCGTCCACCGACGGTGCCGGCCGGCAGTGCCCGGCTGCGCGTGACCCTGACCGCCGCCCACAGCGCCGCGCAGGTACAGCTATTGTTGAATGCATTGGCCGAGTGTCATTCGCTGCTGGAGCCTGCTGATGCGTGATCGACTGATTCTGTTGCCGGGCTGGGGCCTGGGTACCGCTGCACTGGAGCCGTTGGCCGCGAGCTTGCGCGCCCTGGATGCCAAGCTGCACGTGGAGCTGGTGCCTCTGCCGGAGCTGGATGGCAGTGACGTGCCTGTATGGCTGGATCACCTGGACCGCACGCTGCCTACCGACACCTGGCTGGGAGGCTGGTCGCTGGGCGGCATGCTCGCCGCCGAGCTGGCGGCGCGACGCGGCGATCACTGCTGCGGGCTGGTGACGCTGGGCAGCAACGCCAGCTTCGTGGCCCGTGCGGACTGGCCCCATGGCATGCCGACCGACACCTTCAATACCTTTCTCGACGGTTGCCGTAGCCATACGCAAGTGACGCTCAAGCGCTTCAAGTCGCTGTGCAGCCAGGGCGCCCAGGCGCCGCGCAGCCTGGCGCGGTTGCTGGAGGTGGGGGTGCCGGCAACCGACCCGCTGTACCTGGCCACGGGCCTGGAGGTATTGCGGAAACTCGATACCCGGGCTGCGCTGAGCAACTTCGGCGGCCCGCAGTTGCACCTGTTCGCAGGCAGCGACGCGCTGGTGCCGGTCGAGGCGGCCAAGGCGCTGTTCGAACTGCTGCAGGACGTCGAGGTGGGCATTGTCGAGGACAGCGCCCACGCCTTCCTGCTGGAGCACGCCCAGGCGTTGGCGACCTTTATCAAGACCTTCCTGCACGAGAGTGGCGATGACTGATCTTTCCCTGCCCAGGCTGCCCGGCGCCTTGCCCGACAAGCGCCAGGTGGCGGCCTCGTTTTCCCGTGCTGCGGCCAGCTACGACAGTGTCGCCGCGTTGCAGCGGGCGGTGGGCGCCCATCTGCTGGCGCAGCTGCCCGCCGAGTTGCAACCGCGTTGCTGGATCGATCTGGGCAGTGGCACCGGGCATTTCAGCCGGCACTTGCAGCAACGTTATCCACAAGGGCTGGGTGTAGCGGTGGATATCGCCGAAGGCATGCTGCTGCATGCCCGTGAGCTGGGGGGCGCGCATTACCATGTGGCGGGCGATGCCGAGCGTCTGCCGCTGCGTGATGGCAGCGCCGGGCTGATCTTCTCCAGCCTGGCGGTGCAGTGGTGCGCCGACCTGGCTGCGGTGCTGCGTGAAGCGCAGCGGGTTCTGCAGCCTGGGGGCGTGCTGGCGTTCGCCAGCCTGTGCGTGGGCACGCTGTTCGAGCTGCGTGAAAGCTGGCAGGCGGTGGACGGGCTGGTGCACGTCAATCGCTTCCGCCCTCTGGCGCACTACCAGCGTCTGTGTGCCGACAGCGGGCTGCAGGTGCTCGGGCTGGAGGCCCGGCCCCATGTACTGCATTACCCCGATGTGCGCAGCCTGACCCATGAGCTCAAGGCGCTGGGCGCACACAACCTCAACCCCGGTCGCCCCGCCGGCCTGACCGGCAGGGCACGCATGCAGGGCCTGCTGCAGGCCTACGAGCGCTTTCGCCAGCCGCAGGGACTGCCCGCCACCTATCAGGTAGTCTATGCGGTACTGCACAAGCCGCAGCACCAGGGGGATTGAGATGCATGCTGCCTATTTCATCGCCGGCACCGATACCGATGTGGGCAAGACCACCATTGCCGCCGGCCTGCTGCATGCGGCACGTCTGGCCGGCCTGAGTACCCTTGGGGCCAAGCCGGTAGCGTCGGGCTGCGAGGTGACCCCCAAGGGCCTGCGCAACGCCGATGCACTGGCCCTGATCGCGCAAAGCAGCCTCACGCTGCCCTATGCGCAGCTCAACCCTTTTGCCTTCGAGCCCGCCATCGCCCCGCACCTGGCGGCCCGCGAGGCGGGTGTTGCGCTGAGCGTGCAGGCGTTGCTGGCGCCGATGCGCACGTTGCTGGCGCACAACGCCGATTTCACCCTGATCGAAGGGGCGGGTGGCTGGCGAGTGCCGTTGTCCGATCAGGCCAATCTGTCGGACCTGGCGATTGCGCTCAAGCTGCCGGTGATCCTGGTGGTAGGCGTGCGCCTGGGTTGCATCAACCATGCGCTGCTCAGTGCCGAGGCGATTGCCCGCGATGGCCTGCAACTGGCCGGCTGGGTGGCGAACATCATCGAGCCGCGCACCTCGCGCCTGGAGGAGAACCTGGCTTCGCTTGCCGAACGCCTGCCGGCCCCCTGCCTGGGCCGGGTGCCAAAACTCAAGGTGGCCAGCGCCGAGGCGGTGGCCGCATACCTGCAGCTGGATTTGCTCGACTAGGCTGAGTCTATTGAAGGGCACTGTGCCATTAGTGTTTTTGACGGGCCTTTTGCCGGGTTGTCTGCTTCAATAGGGGCCATTGATGTCATCTGTGCCTTCCGTCACCTGGGGAGTTTGAAATGGAAATCTCGGGCAGTTCCGCATTCTATGCCGGCCTGGGCGCCATTCAGAGCGGCCAGAACCGCGTCGATCAGGCCGCCAGCCAGATCGCCAACACCACTGTCGAACGTGCTGCCACCAGCCAGTCCAGCGACTACCAGGCCGAACGCCTGCGCTCGGTCGACCGCAGCCAGCAGATGGACCTGGCCACCAGCACCGTCGAACTTGCCCTGGGCAAGCATCAGGTCGAGCTGGGTGTCAAAGTGGCAAAGGCCTCCGACGAAATGCTCGGCACGCTGATCGATACCTACGCCTGAGCCAGCCGGCCCTCGCATCTTCCCGGTTTTACCCCTCCATCCTGACTCGACGCCCTGGCCCAAGGCCGGGCGCCTTGTCGTGCCTGCGTTCTGTCGAGCAGGGCCGGAGCGTAGCCTGCCATGGCAGAAATGCCCTCATGGGGGTGCTTGACAAGGTTTCGGCGTAAACGTATGTTTCAAACAACTGTTTGACCGAAAGCCGCCTAGAGCTGGTCGGTGTATGTCGCGGTCTCCCTATTCAAGGATCCATCAGCAGAGGTTCATCGCTATGCCTGATTACAAAGCCCCCTTGCGTGATATTCGTTTCGTTCGCGATGAACTGCTGGGCTACGAAGCGCACTATCAGAGCCTGCCGGCTTGCCAGGACGCCACCCCCGACATGGTCGATGCGATCCTCGAGGAAGGCGCCAAGTTTTGTGAACAGGTACTGGCCCCGCTGAACCGTGTGGGCGACCTGGAAGGCTGCACCTGGAGCGAGTCGGGCGTTAAGACCCCCACCGGCTTCAAGGAAGCCTACAAGCAGTTCGTCGAAGGCGGCTGGCCGAGCCTGGCCCATGACGTCGATCACGGCGGCCAGGGTCTGCCCGAGTCGCTGGGCCTGGCGGTCAGCGAAATGGTCGGCGAGTCGAACTGGTCGTGGGGCATGTACCCGGGCCTGTCGCACGGCGCGATGAACACCATCTCCGAGCACGGCACCGCCGAGCAGCAGAACACCTACCTGACCAAGCTGGTATCCGGCGAATGGACCGGCACCATGTGCCTGACCGAACCGCACTGCGGTACCGACCTGGGCATGCTGCGCACCAAGGCCGAACCTCAGGCCGACGGTTCCTACAAGGTCACCGGCACCAAGATCTTCATCTCGGCCGGTGAACACGACATGGCCGACAACATCGTGCACATCGTGCTGGCGCGCCTGCCCGATGCACCGGCCGGCACCAAAGGCATCTCGCTGTTCATCGTGCCCAAGTTCCTGCCGACCGCCGAAGGCGGTGTGGGCGAGCGCAACGCCGTTTCCTGTGGCTCCATCGAACACAAGATGGGCATCCACGGCAACGCCACCTGCGTGATGAACTTCGACGCCGCCACCGGCTACCTGATCGGCCCGGCCAACAAGGGCCTGAACTGCATGTTCACCTTCATGAACACCGCTCGCCTGGGTACCGCGCTGCAAGGCCTGGCCCACGCCGAAGTGGCATTCCAGGGTGGCCTGAAGTATGCCCGCGACCGCCTGCAGATGCGTTCGCTGACCGGCCCCAAGGCGCCGGACAAGGCGGCTGACCCGATCATCGTCCACCCGGACGTGCGTCGCATGCTGCTGACCATGAAAGCCTTTGCCGAAGGCAACCGCGCGATGGTGTACTTCACCGCCAAGCAGGTCGACATCGTCAAGTACAGCCAGGACGAAGAAGAGAAGAAGAAGGCCGACGCACTGCTGGCCTTCATGACCCCGATCGCCAAGGCGTTCATGACCGAAGTCGGCTTCGAGTCGGCCAACCACGGCGTGCAGATCTACGGCGGCCACGGCTTCATCGCCGAGTGGGGCATGGAGCAGAACGTTCGCGACAGCCGCATCTCGATGCTGTACGAAGGCACCACCGGCATCCAGGCGCTGGACCTGCTGGGCCGCAAGGTGCTGATGACCCAGGGCGAGGCGCTCAAGGGCTTCACCAAGATCGTGCACAAGTTCGTCCAGAACAACGAAGGCAACGAGGCCATCAGCGAGTTTGTCGCGCCATTGGCCAAGTTGAACAAGGAGTGGGGCGAACTGACCATGAAGGTCGGCATGGCCGCGATGAAGGACCGCGAAGAAGTCGGTGCCGCCTCGGTGGACTACCTGATGTACTCCGGTTACGCCTGCCTGGCCTACTTCTGGGCCGACATGGCGCGCCTGGCCGCCGAGAAACTGGCTGCCGGCACCAGCGAAGAGGCGTTCTACACCGCCAAGCTGCAGACCGCGCGCTTCTACTTCCAGCGCATCCTGCCGCGGACCCGCACGCATGTGGAAACCATGCTGTCGGGCGCGAGCAACCTGATGGACATGAACGAAGAGCACTTCGGCCTCTCGTACTGAGTCATCGCCTGAAGCAAGAAAGCCCGCCCTTACCGGCGGGTTTTTTTATGCGCTAGTCAGAACCTGAAACGAATACGTGCTAAGCCCTGCTCCTACCCTGCCGTTACAAGTGCTGCCGGCATATTCATCTATTCATGTGCGCTGCCGACACATTAAAGGCACAATGCCATTACTTGATCTGCCGGGTCGGAGATTCCCTTGTTTCGTTTATCCGCTGTACGACTGAGCCATTTTCTGCCGTCACTGTTCCTGCTGGTGTCTGGGCTCGCCGCTGCTTATGTCAGAGACCTCAACGTCTTCTTCACCTCGCTGTTCAACGTGCTGCCAACCCTGGTGCTGCTGCTGGGCGGGGCCTACTGCACGGTCTACCGCCGTCAGCGTGAACTGTTCCTGATGGTCACGGTGTATATCGCCTACTTCCTGCTCGACACCCAGACCGACTACTACCGCGACAATGGCGTGGTACGCCAGGACGCCGCCGTGGTGTTCCACCTGGTGTGCCTGTTGCTGCCGATCCTGTTTGCGCTGTACGGCGCCTGGCAGGAACGCACGCACCTGTTCCAGGACATGGTGGCGCGCTTTGCCGTGCTGCTGGCGGTCGGCAGCACGGCGCTGGGGCTGGAGCAGAGCTACCCGCAGGCGCTGCTCAACTGGCTCGCGGAAATCCGCTGGCCGGCGCTGCACGGTCAGTGGATGAGCCTGATCCAGCTGGCCTACCCGGTGTTCCTGCTCGCCTTCATCCTGCTGGTGGTGCAGTACCTGCGCGAACCGCGCCCGCTGCATGCGGCGCAGGTGATCGGTCTGATGGGGATCTTCTGGATGCTGCCGCAGACCTTCATCCTGCCCTTCACCCTGAACATCATGTGCAGCCAGGTGATGCTGATGATCGCCGCCGCGGTCTCCCACGAGGCCTACCAGATGGCGTTTCGTGACGAGCTCACCGGCCTGCCGGGGCGCCGCGCGCTCAACGAGCGCATGCAGCGTCTGGGGCGCAACTATGTGCTGGCGATGACCGACGTCGACCACTTCAAGAAATTCAACGATACCCACGGGCACGACGTGGGCGACCAGGTGCTGCGCCTGGTGGCCAGCAAACTGTCCAAGGTCACCGGCGGGGGCCGCGCCTACCGCTATGGCGGCGAGGAGTTCGCCCTGGTGTTCGCGGCCAAGACCATCGAGGAATGCCTGCCGCACCTGGAGGCGGTGCGCGAGGTGATCGCCAACTACAATATCCAGCTGCGCAACCAGGACAGCCGCCCCCAGGACGACCAGCAGGGGCGACAACGCCGTGGGGCGGCCGGGGCCAGCAGCGTGTCGGTGACCATCAGCATCGGTGCCGCCGAGCGCCTGCCCGAGCACCGCAGCCCCGATGAGGTGCTCAAGTCGGCCGACCAGGCGCTGTACAGTGCCAAGGGAGCGGGGCGTAACTGCACCATGACCTACGGCCACCAGAGCAAGCGTGGAGCGGTGCGCACGGCGTGACCATAAGTGACCATATGGTCGCCAGATGACCCTATGTGTCACAAAAGTTGTTAGGTTACACTGGCTCGCAACTGTGTAGCGGCCCTGCGGGGCCCGTCCCGACTCAAGGTGTGAGAGGTTGCCATGGCTGACTATAAAGCGCCCCTGCGCGATATGCGCTTCGTCCTCAACGAAGTCTTCGAAGTATCCCGGCTGTGGGCACAACTGCCCGGGCTGGCCGAGGCGGTCGACGAAGAAACCGCACTGGCGGTGCTCGAGGAAGCCGGCAAGGTCACCAGCCAGCGCATCGCTCCGCTGAGCCGCAGCGCCGACGAAGAGGGCTGCCATTGGGACAACGGCGCCGTGCGCACCCCGGCCGGCTTCATCGATGCCTACCGCACCTACGCCGATGGCGGCTGGGTGGGCGTGGGCGGCGACCCTGCCTATGGCGGCATGGGCATGCCCAAGGTGATCTCTGCCCAGGTCGAAGAAATGGTCAACTCCTCGAGCCTGGCCTTCGGCCTGTACCCGATGCTGACCGCCGGTGCCTGCCTGTCGATCAACGCCCACGCCAGCGAAGAGCTCAAGACGCGGTACCTGCCCAACATGTACGCCGGGGTCTGGGCCGGCTCCATGTGCCTGACCGAGCCCCACGCCGGCACCGACCTTGGCATCATCCGTACCCGCGCCGAGCCGCAGGCCGACGGCAGCTACAAGGTCACCGGCACCAAGATCTTCATCACAGGCGGCGAACACGACCTGACCGAGAACATCATCCACCTGGTGCTGGCCAAGCTGCCTGACGCCCCGGCCGGGCCCAAGGGCATCTCGCTGTTCCTGGTGCCCAAGTTCCTGGTCAACCCCGATGGCAGCCTGGGCGAGCGCAACCCGGCCACCTGTGGCTCCATCGAGCACAAGATGGGCATCAAGGCCTCGGCCACCTGCGTGATGAACTTCGACAGCGCCGTGGGCTACCTGGTCGGCGAGCCGAACAAGGGCCTGGCAGCGATGTTCACCATGATGAACTACGAGCGCCTGGGGGTCGGCATCCAGGGCCTGGCATCGGCCGAGCGTTCCTACCAGAACGCCATTGAATACGCCCGCGACCGCCTGCAGAGCCGTGCACCTACCGGGCCCCAGGCCAAGGACAAGACTGCCGACCCGATCATCGTGCACCCCGACGTGCGCCGCATGCTGCTGACCATGAAGGCACTGAACGAAGGCGGCCGGGCTTTCTCCACCTATGTTGCGATGCAACTCGATACCGCCAAGTTCAGCGAAGACCGCGAGGCCCGCAAGCGCGCCGAAGACCTGGTGGCGCTGCTGACGCCGGTGTCCAAGGCGTTTCTCACCGACCTGGGCCTGGAAGTGACCGTGCATGGCCAGCAGGTGTTCGGCGGCCATGGCTACATTCGCGAGTGGGGCCAGGAGCAACTGGTGCGCGACGTGCGCATCACCCAGATCTACGAAGGCACCAACGGCATCCAGGCCCTGGACCTGATGGGCCGCAAGGTGGTGGGCAGCGGCGGGGCGTTCTACAAGCTGTTCGCCGACGAGATCCGCCATTTCATCGCCACCGCCGACACGGCGCTGGGCGAGTTCGTCAAACCGCTGGAGACGGCGCTGGACAGCCTCGACGACCTGACCGCCTGGGTGCTCGACCGCGCCAAGGCGAACCCCAACGAAATCGGCGCGGCGTCGGTGGAGTACCTGCACGCCTTCGGCTACACCGCCTATGCCTACATGTGGGCACTGATGGCCCGCACGGCCCTGGCCAAACAGGGTGAGGACGACTTCTACGCCAGCAAACTGGGCACCGCGCGCTTCTACTTCGCCCGCCTGCTGCCGCGTATTCACTCGCTTAGCGCTTCGGTGAAGGCGGGCAGCGAGTCGTTGTACCTGCTCGACGCGGAACAGTTTTGATCTGACGGCGTCATGTAAGCATTTGCTTACATGACGTGGTGACGTTTAGCCTCTTCCGTAAGATTGGATCCACAGCTAATCTTCACCTCATGGACGTCGCGCAGGATGCGCACAGTACATAACAGGGACACGGAAGGATTTCCTGCCAGGACGGCGGGACGAAAAGGATGTCAGGGAAACAGTCTGCAAAACCCCGCTTCGGCGGGGTTTTCTTTTGCCCGGGTTTTTTCTAGCCGAGCACATCCAGAGGTGAACCGCCGATCTGGCGAGGGTCGATCTCTTCCTCCAGCAGATTGCGCAGCAGCTCAACCGACGCCTGCTGGCGCTGCGCATCGCGAAACACCAGGCCTACCTTCAGTGGCACCCGCGGCTCGCTCAGCGGCTTCCAGAGCAGCTCTGGATCGTCCGTGGCGTCGCGCGCACGCCCCGGCAACACGGTTGCCAGCGAGGTATGCGCCAGGCTGTCAAGAATCCCGCCCATGTTGTTCATCTCGGCCTGCACCTGCGGGCGGCGCCCGAGGTTGGCCAGTTGCGCCTGCCAGATCTGGCGTACCTGGAACTCTTCGCCCAGCATCAGCATGGGCAGTTCGGCGGCCTGCTTGAGCGAGACCTTCTTGAATTCGCGCAGCGGGTGCGTGTGCGGGATCACCAGTTGCAGCTCGTCTTCGTACAGCAGCAGGCCGTGAAGGCCCGGCTGGCGCGGCGGCAGGTAGCTGATGCCGATGTCCAGGGTGCCGTTGAGCAGGCGCCGTTCGATCTCCAGCCCCGACAGTTCGTAGATCTGCACCACCAGGTGTGGTTGCGCCTTGCGCAGGCGGTCGAGCAGTTGCGGCACCAGGCTCGGCCGTACCGTCTGCAGCACGCCGATGGCCAGGGTCCGCAAGGCCTGCCCGCGGAAGTTGCGCAACGCCTCGCGGGCGCGCTGCAGTCCGTCGAGCAGGGGCAGGGCGTGGTTGTACAGTGTGTGTGCGGCCAGGGTTGGCAACAGGCGCTTGTTGCCCCGTTCGAACAGGCTCACATCGAGGCTGTGTTCGAGCTGGCGGATCTGCTGCGACAGCGCTGGCTGCGACAGTGAAAGGCGTTCGGCGGCCCGGCCCACATGGCCTTCTTCGTACACCGCGACGAAATAACGCAGTTGGCGAAAATCCATAAGCAATACTTATCAAAAAAGCTCGAAAAACGAAATGGCCGAAGGCCCGCGAGAAGCCTAGTCTATCCCGTATTCACAAGGTTTACAGGGCCAGAAGGCGCGATGAATACCGTGTATGTGGATGGCGTTTACATAGGCAAGGCAAAAAATGTCGGTTATGGGTTACTCACCGATATCGATAAGGAACAGGTTGCAAGAAGGCTGTGGTTATGGCCACAGGGGCTGGGCAGCGACGAACACGGCGACCCGCGCTTCCATACCGGCCCCGAGCGGGCCTTGCACCACTATCCGGCCGAGCACTACGCCTGGTGGCGGCGACGTTATCCACAGATCGACTGGTGCGCGCCGGGTTTTGGCGAAAACCTCTCGACCCGCGGCCTTACCGAAGAGCACGTCTGCCTGGGCGACATGTTCCGCTGGGGCGGGGCGCTGCTGCAGGTCAGCCAGCCGCGCTCGCCGTGCTACCGCCTGAGCCATCGCTGGGGCTTGCCGAACCTGCCGCAACAAGCGCAGGACGCGCTGCGCTGCGGGTGGTTCTACCGGGTGCTCAAGCCTGGCTTCGTCAGCGCCGACGAGCCGTTCGAACTGATACAACGCAGCTACCCGGGCCTGACCGTGGCCTGGGCACTGCATACTTTTTACCGTGAACCTCTGGAGCATGCGGGTTTGAAAAAGCTGGTGGATTGTCCGGCCCTCTCGTCACGCTGGCGCGACATCGCGATCAAGCGCCTGCGCAGCGGCCAGGTCGAGGACTGGGCCGCGCGCCTGCTTGGCCTGCCGCTGGAAGGGCTGCGCGCATGAACCTGTTCAATCTGCGTCGCCAGGCGGCGCGCGCTGCCGAGCAGGCACCGGCGCCGGTGGCACTGGCCCAGGCCGAGCAGCTGTCGCGGGAATGCCTGATGCCGGCCACCGAGCGTGCGCCACAGGTGTTCGTGCGCGGCCAGGGTTCATGGCTGTGGGACAACGAAGGCCGCGCCTATCTGGATTTCACCCAGGGTTGCGCGGTGAACAGCCTCGGGCACAGCCCCAAGGCGCTGGTGCAGGCACTGAGCAGCCAGGCCCAGGCATTGATCAACCCCGGCGCCGGCTTTCATAACCGTGGCCTGTTGAGCCTGGTCAACCGCCTGTGCCAGAGCACCGGCAGCGATCAGGCCTACCTGCTCAACAGTGGTGCCGAAGCCTGCGAAGGTGCGATCAAGCTGGCGCGCAAGTGGGGCCAGCTGCATCGCAATGGCGCCTACCACATCATCACTGCGCGCCAGAGCTGCCACGGGCGCAGCCTGGGGGCGCTGTCGGCCTCCGATCCGTCGGCGTGCAACCGCTGCGAGCCCGGCCTGCCGGGTTTCAGCAAGGTGCCGTTCAACGATCTGGCCGCGCTGCATGCAGCAGTGGACTCGCGTACCGTGGCGATCATGCTCGAGCCGATCCAGGGCGAGGCCGGGGTGATCCCGGCCACCCAGCAGTACCTCAAGGGTGTTGAGCGGCTGTGCCGCGAACTGGGCATCCTGCTGATCCTGGATGAGGTGCAGACCGGCGTGGGCCGTTGCGGCGCACTGCTGGCCGAGCAGACCTACGGTGTGCGCGCCGACATCATCACCCTGGGCAAGGGCCTGGGCGGCGGTGTGCCGCTGGCCGCCCTGTTGGCGCGGGGTACGGCCTGCTGCGCCGAGGCCGGCGAGCTGGAAGGCAGTCACCATGGCAATGCACTGATGAGTGCGGCGGGCCTGGCGATTCTCGATGCCGTGCTGGAGCCGGGCTTCATGGAGCAGGTGCAGGCGTCGGGGCGGCACCTGCGTGATGGCCTGAGCCACCTGGCGGGGCGTTATGGCCAGGGCGAGGTGCGCGGCCAGGGCTTGCTGTGGGGCCTGGAGCTGAGCGACGACTCGGCCGCGGCCCTGGTCAAGGCGGCGCTGCAGGAAGGGCTGCTGCTCAATGCGGCGCAGGCCAATGTGCTGCGCTTTTCGCCGGCGCTGACCGTCAGCCGCGGCAACATCGACGAAATGCTGCTGCGCCTGGCGCGTGCCTTTGCCCGTGTGCACACGGCGCAACTCAACCAGCGGCGTGCCTGACCCGGTAGCGCCGTACCAAATTCAACGAACCGTCTCGCGTTCCTGCGCATCGCCCCGGGCCTGATCCTTTTGGCCTGGGGCGTTTTTTTATGGGGGATGGTTATTTGAACCAGTGGGGGGTGCTTGCAGTCTGTAGTTAGGACTTTAGACAAGGAGCTGCCCGATGGACCTGATCCGAATTATCTTCGCCATTCTGTTGCCGCCGCTGGGCGTGTTCCTGCAGGTGGGTTTTGGTGGCGCCTTCTGGCTGAACATCCTGCTCACCTTGTGCGGTTACATTCCGGGGATCGTGCATGCGGTGTACATCATCGCCAAGCGCTAGACCGCGTCGCGGCCATCGCGGGTCCAGCCCGCTCCCACAAGGATCATCGAGACCTTTGTGGGAGCGGGCTTGACCCGCGATGGGGGCATCAAGACTGGCCCAGTACCTCCCGGTAGAACTTCCACTCTTCTTCCAGCGCATGCGCCAGGTTCGCTGCCGTCCGGAACCCGTGCCGCTCGGTCGGGTAGAAATGCCCTTCGGCACGCACCCCGTTGGCCTTCAGCGCCGCCAGCATCGAACGGGTCTGCTCCGGTACCACCACCGCATCCAGTTCGCCTTGGAAGAAAATCACCGGCACCTTGATCTGCGCGGCATGCAGCAGTGGCGTGCGCGCCTGATAACGCTGCACATCCTGCTGCGGGTCGCCGATCAGCCAGTCCAGGTAATCGCCTTCGAACTTGTGCGTGGCGCGCGTCAGCGCCAGCGGGTCGCTGACCCCGTACAGGCTCGCCCCGCCACGGAACACATTCTGGAACGCCAGCGCACACAGCGTGGTGTAGCCCCCGGCGCTGCCCCCGCGGATGAACGCCTGCGTCGGGTCGATCAACCCTTGCCCGGCCAGGAAGTCGACCACCGCGCAGGCATCCTGCACGTCCACTTCGCCCCAGCGCAGGTGCAAGGCCTGGCGATAGGCGCGGCCATAGCCGCTGCTGCCACGGTAGTTGAGGTCGGCCACGGCAAAGCCGCGCTGGGTCCAGTACTGGATGCGCGGGTCGAGCACCGGGAAGCACGCCGAGGTCGGTCCGCCATGCACGAACACCACCAGCGGCGGCGCCTCGACACCATTCATGGCCGGGTAGAAGAAGGCGTGCGCCTGGGCATCGCCGCTGGGGTAGGTGATGCTGCGCGGCTGGCTGACCTGTTCGCTGGGCAAGGGCATCGCACCGCCGGCCAGCACCTGAACGGCATGGCTGTGGCGGTCGATGGCGATGACGGCGGGCGTGCTGACGGCAGAGGCGGCGATGGCATACAGGTACCGGTCGTCGATCTCCAGGCAGCGAAAGCGGGTGTAGACGTCACTGAAGTCTTCCAGGGTGCCATCGGCATGATGCACGCCCAGGCGGCTGAAGCCGCCCTCGAACCAGCTCGCCAGATACCCGCCGCCGTCCAGGGGCAGCCAGGTGCTGGCGCCCAGTTGCCACGGTGCGCCAGCATGGTCGGCGCGCTCGGCCGGCAGTGCTGCCCAGCCCTGCGGGGTTTCGCCCCAGGGTTGCCAGTAGCCGTCACGATCCGACAGGCAGTACAGGCGACCGTCGGCATCGAAGCGCGGCTGCTGCAGCGATTCCGGTTGCGCCTCGCTGCCGGCGATGCAGCGCGGCGCTTCCCAGGTGTGTGCATCGCGGCGTTCGGCGCACAGCAGGCGGGTGGCAGTCCAGGGTTGGTGCGGGCGGCTCCATTCGATCCAGGCCAGGCGCTGGCCGTCGGCGCTGAGGGTGGGAGCGGCATAGAAGTCGGCGCCTTCGGCCAGTACCGTGCGGGTGCCGGCGGCGATCGATACCAGCCGGTGCACATCGGCGTCTTCTTCAACCGCCAGCACCTGGCCGGCGCCCCAGCGCAGGTCACCGTAGCGGCACGGGCCGTGGGTCAGCGGCTGCGGCTGCCCGCCGCCGAGCCCCTGGCTGTAGAGCTGCTGGTCGGCTTCGTTGACGAACACCAGCCCGTCGTCGCTCAGGCAGAAACCGCCGCCGCCATACTCGTAGACGCGGCTGCGCACGCTGAAGCCATCGGGAGTCAGGCAGCGGGCCTGGCCGTCACGCCACTGCCAGATGCGGCAACCACCGTCCTGGGGGCGAAACTCGTTCCAGAACAGCCCCAGCGGGCTGCGCTTGAGTTCGGCGTAGTCGGTGCCGGCGGCAACCGCCTGTTGTGCGCTGAAACGCTCAGCCGCGGGCGATGAGACGAGAGTTTCGATCATTGCGGAAGGTCATCTGGTCGATGGTCTGGGTGGCGGTTTCGGCCTCCTCCCGAGCAGCGAGGATGATCCCGTGGTCCGCCGATTTGGCGCAAACCGGGTCGGCATTGCTGGCGTCGCCGGTCAGCATGAAGGCCTGGCAGCGGCAGCCGCCGAAGTCCTTTTCTTTCTCGTCGCAGGAGCGGCACGGCTCGGGCATCCAGTCGTAACCGCGAAAACGATTGAAGCCGAACGAGTCATACCATATGTGCTGCATGCTGTGTTCGCGCACGTTGGGGAATTGTACCGGCAACTGGCGTGCGCCATGGCACGGCAGTGCGGTGCCGTCCGGGGTGACGGTGAGGAAGATGCTGCCCCAGCCGTTCATGCAGCCCTTGGGCCGCTCTTCATAGTAGTCGGGGGTGACGAAGATCAGCTTGCACGGGTTGCCCGCAGCCTGCAGTTTCTCGCGGTATTCGTTGGTGATGCGTTCGGCGCGCTCCAGCTGCGCGCGGGTGGGCAGCAGGCCGGCGCGGTTGAGCTTGGCCCAGCCGTAGAACTGGCACGTGGCGAGCTCGACGAAGTCGGCTTCCAGGGCGATGCACAGCTCGATGATGCGGTCGATCTTGTCGATGTTGTGCCGGTGGGTGACGAAGTTCAGCACCATCGGGTAGCCGTGGGCCTTGACCGCGCGCGCCATCTCCAGCTTCTGCGCGAACGCTTTCTTCGAGCCGGCCAGCAGGTTGTTGACCTGTTCGTCGCTGGCCTGGAAGCTGATCTGGATGTGGTCCAGCCCGGCGCGCTTGAAGTCGGCGATCTTCTGTTCGGTCAGGCCGATGCCGGAGGTGATCAGGTTGGTGTAGTAGCCCAGGCGGCGCCCCTCGCCGATCAGCTCGGCCAGGTCCTGGCGCACCAGTGGCTCGCCGCCGGAAAAGCCCAGTTGCGCGGCGCCCATTTCACGCGCCTCGGCCATCACCTTGAACCACTGCTCGGTGCTCAACTCCTTGCCCTGCTCGGCGAAGTCCAGCGGGTTGGAGCAGTACGGGCATTGCAGCGGGCAGCGGTAGGTCAGCTCGGCCAGCAGCCACAGCGGCAGGCCGACTGCGGGCTTGGCCGGTACCTCACTCAAGGACGATCCAGTGTTGCTCACGGGCGACCTCCATGAATTGCTCGATGTCGTCACCGAGTTCGGGTACACCGGGGAATTGAACGTCCAGCTCGGCAATGATCGCGGCCACATCGCGCTTGCCGTCGATCAGCCCGCCGATCAGCGCGGCGCTTTCGTTGAGCTTGATCATGCCTTCGGGGTAGAGCAGCACATGGCCCTTCTGCGCCGGTTCGTACTGGAAGCGGTAGCCGGGGCGCCAGTGCGGCGTCTTCGAACGGTCGAAACTCATAAGGTGATCCCCTTGTGCCACACCCGCTCGCTGGTGACGCTGTGGTAGGGCGGGCGGTTCAGTTCATAGGCCATGCTCATGGCGTCGAGCATGCTCCACAGAATATCGAGCTTGAACTGAAGAATCTCCAGCATGCGTTGTTGACCCTGCACCGTGGTGTAGTGCTGCAGGGTGATGCTCAGGCCATGCTCCACATCGCGCCGGGCCTGGCCCAGGCGGGTGCGGAAGTACTCGTAGCCGGCCGGGTCGATCCAGGGATAGTGCTGTGGCCAGCTGTCCAGGCGTGACTGGTGGATCTGCGGTGCGAACAGTTCGGTCAGCGAGCTGCTGGCCGCTTCCTGCCAGCTGGCACGGCGGGCGAAGTTGACGTAGGCGTCGACCGCGAAGCGCACGCCGGGCAGCACCAGCTCCTGCGAGCGTAGCTGGTCGGGGTCCAGGCCCACGGCCTGGCCCAGGCGCAGCCAGGCTTCGATGCCGCCGTCTTCGCCGGGGGCGCCGTCGTGGTCGAGCAGGCGCTGGATCCACTCACGGCGGATCTCGCGGTCCGGGCAGTTGGCCAGGATCGCCGCATCCTTCATCGGGATGTTGACCTGGTAGTAGAAGCGGTTGGCGACCCAGCCCTGGATCTGCTCGCGGCTGGCGCGGCCTTCATACATGGTCACGTGGTAGGGGTGATGGATGTGGTAGTAGGCGCCCTTGGCGCGCAAGGCCTGCTCGAACGCGGCGGGGGAAAGCGGTACGGCTTCGCTCATGGGGGCTCCTACAGCTCGATGCTCATGCCGTCGAAGGCCACTTCGACGTTGCGGCGGGCCAGTTCGGCGCGCTCGGCGGAGTCTTCATCGAGAATCGGGTTGGTGTTGTTGATGTGGATAAGTACCTTGCGCTGGTCGGGGAAGCCTTCGAGTACCTCGAGCATGCCGCCGGGGCCATTCTGTGCCAGGTGACCCATCTCGCGGCCCGTGCGGGTACCGACACCGCGGCGCTGCATCTCATCATCCTCCCACAGCGTGCCGTCGACCAGCAGGCAATCGGCGTCGTGCATCAGTTGCAGCAGCTTGTCGTCGAACTGGCCAAGGCCCGGGGCGTAGAACAGCTTGCCGCCGGTGCGCAGGTCTTCGACCATCAGCCCCAGGTTGTCGCCCGGGTGCGGGTCGAAGCGGTGCGGCGAGTAGGGCGGCGCGGCGCTGCGCAGCGGGAACGGGGTAAAGCGCAGGTTCGGGCACGCCTCGATCACGAAGCTGCCTTCGAGCTCGATGCGGTTCCACTGCAGGCCACCGTTCCAGTGGCTGAGCATGGTGAACAGAGGGAAGCCGGTGCTCAGGTCCTGGTGGACCATGTCGGTGCACCACACCTGGTGCGGGCAACCTTCGCGCAGGCTGAGCAGGCCGGTGGTGTGGTCGATCTGGCTGTCGAGCAGGATGATCGCGTTGATCCCGGTGTCGCGCAGGGCGCGGGCCGGCTGCATGGGGGCGAAGCCTTGCAGCTGCGCGCGGATGTCCGGCGAGGCGTTGCACAGCACCCAGTGCACCCCGTCGTCGGACAGCGCGATCGAGGACTGGGTGCGTGCGCTGGCGCGCAAGGTGCCGTCGCGAAAGCCCTTGCAGTTGTCGCAGTTGCAGTTCCACTGCGGGAAACCGCCGCCGGCGGCGGAACCTAGAATCTGGATGTACATGGCCACTCCTGCTGCGTCCAAAAATGAAAACGCCCCGGCTGACCGAGGCGTTGTACCGCAAGCAGACTCAGCGACTTGCGAAATACATGGTCACTTCAAAGCCAATACGCAGGTCAGTGTAAGCAGGTTTGGTCCACATGGGAGTACTCCTTCCGGATAGGTCTGGGGGCGGGTGGCTACATATTTAGGCCCCCCTTTGAAACAAGGGGTTACAACGGCCCGGGTAGCGCCATCTTACTAAAATTAATGGACAGTTTGGTTAAACCTGCGAGAAAGGCTGTTGCGTTGCCGGTAACAATCCGCCCTGTGCGGCGCTGGCCAGGTACAGGGCGTTGTCGAACAGGTGCCGGGCGGCGTGTTCGAGCTGCTGTGCGGTGACGGCCAGCAGCTGTTGTCGCAGCGTGTCCAGGCTGGGGGCGTCGCTGCCGGCCAGCCGGGCCTGCCAGGCCCATTCGGCGACGTCGGCATTGCCCATGTCCGGTTCGTGGAACTGCGCCGCCAGGGCCTGACGCGCCTCGGCATCATCGGTCAGGTCATGGGTGAAGCCTGCGACCACGCAGCGCATGTGCTCGAGAATCTGTACCGGGTCGGCCTTGGGCGACTGCACGCCCAGCAGCAGGCCGGTATGGCCCTGCACCTGGCGCAATGCGCTGAACACTGCATAGCCCAGTTGCAGCTCCACCCGCAGGCGCTGGTAGAAGGGCCCTTGCAGTCGATGTGCCAGCAGCCGGTACACCGCCTCGCTGCCGGGCGGGGCGGGGCAGAACACCAGCAGTGCGTGCTCGCCTTCGGGCAGCGGCACATGCTGCCAGGGCCCTGTGGCATCGCCGGTGATCGGCTCGGCCATGCCCGGCTGTCCCGGTACCTGGGCCAGCAGCGCATTCAGCGCCGGCTGCACCGCTTCGGTGAAGCCGCAGGTCATGCCCTGCCAGCGGGCATGCTGCCAGAGCGCATCCAGCTCGGGCTGGGCGATCAGGCAGGTCGGCAATGGCCCCGGGTCACGCCCGACGATATAGCCCGGCAACTGCTTTAGCAGCAGGCGGATCGGGATCAGCGCCGGCTCGGTGCCTGAGCCTGCGCTCCAGTCCTGGGCGGCAGGCAGGCGCAGCAGCGCCAATGCCTGCTCGACGACTGCGACAATGGCGGGCGGTGACCCGGCGCAGCGCAGTTGCCAGAGGTGCTCGCACTCGCTCCATTGCAGCTCCACCGAGGCGCGGGTGGCGCGCTCGACCAGTGGGCGCAGGGCACCTTCGAGTACGCGCCACAGCCGAGCGCGCAACGCCGAGCGCACCTGCCAGCGCAGGTAGATCACGCCGTACTGCCGCACAGCCGGCAGCGCCGGGCTGTGGATAACCCCGGCGGGTGTCGGCGTGGCGGGTACATCGCTGAACCCGACGGCCAGCAAGGGCTCGGCAGGTGGCAGTCGCCAGGGCTGGCGGGCTTGCTCGGTGAAGGGTTCGAGCAGGCCTTGCAGTGCCGCCAGGCCCTGGGCGTCGAGTGCACTGAATGGCTGGCCGCTGCTGTCGCGGCGCGCCAGTTCCAGGGCGCCGGCGGCCAGCGCGCGTGACTGCTGGATACGTGCATATTCGCTGTTCAGCGCCGTCAGGTCGGCATCGCGCAAGAAGCTCAGCCAGTCCCGGAACAGGTCTTCGACCTGGTCGGCAGGTGCCGCGTCATTGAGCTTGAAGCGCGCGTGCAGCAGTGCCTGTGCGGCGAACTGATGCAATGCCGAAAAACTGAAATCCTCCAGCCAGCGCCGTTCGCGCAAAGCGGCCAGCAGCCCGCCCGGGCGGGTGTCCGAAAGCCAGGTGTCGAGAAAGGCGATCGCCTGGGCAGCGCCGGCGGGCAGCTGTTCATAGCCGAGCAGCACATCCCGTTGCCCGGGCAGCTGTTCAACCCGCGCAGCGCGAAGCTGCAGCGCCGGTGCCGGGCCTTGTTCTATGGCCTGCCCGGGTGCGAAGACGGCGCCGTACTGCATGGCCAGGGCTTCAAGGGTGGCCAGCGGCTGTGGGCCGACCAGGCTCAGGGTCATCTGCCCGGCCTGATAGTAGCGTTGGTGAAAGGCTTGCAGGGCGCTCTGGAAGGCCGCGTCGGGTACCGGCAGGCTGTAGCGGTTGCCAGCGTGAAAACCGCTCAGCGGATGCTGCGCCGACACGCTCTGTAGCAGTGCGTGCTGACGCTGCGCTTCGGGGTTGCGCGCCCAGGCAATGAACTCGGCATGGATCACTTCGCGCTCGCGCAGCTGTTGCGCACGGTCGGCCTGGGGGTTGGCGAGCATTTCGCACAAGCGCTCGATGCCCCCCTCGAAGGCGGCAGCCGGCACTTCGAAGAAGAAGTCGGTGGTGCGCTCCCGCGTGCTGGCATTGACCTGGCCGCCCTGGCGCTGCACGTAGCGCATCAGGGCGTCGTCGATGGCAAAGCGCGGGTTGCCGAGAAAGAACAGGTGTTCGAGAAAGTGCGCCAGCCCCGGCCAGGCGTTGGGAGCATCGTGGCTGCCGGCGCGCACCCGCACTGCCGCTGCACAGCGCTTGAGCCGCGGTACATGGCGCAGGGTGACGTGCAGGCCGTTGGGCAGGGTGAGGTGGGCGCAGGACATGACGGCTCCGGTAACGTGCGAACCGTCATGCTAGCGGATAAATCAGTGCTTGCGCGGGCCGCCGTGGAGTTCCACACGCAGGTCGTGCAGGTACGGTGTGCTGGCGCGGCCTTCGTGCACCCGTTGCAGCTCGAGGTCGGCCACCAGCAGCGTGGGCTCATGCCCGGCCATGGCCAGCAGGCTGCCGTCCGGGCCGATGATGCTGCTTTGACCGCAATAGTGGATCTGCTCCTCGGCGCCGCAGTAGTTGGCATACACCAGGTAGCACTGGTTCTCCTGGGCGCGTACGCGCACGGTGAACTGGCAGATGAAATCGTAGGGCTGCATGTTGGCTGTCGGCACCACGATCAGCTCGGCCCCGGCCAGGGCCAGGCGGCGGGCGTTTTCCGGGAACTCGATGTCGTAGCAGATCAACAGGCCCAGCTGCCAGCCATTGAGCGTGACCACCGGGAAATGGTCGGGGCCGGGGCTGAACATGGCGCGGTCCAGCCCGCCGAACAGGTGGGTCTTGCGGTAGTTGGCCAGGCTGCTGCCGTGGGCGTCGATCAACTGCACGCTGTTGTACACCTGGCCGTCCTCGCCAAGCTCGGGGTAGCCGTAGACGATGGCGATGCGGTTGGCCTGGGCGATTTCCACCACGGCCATGGCCGATGCGCCGTCCTGCGGCTCGGCCAGGCGTGCGACCGCTTCGCTGCCGATGTTGTAGCCGCTGAGGAACATCTCGGGGCACACCAGCAGTTCGGCGCCGCGTGCCGCCGCCAGCTGCGCCTGCTGGTGCAGGCGCTCGAGGTTGCCGGCCACGTCCATCGGGTGGGGCTGGCCCTGGTACAGGGCTATGCGCATGGGTCTCTCCTTTCAGTCGGCCAGGGCGATCGGGCCGATCTCGTTGAATACATCGCCAGGGCCGGGGTTGTCGGCGTGGGTGCGGCCACCGAAGTGGTTCATGATGCCCCATACCGCGTTGAGCGAGGTCTGCACCGCGCCTTCGACCCAGGCCGGGGTCCAGGAGACGTCGTCGCCTGCGATAAAGATGCCGCGCTGCTCGGCAGGCAGGTCCTGCTGCATGAAGTGCGCGTACATGCGCTGATTGTAACGATAATGACCGGGCAGGGCGCCCTTGAACGCCCCCAGGAAATGCGGGTCGGCTTCCCACGACACAGTGATCGGGTCGCCGATGATGTGCCCGGCGATATCGACCTTGGGGTAGATCTTCTTCAGGGCGTCCAGCGCCAGTTTCACGCGTTTTTCCACCGGGTGCGGCAGCATCTTGAGCGCATCGCTCATCCACGAGTACGACAGGCAGATCACCCCCGGCCTGTCGTCGCCGTTGTCGAACAGGTAGGTGCCGCGGGTGAGGCGGTCGGTGAGGGTCATGCTCATCAGGTCGCGGCCGGTCTGCGGGTCCTTGTCCTTCCAGAACGGGCGGTCGACCATCACGAAGGTCTTGGACGACTGCATGTAGCGGGTGCGGTCCAGGGCCATCCACATCTTCTGCGAGAACAGCGACTCCTCGCACTCGATCTGGGTGGTCAGCAGCCAGCTCTGACAGGTGGTGAGCACCGCGGCGTAATGGCGGGTGACGCCCCAGGTGTCGGTAACGGCCAGGCGCCCATCGTCGGCGCGGGCGATGCTTTTCACCCCTGAATGTGGCGTGCCACGGTGCAACGAGCTGAGGCTGGTGCCTTGCGGCCAGTGGGCGCAGCGTTGCGGCACATGCCGCCAGATGCCCAGGGGCACCTGCTCGACACCGCCCACCACCAGGTGCTGGTGATCGTCGCAGTTGGTCATCACCACGCGGAAGATCTCGAGCATCGAGTTGGGGAAGTCGGAGTCCCAGCCGCCGGTGCCAAAGCCCACCTGGCCGAACACTTCGCGGTGCAGGAAGCTGAGCTTGGCGAAGGCCTTGGAGGTGGCGACGAAGTCGTAGAAGGTGCGGTCGTCCCACAGCGGCACCAGGGTGTTCCACAGCGCCTTCAGGCGCGGCACGTCGCGATCGCGGATTGCCTGCTGGATGTCGCCGAAGCGTGCACCATCCTCCAGCGCATCGGCCCAGGCGTCGGCGACTTCCTGGAACAGTGCCGGCAGGTCGCTGAGTTTTTCGGCGTAGTGGGTCTGGCCCTCGAGGTCGATCACCGTGCTGCCGGAGGCGGGGGTCAGCGGGTTGGGGAAGGGTCTGGTCTCCAGGCCCAGCTTGTCGACGTAGTGATAGAAGGCCGTGGAAGACACCGGGAAGCGCATGCCACCCAGCTCGGCGACGATGCCTTCGGCGCCGGAGAAGGTCTGCGAGCGCAGGCGCCCGCCCATTTTCGACGCCTCGTACACCACCGGCTTGAGGCCCAGCTTCATCAGCTCGTAGGCGGCCACCAGGCCGGCGATGCCGGCACCGACGATGGCCACCTCCTCACCGTGGCGCTCGGCGGGAATGCTACCCAGGCCGGCCGGGTGCTCGATCCAGTCGTCGAAGGCGAAGGGGAAGTCCGGGCCGAAGATGGTGACCGGTTTTTTGCCGTCGGCGGGGTGGCGATTGTTCTTGTTCATGGGAGACCTTGCCAGGGCTGCGCGGGGAGCGGAGCTTGAGTATAGGAAATGCTGGCGGTCATTCTACGAGGGGAGGGTGTTGGTTATTAAGATGCAGAGTGTCGTCGTTTTGTGGGGATTTTTGTCATTGTGACGGGATGCTTGAGCAGAGTGATGCCTTCGCCGGCAAGGCCGGCTCCTACAGGTTTGCGAGCACCGTTAGCACTGTCTCTTATACACATCTCCGAGCCCACGAGACCGTACTAGATCTCG
>OLII01000071.1_pt1 | contig 35422 bp, 25 predicted proteins | sample 1609481 | NCBI WGS metagenome assembly OLII01 (sample SAMN05416859, study PRJEB24817) | seawater metagenome | isolation source: Sea water | place: Canada:Atlantic | collected 2013-11 | reverse complement strand
CGCTATGATTTTGGGGCCAATCGTTGCCGACAGTTTTGGTTTAAGTGGCTTGTTTTGGTTTACCGGAATATTAACTATAGTGGCTATGGCGATGATTCAGTTTATGGTGCCAAACTCGGTAAATAAAGCACCCCGTGGCGACAATGTTGCCTTGCCAGAGCAAATTACTCGCTTAATTCGTCACCCGCAATTATCACGTTTAAATTGGGGAGTTTTTATTCTTCATATGGCATTAACCGCCTGTTTCGTAACCTTACCTAAACAATTCGTTGCCAGTGGTTTAGCGCTAGAAGATCATTGGCAAATCTATTTACCTACTTTACTTGGCTCATTCTTCTTAATGGTGCCGTTTATGATTTTTGCTATTAAAAAGCAAAAAGAAAAACCAATGTTCAGCGCCGCTATTGCTTTACTTGCGGTGGCATTATTTATGTTGTGGTTAATGCCTAGTGGTTTTTGGAGCTTGGTATTATCTGTGGTTATTTTCTTTACCGCATTTAATTATTTAGAAGCAACCATGCCGTCAATTTTATCTCGTATTGCTCCCGCTGGCGTTAAAGGTAGTGTGATGGGCGTATTTTCCAGCAGTCAGTTTCTTGGGGCTTTTGTTGGTGGTATTGTTGGTGGTTATATTGCCAGTACTTACGGTGAAAATACTATCTTCTTGGTGATGGCGGTTGTTACTATTATTTGGCTTGGTTTGAGCTTTGGTATGCAACCATTGAAAAAATCTAAAAGCTTTAGTTTTGCCACTAACATTACCTGTGAAGAGCAAGCTGAGCAAATGGCCGAGCAGTTAATTAATATGCCAGGTGTTATTGAGGCAACATTAGTGCATACAGAAGCCGTTGCCTACTTAAAAGTTGATGATAAAAAGGTCGACTTATTAGCAGTGAAGGCTTTATTGCAAGGCTAGCTCAGCGATAACCTCCAAGAGATATTTATAAAACGCCACTTCATTTCAGTGGCGTTTTTTTTGATCTCAGCAAAGTAAAAAAATCACGCTAAACTTAAGTCTATCACTTTGCCAAATACATGAGATAACAAAGTCTAATCACCACACCTATAAAAAAATTGAAATGGTAGGATCCTCGAAATAATACCAAGTCCATTAAGTTAGTTCCCACTCAGAGTTTTTCAGCAGTTTGAGAACAAGTAGAATTTGTTTGTATATAGTCACTCTATATGAAAGAAATTCTAAGCAGTTATCGAATTGCTGAAAATCTCCCAAAGGGCGAATTTTAAAGGCTTATATACTGCGTTATTAATTTTGACAATAGAGTAACTATCCTCTTCAATTAATGCCTTGCCTATAAACCTTTTAACTCTCGCTGAGTGAGAAGAAACTTATTGGAATTGGTATGAGCACCGAGGATGCTATAGAAAATGCTTTATTTGAATGCCATAAAACGATAAGAAATATGGATTGGTTTGAAGTGACCGAAACTCGCGGACACATTGTTGACGGTAAAGTAGGGCATTACCAAGTGACCTTGAAAATAGGCTTTAGAATTGAAGCAAGTTGAGTAATTAGTTTAACTTTTAAGACAATTGAGCAATATAATCCTCTAATTTATTTGAGCCGAGCATTATTTCAATATCGTCATCTTGCTGCTTGCCTATCAAAGCCATTCCCATCGGAGATTGTGGGGTAATCACTGTGATAGCTTGCTCTGCCAAGTTACAGCGAAACCCGCCGGCGACAGGACCAATAAAAAACCAGTGATTATTTGGACTATCAGCAGCTAGTTGTACTAAAGCACCGATAGTAACTGTGCTGTTTTCATCAAAAGCAACTAGCTCTAATGCCTGGTAGGCCTCAATTGCTTGTTGAAATTCGCTCACTCGTTTCGATTGCCCTTCCGCTAGATAGCCAGCCTCAATCGCGAGGGTGTCGTATTGAGTTTCCGCGACACTTTGATCATCAACTGCAGCAGCATGTGCTTCATTGGCAGCATTAATCGCTTTTTGAAGTTCTTGCGTTAAGGCACCAACAATAATATTCACTAACTGTTTTTTATTGAGCATAAATTATTAAACCGAAGTATTTAGAAAGAGTTTGAACGAGCAACTATCCTGTAATAGTTAGCAGACAGAACCAGCGATTATAACAAGAAAATATAACCAAGTGATTATTATCATAACTTGTGTTTTTATCAAAATGCCAGTAGATTAATGAAATTACATCAACTGGTACGACCAATAGCAGAGTATAATTATGACAACAACTGCCTACCCAAACTTATTAGCTCCCTTAGACTTAGGCTTTACGCAATTAGCCAACAGAGTTCTTATGGGGTCAATGCACACCGGACTTGAAGAAGAACGTGGCGGCTTTGCCAAACTAGCGGCTTTTTATCAAGCAAGAGCAAAAGGCGGAGTCGGCTTAATAGTTACCGGTGGCGTTAGTCCTAATTTTCGTGGTCGAATAGAGCCGTTTGGTAGTGAATTAAGCCACTTTTGGCAGGTTAATAAACACAAGCAAGTAACAGAGGCAGTGCATAAGTACCCAACTAAAATTTGTCTACAGTTATTGCATACAGGTCGATATGCTTATCACCCTTTCGGTGTTGCCCCAAGCAAAATTAAATCGCCTATTTCTCCTTTTACTCCAAAAGAAATGTCAGTAAGGCAAATTAAATCAACGATTAAAGATTATGCTTATGCGACAAAGCTTGCTGCTAAAGCAGGTTATGATGGTGTTGAAATCATGGGTTCTGAAGGCTATCTAATCAATCAGTTTGCGTGTGAAAGAACCAATAAACGCACCGATGAATGGGGCGGCAATATTGAAAATAGAATGCGACTTGCTATTGAAACCATTAAAGCGGTACGTGAAAAAGTCGGTGAGAAGTTTATTATTATCTTCCGTTTGTCTATGTTGGACCTTGTTGAAGGCGGCAATAGCTGGGAAGATGTCGTTACCATGGCAAAAGCGGTTGAAAAAGCCGGTGCTACCTTGATAAATACAGGCATAGGTTGGCATGAAGCACGAGTTCCTACCATTGTCACCTCTGTACCAAGAGCAGCTTTTACTTGGGTAACAGAGCGAATGAAACAAGAAGTCTCCATTCCGTTAATTACCACAAACCGAATCAATACCCCGGAAGTCGCTGAAAAAATCCTTTCAGAAGGCCAAGCAGATATGGTCTCAATGGCGAGACCTTTTTTAGCTGATGCTGATTTTGTCAATAAAGCAGCGGCGAATAAGTCAGACGAGATCAATACGTGTATTGGTTGTAACCAAGCCTGTCTTGATCATGTGTTTCAACAAAAACGTGCTTCATGTTTGGTCAATCCAATGGCGTGCTATGAAACAGAGTTGGTGTTGGAAAAAACGGATAAGACTAAAAAATTAGCAGTTATTGGCGCAGGCCCTGCTGGTTTAGCATTTAGTGTTTATGCGGCGCAGCGCGGTCATCAAGTTGAGCTCTTTGATAAAATTGGAGAGATTGGTGGTCAATTTAATGTGGCTAAACAAGTGCCAGGTAAAGAAGAGTTTTACGAAACCTTGCGTTACTTTACTAAGCAACTAAGTTTGCACGATGTCAAAGTCCACCTAAATAATGAGCAAAGTGCCGATAGTCTTCTTGCAGCTGGCTTTGATGAAGTCGTGCTAGCAACGGGAATTAAACCAAGAAAATTAGACATTGATGGCTTAGATGCTGGCTTTGCTAGTAATAAAGTACTCACTTACTTACAGGTGCTACGTGATAAAGTTAACGTTGGTAGTAAAGTAGCTATTATTGGTGCTGGCGGTATTGGTTTTGATGTAGCAACTTACTTGTCTGAAAAATCATTAACGAATGATCCCGAAGCTTGGCTTAAAAACTGGGGCGTAGATAAAAACTATCAGCAAGCAGGTGCTTTACTTGATAAAGGCGAATTACCTGTACATCAGAAAACAAGGGATATTACCTTAATTCAACGTAAAACCTCAAAAGTAGGTAAAGGCTTAGGCAAAACATCGGGCTGGGTTCACAGAGCCAACTTGGTTAAACAAGGCGTTGATATGGTTGCTGGGGCAACGTATAAGTCAATCAATGAGCAAGGCTTAGTGATTGAAGTCGCAGGTAAAGAGCAACTTATTGAAGCTGATAATATTATTATTTGTGCTGGCCAAGAGTCAAACCGTGACTTACAACAAGCACTAGCTGAAGGCGGAGTACCGGTTCATCTTATTGGTGGTGCTAATGTTGCAGCAGAGCTTGATGCAAAGCGTGCTATTCGTCAAGCTGCCGAGCTTGCTGTGCAGATTTAGCTACATTTACTGCTGTTCTGTGCTAATCAAGGGAGTTAACCGAAGAAAAAGCCTATATTTCTTCGGTTTATTATTGATATACTGCGGTGAATTAATCTTTTTAGATAGAAAATAGTGCAAGAAATAATTGTTGATGGTGGTGATATTGAATTTTTTACCACCCCTAAAGAATACAAGCAGCAACTGCTAGCACTCATCGAGTGCGCACGTCACCGCATCTTCATTACCGCGTTATATTTACAAGACGATGAGGCAGGAAGAGAGATCCTTCATGCTTTATATCAAGCAAAAGCAAACTTTCCTGAGTTAGAAGTTAATATCTTTGTTGATTATAACCGTGGCCAACGCGGTTTAATTGGTGAGAAAGCGAGTATGGGCAACCGTGAGCTTTATTTGAAGCTTGCACAAGATTACCCACAGACTATAAATATTTACGGTGTTGCTGTTAAACGCAAAGAAGTGTTCGGTGTATTACACCTTAAAGGCATGGTTTTTGATGATAAGCTTTTTTATACCGGAGCCAGTATCAACGACATCTACCTGCACCAAGGTGAGCGATACCGCTTAGATCGTTACTGCACCATCACGAGTACTCCCTTAGCCGATAGCTTTTGTCAGTACTTGACTGAGACTTTTATTGATTCTGAGCTTGCACCACTGCTAAATCAGCAAGCACTACCTGATGCCATTGAGCAAAAGAAAATTTTAGCTGCACTAAAACTGCAATTAAAGAAATCTCAATATCAAGTGACAGCTCAAGCAGAGATAAAAGAAACAAAACTTGTTTCTGATAAGAGCTTTATTACCCCTTTAGTTGGTTTTGGCAGAAGAAAAAACCAATTAAACCAGAAGACTAGGCAATTAGTACAAGGTGCCCAAGAGTCTATTGTATTATTTACTCCGTACTTTAATTTACCGCATTCACTTGCTCGCGATGTTATCAAGGCATTGAAACGTGGTGTAAATATTACTGTGGTTGTTGGTGATAAAACCGCAAATGATTTCTTTATCAGTAAAGAAGAAGACTTTAGCACTATAGGTATTATTCCTTATTTATATGAAATGCTGCTGAAGCGCTTTGTTAAACGTTATCAAAACTTTATAGATAAAGGCTTATTAAATATTCACTTATGGAAAGATGGTGATAATAGCTTTCATTTAAAAGGCTTACGTATTGATGAACGCTTTCATTTGATAACCGGCAGTAATTTAAACCCGAGAGCATGGGCGCTTGATCTTGAAAATGGTTTATTGGTGGATGACTCAGCTAAAAACTTTTTAAAAGTTACCAATGATGAATTAGTCGGGATCCTAGTGAATACTAATAAGGTGACTCACTTTACCGATATTGAATCAGTCGCGGATTACCCTGAAAAGCCGCAAAAACTACTGAAAAAAATTCGTATTGCTCAAATTGATAGAGTGTTAAAGCGGTTCTTATAAGTAATACTTGAAAAGTGCAGATTAAAAGGACTTTTTAGCCTGCACTCTAATTTCAAAGCTATTAATATTAGGGTTTTCGCTTTGCGGAAAAGCAAAGTCTATATGAATAATAGGGTGATTACCGCCAGAGTGTGGCGAATGTAACCTTAATCCTAAGCCAACAGAGCCAAGCCAACCACTCTCAATATTCTGCACCGTTGATTTACCAGAGGTTCGTCCTGCATCAGCAAAGGCGACACCCGCTAAATCAAATAACTTGAACAGGTTAATTTCAGGGTAATACCTTAACTCAGTCGTTACTTTTATGCTGTTCTCTCCATGTTGATACTGCAGTGGAAATCCGCGTAAACCATTATTACCGCCCAAAGTTACCGGTCGGTCTAAATATTGGTTTTGGCTTACAACATTCACATTGCTCAAATAATAACCCCACCGTTTGTTTATTTGATAAAAATACTCACCCGTTAATTGAAGGAGCATGCGGCTATCTCTATGCTCATATATGTCGTTATTGAGTTTAAAGTCGAGTAAAAGCAAAGCACTATCATGAATATTAAAGCCTTTTTTAACGCGTAAATTCCATAATAGCCAAGCAGAGTTTTCTTTATTGCCATTAGCAACCCCTAAACTAGAGTTAAGCTGCCAGCCGTGATTAAAATCTTCAATTTGTGTTATCAGGTGCACATTGGTAAGTTTTCTGAAATCTTTTTCCATGTACTCAAAAGCTACCCAAGGGTAAAGAGAGTTTCGATTTTCAGGGATAACATCAGTTAACGGCTGGTCGATTTCATCAATATCGACAGTTGAAAAAATATGTTTGTCTTGAGTAATACCAAAACGATATCGCAACAAACGGCTATCATTATTAAAGTCTAACCAAGCATAATTAGCTTCTTTGTAACTAATTTCATGTCCATAAATGCTTTGGTTTTGGCCATTTTGAAAGATGGTATCGTTACGTGATTCTTCATTGAAACCTAAGGTATATGCACTTTTTGTATGAAATCCTGCAAACACTTTGTTTAGGAATAAACTACGCTGTTGACCATCATCATTGTCAGCAAACCTTAATTTCACATGAGTATTTTGCTTTTGATACAAGGGTATAGTTGCTGATAGTTTGTAGCCTGAACGTTGGGTGTTTCGGTACGACTCTATTTCTGTGTCTATACCAAGCCCGAGTAGGTTGCGCTCTTTGATGCCAAAACTGTAAGTGTTGATACCGCCTTTACGGCCAAAACTGATAGTTGGCATTAAAGACCAATTATCCCACGTGGTAACCGTTATGTTTTCAACGTCTTCATCACTGGTGACTTTTGCATCTCTAAGAAATTTTCTACTACGTAAGTGCCGTTCTAACTCAGCCATGTCGGCGAAGGTTTTAGAGCATTTTTTAATAAAGAAGTTCGCTTCATTTTCTAAAGTGACTATTTTAGTATCGATATGAATGGCATTTGCCCAGCGATGTAAAAAGATAATACCGTCTTCAGTCTCATCAAAAATGGTTTGCGGTTTAAATATTATATTTGGCTGTTGTTGTGTGCATTGCTCTAATGAGGGGGTATTATTTTTACTGTCGACTGAACTTAGCGCTGCGCCATTTTCAGACGCTACTACTTGTTCAGTAGCAAGTGAGGAAGGGGAAAAAAGGCTTAACAGTAGGCTTGCCACAAAAATGATTAGTAGCTGACAGTTGGTGTTATCTCGCCAACAGCGTGAGATATTACTTTGGGGACTTGGCGATATAATTTTATATTTTGTTATTTTTGTTAGAACTTCTAATAAATACAGCGTCGCGTTCCTTCGTTAATAGTTATTAAGTAATCTGAGTTTGGATCACATGTGACGGTATTACTTACTTAACTATAGCGCTAACTGATTCTTTCAGCACAATTTATTTAGATAAAATTGAGGCTAATCAAACCCCAACCTTACCTATGAGCTTGTTAACTTCAGGCTCTATTTTGCTTTTTTTAGACTTTCAATTTTTTTCTGTTTGGCTTGCTCAACCATTGTTCTAACTTGGCTGAGTAGTAATTTAGCATCGTAAACAATGCCATCTTTGACCGTGTAATTTACTCCGCCTGCTCGCACTGGTTTATTATTGTCGTCTAAGCGAAAGTGTCCTGAATTATAACGTTATAGGTAATAATTTAGGGCGATACTTTCATTAATAAAGCTGAGTTATGATATAGTTACTGATTTTTTACTTGCAAATATGATGCTAAAAACATACCTGTTTATAATTACTATTTTACTCCCTTTAACAGCCTGTAGCACAGTTGCACCTATGACTTGTGAAGACGATTGGCAGCTAACTGGCTATTTTGTGCCAATAGAAAAAGATTATATAAGCGGCTCGTCTAATAAGGTTAAAGTAAAAAAGGGAGAAACCATTAGTTTTGATCGCGCTTTTTTGGCTGCTGTTAAACTTGAAGGTTGGGGGAAAACTAACGCTGGTTGGTATTTAGGGTTCTATGGTAACCAGTGGCATAAAAGCCAATATCCGCTCAACGCTAAGGGACAACCATTAACGTTATCTTCTATAGCTGCAGATACTAATCAGCTGCCGTTTGGTCGTCAGGTATTTATTCCCAAATTGAATTCAACGATAAAACAGCCTTTTATCGTAACGGATGTCGGTCAGGCTATAAAAGGCAGGCGAATTGATATTTATACGGGTGAAGGAAAAGAAGCTCAACAATTAACTTATCTTGTGACTAAAAAGCATCAAGTGTGTTGGAAAAATTAAGGACAATGTTATGAAATCTCGTGTTATTCAATTATTTTGTGTTTTACAGTTATGTTTTAGTACAAATGTTTTGGCTAATTTACAGGAAAACTGGTCAGAGTTAGTTGAATACCAACAGACCATTACTTTTTTACTTATTACTGAGGCTAGCAATGATGCCGCTCGTAAACAAAACATCCATATTGCTAGGAACTTATACTTTCAAAAACAACAAATAATTGAAAGTAGCGAAACGGTACTTTTAGCAGACAGTAATACTATTAATCTACTCATTGAGTACGTTAATGCGCTACCCCATCCTGCAGATAAGCTTAGTTTTATCGACCTGATTGACTCGGTACTGTTTGAACATCAGCAAAGCCCTTTTTTAAACTCGATACAGTTAAAGCATTTGCAGTCCACCGAACAGCAGCAGTTATTAATTCAAAAACAATACGCTCCTTATTTAGATAAATTGCAGCAACAATTAATGCGCGCCAATAACGATATCGAACCATGGCAAGATTACACTGCTTTTCTATCGGCTAAGTTTGATATTGAGAAAATTTATGCTGACTTTAATAAACAAGAAGCTCAAATCACTGGGGATAAAAAGCGAGGGGCTGGTGATTTATTGTGGGGCTTTAATATGCCCGACAAAACAGTTGTTTTAACTTTTGATGACGGACCGCACTACAAAAATACCGATAAAATCCTAAACACCCTAAAAGAATATAACGCTAAAGCTTACTTCTTTGCTATTGGCAAAAATATTGGCAGGGTAGAGGATGGAAAAGTAAAGCTTGATAAGAAGTCTAAGAAATTACAAAGAGCTTTGGATGAAGGGCATATTCTTGCAAATCACTCTTTTAGTCACTCAGTTATGACTAAGTTAAGTAAAACACAACAACAGCTAGAACTAGCTGATACTAATCTACTTATTAAAAATATTTCAGGTCAAAGTGTTGAGGACTTTAGACCACCCTATGGGGCAAAGAATCAACAGTTAGTAGATGTCGCAAAAAGTGAAGGTATGCGCTCGATAATGTGGAATATTGATTCATTAGACTGGGCTACGCCAGTACCAGAAACGATTGTCGATAATGTGCTTAAAGAGCTCGATAAAAAGAAAAAGGGCATTATTTTATTCCATGATATTCATAAACAGTCGGTGCAAGCTCTACCCATATTAATGAAGAAACTTAAAGAGCAAGGATACAAAGTCGTTACTCTTGAAGGCGATGAGTTTAAAAAAACAGCAGCGGTTGCACCTAAAAGTGAGCTATATGGTGAAAGTTGGGCATTGGTTGTTGGGATTAACAAATACCAGTATTGGCCAGAGCTTGGTTATGCCACCAATGATGCACAAGGCGTTAAAAACATATTAAAAGATAAGTACAATTTTAAAGAAGACCACATTTTTACCTTATTAGATGAACAAGCAACAGGCGAGAATATTACTTCCCACATATCTGATATTCTGGCTGATCCCAAAAGAGTTAAACCCAACGATAGAGTCTTTATTTTTTATGCTGGTCATGGCATGACACGAATACTACCGTCAGGTAGAAACTTGGGCTATATCATACCTGTAGATGCCAAGTTAGATAAGTTTCACAGTAGATCGATTAGCATGACTCATTTACAAGATTTCTCAGATATGATCCCAGCTAAGCATGTCTATTTTGTTATGGATTCTTGTTACTCGGGTATTGCGTTAAGTCGATCGGGGGGAATGAATAGCTATATTAATGAAATAAGTAATCGAAATGCTAGGCAGATATTGACAGCCGGTGGCGCAGAGCAACAAGTGGCTGATGGTGGGGCCGATGGGCATTCAATCTTTACTTGGGCTTTATTAAAGGGCCTTAATGGCGATGCTGATTTAGATGATAATAACATCATAACAGCCTCAGAATTAGGAGCTTATGTGTCTCCTCTTGTGAGTGATAACGCAAATCAAACGCCAATGTTTGGTAATATGGTTGGCAGCCAAGGAGGAGAATTTATATTTGAATTAGCGCCTAAGGTAGTACCTGATCAGGAAGTAAGCGTTGATGACCTCAAGCAAACCATTGCTAAATTGAAGCAAGAAAACCAATCGTTAAAGTTACAGTTAGCCAAAATGTCAGTACAAGCAAACACGGTAGAGCAAAAAAGTACTTTAATAACGGGTATCTCATACACTCAACGAAAGTCTAAAGCGGATATAATCCATCGGAAGGCATTGGCGCTTTATAAGAATAAACAGTATAAAAAGGCGTTAATTGAATTAGAGTTAGCGCTTAACTATTTACCAAACAGCGCTAATGTGGTGAATGATTATGGCTTTATTTTATTTAGAGATGGGCAGTATCAAAAGGCACAGTCTTGGTTGGAAAAAACAATCGAATTAGACGCAAGAAGAACATCTGTCTATTTAAATATTGCTGATAATTTGGTGAAGTTAAATAGAGAAAAAGAGGCGATACCTTATTACCAGTATTACTTAGAACTTAAGCCTGAAAGTGTACTAAAAGAAAGAGTTAATGCTTTTTTAGATAAACATATGGATCAATAATAACTCAGGTAGAAACCCTAAGGTGATCGTTAGGGTTTCATTATCAGTAGTAAAGTTAAAAGCCTTTGTGTGATTATTTTGCCTTTTTTAGACTTTCAATTTTTTTCTGTTTGGCTTGCTCAACCATTGTTCTAACTTGGCTGAGTAGTAATTTAGCATCGTAAACAATGCCATCTTTGACCGTGTAATTTACTCCGCCTGCTCGCACTGGTTTATTATTGTCGTCTAAGCGAAAGTGCCCAGTACCATAAAGCACTTTAAAATTACGTAATGGGTTTTCATTTACGATGACTAAGTCTGCTTTTTTACCGACGCGAATTGAACCTATTTCATCATCCATCCCTAATGCTTCTGCGCCATTGATGGTGGCTGCTTGAATAACTTCTAAAGCATTAAAGCCAGCTTCCCTTAATAACTCTAACTCCCTAATATAGCTAAAGCCGTAAATCTTGAAGATGTAACCTGAGTCTGAGCCAACTGTGACACGACCACCATGGTTTTTATAATCATTAATAAAGCTCATCCATTGTTGGTAATTTTTCTTCCAAGCAATTTCATCATCCGTGGTCCAATCAAACCAGTAAGAGCCATGGGCGTTACGGTTAGGTTGGAAAAACTCCCATAACGTTGGTAGGGTGTAGTCTTTGTGCCAATCAGCATTCATATCACGCATTAAATCGCGGTTTGCTTCATAAATGGTAAAGGTAGGGTTTAGAGTAAAGTCTAAGCTGAGTAATTCATCACGAACACTTAACCACTTATCACTATTTTTCTTTGCCGCTTGCTGCCAAAGGCGACCCGCTTCAGCAAACCTGTGTTGTTCATTGTTATAGTTGTATTCTGGCGAGTAGTTTTGAATATGTTGATGTTCAAATAGCGCTTCTGGTAAACCATACCAATGCTCCATCGTTGTCAGCCCTAAGCGAGCAGAATCAAGTACATTCATATTGGTTACATCAAGTTGAGCATGATGCATCATGCTACCTAAGCCTTGCTTTTTAGCTTCGTTAAGCGCCGCGGTCATAATTTCAGGAGTAGAGCCAAAGAATTTAATACCTTTTGCGCCTTTTTTCGGGATTGATTTTACCCATTTTTGCGCTTGTTTTGCCGTAGTGATTTTTTCATCAAGACCTAAACCAAATACAAAGTAGGGTAGGATACGCGGTGCGGCAATCGTATTTTTTTCACTGCGCTTAACATGCTCCATTATCCAATCTATGCCGTTAAAACTCCCCGGCTCACGTACAGTGGTTATGCCATGTGCTAGCCATAATTTAAATACGTATTCAGCTGGAATGTTATCAGCACTACCACCGATATGAGCATGCATATCAATAAAGCCGGGTAATACATATTGACCCTCAATATTAATTTCTTTGTCACCCTTTTGAGCGACAGGTCTGCGTGAGAGCTTGATTGGCACGCCGGGATTACCAACATTGACAATGTTCACAATGCGATCGTTTTCTATGACAATATCCATTGGCCCGCGAGCTGGAGCACCTTCTCCACTAATAACAATGCCACCGCGCAAAATAAGGCGTTTATAAGGGCCTTCACCGGTTGTACGCTCTGGCGCTTTGGCATCTCCCGAGGCGAAACTTGGTGTGGCGCTGATTAAGGCTACTGTTAAGCTGATGAGAAAGCAGCTGATAAACTTACTAGGTGAGGATAAAGACTTATTCATATATTTATCTCTAAGGTTTTTGTATTGAGTTAAGGTACTATACCTTATAATTAAAAGTAATATCAGCAGCGTTTATCAAGCTTTGCTGAGGTTTATAACACCATATAGGTTCATTATGTTTAGTGAAAAAATAACACCACACTTTAGCGATACCGATGCTTTAGGGCACATTAATAACACCAAGCCACCCGTGTGGTTTGAAGGTGGTCGAGCGCCTATTTTTAGATTTTTCACTCCCGATTTAGATCCTAAAAAGTGGCAGCTTATTATTGCTAAAATTGAAGTGTCATATCATGGGCAGTTGTTTTATGGACAAGATATTGAGATAAAAACCTACATCAGCCGTATAGGTGGCGCTTCGTTTGACGTTTATCAAGAGCTTTGGCAACACGGTGAAAAATGTGTTTCTGGCACTGCTGCTATGGTGAATTTTGATTACCAAACACAAAAATCTAAAGCCATTACTGATGATATTCGAGCAAAATTAACAGAGCACTTGATTAATCTTGATTAGCAATTGGTCTTGGAGCTTTCGTTAAGGCATTTACTAAAATGAATAAATGCCAAGTGAGAACAAGCAATTAGTCATGGTTAAAACTAGTGATAATTACCTAGTGAAATTGTTTTGCTAAAAGTGAGTTTTTGCAAAATAAAATAAATATGCTTTTTAACGAAAAAGCACTCGAATTTAATCGCCGCTCACTATAGAATTACTCCCCTTAAACTAAATATCAAAAGATGAACTTTCTTGAAAAAGAATAGTGTTTCTTAATCGCTCAATTAATAGGACATTTTCATGGCAGGTGTAAATAAAGTAATCATAGTAGGTAACTTAGGTAAAGATCCTGAGGTACGTTTTATGCCAAATGGCGGCGCAGTAGCAAATATTACTGTGGCAACGTCAGACTCATGGAAAGATAAGCAAACAGGTGAGCAAAAAGAAAAAACTGAATGGCACCGTGTGGTAATGTTTGGCAAGCTTGCTGAAATTGCGGGCGAATACTTGAAAAAAGGTTCAAAAGTTTATCTTGAAGGTTCTTTGCAAACACGTAAGTGGACTAATCAGCAAGGTCAAGACCAATATACTACCGAGATTGTATTACAAGGTTTTAACGGCGTAATGCAAATGCTTGATGGTAAGTCAGGTGGTGGTCAACAAGCTGGTGGATTCCCTAATCAAGGTCAGCAACAAGGTGGTTTTGCTCAGCAAGGTCAGCAACAAGGTGGCTTCCAACAGCAAGGTCAGCAACAAGGTGGTTTTGCACAACAAGCACCAGCTCAACAAGGCGGTTTTGCACAAAAGCCTGCTCAACAGCAAGGTGGTTTTGCTCAGAAACCTGCTCAACAATCAGGTGGTTTCTCTGGACAACAACAAGCGCCAGCTCAACAGCAAGGTGGCTTTGCTCAACAAGGTCAACAACAGGGCGGTTTTGCTAACCAAGGTCAGCAACAACAAGCTCCTAAGGTAAACCCGCAAGAGCCATCAATTGATTTTGATGATGATATTCCCTTCTAGATCCTGATTTTTTAGAAAGACACCTTAAAGTAAATTATATAAGACCTCGTTAATACGGGGTTTTTTTTGTTTTTTTACAATAGCCTTGTAACTGAGATTAATAACCTTATATCATTAGCTACCTAAACGGAGTATTTATTTTATGTGGCGTAAATTAACAGTCATGTTATTTTTGATGATATTAGCTCAAGCAGCTAATGCTTCGTCGATCGCTAAAGTAAATTCTCATAGCTTTGAAAAAAACTCGATTAAGCAGCTATCAATCACCTTAAGTGAGCAGCTTTTGGCCTCGAGTGCTGATAACGATGAGTCGGAAGATTTATTTAACCTGCCAAGGTTAACTCGAATTAGTCCATCGCTTTTTTCCGCAGAGGTTCAAACCACAGCTAACTATGTTTTAGTGATGGAGTTTTTTAAAAGTAAACTCAATGCCGCCATGTTTAAACTGTTAAGTAACCCGCCTGAGGTGAGTCTTTGGTTTGAGCAATTAAGTCATAGTAGTAACTCTTCGCGACTTTCCGGCTGGAAAGATGGCAACCTCTTGTATTCGGCTCGAACCACGTACCACAGTTAATTCATCCCTTGGCAGCATATCAATAGCGTCGCTATTTTTTATTACTGCAAAAAATCCAATGTTACCTTTTTAATACTGATGCTAGTTATCAGTTACTTGCTGTGCTTGCTCTAAAGCTGATTGCTTTGGCGGAGCGGGCAAGTGTATATGTAGAGATTTTATGATGAATTCAAGAACAACTCAGTCTGTTAAACAGGCTAAATGGCAAAATATTGTCATCATTTTCATATTGTTATTTATGATTATTAGCGCTTTACCCAACTTATATCCTGATAAGGCCAGTATTCACCTAGTCAATAATGAAGCCCAAACCGAGCAAACTTCACCTCATCACATTAAGCGCTTGTTAGCAGAGCATAATATTAGCGTTGATGAGATCAACGTATCAGCCAAGCAAATCACTATTAGCTTAATCAATAAAGCAGAGCAAGATAGTGCTGAAAAGCTGTTAAAAAATGAGTTTGGCCAAGATTACTTTGTTGGCGGTTTACTTAACAATGATGCCCCTGCTTGGCTGAAGTCACTAGAGGGGAAGCCGATTAAGCTAGGCTTAGATTTAAGTGGCGGCGTGCTGTTTGTGCTTGATGTAGATACAGAACAAGCATTGTCAGAAAGACTGAAAAGTATTGCCCTTGAAGTTAAATCGTTAGCCATTGAGCAGCGCATTCGCTTGAGCGCAACGGCATCGAAAAACAGTCATACAATCCTCGTTAACTTTTCATCTGCTCAGCAAGCGGGTCAAGCGGCATTAATGAGTAAGATTAGTAAGAATTACCCTGAGCTTAGCCAGAAAAAAGTCACAGATAAGCAATTTATCTTTAGTTATTCAGAAGCTGAGCAGGTTAAATTTCGCCAAGAAACTATGAAGCAAACATTAAAAACCATGCGCGGCAGAATAGAAGAGCTAGGTATTACTGAAGCGATTACCCAAAAGCAAGGCAAAAACAGAATACGTATTGAATTGCCTGGTGTTCACAACCCAGAAGAAGCGAAAAGAATTATTGGTGCCACGGCATCCCTTGATTTTTATCAACTAGCAGAAAACTCAAAAGCTATTGGCACTATCAGAATGACCGACGAAAGTGGTAGAAAATTGACCCTGAATAGTCAGGTTGTTTTCTCTGGCAGTAGCATCAAAAATGCTCGGGCAGGACAAGATCAAATGAGCATGCCGCTGGTAAACCTTACCTTAGACAGTGTTGGCGGTAAAAAAATGTCGTCATTTTCTAAAAAGAATATCGGCAAGCCAATGGTCACCGTTTTTTCAGAATATTACCGTGATGCTAACGATGAAATGACCAAGAAAAGCAAAGTGATTAATGTTGCCACAATTCAGCAGCACCTTGGCGCTCAATTTAGTATTACCAATATGGATAGTAGCGAAGCTGCACAAGAATTGGCTTTATTACTAAGAGCCGGCTCGTTAACCGCGCCTGTCACCATCGTCAAGCAACGCACTATTGAGGCTACCTTAGGAGTAGATAATATCGATAACGGTATTAAAGCACTGAGTATTGGCATTGCCGTTACTTTGGTGTTTATGGCGCTTTGGTATCGTTCTCTTGGCTTAATTGCCAATGTCGCTTTAGCGTTAAACTTAATTAGTTTGCTTGGGCTGATGTCACTGTTACCAGGGGCAGTGCTGACACTGCCGGGGATTGCTGGTTTGGTGTTAACTGTTGGTATGGCGGTTGATACTAATGTACTTATTTTCGAACGAATAAAGGAGGAGTTAAAGCGAGGACGAACAGTACTTTTAGCTGTAGAAAGTGGCTACAAAGGTGCTTTTTCAACGATTTTAGATGCCAACATCACCACAATGATCACAGGTATTATTTTATATTCTATTGGCTATGGCCCAGTGAAAGGTTTCGCGCTTATTTTATGTTTAGGCATTTTAACCAGTATGTTCACCGGTGTCTTTGTATCTAAAGCACTGACTAATTTAGCAATTCGCGGAAACAAAGCACAATTACTTGGAGTTAAGTTATGAGTTATTTGATATCAAAGCAAAGCAATATGCTCAGTAAGTTTCGTTTGTTTAGCTTTTACTTAGCGGCAGTGGTTATTGTATTTTCCCTATTAGGTCTTTTCACTAATGGCCTTAACCTGGCATTAGATTTTACTGGTGGTTATTTAACGGAGTTTTCAACTGAAAAGTCGATAAAACATAATGAGATGGAAGCATTGTTGGCTTCTTATCTACCCGACTCTTTTAAATTAACTGCTGCTGACAATGGTACTTATTGGAGCGTTCAGCAAGCGGATAATGACGTTAGCTTGAAAGGTAAAGCTTGGTTAACTGATTTTGCCCAACAAAGTGGTCTGAGTATCGCACCACAAGATGCTATTTATATTGGTAGCCAAGTAGGAGAGGAATTAATAAACCAAGGCGGGTTAGCCTTATTAACCTCGATGATAGTGATTTTACTTTACTTATCTTTTAGGTTCGAGTGGCGCTTAGCGGCAGGCTCGGTGATTGCGCTTTTTCATGATGTCATTATTGTACTGGGCATTTTTGCTTGGTTTGACATTCCCTTTGATTTAACTATTTTGGCCAGTTTGTTAGCCATTATTGGTTACTCATTAAATGACTCGATTATTGTCGGTGATAAGATAAGAGAAATCATGAAGCGAAAAGCGTCAGGGCAAAACACTAATAATGCTGAACATGATGAAACGCTTGGGGATATTGATAGCATGATTAATTTGGCAATCAAGTCGACTTTTGTGCGTACCTTAATTACCTCAGGTACCACGCTAGCAACTATCATGGCTATTTGGTTTTTTGCCGGTGAATCATTAGCGGGCTTTGCTATTGCACTTTTCTCTGGTGTTTTAGTGGGGACGCTTTCCTCTATTGCTATTTCGGCAACGGTACCACAAATGCTTGGTTTAACTGCTGATTTCTATAATAAAAAGGAACAGGAGCTTTGCCAATTACCTTAATTTAATGACATAGCCTTTATTGTAAAAGGTATCTGAATAAATCAGATGCCTTTTCTCGTTGTTGCTAGGAGTTCATTATTGTTTATTACAACTCAGCTTTAACATCCATTATGTCACCTTAAAAGGGGTTACTCTTTTTAAGTTTTATATGGAAATAGAGTAACAAGTTTATGAGTCGTATAAAGAATATTGACCTATTTAGCTAAATATCAATTAGTAGTTAACAGTCAGATATCTGAAATGCAGTTTAGCTAACTCTATTTATTACGGGTCATATCAGAGATGAAATAAAGGCGAGCACAAGCTCGCCTTTATTTTTTATTGCTTGATTAGTAATCGATTATTACTGACGGCAATCAATAACAGGATTTACATTGATAGTACCGGCTTCATTTATCGTCGCAACTTTATCATCGAGCTTTAGTATTGCTAATACGCTATCACCTAACGTGCGCACATAAGTTAAAAGGTAGCCAAATTGCCCAAGGCTACAAACAGCGTACTGTTGACTTAAATTTAGCTTATTCCACATAGTGTCAGGGTTGTCATTTTGTTTTCTGTTGTCGGTAATTACTGGACTAACTGACAATAAGTCATTTCTATGAATTTGATTATTTAACATAATATCTACCTCATGATTTAACTAATGAACAGATAATAATCAATCAGTGCTCAAGTTACTGTGAGCATTTGTTTGCTGAGTGTTAATTTTTGTACAGCATAAAGCTTTGGCAATATTCTTCAAGTTAGGAAATGTCTTGTTACTTTTTCGTCTCGCCAGCACTTCCTTATCGTCTAACGAATCATTTAGTTATGACTTAGTGTATTTGACAAAAATAATTATCAAAAACACTAACTTATTAGTTATTTTAACCAAACCTGTTTTTGTTAATCTAAGTTATTAGTTGTAACTTGTTGTTACATATAGGGAATGAGTAATTGGCATGTCCTGTGCTATTTTTAATGCATTATTAAAAATAGGGAAATACCCATGCTTACTCTTTCTAAAAAATTATTACTGTCTTCTGCGATAGCCACTTCATTACTGTTAACCGCTTGCTCTGAGCCAGAAGCAAAAGAAAAAACTGAAGAGGTAGCTGAATTTGCCATCCCTGTGATGGTGGCAAATATTGAACGTAAAGATGTTTCATCAAACTTTCATACTACAGCAACATTAGAGTCTCGTAACGAAGCTGAAATCATTACCCGTGTTACCGGCATTATTGAAGAGCTAACTGTTGAAGAAGGGGATTTTGTTGAAAAAGGTCAGCTGCTTGCTAAAGTTGATGCAAGACGTTATCAGTTAGCGCTAGATAAGGCGGAAGCTGAATTAGCGGGTATTGAACAAGAATTAAAACGTTTATCACAAATGGCTGAAAAGCAATTAGTGAGTGCGCAAGCATCAGACAAACTTAAATACCAACACAGAGCTGCAGTTGCTGCAAAAGAGTTAGCTGCGCTTGATTTAAAAGACAGCCAAGTGGTTGCGCCTATCTCTGGTTACATTTCTCAGCGCTTTGTTAAAACCGGTCACTTTACTCAAGGTTACCAAAAGCTATTTCATATCGTAGACCAATCCTCGTTAGAAGCAGTGGTTTACTTACCAGAACACCAACTGAGTAATGTGCAACTAGGTCAACAAGCGTTATTACATTTCAGCGCCCGCCAAGGTAAGCAATTTGTTGCGAAAGTGCGTTCTGTTTCTCCGGTAATTGATAGCCGCAGCGGTACCTTTAAAGTGATTTTATCGTTAAGTAATGAAGAGTTGGCATTAAAACCAGGTATGTTTGCTCAAATTGCCCTGACCTTTGATACCCATGAAGATACTTTAACAATTCCAACAGATGCCATTATTACCCTTGATAATCAAAGTAAAATATTTTTAGTTAAAGACAGCAAGGCGATTGAAGTATTAATTAATAAAGGCTTTGTTCAAGAGCAGTTAACTGAAATATCTGGCGAATTAGCAGAGGGAGATACTGTTGTGGTTAATGGTCACCATAACTTAAAAGCCAATGCTTTGGTTGAAATCTTAAACGCTCAAGCCACGGATGAAGATAGCCTTATCGAAAATGGCTTAACGGATACAGACACCGCTATAGCAAAAGCTAGCAAATAGAGAGTTGTTTGATGAATCATTTGCTTGATAACGTGTTCTTTGTGGCTACTAAACACCCAGTAGCCACTGTTTTTATAATTTTTACTTCATTGCTAATCAGTAGTGTAAATACCATTGGAGCTTTATCATGAGCATTGTTGATGTAGCAATAAAACGTCCTGTCACTGTGTGGATGTTTACTTTCGCGGTGATGCTTTTTGGTTTAGTGGGGCTATCTCGCCTAGCCGTTAACCTATTACCAGAGCTTTCTTACCCAACTTTAACGGTCAGAACTAATTATATTGGCGCAGCCCCTGCTGAAGTTGAGCAGTTAATCACTAAGCCCGTGGAAGAGGCGGTCGGTGTGGTAAAAGGTTTAAGAAAGATAAGCTCAGTCTCTAAAGCAGGTCAGTCAGACGTACTACTAGAGTTTGAGTGGGATGTAGCGATGGACATCACCAGTTTAGAGGTGAGAGAGAAGTTAGATCTTATCCGTTTACCCCTTGATGTAGAAAAGCCGTTAATCTTAAAATTTAACCCTTCGTTAGATCCTATAATTCGCCTAGGCTTGCAAACAACGGATAACTCGGTTGTGGGGTTAACTAAGCTTAGAACTTTTGCCGAATACGATGTTAAGCGTCAGTTAGAATCTTTATTAGGTGTTGCGTCGGTAAAACTAGGCGGTGGTTTAGAGCAAGAATACCAAGTCGTAATAGACCAACATAAATTGGCGCAACTTAACTTAAGTAGCCAAGAGATTATTAATCGTATTAATGCTGAGAATATTAATATTTCAGCAGGTAAGTTAATTGAAGGAAATACCCAGTACTTAGTGAGAACGCTTAACCAATTTACCAATATTAACCAGATTGGTGAGCTGGTGGTTTATCGTGAAAACGATCAAATAGTGACGTTAAATGATATTGCTACTATCGTTGATGGCTATAAAGAGCGTACTGATGTAACCCGTATCAATGCCAGTGAAGCGGTAGAACTTGCTATCTATAAAGAAGGTGATGCCAATACCGTACAAGTTGCTAAGTTAATTAATAATAAATTAGACGCGATTAATAAAATGCTAGGCGATCGTTATAAATTAACGGTGGTTTACGACCAATCAACTTTTATCACCAATGCCATTAATGAAGTTAAATCCGCAGCAATTGTTGGTGGATTATTGGCAATGGTCATTTTGTATTTGTTTCTACGCTCTATCAAACCAACGCTGATTATCTCTCTGTCAATACCCGTCTCGGTGATTGCCACTTTTAACATGATGTATGGTAACGGCATTAGTTTAAATATTATGTCCCTTGGCGGTATTGCTCTGGCAACAGGTTTATTGGTGGATAATGCCATTGTGGTGCTCGAGAATATTGCTCGCTATAAAGAACAAGGTCTAAATGTGGTCGAGGCAGCGAGAAAAGGTACCAAAGAAGTCAGCGGCGCTATCATTGCTTCAACGCTAACTACGTTAGCGGTATTTGTGCCACTTATTTTTGTTGAAGGTGTTGCTGGTCAGTTATTTGCCGATCAAGCGATGACTGTTGCCTTTGCTTTGATTGCTTCCTTAGTGGTTGCGCTGACCTTAATTCCAATGTTGGCTTCAAGACAAGCAGCTCAAAATTCAGCGTTGGAAGAGGGTGAACTAGAGCAAGCTGAACAGATGAGCTTTAAAGCACTGCCTTGGTATAAAAAAGTGACTTTTATCTTAGCGTTACCATTTAAAACTTTATTCATTTATCTGCCAATGTTAATTAGTCGCATTGTACTGTTAGCTTTTCACGGCATTAGTAAAGTAGCGTCAATAATATTGAAACCGGTAACTGCCGCCTTTAACTTTACCTTTGAAAAATTAGCGGCACTTTATCGCAAGTCATTAGCTTTAGCGTTGAGAAATGCCGTGACAACGTTACTCATTAGTTTAACTTTTGCTGGCTCTGCCTTTTTTATCTTACCAAAAATAGGGGTGGAGTTATTACCACCACTTGCTCAAGGCGAGTTTTATTTAGAGCTAGAACTAGCGCCAGGTACCCCACTTGCACTAACAGATAAAACGATTAATAAAATAGCTAAAAAATTACAAGACGATGATCGTATTAAAAGTACTTATTCGTTAACAGGTCGAGGTAGCTTAATGACCAGTAACGCGGATAAAGGCGGCGAACATCAAGCAAGATTACAAATTATGCTGCACAACAGCCAAGATGAAGCGCAAGTTATGGCTGATATTCGCCAGTACACGCAAAAACTTGTCGGTGCGACTACCCAGTTAAATCAACCTGAATTATTTACCTTTAGTAAACCAATCAGTATTGAATTAGCAAGTTATGATCTCAATTTACTGGCGACTTACAGTAAGCGCTTAACAAGCTTAATGGAACAAGATTCACAGTTTGTTGATGTTGCTAATAGCCAACGTCAAGGTCAGCCAGAGTTAGCGATACACTTTAATCAACAAAAGATTGCACAATTAGGGTTAAATGCTCCTGATATTGCAAGGCTTGTTGCGGTGAAAATTGGCGGTAATATTGCCAGTAAATATACCTTATTGGATCGCAAGATAGATATCTTAGTGCGTAGTGATGAAAAACAGCGTGACTCAATTGATGACTTAAGAGAGTTAGTGGTTAACCCAAATGATAACTTCCCAATTACTTTAGCCAGTATTAGTGACATTGTTGAAACCGTTGGTCCTGCACAAATCAATCGCATTAATCAGCAACGTGTGGCTGTGATAAGTGCCAATATTGCCATGGGCGATCAAAATAGTGCGCTTGCTCAAGCCAATAAATTAATAAAGCAATTAAAACTGCCGTTAACCGTGATACCAACCTTTGGCGGCCAAAGTGAAGAGATGCAACAGTCGTTCAACTCTATGCTGATGGCACTAACGCTAGCGGTATTTCTAGTGTATTTGGTGATGGCGTCGCAATTTGAGTCATTATTACAGCCGCTGTTAATTTTATTTAGCGTACCGCTTGCAGGTGTTGGTTCTATTTATGGCTTATACCTATTTGGTAGTAATATCAGCGTGATAGTCTTTATTGGTTTAATCATGCTGGCGGGTATTGTGGTGAACAATGCCATTGTATTACTTGACAGAATTAACCAGCTAAGAGCACAAGGAATAGCGAAAGCTGATTCTATCAAGCAAGCCGCGCAATCAAGGTTACGTCCCATCATTATGACGACATTAACCACGGCGCTTGGTTTATTGCCGATGGCGTTAGCGGTAGGCGAGGGGGCGGAATTAAGAACGCCGATGGCGATTACCGTGATCAGTGGCTTAATTTGCTCAACGTTATTAACCCTTATTGTGTTACCTGTGCTTTATCAATTATTTGATCATAAGAAGTTTGAACAATTGAGCGATGAAACCAGTAAGTCATCAATGGTGAGTCCATTACCGGAGCCTCAAAATGTCTAACAGCAAATTGAACTTAACCGCACTGGCAATTAAAAAGCCAGTGACCACCTTGATGCTTTGTTTAACCATGTTAATGATGGGGGTTGCGGCTAGTCAGTTATTACCCCTTGAAAAATGGCCAGGTATCGATATTCCTGAAATGATGATCAATGCGCCGTATCAAGCTTCAACGCCAGCAGAGGTTGAACGTTTAGTCACGAAACCGCTTGAAGAAGCGCTAGCAACTATGGGCGGAATACAAAGGTTGAATTCACGTTCTACCGAGCATGGAGCTGAAATAAATATTGAGGTGGAATGGGATAGCAGCTTAACGGGCAAGTCAATTGAAGCGCGTGAGAAAATTGATGCCATTCGTCATTTATTACCTGAAGATTTACAGCGCGTGTTTGTTTATCAGTTCTCGACAGCTGACATGCCTATTTTAACCTTACGCATATCAAGTGAGCGAGAGCTAAAAAATAGTTTTCAATTGCTGAACAATTATCTGAAAAAGCCTCTTGAACGTATGACAGGTGTGTCTAAAGTTGAACTTTATGGTGTTGACCAAAGACAAATATCTATTCGATTATTAGCAGAACGTATGGCAAGTCATAATGTTGATATTCAGCATTTAACACGCGTATTGCAGGCGCATAATTTTACCATCAATGCAGGATCTTTACGATCGGCTAGTAATACCATCCGTATTAGTCCAAAAGGTGAATTTACCAAGCTTAATGATATCCGAGCGTTAATTGTTAAAGAAAATGTTTACCTGGGTGATGTTGCTCAGATAGCTTTTGAGCAACCAGAACGAATAGATGGCCGCCATTTAGACAGAAGTTACGCTATTGGTGTCAATATTTTTAAAGAATCAAGTGCTAACCTTGTTGATGTCGCGGGTCGAGTAGTAAAGGCTGTTGATGAAATATCTAATAGTCCGCAGTTTAATGGTATCAACATCTTTATGATGGAAGACCAAGCAAAAGGGGTAACCGATTCGTTAGCTGATTTGTTAATGGCGGGCGCTATTGGTGCCGCATTATCATTTATTGTGTTATTCCTTTTCCTAAGAAATACCACGGCAACTATGCTGGTTGTAGCCTCTGTGCCATTTTCAATTTGTATTACCTTAGCGGTGATGTACTTTTTAGGTTACTCACTTAATATCTTATCTATGATGGGTTTGTTATTAGCGGTAGGTATGTTGGTTGATAACTCGGTGGTAATTACCGAGTCTATTGCAGCAGAGCACCGCGCTAACCCGACAAGTACTAAACAAGAGAAAATCAAAAATATCCTTCAAGGTGTTGATAAGGTGTCTTTAGCGGTAATGACAGGCACCTTAACCACCATGATAGTTTTTCTGCCCAATATTATCGGCGAAAAAGTACAACTGACGGTATTTTTAGAACACGTTGCAATCGCCATATGTATTTCATTGGCGGCATCATTATTGATTGCTAAAACTTTACTGCCACTGTTACTGAGCAAAATGCCAATTGAAAACCTTATTGGTAAAGTTGAAGAAGCAAGTGACAAGCAAGTAGAGGCGGTTAGCGAACCAAAAGAAAAAGGAGCGCGTCAACGCTATAAAAAGAGCCTGTCATGGGTATTATCTCATCCTAAAATCACTGGCTTTTGTGCGCTATTGATTTTAGCGAGCACCGCAATTCCTATGGGGGTGATCACCTCAGATAATAACGATAATCAAGATGGTACTCGCTTGTTTATGCGTTATCACGTTGAAGGACAATTTCCTCTTGAACATGTAGAGAAAATGGTCGATCGCATGGAAGAATATTTATATAAGCATAAAGATGAATTCTATATTGATTCTGTTTATAGCTATTACAATGGCGAGCGCGCTTCTTCTACCTTACTGTTAAAAGAAAGTCGCGATATTTCAATGAATGAGCTGAAAGAGCGCATTAGAAAAGAAATGCCGGTATTTGCTGATGCTAAACCAGATTTTGGTTGGCGAAGTGCGCAAAGTGGTGGCGTAAGCGTTACTTTGCTCGGTGCTTCCACAGAAAAGTTAATGACCTTGTCAGAACAAATAGTACCAATTCTGGCTCATGTTGAGGGCTTAACAGACGTAAAAAGTGATGTGTCTCAGCACCAAAAAGAAATGGTTGTTATCATCGATAGGTTTAAAGCCAATCAGCTTGGACTTGATTCCAGACAAGTGGCACAGATTGTTGGTACGGCATTACGCGGTCTTGAGTTAAGAAGCTTTCGTCATGATCCTAATGGCGAAGTGAATATTCGTTTACTTTATGATGAAAGACTTAAGTACTCTTTAAATCAATTAAAGAAATTACCTATTACCGAAATCGACGGCCAAAACATCAGCTTAGAAAGCGTTGCACAATTTAAAGTACAACCTAGACTGGCAAAAATCTATCGAGAAGAGCGACAAACTGCATTGACCTTAGGTGCAAACTTAAACGATATAACCATGGAGCAAGCAAAAGAGCGCATTGAACAAGCGATGGAAACCTTAGATTTACCGGCTGGATATACCTGGAAGTTAGGTCGTGGTTTTAATCGTCAGCAGCAAGAGCAAAATATTATGTTGGTGAATATGATTCTGGCTTTAGCGATGATTTATATCGTGATGGCTGCATTATTTGAGTCGTTATTATTGCCTGCAGCCATTATTAGCTCGATTCTATATTCTATTGTTGGCGTTTTCTGGTTCTTCTTAATAACGGGGAGCAGCATGTCGGTGATGGGCATGATTGGTATTTTAATATTAATGGGCATAGTGGTGAACAATGGCATTGTGCTTATTGATCAAATTAACCAGATGTCACCAAAAATTGAAGAATTAGAAACGGTGATTGCTGATATCTGTGTTACTCGATTAAGACCGGTATTAATGACAGTCGCTACCACGGTATTAGGTATGGTGCCTCTAGCATTAGGCTCAACCCAAATTGGTGGCGATGGCCCTTCTTACTCACCTTTAGCAATCGCTATTATTGGTGGCTTAACCTTTTCGACGGTGACTAGTTTATATCTAGTGCCATGGTGCTATTTGATGTTTACCAAACTAGCTCGAAATTCAAGTATTGGTTTTAATAAAGCAAATGGTTTTGCCAAGCGCATTGCTAAGGTTTAGCTATAAGTTTATTTCTCCAAGCTGTTAGTCGGTATTTAAATAAGATCTGAGGTTATTTAGCTTCAGCTCAGGATATTGAGCTGAAACAGTTTACTGTGATTACTGATGGATAATAAAAAGCCAGTGAAACGATGTTTCACTGGCTTTATTTTTTGCTTGTTAAGAAGGCTTGCTAAGAAGAGTTATTCCGACGCGTTTTCAGCTTCTTCTCTTCGCTTGGCTTCTGCTATTCGCCATTGTTGTAATTTAGCGTTGTAAGCATCCCAAACACAAGGGTTACACGCACCACCGCCACAACAATCATCATCGGCAGGAGCTTTTGGTTTTTCAAGAGGTTTTGACATAACATTATTAACTCAGAGTACTACAAGGAATACCATTTACAGCAATGCAGTAACTATACACATTGGCTTAAATCGATGTTTATACCAATAATAACAAAAAAGCTCTGCAAGTGCAGAGCTTTTGATAGTGAAGCTTGATCAGCTAATAGCGGATTAACTAGTCAAGTTCAGCTAATTTGTGCTCTAAGTAATGAATGTTAGCACCACCATTAACGAAACCTTGATCATTTAAGATATCTTGATGCAAGGTGATGTTGGTTTTGATGCCATCAATCACTAATTCAGATAAAGCATTACGCATACGTGCAATAGCTACATCACGGTTATCACCCCAAGTGATTAATTTACCAATCATAGAGTCATAATGTGGAGGAACTGAGTAGTCAGCGTAAATATGAGAATCCCAACGCACGCCTAAACCACCTGGTGGGTGGAAACGCGTAATTTTACCCGGTGAAGGAATAAAGGTACGAGGATCTTCAGCATTGATACGACACTCAATTGAGTGACCTGCAATTTTGATATCTTCTTGAGTACAAGATAATGGTAAGCCTGCAGCAACACGAAGCTGTTCTTTGATCAAATCAACACCAGTGATCATTTCAGTAACAGGGTGCTCTACTTGAATACGGGTGTTCATTTCAATGAAGTAGAACTCGCCGTTTTCATATAAGAACTCAAAAGTACCGGCACCGCGATAGTTAATCTCAACACACGCGTTACAACAGCGTTCACCAATTTTGGCGCGCATTTCAGGGGTGATACCTGGTGCTGGAGCTTCTTCAACAACTTTTTGATGGCGACGTTGCATAGAACAGTCACGCTCGCCTAAATGGATTGCAGTACCTTTACCGTCAGCAACGATTTGGATTTCAACATGACGTGGGTTCTCAAGGAATTTCTCCATGTAAACCATATCATTCTTGAAAATAGTACCCGCTTCACGTTTAGTTAAGGCAATTGACTCAATCAATTCTTCTTCGCTGCGTACAACGCGCATACCACGACCACCACCACCACCGGCAGCTTTAACGATAACAGGATAGCCGATGCGTTTAGCATGGGCCTTGTTAAGGTCTTCGTCATCAGTTAATGGACCATCAGAGCCAGGAACACATGGTACACCAGCTGATTTCATCGCTTGAATAGCAGCAACTTTATCACCCATGATGCGAATGCTTTCCGCTTTAGGGCCGATAAAAGCAAAACCAGACTTTTCAACTTGCTCAGCAAAGTCAGCGTTTTCCGCAAGGAAACCATAACCTGGGTGAATAGCAACAGCATTAGTTACTTCAGCAGCAGTGATAATAGCAGGTGCATTTAAGTAACTATCAAGTGCAGAGGCTTTACCAATACAAATAGTTTCATCAGCTAATAAAACATGTTTAAGGTTTTTATCAGCAGTTGAATGAACAGCTACAGTTTTGATACCAAGCTCTTTACAAGCGCGCAGTATTCTTAAGGCAATTTCGCCTCGGTTGGCGATAACAACTTTATCTAACATGGAATAACCCTTATTTTTGGAATCTTTATTTAAGATAAGTGGGCTTATTCAATGATGAATAAAGGTTGATCGAATTCAATAGCGTCTTCATTGCTTGCTAGAATTTCTTTGATTACACCAGACTTGTCAGCTTCAATTTGGTTCATCATTTTCATTGCTTCAACAATACATAAAGTATCGCCAGCATTTACGTGCTTACCAACTTCAGCAAATGCAGGCGCATCTGGAGAAGCAGAAGCATAGAAAGTACCAACCATAGGCGAACGAACTACGTGACCAGAAAGTGCAGGTGCAGCAGCTTCAGCTGCAGGAGCTGCAACAGCCGCGGCAACAGGTGCAGCAGCAACAGGTGCAGCTTGTACTACAGGGGCAGCTTGAACAACTTGACCACCACGGCTAATACGTACTGATTCTTCACCTTCAGCGATTTCTAATTCGTTGATACCTGATTCTTCAACAAGTTCGATAAGTTTTTTGATTTTACGAATATCCATTGGAACACCTTAATATGGGTTGGTAAATTTAATATTTTCAATATAGGTTAATGACGAGTCACTAACTGTTAATGTTTGTTATTTATTTTGACTGTTTGTGTTACTTAACTGTGTGTGGGCAGCGTCGAGGGCATAACTATAGCCTGCTGAGCCAAATCCACAGATTACACCGGTAGCAACATCAGATAGATAAGAGTGTTTTCTAAAACTTTCACGCGCATGGACATTAGATAAATGCACTTCGATGAAAGGAATAGCAACAGAAAGCAAAGCATCTCTAATCGCGACACTAGTATGTGTATAAGCAGCAGGGTTAATAATAATGAAATCCACTTTCTGGAAGCCATTATGTATCGCATCAATTAGTTCATGTTCAGCATTAGATTGTAAATGCTGCAGCTCAATGCCCTTTTCAGCAGCTTGTATACTGAGATCAGCAATAATGTCACTTAAGCTTTGTTTACCGTAAATAGCAGGCTCTCTTTTGCCAAGCATATTTAAATTTGGGCCATTTAACACTAAAACTGTAAACTTTGTGCTCATCTTCTGCTAAATCACCTTTAAAGTATAATTGGCGCTAATAATTACATAAAATGATGACGCTGTGAACCAAAAAAGTTAGTTTTTATGGTTTTTTTTGTTATTGACGATAATAGCGTGGTTTTCGAAGATTATAGCTGCAAAGTACTGGTCAAACCTCTTTCGCGTACCAGTAGTGTATTGATTTTTTACTGATTTAAGCTATTATTATTGAGATATTAATATTACTGTATTGATTTTAAATGCTTTTTTATACTTTTGTTCAATTCCCTTAGGGTCGCCTTATTAAACACTTCCTTTTTAGTATCATGCTTTTATTGTCAATTCTTGTGATTACACCGGTTTTGGCGCTTGAGATCGTGACTCACCCACAGGTTATTGATAATAATTTAACCAAATCACAGTTAAGGCGTATTTATACCATGCGCCAAGTAAACTGGAGTGACAACAGCGCAATTACTGTATTTGTATTGCCAAGTCAGCATGTACTTCATCAACGCTTTGCCAAAGAGCGTTTACAGATTTTTCCTTATCAACTTAACCGTATTTGGCATAAGCTCACCTACTCAGGATTAGGGGTCGCGCCAACTACGGTTCAATCAGAAGAAGAACTTATTCAAGCTGTTATTAAAACTCCTGGGGCAATTGGTTATATAGATACTCCAAGTTTGCAAAAGTTAATAGCGAAAGAAAAGGATGACAAAGTCACTTTGACTCAAGTTGTTAGTCAAGAAAATACTGTTATGGATAGTAAACAGAAGGAACGTGGAAAAGGAGTGGTCAATGTTGTCAAAATTAAAGACTAATGCTGCAGTAGAAGTTTTAAGCAAAGTTAATAATTTGTTTCCTTCTATAAACCTCGCGGTAAATATAAAAGCTATGTTTCTTGTTGCTATGGGGCTAACGAGTAATCTAGCTTATGCAAAAGAAACGAATAGCACTTCAGGCTCTCAAAACTTCCAGCTACATGGGTTTCTTTCACAAGGTCTGATCGATGTTGATGGTAGTGACTTTGTTAATGACGATGGTGAACTCTCGGCAGAGTTGACTGAAATCGGCCTTAATGCCTCTTACAAAATAAATAATCGCTTCCGTTTAGCTGGGCAAGTTGTGTACTTAGATGGTGGAAATCGCTATGCTCAAGGTGCAAGGGTTGATTATGCCTTATTAGATTGGTCAGCGTATTCTGATGATAATTGGCAGGCGAATATTTACCTAGGGCGCTTCAAAAATAACCATTGGCTTTACTCTAGCTCTCGCGATATTCCTTTTGCAAGACCAAGTATTATTCTACCTCAATCAGTGTACTTTGATGGTTTTAGAGATATTGCGGTTGGTAGTGACGGTATCGCCAGTAAAATAAGCTATAGTTCTGATGAGTATGGTGATTTTGATTGGCAGATAAGTTATGGAACCTCTCCAATTTCTGATGAACAAACAAAAAACATCTTGAGCGAGTATGCCCAAGGAACTGCCGAACAAGACTACGATAGTCAAACCAGTTTGTACTGGCGACCAGCATTTTCATCATGGCGCTTTGGAATGTCATTGCTTGAGGCAGGCTTTACCTATGATCAATCTGCGCAAGATTTTTTCTATGACGCGGACTTTGTCTTTCAGTTCTATACCTTAAATGCTCTGTATGAAGGTGAATTATGGGAGTTTAGTGGTGAAGTTTACCAACAGCGCTTTACCATAGACGGCTTTTACTTCCCGGGTTTTAACCTCGATAATGTTGGCCAAGGTTTTTACTTACAGTCACGGTATAAATTGACTGATAAAATGACCTTGTTGGTACGCTATGAAGACTTTTATCTTGATAAAGACGACAAGGACGGCAAAGAACTCGAAGAGAGTACGGGTGGACAGGTTCCGTATTATTTTGGTTTTCATAAGGATGTAACATTAGGTCTTAATTATGATATCACCAGTAATTTCAGTGCAAGAATGGAGTATCACTGGGTGAAAGGAGCGGGTAGGTTAACACCCGTAGTAGCGCCTAACCCACAGATTAATAACTCTGAAGATTGGCAGATGTGGGCCATACAGTTAATGTATTGGTTCTAGAAGTAAGCTTGTTATGAATAAAAAATTTGTCGGTGTACCTACTAAGTTATTAGCGTTGATCGTTACTACTCTATTGCTGCTCGCAGTAGGGTTTTCTTCGCTTTCTTATTGGCGATTACAAGCCGATTATCAACAGTTTCAAAAAGATAATATTAACCAAGGGCAAGTACAAGTTAACTTGCACAATAGTATTTTACGAACAAAATTAACCGTTTGGTTGGAGTCTTTCACTGACCTTATTCAACTGTCAGAGCAAAATGATTTTGCTAATTTAGCTTTACAGTTAGAAAAGCAATATGATGCTTTACAGCTTCACTTAAATGTTGAAGATATTTGGCTTGTTGATGATAAACAAAACATCCTGTTTGCTACCAATGACTTTCCTCAGGTAGTGCAAGATAATATTTCACAGGTGTTTCGCTTACAAGAGCCTGAACATCGTATTTACTGCCCACAAAGCTGCCAATTATTACTAAGTTTACCCTTGCTTAATAAACAAGGAGATATGGTGGTCGTTACCATGAGCGCGTCACTTGTTGATATGCTGTTTGCCTTAAAAGCAACCCTTGATAGAGATGTTGCTGTGATCAGGGTGCCAACATCCGCTAAACAAGCAATTAAAGCAACGTCAGCTAAAGTCCTCTCGGCATCAAATATGGGGCTGACAGAATCTCTACTTAAATTAAATGATCCGTTTAGTGGATTACAAAGTATTTTGCAGCAAGGGCAGCAATTAGAGCTAGATAACAATTATTATTTAATCAATTTGTTAACTTTATCAAATGAGGTTAAAAATGATTTTTACTTAGCCTTAATAGATGATGTAACCACATACAATACTAAAAATGCGGATTACCAAAAGCGTTTTATCTTTTCTTTAAGCATCATTTTCATTTTACTGGCTGCTTTTGTTTACTTCATCTCAAGCCCTTTTACCAAAAGACTCTTATTGCTATCTAATGCACTGCCATTGTTAGCACAAAAAAAGTTTGATCAATTTCGTAAAGTTGACCTCAAGCGACCTCGAATGTTTGCTGATGAACTCGATGTATTAACATTTGCCTCTCAAGAGTTAAGTTTTGAGCTAGAGCAGTTAAACCTAGTGGTGGAACAGAAAACCAAAGAGCTTGAAAATATTGCTATGTACGATTTACTGACCGGCTTACCTAATCGTAATATGCTCAATTACCAACTTCGCAAATCTTTAGCAAACATCACCCGTCATAAAAAGGGCGTTGCTGTACTCTTTTTAGACTTAGATGATTTTAAAAAGGTGAACGATAGTAACGGTCACAATATAGGTGATAAGTTACTGATTCAAGCGGCAGAGCGAGTACGCTTAAGTGTTGGCGAAATAGATTTAGCCAGTCGTTTTGGTGGTGATGAATTTGTTATTGTCTTAAGCCACCTTGACGGTGTTGATGAAGCTGTTGAGGTCGCTGAAAAAGTCTTACTGCAGTTTAAAGACTCAATAAAGCTAGGATCAAATATCTTCTATGTCTCTACCAGTATTGGTATTGCCTATACAGAGTCAGCGACTGAAAAGTCTGATGACTTGATCAGTCATGCTGATATTGCCATGTATGAAGCAAAAGACAATGGCGGTGGTCAATATCATGTTTACCACCAGGCTATGTATCAAAGAGTTGCACATAGGGTAATGCTTGAAGGAGAAGTAAGGCAGGCACTGGCTAAGCAGCAATTTAGTTTAAGTTTACAACCACAAATATGCGCCCAAACTAAACGGCTTTATGGTTTTGAAGCGTTATTGCGGTGGCAGCACCCTGAACGGGGAATGATCTCGCCAGAAGACTTTATTCCTATTCTTGAAAACTCACAACACATGATTGAGTTAGGCTACTGGATTATTCGTCGCTGTTTTGAGTTGGCTATTGAAATAAAGAACTACGGTTTATCAGATGTTCGTATTGCCATTAACTTGTCAGCAGGGCAGTTTATCGATGCCAATTTACCGAATTTCTTAAAAGAACTCTTACTTGAGTTTTCACTGTCGGCGAGCAGCTTTGAGCTTGAATTAACCGAGCAAACGTTAGTTAAGGATATGGAACACACTATTGCCATGATGGAGTCTTTAAAAACTATTGGCTTTAGTTTTGCCATTGACGACTTTGGTACGGGCTATTCATCTTTAGCGTATTTAAAGAAAATGCCAGTTGATGTCATTAAAATCGATAAAAGCTTTGTGTTCGGAATGCTAGAAAACCATTCGGATTTTCAAATTATCACTTCGACCATTGCTATGGTGAAAAATTTAGGTTTAATGGTTATCGCCGAAGGGGTCGAGACTCAAGCACAGTTGCGCAGTCTTAGTGAAAATGATTGTGACATCATTCAAGGTTACTATTATTCGAAACCAATCCCTGAAGTTGAATTATTTGCCATGTTAGACAAGCAAACAACTGCGGGATACTGGAAAATAGCTAAGAAAAATAATGATGAACTATCGACCAGTCAGTCAGCCTAATCCTAGGCTGACTCATCGCTCAAGTTAACTCCTCGGAAAATAACCACTCACGCGGCTAAAGTAACTAAAACAGCTAAAAGCAACTATACCCGTTACCATTCAAAGTGCTCGATTTCAGTGGGAATTAAAATGCCTTTAGGCAAGGAGAATAATTTAAGCATAGTCACTCTATGTTTTGATTATTTACCGCAGCATAAAGTCATTTTAAACCCATCGTAGAAGCGTTTGAGCAATTCCATTTCTTCGTTGCAGTGACTTAGAAGGACGCTACATGGATGTGGCTTATAAAGAGAATGCAGGAGCAATTCTCCTGAATAACCATTCTTTCATCACTGCGCCTTGAATTGAAATCGCTCAACCGCTCTGAAACATGTACCTTGAATGGTAGCGGGTATATATAGTGTTTATTTTCTCGATAAATATGCTGAGTAAAGCTTGAAGTAAAATATTTACCTACAATAGCTGTTGCCCCTTAGTTTACTCCACTAAAACCATCGTTTCATCATCTCTGAACCCTTTACTGAACTTTGGCACAAATTCTGCTTAATCACTATATAAGTGAAACTTTTTCTTAAATAGAGAAAAAGCGTCAAGAATTTGAATCATACCTTTAGTACGCATTAAATATAGATTTTGACTGCGCTGGGTAATACGGGAGAAGTTTATGGAACTGATATTATTTGCCTTGATAACCTTAGTTGTTATCGTAGCTGTGCTAGCGAGTCGTTTAAACGATAATAGCTTTCCTTTTCCTTTTGATAGTAAAACAGCGATATTTACCCCAGCTGAGAAAAATTTTCAAAACTTAGTTGAACAAGCGTTAGGGCCAAAATACCGTGTTTTAAATCGTGTCCGCTTAAGTGATGTGGTTACTATACGAAACGGTGTATCAAGTCGTGCGAGTCAAACGGCAGCGAAAAGTGCTGAAACTAAATACTTAGATTTTGTTATTTGCGATAGAAGTAGTATGAAGTTACTTGGCGCTATTGATTTAGTTGATACACAAGGAAGAGGATACAAAATTAAAAAAGATTGGTTTGTCAGTGGTAGTTTAGAGGCGGCTTCAATTCCACACTTAAGAATCAAAGTGAAAGCTAATTATACTTTAGAAGAAATTAGAAGCTGTATTCATACTCGCTTATTTGGGCAGTCAGCCGCGAACTTTGCGCCACAACCAAAAGTTAAAGGCCGTGTTATTCCGGCTCCTATGGTAAGAGCAAGAAATAAATCTGTTGGCGCTTTAACTGCGGCAGCGACAAGAGCACAGTTAGATGAGCAGGCACCAGCCTTGTCTCAAATGTCAGCTAGACAATTAGGTAATATACCGGCTGCCTCGTTATCACATTAATGAGTTAACGCACTTGCATTAAAATAGTGAGTAAAATCCGAAATAATCCGATAGATGAACAACTATCGGATTTTTTATTTTTAGCAATAAATATCTGATTCCCTTTTCTGCTAAGGTCTAGCGCGTAATAAAGTTAGCGACTCTTGGATAAAAAACCATCAAACGAGCAAGAAAGAGCAAAAAATAGTAATTTTTTTGAATTTAGCTATTGCAAGGGGCAAAGCATTACACTAGAATTCGCACCACTTAATGTAGTGCCGACTTAGCTCAGTTGGTAGAGCAACT